>Ga0078972_1000990_pt1 | contig 113643 bp, 110 predicted proteins | sample YelNatPaOPGAMG01_FD_67568 | JGI IMG/M metagenome (GOLD analysis project Ga0078972, IMG submission 67568) | Hot spring thermophilic microbial communities from Obsidian Pool, Yellowstone National Park, USA - OP-RAMG-01 (SPADES assembly) (version 2) | ecosystem: Environmental > Aquatic > Thermal... | reverse complement strand
CTGAGTAATCGCACCCGTTTATTCGCGTCTGTTTTGCATTGTCCGGTGGGCGACGTTCAGCCGGTAGCGGGTTAGTTTCTCCACAGCATCCGCCGCGCGTCTTCAGTAGTCTTCATCGGATTCGTTCCCAGCCCCGGACCGTTTTCGGGCCCGTCCTTGTGGAATCCCATCGTCTATGGCACCGGTCGCCTTGTACACTTGCACGTTCGTGGGTTTTGTGGTGGGATAGATGCAACGTGGAAAAGGTTTTTGACAGCAGCGACAGCGTCCGGAGCGCAAAACCGTTGAAACATGCGCAGACGGTGACGTTCGACGGGCCGGTCAAACTGGAACTCGGCGGGCAACTGCCGAGCGTCACGGTCTGCTACGAGACCTACGGCACCCTCAACGCCGCGAAATCCAACGCCGTGCTCATCTGCCACGCCATCAGCGGCGATTCGCACGTCGCTCAACACGACGCTGCGGACGATCCCGGTTGGTGGGACATCGTGGTCGGTCCCGGCAAGCCGATTGATACCGACCGGTATTTTGTCATCTGCCCCAACCTGCTCGGCGGGTGCCGGGGCACAACGGGGCCCGGCAGCATCAACCCGAAAACCGGCAAGCCGTACGGGCGGGACTTCCCGGCGATTACGATTGGGGACATGGTTGCGCAACATGCCCGGCTGCTGGATCACCTCGGCATCGAGAAACTGCTCGCGGTGACCGGTGGCTCCATGGGCGGCCATCAAGCGTTGGCGTTTGCGACCCGGTATCCCGACCGCGTGGCCGGCGCGGCCGTCCTCGCCACGTCGCCCCGGCTGACCAGCCAGGCCTTGGCGTTCGATATCGTGGGGCGGAATGCCATCTTGCGCGACCCGCATTTCCACGGCGGCCAGTACTATGACAAACCGACCGGCCCCGATGTCGGGCTGGCCATCGCGCGGATGATCGGCCACATCACCTATCTCTCGCAGGAGGCGATGAGCCAGAAATTCGATGCGACCCGGTTCCAGCCGCGGGAAGTGGCGGTCGAGTTCGAGAAAAAGTTTTCGGTCGGCTCGTATCTCGGCTACCAGGGTGCGAAGTTCGTCGAGCGGTTTGACGCCAACAGTTACATGACGTTGTCGCTGGCGATGGATCTGTTTGACCTTGGCAGCACCCCGCAGGCGTTGGCGGCCTCGTTTGCCCCGGCGAGGTGCCGGTGGCTGGTCATCAGTTTTTCCAGCGACTGGCTATTCCCGCCGTTCCAGTCCCGCGACATCGTCAACGCGCTCATCGCCAACAACGCCGCCGTCAGCTACTGCAACGTCCGGAGCAATTGCGGTCACGATGCGTTTCTGTTGCCGGACGATCTGGCCACGTATGGCGAATTGCTCCGCGCGTTCCTCGCGAACCTGACCGGCCACCCGCTCGGCGACGTCGTCGAGGAGCAACCGAGCCACGGCCCGACGAGCATTTTCCATAAACGGCGCGTGGACTACGACCGGATCGTCGAGTTGATCCCCCCCGGCGCGAGTGTGCTCGACCTCGGCTGCGGCCGGGGCGGCCTGTTGCGCCGGGTGCGTGAGAAAAACCATCACCGGGTGCTCGGCATTGAATTGGATGAGAAACTCGTGCTCGGCGGCGTGTCCCGGGGGCTTGACATCGTCCAAGCCGACTTGAACAAGGGGCTGACGGCGTTTGGCGACAAACAATTTGATTGCGTCCTGCTCTCGCAGACCTTGCAGGCGATTTACGATGTGGAAGGCGTGATCAATGAAATGTTGCGCGTCGGCCGGCAGTGCATCGTCAGTTTTCCCAACATGGCGTACCGGGAGTTGCGACGGATGCTGGCCGAAGAAGGCCGCGCGCCGAAAGCCGCCGGACTCCTGCGGTTCGAGTGGTACAACTCGCCCAACATTCGGTTCCTGTCCATTGCCGATTTTGAGGATTTTTGCCGGTCGCACCGCATCCGCATCCACCGGCAACTGGCCTTCAACACCGAAGACGACACCGAGGTTGCCGACAACCCGAACCTCAACGCCGACCTTGCCATCTTCGTCCTCAGCCGGGAGTGACCATGTGGCGTTGGCTGACATACCTGTTGTTGGCGGTCAGTGCCGAGGCCGCGGCTGGTTTGAGCAACGCCTCGGTGCCGACGTGAAAATCCGGTGGTTTGTCTCCAACGCCGGCCCCAGCGCGATGGAGGCAATTTTCGCAAAGTCCATTGACCTCACCTACGTTGGCCCCAACCCGGCCATCAATGCCCACTTGAAATCCGGGGGTGAGGAAATCCGCATCGTGGCCGGCGCCTGTTCCGGCGGGGCCGCACTCGTGGTGCAAGCGGACGGGCGCATCAAGACGGACGCGGACTTTCGCGGCAAGAAAGTCGCCACGCCGCAATTCGGCAACACGCAGGACGTCGCCGCCCGGGCGTGGCTGCACTCCAAGGGTTATCGGGTGACGATGACCGGGGGCGATGTGCTGGTGTTGCCGACCGCGAACGCCGATCAACTGGCGTTGTTCAAGAAAGGCGACCTCGACGCGGTGTGGACAGTCGAACCATGGCCAGCCGGTTGGTGCTGGAAGCCGGCGGGCGTGTGTACCTGGAAGAAAACACGCTCTGGCCGGAAGGCCGGTACGTGACGACACATTTGGTCAGCAGTGTCCGGTTTCTTAAAGAACAACCGGCCCTGTTGAAGAAGTGGATCGCCGCGCACGTCGAGTTGACCCGGTGGATCAACGCCCACCCGGCGGAGGCCAAGCGAATTCTCAACGACGAAATCACAATCGAGACCACGAAGGCGATTCCCCGCAAGCCACGCTGGACAGCGCCTGGAGCCGGCTTGAACTGACGCCCGACCCGGTCAAAGCGTCGTTGTTGAAATCCGCAAATGATGCCTACCGGATTGGCTTCCTTCGCGGAAAACCAGACCTGTCGCGCATCTACGAGTTGCGTTTGCTCGACGAGGTTTTGAGTGCGAAGACGCCATGACCACTGTCATTGACGAACTTCGCAAAGTCCCGCCGGAGAAGCTGGTCATCGAGAACGTTTCAAAGTGGTTCAGGATCCGCCGTGCCCGAGTTCACGCCCTCGACAACATCTCACTTACCGTCAAGGAGGGTGAGTTTGTCTGTCTGCTCGGCCCGAGTGGCTGCGGTAAGACGACATTGCTCAACATCATTGCCGGCCTGGAGACCCCGGATGCCGGGCAGGTCCTCGCGGATGGCAAGCCGGTGACTGGGCCGAGCCGGGAACGGATGATGATGTTTCAGGAGTCGGCGTTGTTCCCATGGCTTGACGTGCTCGACAACGTGCTCTTCAGCCTCAAACTCAAGCCCCATCTGACCGCCAACGACCGACGGGAAGTAGCGCTGTATTACCTGAAGCTGGTCGGGCTGGACCGGTTCCTTCACGCCAACATCCACGAACTTTCTGGTGGCATGAAACAACGCGTGGCGCTGGCCCGCGCCCTTGCACCGAACCCGCGGATGTTGCTCATGGACGAACCGTTCGGCGCGCTCGACGCGCTCACCCGCGAGCAACTCTACGGCGACATTCAAGTCATTTGGGAAAAACGGAAAAAGACCATCGTCTTCGTCACCCACAACGTCCGTGAAGCCGCGTGTCTGGGTGACCGGGTCGTGTTGTTCTCACCCCATCCCGGCCGCGTGCAGGAAGAATTTCGCGTGGACTTGCCCCGGCCCCGGGATATCAACAGCGTTTCCCTGGCCGAACACTCGACCCGGATTACCCGGGCGTTGAAGGCATTCCTGAATCCCGATCTCGTGGAGGTGGCAGAATGAAACGCTGGCTGGTGACGACGCTCGTGTTTCTCGCCCTGATTGGCCTCTGGCAAGGGCTGGTGGTTGCCGGGGTGTGGCCGCGCGTCTTGGTGCCGTCGCCACTGCAAGTACTTGAGTACCTCAGCGGCGCAACATGGGACGGCACCCTCTGGCACGCCGCGGTGGTGACGATGCGCCGGCTGGTGGTGGGATATTTTTTGGGAATTGTCGTGGGGCTCCCCCTGGGGTTGCTAACCGCCCGGTTCAAGTTTTGTAACGACACCCTCGGCGTGATCGCGCTGGGGTTTCAGACGTTGCCGAGCGTCTGCTGGGTCCCGCTGGCGTTGCTGTGGTTCGGACAGACGGAGACGGCAATGCTGTTCATCGTCATCATGGGCACGCTCTGGTCGGTAATCATCGCGACTGACAACGGCGTCCGCACGGTGCCGCCCATTTACGCCCGTGCGGCACGGACGATGGGGTCGCGCGGATTGCACACGTGGATGAAAGTCATTCTGCCCGCGTCGTTGCCGTTCATCGTCAGCGGCATGAAACAGGGTTGGGCGTTTGCGTGGCGGTCGTTGATGGCAGCGGAAATCTACGTCACGATCCTCACCGGCTTCGGCCTGGGTCACCTGCTCCACTATGGCCGCGAGTTGCAGGCAATGGATCAAGTCGTTGGCATCATGATTGTCATCATCGTGATCGGATTGCTGGCGGACAAAGTACTGTTCTCACCTTGGGAACGGTTCCTCCACCGCCGCTGGGGCACCGCCCGGCTCTGATCACCAGATCGCTACCGCGCCATAGCCGACCACTGCCGAATAATCTCCGCTGACGTCGCCACTGGTCCGGTAATCCAACACCTCCGCACGCCGCGCGCCCAGTTGCTTCGCGGCGACCAACACGATGTACGTCGGCACCACGCCGCACATGGAGATGTCTTCGTCGTTGACCACCTGCAACAGCCGGTCCTCGTTGAGTGCCACCACCGCGTCCAGCGCCAACCGGTCTTTGCGGTTCGAGGTTTGCTGGTCGGCGTAGTGGTTCAGGTCCGAGGAGGCCAACAACAAGACCGGTTTCCCATACTCGCGCACCGTGGCCGCGATGGCGGCACTGATTGCGCGCCATTCTGCCGGCTCACCGTTACCGATCAGCAACGGCACAATCTGCACCGCCGGATTCTCCCGCAACAACATCGGCACCTGCACTTCGAGGCAATGCTCCAGCGCGTGAGCGCGCAGGTCCGCGGCCAGCAACTCGCAGTTGGCCAACAACGCCGCCGCCAACGGCTCGGCCACGCGCGCGTCGCCCACCGGCGTGCGCCACCGGCCCGCGTCGAACAGCGCGTACCGGCTGCCGATCCCGTGATGGTTGGGGCCGAGCATGATGACCCGGTCGGGGATGTTGACTTGTGAATAGAGGATGCCGGCCGTGCGCCCGGAATACATCCAGCCCGCGTGCGGCACCACCACCGCCAACGCGTCGCGTTTCGGCCCGGCCGGCTGCAGCAATGCATCCAATTCCGCTTCGATCTGTCGGGCGTTGCCGGGATAGAATTGGCCGGCCACTGCTGGTTCGCGAATCATCGGTTGCCTTTCGGTGGAAGTTTCCTACACTGGGGGACCGTGAAGATGTCCCGCGCCCAATTCGAAAAGCTGGTCGAGGAAGGGCTGGCGCTCGTGCCCGCCGAGTTCCGCCGGTTGATGGACAATGTCGAGATCGCCATCGAAGACGCGCCGAGCGCCGAAGTGCTCGCCGCGTGCGGCGTGCCGGCGGGCGAGACGTTGTTTGGGTTGTACGAGGGGACGCCGCTGACCGAGCGGACGACCGAGTATGCCGCCTTTCCTGACCGCATCATCATTTATCGCCGTCCTCTGCTGGACGAGTTTGCTGACCCCGGGGCGATCCGCCGCGAGGTCGCCCGCACCGTCATTCACGAGGTGGCCCATCATTTTGGCATTGACGATGACCGCCTCGCCGAACTCGGCTGGGCCTGAGAGAATCTAGTCCCGCGGCCGCCACTTGTCACGTCCTGGCCCGCAACCGGTCATACTGCCGCTGCAAGGCCGCGGCGCTCCGGCAGGTCAACACGGACCGGAGCAGCATCCCGTTCACATCGCGTTGGGGGACCATGATGCGCACGGTGGGATCGAGCGGGTTGCTGCGCCGCAGCAACGCCACCGTGCCCAGCCCGATCCAGATCGGCCAGATGCACGCCAGCCGCAACCGCCAGAATTTCGCGGGGATTGCCATTGTGTATTGCCAACCGGCATCCAGATGCTCGACGGCGATGTCCAGCCACCGGTAATACAGGGGGCGGACCGACTCAAAGCTCGCGGGATCGAGGAGCCGGCGCGGCTCCGGGACCGGCAAGTAGCACCGGCCCATCCGCAGGTCTTTGGGAATGTCGCGCAGGATGTTGACCAGTTGCAGTCCCTTGCCGAAGCGAATCCCGGCCGCCTCATCCAAGACGGTCCCCAAATGCGCGGCACAGATCCGCGTCCAAAACTCCCCGACGCAGCCGGCCACCAGGTACGTGTATCGGTCGAGCGCCGCGTCGTCGCGCAGCGCCGTCACGGTGCCTTCCGGGAAAGTCTCGAAGTCGAAAATCTGGCCGGTGATGATGGTGTGCAGCAACTGCTGGATCAACCGCCGGTCCACCGCGCAGAATGTGTCGAGCATCGCGAGGCAGTCGCCCAGCCGTTCGAGCAACGCCCGCTCGGCCGGCAACGCCTGGTTGGCCGCGAGTGTTCCCAAGTCCGGCACGCGCGTCAGGCTCTGGAGTTCCCGGAGCAACACGATGCGTTTCGCGCGCGGCACCGCGTCGGTGTCGGCAATCGTGTCCGTCGCCCGCGCCAGCAGATAGGCCAACGAAATCTGTGGCCGGATTTCCTTCGGCAGCACCCGCAGCGTCAGGTAAAACGAGCGCGAAACCTGTTTCAGCAGCGGGCCGGTGAGTGTTCGGTTCATGGCGAATCGGGCGGCATCCTAAACGAACCGATTGTGTTTGGCAAAGGTTCGTGTAAAGTGAAGCCATGGGTTACCTCTTTTGGCAGGCGGTCGGATTTGTGGGCGGCGTCATTTACTGCAGTTTCTTCGAGTGGATGCTTCACCGGTACGTGATGCATCGGCCTTGGAAGTTTTTCCGGTATCCCTTCCAGGCGCACACGATCGTGCATCACCAGACCTTTCGGGCTGACGCCACGTATCATTTGCAGAAGGAAGCCGACAAACACACCGTTCCGATGGCATGGTGGAACGCGCCGGTGCTGTGGCTGTTGCACGTCGGTCCCGTGCTCTGGTTGCAATGGTCCATCGGCAAACCGATTGCGTGGGGCACATTTGTCGCCTTGGTCGGCTACTATGCCGCCTACGAATACCTGCATTGGTGCATGCACGTCCCCCGGCAACGCCACGTGGAGCGTTCCGGTATCTTCTTTCGCCTCAATGGCCACCACCTGTTGCATCACCGGTACATGGCCAAAAACCTGAACGTCGTCCTGCCGTTGTTTGACGCGCTGTTCGGCACCTTGCTCTGGCGCTCGCCGGTCAAGTTCGCGCAAGCCACCGGCCCCAGCATCCCCAACGTGCAGCCGAGGAAACGCGCCGCTTAACGCCGCTCGTACGTCCCGATCAATTCTGCCTGCGCGAGAATGTGGCCTTTCATGGCGCTTTCCAACTGCTGCTGCGTGGACCGGGCCGGCAACTCCAGCATGGTGTCCAGTGCATAGAGCTTGAAGTGGTAGTGATGCACCCCGTGGCCGGGCGGCGGCATCGGGCCGTTGTAACCGAGCCGTGGCCAGGTGTTCATCCCCTGCCGGGCGCCGTTGCGCACTGTTTCCTTCTTTTCGACGTTTTCGGGCAGGCCGGTGGCCGTGGGCGGGATGTTCCAGATCACCCAATGACTCCACACCTTGCCGGCCACGCTCCGCGCGTCGGGATCGTCGCAGATCAACGCAAACGACTTCGTCCCTGCCGGCGCGCCTTCCCATTGCAACGCCGGCGAAATGTCCGCCCCCTCGCCGGTGAATTGTTTGGGAATCCGCTGCAGGTGTTGAAACGACGGGCTGCTCAGTTTCATAGGAATCTCCTCCGCGGTTGTTTGGACCGCCAAAACCAACATTGCCAGAACCCAACTCCCCAAGCTGTTCATACCGCCAAAGTATAATCCCGCGCTGTTGCGGTGCAACACCTGAACTCCGCCACCGGTCAGCCCGCAGACACCTGCCGGGGGTTTGCAGTTGACGAGGGGGGGCGAGTGACAATAGATTGCGCGCGCCGCAACGCACACGGCAACGGAGATTGGTGACATGACGAACAAAACGGCAACATTGGAATTGGATGGCAAGACTTATTCGCTCCCGGTCATCGAGGGCACCGAAGGCGAGAAGGCGGTGGACATCAGCAAGCTGCGTCAGGAGACCGGCTACATCACGCTCGACGATGGGTACCGCAATACCGGGTCGTGCCTGAGTTCCATTACCTTCATTGACGGCGAAGCCGGCATCCTGCGTTACCGGGGCATTCCCATCGAGGAACTGGCCGCCAAAGCGACGTTTATCGAAACGGCGTATTTGTTGATCTATGGGCACCTGCCGAGCAGTCCCGAATTGCGGGAGTTCTCCGATCTGCTCACGCAAAACGAGATGCTCCACGAGGACATGAAGTTCCATTTCGAGGGGTTCCCCCCGCACGCCCATCCGATGGCGATCCTGTCCGCCATGATCAACGCGACCAGTTGTTTCCACCCGCGCCTGCTGGAAGGCTACCGGCCCGATCTGTTCAAGCTGCAGGCCGCCCGGCTGATCTCCAAAGTGCGGACCATCGCCGCGTTTGCCTACCGAAAATCGCGCGGGTTGCCGATCATCTATCCGAAACCGGTCTACAAATACACCGCCAACCTGCTGCACATGATGTTCAGCGAGCCGTATGTGGACTATGAGTTGAAGCCGGAAGTGGTGCGCGCGCTCGACCTGATCTTTCTGCTCCACGCCGACCACGAACAGAACTGCTCGACCTCGACGGTGCGGATGATCGCCTCGGCGCACGCCAACCTGTTCGCCTGCGCAGCGGGCGGCGTCTGCGCGTTGTGGGGTCCGCGCCACGGCGGCGCGAACCAGGAAGTCTTGGAAATGCTCCAGCAAATCCACGACAGCGGCGACGACGGCTCGCGGTTCCTCGCGCAGGTCAAGGACAAAAAGAGCGGCGCGAAACTCATGGGCTTCGGCCACGCCGTGTACAAAAACTTCGACCCCCGCGCCAAGATCATCAAGGCCCAGGCCGACCGGATCCTCGACAGCCTGCACATCGCCGACCCATTGCTCGACATCGCCAAACACCTCGAAGAAGCCGCGTTGCGCGACGAGTATTTCATCTCCCGCAAACTGTATCCGAACGTGGATTTCTACAGCGGCATCATTCTGCGCGCGATTGGCATCCCCGTGGAAATGTTCACCGTCATCTTCGCCATCGGCCGGATGCCGGGCTGGATCGCCAACTACAAAGAAGTCATGGATCAACAAAGCCGGATCTACCGGCCGCGGCAGATTTACACCGGCCTCGTCAACCAGCACTACCTCCCGATCGAACAGCGCAAGATCGGATGAACGTCCACGAGTATCAGGCCAAAGAAGTTCTCCGCCGCTTCGGCGTCCCCGTGCCGGCCGGCGGCGTCGCCTTCAACCCCGACGAAGCCCGGAAAGTCGCGGCGTCGCTGCCGCCCGGCAAGATCGCCGTCAAATCCCAGATCCACGCCGGTGGCCGCGGCAAGGCCGGTGGCATCCAAATCGTCAACTCCCCCGCCGCCGCCGCCGACGCCACCCGGCAACTCATTGGCAAAGTGCTCGTCACGCACCAAACCGGACCCGCCGGCAAAAAAGTCCGCAAAGTCCTCCTCGAAGCCGGCACGGTCCCGCAACGCGAACTGTACTTGAGCGTCCTCGTGGACCGAACCGCCGCCCGGCCGACGCTCCTCGCCAGCACGGAAGGCGGCATGGACATCGAGGCGGTCGCCGCAACGATGCCGGAAAAGATTTTGCGCGAGCCGGTGGACCCGGCGGTCGGTTTCCAGCCGTACCAGGCCCGGAAACTCGCGTTCGGCCTCGGGCTGGGCGGCGACCTGCTCCAACCGGCCGTGCGTTTGATGACCAACCTTTACCGGGCCTTTGTCGAGACCGACGCTTCGCTCGTGGAGATCAACCCGCTCGTCGTCACCCGCGATGGCCGGTTGCTCGCGCTCGACGCGAAAATCAATTTTGACGACAACGCGCTGTTCCGGCATCCCGATCTTGCCGGGCTGCGCGACTGGGATGAAGAAGACCCCCGCGAAGTCGCGGCGGCAAAGTTCAACCTGAACTACATCGGTCTGACCGGCAACATCGGCTGTATGGTCAACGGCGCCGGGCTGGCCATGGCCACGATGGACATCATCAAACTCCACGGCGGCGAGCCGGCCAACTTCCTCGATGTCGGCGGCGGCGCCAGCGTCGAACAGGTCACCGAGGCGTTCAAAATCCTCTGCGGCGACCCGAACGTGCGCGGCATCCTCGTCAACATCTTCGGCGGGATCATGAAATGCGACGTCATCGCCCAGGGCATCCTCTCCGCCGTCCAACAGGTCCGCGTCGCGGTGCCGCTGGTGGTCCGGCTGGAAGGCACGAACGTCGAACGCGGCAAACAGATTCTCCAAGACAGCGGCCTCGCCATCATCCCGGCGGACTCGATGGCCGACGCCGCCCAGAAAATCGTCAAGGCAATCCCATGAAAATGTATCTGTACTACGAATGCGTGAATCACCCGCTGGTGATTGAGATTCCCGACAACGAAGTCGAAGGCTTCATGCGGGAGTACGAAGAAGCGCTGCACGACAACTCGGTCGAGACCTTCCAGTGGAAGGGATCGTGTTTCCGCATCGGCGGTTTGCAGGCGATTGTTCACCGCAATCATGTTGCCCAGAAATGAGCATTCTCGTTGACCAGAACACCCGGCTGATCGTGCAAGGCATCACCGGCGCCGCCGGCAGATTCCACGCCGAACAATGCCAGCAGTACGGCACCAAACTGGTCGGCGGCGTCACACCCGGCAAGGGCGGCGAACGCGTGCTCGGCGTGCCGGTGTTCAACACGGTCGCCGACGCCGTGCGCGAGACCGGCGCGAATGCGACGATGATTTTCGTGCCCGCCGGCTTTGCGGCGGACGCCATCCTCGAAGCCGCGGCGGCCGGTCTCGAGCTGATTGTCGCCATCACCGAAGGCATCCCGGTGCTCGACATGGTGAAGGTCAAACGCGCGCTGGCCGGCGGCCGCGCGCGGCTCATCGGCCCGAACTGTCCCGGCATCATCACGCCCGGCGCGTGCAAGATCGGCATCATGCCGGGCTACATCCACCAACCCGGCGCCGTCGGCATCATTTCGCGCAGCGGCACGCTCACCTACGAAGCCGTCTGGCAACTCACCCGCCGCGGCATCGGCCAAAGCACCTGCATCGGCATCGGCGGCGACCCCGTCCACGGGCTGGGCTTCATTGATCTGCTGGAGCTTTTCGAGGCTGATCCCGGCACCGCCGCCATCGTCCTGATTGGCGAGATTGGCGGCACCGCCGAGGAAGACGCGGCGCGCTGGCTCCAAGCCCACGGCACCAAGCCGGTCGCGGCGTTCGTGGCCGGGCGGACTGCCCCGCCGGGCCGGCGGATGGGGCACGCCGGGGCGATCATCAGCGGCGGCAGCGGCAAGGCCGGCGACAAGATCGCCGCGCTCGAAGCGGCGGGGATCGCGGTGGCCCAAAGTCCCGCCGACATTGGCGCAACAGTGGCCGGGTTGCTGAAGTAGTTCAGCGGCGCCACCGGCCGCCGCGGTAGTGCCACCCGTCCGGCCCCCGCTCCCACCGGCCGGAAATCCAAATCGCACCGGGATACGGCGGCCGGCACCAGTAACCAGGCGACCACACCCACCGGCCGCGCCAGACCCATTCACCTTTTACCCAGACGCACCCCGGTCCGGGCGCGACGAGGATTGTCTCCGGTGGCGGCGGTGGCGGCGGTTCGGGCGCGAACAGGACGGTGCGTTCCGCGGGATAACTGGCGGCGCCGGTATTGATCATGAAGTCAATCACCCGCTCGCTGACGCCGGCGTTTTTCAGATCAATGATCTCCTGCGCGCTCAACTGGTACCGCGTCCGCGAATTGCGGATCTGGCTGATAATGACCTCGTCGCTCACACCGGCGCGGGCCAGTTCTTTCACGTCCGCAACGTAGAGCGGCCGGCCTTCGTCCACCCGCTGCAAGGTGGCCGGACTTTGCCGGGCGAGGATCTCGCGTTCCTGCTGATCCAGCGCGTTGCCGATGAGGCCGCCGGTGATCGCGCCCAGCGAGCCACCAATCAACGCCCCGGCCCCCGGATCGCCCCGGGCCAGGATGGCTCCCGCGACCGCGCCCAGGGCGCCGCCCATCAATGCGCCCCCGGCCGTCCGGTCGGGATGCCCCTCCGGGGTGGTGCATCCCACCGTCACCGTCACCAACGCGATTGCAGCGAATCCGTGTACCCGTGTTTTCATTTCGTCGTCACTCCACTGGCATTAGACACGCCGCGATTGAAAACATTCAAGCGCCCGCCGCCGGCAGCTTCAACCAGCGATGGGTCTTGGCGGATTTTTCGACGGCTTCGAGGACGAGCTGGTTGGCCAAGCCTTCGGCGAAGTCGGGCTGGACCGGCTGTTTTGCGGCCACCGCGTTGACGAAGTCGGCCACGGTGTGCACGAAGGTGTGTTCGTAGCCGATGATGTGCCCCGGCGGCCACCACGCGCCAGCGTAGGGATGGACGCCCTCGGTCACGATGATGTCGCGGAACCCGCGCCGGTCGGCGGGGTCGTCGCCGTTGTAGTACTGCAACCGGTTCATGTCCTCGAAATCGAACGCGAGGCTGCCTTTGCTGCCGTTGATTTCGACTTGGATGCCGTTCTTGCGGCCGAGGGCAAACCGGGTGGCTTCGAGGTTGGCCAACGCGCCGTTCTTGAACCGGCCGATGAACATCGAAACGTCGTCCACGGTGACTCTGCCCATTTTCTTCGAGCCGGTCGCGCTGAGGCCGCCCTGCTGGGCGGGGAGCGGCCGTTCTTTGATGAAGGTCTCCATCTGGCCGCAAACCTCCGCGAATTCGCCGACGAGATACCGGCCGAGGTCAATGATGTGGGCGCAGATGTCGCCGTGGGTGCCGCTGCCGGCAATCTTGCTCTGCAACCGCCAGACGAGCGGAAAGTTCGGATCCACAATCCAATCCTGCGCGTACCGTGCCCGGTAGTGGTAGATCGTGCCGAGGTCACCGGCCGCAATCATTTTCCGGGCGAACGCGATGGCGGGGATGCGCCGGTAGTTGTGGCAAATCATGTTGACCACACCGGCTTTCTTCACGGCGGCAACCATGTCTTTGGCCTGTTTCACGTCGAGCGCCAACGGTTTCTCGCAGAGAATGGCTTTGCCGGCTTTCGCGGCGGCGATGGCAATCTCGGCGTGCGTGTCGTTCGGCGTGGTGATGTCCACGATGTCAATCGTGGAATCAGCGATGACCTCGCGCCAGTCGGTGACAAACGTTTCCCAGCCCCACCGGCTGCAGGCGGCGGCCACGCCGGCTTTGTCCCGGCCACAAATGACTTTCATGACCGGCTTGGCGGCGAGGTCGAAAAACTTATCGGCCTTCAGCCACGCGTTGGAGTGCGCCCGGCCCATGAACTTGTACCCGATCATCCCGACATTCAATGTTCGTGCCATGGTTTTGTCTCCTGTACGATTGAGTTTGAATTCGTTGGGGGCGCATTATACAGATTTCCCTGCAAAATGAAACCACATATTAAACTCCACATTCCGGGACCGATTGAGGTCAGCGACGACACCTACGCGGCCATGGCGCAACCGATGATCGGCCACCGCGGCACCGGCTTCCAAGACCTGTACGCGTCCATCCAACCCAAACTCCAACAAGTCCTCTACACCAACAACCCGGTGTTCCTCGCCACCTCCTCCGCGTGGGGCGTGATGGAAGCCGCCGTGCGGAATCTGGTGAACAAGAAGGTGCTCAACTGCTGCTGCGGGGCGTTCTCGGACAAGTGGTTTGACGTGGCGAAGCGTTGCGGCAAAGAGGCCGAGGCGCTCAAGGTCGAGTGGGGCCAGCCAATCCTGCCGGAGTTGATTGACGCCAAGTTGAAAACCGGTCAGTTCGACGTTCTCACCCTCGTCCACAACGAAACCTCCACCGGCCTGATGAATCCGTTACCGGCCATCGCCGAAGTCATGAAGAAATATCCCGACGTGATTTTCGTCGTGGACACCGTGAGCAGCATGACCGGCGTGAAAATCGAGTGCGACGCGCTCGGCATTGACGTGATGTTGGCGGGCGTCCAGAAAGCGTGGGCCTTGCCGCCCGGCTTTGCGGTCTTCGCGGTCAGCGAGAAGGCGTTGAACCGCGCCGCGACGGTGCCGCATCGCGGCTACTACTTCGACTTCCTCGAATTCAAGGCGAACCACGACAAGAACATGACCCCCAGCACGCCGAGCCTGCTGCACATCTACGGCATCCAACATCAGCTCGACAAATTCTTTGCCGAAGGGTTGGAGAACCGCTATGCCCGGCATCTGAGGATGGCCGGCATGGTCCGCGACTGGGCCAAACGCAACGGCTTCGAGTTGTTCCCCAAAGCCGGTTACGAGTCCGTGACGCTGACCTGCGTGAAGAACAACCGGAACATTGACGTGAAGAAGTTCCAGGACATCGTCAAATCCAAGCACAAAATTCTGATTGATGGCGGTTACGGCCAGATCAAAGGCAAGAGCTTCCGGATTTCCCACATGGGCGACGAAACCCCGGACAGCATCGCCCAAGTCCTCGCCGCGCTCGACGACGGCCTCAAATCGCTTTGACCGCCCGCAACCAGGCCTGCGTAATGAGCGCGTGACCGGGGCGCGTCGGATGAACGCCATCCGGCGCCCAGAAGGCACATTCCCGGCGCGTGGACGCCGCCGCAAACACGCCGTCCAGCGGCACGTAAATGGCGTTGAACTCCCGGGCCAACCGCCGGGCGGCAGCAATCTTCGGGTCCAAATCCTCGCGCCAAGCCACCCGGTCTTCGGGCACCGGCAGCAGAAACGGTTCACAGATGATCAGCCTGGCGTGCAATGTTTCCTTCGTCTGCCGCAGAATCTCCCGGTAATCCCGCTCGTAAGCTTCAACCGGCGTGGGATCGTTCCGGTCATACCGTCGCCACGTGTCGTTGATGCCGATGAGCACCGACACCCATGTCGGCTTGAGGTCGAGACAATCCTTCTGCCACCGGGCAAGCAAATCCTTTGCCCGGTTGCCGCTGATGCCCCGATTCAGAAATTTCACCTGTTTCTCCGGGAACGCCGCCGAGAACCATGCCGCGATGAGACTGGCATAACCGGCGCCGAGTTCCGCCTCATTGGTCCGCGACCGGCCCGCGTCCGTGATGCTGTCGCCCTGAAAGAGTACTACCGCTTGGTCTTCAATCATGGACGCGGAGAGTACCGGCAACGGGCGCGCTTGACAATCCGCTTTTAAATCCACACATTTGAGTGGTATGAGGCCGCAGCGGATTCTCCACGTGGACGGCGACGCCTTCTTCGCTTCCTGCGAGGCGGCGCTCGACCCGGCGTTGCGCGGCAAACCGGTCATGGTCGGCGGCGGCCGGCGCGGCGACGGGATCGTCATCGCCGCCAATTACCTCGCCAAAAAATTCGGCATCAAAACCGGCATGGCCTGCTTCGAGGCCCGGCGCCTGTGTCCGACCGGTGTGCTCGTCAGGCCGCACTACGACGAATACCGGCGGCTCTCGATGGAAATGTTCCGCCGCGTCCGGCAGTACACTCCCCTGCTCGTTCCGACCTCCATTGATGAAGGATTTCTCGATTTCACCGACGCGCCGGCTGTTTTTCGTTGCCGGACCACGGCGGAGCTGGTCCGCCGGATGAAACAACAACTCCGGGAGGAAGTCGGCGTGCCGGTCACGATGGGGCTGGCCTCGTCCCGGTGGCTGGCAAAGTTGGCCACCGACTCCTGCAAGCCGGACGGTTTTCTGGAAATCGCTCCCGACCGGGAACGCGAGTTTCTGCGTGACATTCCGGTGCAGAAACTCGCCGGCATCGGCGAGCGCCGGGCCCGGTCGCTTCGCGCCATTGGCGTCTGGACGTTTGGCGACGTGGCGGCGTTGCCGTTGGGGCTGATGGAAAAACGGTACGGCTTTTTCGGACTCGAACTCTGGCTGTTGGCGACCGGCCAACTCCGCGACCGGCTCAGGCGGGACAACAAACCGCGCACCTGCATCGGCAGCGCCACCACGCTGCCCCATGACGAACCCGACTATGAGGCGGCCCTGCTCTTTCTGTTGGATCAGGCTGACCGGCTGATCGCCACGTTGGTCCGCGAAAACCTCAAGCCGCGCGAATGGAGTGTGTCCGTCCGCTTCCAAGACATGAGCGGCTGCGGCCACGGGATTCGATTACCGTCGGCCACCGTCGAGCCGCGTGTGATTCTGCCGGCCATTGAAAAATTGTTCGCCGCCAGCGTTACCGGCCAGAGCCAGCCGATCCGGCAGGTCTGCGTGAATTTTTGGAACTTGCAGCCCCTCGATTTCGAGCCGGACCTCTTTGCGAGCAACCACGACGCGAAACGCCGCGCGGTCCAAACCGCGCTCGACGCCATTGAAGCCCGGTACGGCCCGCGCTGCGTCAAGACCGGCACCCGGTTGCTGCTCGAACACCGCGCCGGTTACCTCGTCACGAACAAAGCCAAATGCCCGTTCATCCCCCAACGCGAGATGGAAGGGAAAATGGCCCGCCTCCCCGAACCATCCCTCGATCCGATTTACGATGAAGCCGCGGGGTGAGCTTTCGCCGTGTCCCCAGACTGACGCGTGGCGTTTCAGCCCTTGTAGTGATGAAACATACTGGCCAACAGAATGAGTTCGGGGTGCGCGGTTGACAATTGGGGCAGCACCAACCGGATCCGGGACCGGTAGGCCGCCAGTTTCTTGCGCAACGGGCGGAGATCTTCCTCGTTGTCCCAGTGGAGATTCTGCAAATCCAACACCAACCGGTTCCGGGTCCGCGCCAGTGAATCCTGAATCCGTTGGCCCACATCTTCCGCGTGCGCCGCGGACAACGCGCCTTCGAGCCGCAGCCAGACTTGCTGTTTGGCATGCTGCAATTCCACCCGGACGTTGAGATCCGGGATTGAAAGTTTGCGCGGAATGTCCTCCCACAACTGGAATCCGTGCCACCGTTGGCTCGGCAGCCGATACGCGGTCCGCATCAACCGCGGATGCTGGAACAGATTCAACTGCAACGTCACCGCCGTCCACACCGCCGCGCCGATCGCCAGCACCGACTGAAACCGTTGCGCGAACGACGGCCGGCCCAACTCCGCGCTGATGCGTTGCTCCAACTCGCCAATCCAGCGCCGGACTGCCGCGTTCGGCCCGAACAACCGGCCCGCACGGAACACCGGCAGCGCGCCGCGCAAGTCGGCAGCGTACACCGCAGCCTTGGCGCGGAGCCGCGGATTCGGCGAGTTCTTCAGCTTTTGGTAGCCGAGCAGGCGCGATTCGAGGACGCGAAAGATGCTCGGGCCGAGCCGTTGGAAATCCTGCTCGAAACACCATTGCTGCAAGCCTTCGATCTCCGTTGCCGACAGGGTCGGATGCTTCATTCCGGCCGCAAAACCGTCGGCGATCCGGTACATGGCGTTGCGGTCGCGCAGGTATTTCTCGTGCAACAACCCCTCCTTCACGGCCCGCTCGCCAAAGGGCGTGCCCGGCACGGGACCGTAAATGAGATACTGGCCCAATGCCGGCTTGAGTTGCAGCAGTCCGTCCAGTTCCTGCGCCACCACCGCCGGCGTTTGGTAGTCGAATCCGACAATCATGGAGGCCAGAATCGTGATCCCGTGTTCGCGGAACTCCGTGAAAATCTCCTCCACAGGCCGGCCCTGTTGCTTGGCATACCCGGAACGGGTGCCCTCGTAGCCAATCCAGAACCCGTCAATCCCCATCTCCAAAATTTCTTCGACCGTGTACTGGCTGATCGCCTTGATGCTGGAAAACGCAAAAATGGACAGCGTCCGGCCGCTCTGGATCACGGCGTCGCGGAACTGCATCGCCCGCTTCTTGTTCAGCAGAAAATCCTCGTCAATGATCAAGAAGACCAAGCTCGGATCCATGTCCAGGTACTTCTCGATGACGTGGAAAATGTCTTGGCCGTCCGGCAGGAGTTTGATGTGTTTGCGCTTGAAGAAATGCGAGGTGCAACAGAAATCACAGCCGTTCGGACAACCCAATCCCGCAAAAATCTTCCCGGTGCCCGATACTTTCCAGCCGAACACTTTCAGGTCGCTGACGATGAGCGGATGCTTGTAGGGCATCGGGATCGGCGGCTCGTTCAACAACCGGCGCATGAACGCCACGCCTTCTTCCCGGCAAATGTAGTCGGCGTAGGGCTTCAACTCTTCGTCACTCAGAACGGTGCCGTAGCCGCCGAGGATGATCTTGGCGTGCGGCGCGTATTTCCGGATCAGCGGCACGATCTCTTTCACCCGGTGGAAGATCGCCATCAGGAAGGAAATCCCCACGTAATCGTACCCTTTCCGCAATTCCCGGATCAGCTCCCGTTGCGACGGGTATTGCAGCACCACCGTGGGCGCGTCGAGGTTTTCCGCGATGTACTCCAGCGAAAACTGGATGTTCACCGTGCGCGGGCTGAAGATGCCTTGGGCGCGGGTCACCTGCCGGTACAGCAATTCATAGCCCACGGACGGCGCATCGCCGTACTCCGGCCCCAGGGGACGACACACGGTGGTCAACAATACTTTCTTGCTCATCATGGTTTGCCGCATTGGATTTCTCGGTCAAGATGTCGTACCCCGGAGCGGCTCAAAAGAGGCGGAAACGGAGACCTGCAACTTGGCTTGGCCACAATAGACCCCCAAACAGAACAAAAGTCGAGAACAGATTTCCGTCTGCCGAAGCTCCACTGACCGCACAACCGATTTTACAAACGATCATTTGTAAAACCCGGTCGTTTGACCAAGCCGGTGGCGCAACCATTTAACCAACTGGCCGTCCAGTGCCGGCATCATGATTTCCAACGGCGTTCGTCCCATTCGCACGGCGATCCACACTGTCCAACCAACAAACACGAACCCCGTCGAGATGTTCTGCCACGAATAAAACGGCCACGCTTTCGTATTGGCCACAAACCAGTTCGAGAACGGCCACAGGTAAAAGATCTCCCAGTCGGGGCCGGAGCCGAAATAATCCAGCAGTAGATGCAGGTGGAACAGCGAGAGGAACAGACCAAACGACCGGAGACGCTTCGACGCGAACCCTGCCAGCACACCGCTCAACAGCAGTCCGAACGGCAGGTTGTGGCACAACCGGTGATGATACTGCCAGTAATTCTCGGCACTAACAAAGTATCCCAAACCATCCAGGTCCGGGAGACTCGCGGCCAACATGCAGAGAAACCGATCCCGCCCGGTCAGGATCAAATAGTTTCCCACGCACCAACCGGACATCACGTGGGTCTGAATGTGCATGATCGCCTACAGTTTGCCCTTCGTGCTCGGGACACCGCGGACCCGCCGGTCGCGTTGACAGGCGAGATCGAGCGACTTCGCCAACGCTTTAAAAATGGCTTCGAGGATGTGATGCGGCTCGTCGCCGCGCAACACGTCCACGTGGAGATTGCACCGAGCTTCGTTGGCGAATCCCTGCAGAAACTCCCGGATCAAACCGACGCGCATTTTGCCGAGTTCGACGTTGGTGATTTGTTTCCAGTTTTTCGCCGTGAACACCAGATACGGCCGGTTGCTGAAATCGAGCGCCACCCGGCATTGGGCGAGCGTCTCGTCCATCGGCACCAATGCCCAGCCGTACCGGCGGATACCCTTTTTGTCGCCGAGCGCCTGCACGAATGCCTGCCCCAACGCGATGCCGACATCCTCCACCAAGTGATGCGCGTCCACGTCGAGGTCGCCGGTGGCGCGGATCTTCAGGTCGCACAGCGAGTGCTTCGCCAACAAGGTCAGCATGTGATCCAGAAACGGCAGCCCGGTCTTCACGTCAGCCTTACCGGTCCCGTCAACCGTCAGCTTCAAAGTAATTTGCGTCTCGCCGGTGATGCGATTAATTCTAGCGGATCGTTTCATGCGTGGCCTCCAGGAACCTGTCCATCTCTCCATCGGTGCCGATACTCACTCGGGCAAAATCCCGAATCCGGTCGGCATCCCACCACCGGACCAGAATCTTCTTCTCCCGCAGCCGGTCAAACCACTGCTGGGCCGTCAACGGCGCCGGCGGCTTGGCAAAGACAAAGTTTGTCTGTGACGGCAACACCTCAAAACTCCATTCCTCCAATTGCCGGCGCACCCGCTGCCGGGTCGCCTTCACCCTGCGTGTCGTTTCCGCAAAATACGCCCAATCGTCCAGCGCCGCCTCCCCGGCAATTTGCGTCAGCCGGTTGACGTTGTAACTGTCTTTCACCTTGTCGAGCGCGGCGATGAGTTCGCGCGGACCGACCGCCCAACCGAGCCGCAGCCCGGCCAGCGCAAACGACTTCGAAAACGACCGGGCAACGATCACGTTATCGTATTCGCGGACGAAATCGAGGCAGTTGTCAGCGGCAAAATCCACATACGCCTCGTCAATCACCACGACGCCGCGGGTTTGTTGGATCACCTGCCGGAGTTTGTCTTTCGAGAGCCAGACGCCGCTCGGCGCGTTCGGCTGCGTCACCAAAAGCAGCCTCACGCCGGCGAGGTCAGGCACGGTCGCGATTTGGAAATCCCGGTCAAGCGGTAATTCCACCTTGCCGGCGCCTTGGATGTCGGCCAACACCGGATACAACGAGTAACTCGGCCAGCAATACGCCAGCCGGTCCCCTTCCCCGCAGAATGCCCGGACGCACAGGTTCAAGATGTCGTCGCAACCGTTGCCGGCAAGGAACTGCTCGGCGGGAAACCCGTACCGGGCCGCGAGTCGTTCGCGCAGCCGGGTGCTTTGCGGATCCGGATACAGGCGCAGCCGGCCATCAATCGCCGCGCGCAATGCCTCCAGCACCTTTGGCGATGGCGGGTACGGATTCTCGTTGGTGTTGAGCTTGATCAGGCCCGGCACCTTGGGCTGTTCGCCGGGCACGTAACCGGTCATCCGCTCGATGTTGGGACGGGCGTAGCTCATCGGAGGCGCATGGTAACCAACATTGCCTCGCGGGGCAAGTCAGCGCACCGGGCGGAACAGATCGCGCAATTCGGCCGGCACCGGCGGGGTCGCTCCGGGCTGCGCGCAGACATGCGCCGCGAGCCGGTGGGCCTCGTCCACAATTCGTTCCGGGGCATGCCCCGCCAGCAACCCCATCACCAGCGCCGCCGTGTAAGCATCACCGGCGCCCACGGTGTCCACCACTCTGGCGACCGGCGCGGCGGGCCGGCGAATCAACGCGCCGTCCACCCACAACGTGCTGCCGGCGGCGCCCTTGGTCAGCGCCACCACCCGCAGCCCGTACCGACCGGCCAGCGCGGCGAGCAGCCGCGATTCATCACCGGTCAGGTTGCACAGATGCGCCACGACTGGCAGTTCGGCATCGTTCAGTTTCAGGACGTTGGCCGCGCGCAAGGAATCCTCGATGATCTCCCGCGAGTAGTAGTGTTGCCGGAGATTGATGTCGAAAACACGCCACGCCGCGGCCGGCACGCTGCCGACAAACTCGCGGATGACGGCGCGCGCCACGGGGTGCCGTTGCGCCAGCGAACCAAAACAAATCGCCGCCGCCCGCGCCGCTTCGGCGCGCGCCGCCGGCGCGGCGGAGATCAGGTCCCACGCCACGTTCTCGTGGATGGTGAAGGTCGGCACCCCCTGCGCGTCGAGCGCGACCGTCACCGTGCCGGTCGGCGCGGCCGGATCCACGCCGATCCCGTCGGTCCGCAAACCGAGACCGGCCAGGCGGTCGAGAATCGCGCGGCCGAGCGCGTCCTGGCCGACCCGCGACACGACGAGCGCATCGGCGCCGAGCGCGTGGGCGTGATAGGCGAAATTGGCCGGCGCGCCACCGAGTTGTTTGCCGGCGGGCAACAAATCCCAGAGGATCTCGCCGATGCCGATGACCAGTGGTCGGGCGCGTTCCATGGCGTTACCGGCAACGGATGCGCGCCGACGCGCCGTGCGCCGTCAACCCCTCGACCTCGGCAAAGGCTTCCAGGGTCGGCAACGATTTCCGCAGCGCGGCCGGCGTGTACTCGATGAGGCTGGTGCGCCGCAGAAATTGGTCCACGGTCAATCCCGGCACCGCCGCGCCGGCCCCGCCGGTCGGCAACGTATGACTCGGCCCGGCCAGGTAATCGCCCACCACCGTCGGCGACCATGGGCCAAGAAAGATCGCGCCGGCCGTGGTGATCTTCCGCGCGACCGCCCGCGGGTTCTTCGTCATGATTTCCAGGTGTTCGGGGGCGAACTGGTTGGTGATGGCCACCGCTTGCGCCAAATCTCTGGCCAGCACCGCCACGGCACTCTCGACCCGCACGGCATCAAGAATCCGCCGCGACGTGGTGACCAGCCAGACGCGTTCCTCACCGGTGCCGTGTTCGGCTTGCGCGAGCATGTCGGCGACGATGAAGTCCGGCCGGGCGGTGTCGTCGGCCAAAATCAACACTTCGCTCGGTCCCGCGAGCAGATCCACGGCGACCTGGCCGAACAAAAGTTTTTTCGCGGCGGTGACGTAGGCGTTGCCGGGACCGAAGACCTTGAGGCAGCGTTTGATGGTGGCGGTGCCGAATGCCATGGCGGCAATCGCCTGGGCGCCGCCCACCCGGTACATCTCCGTCGCGCCGGCTACTTTGATCGCGTACAGCAAATCCGGATTGGTGCTGGGCGTGCAGGCGACAATCTCGGGGCATCCGGCCACTTTGGCGAGCGTGATCGTCATCAACGCCGTCGAGGCCAGCGGCGCTTTGCCGCCGGGAATGTAAATGCCGACGCGTCGGATGGGGTCGAACTTCTCGCCCACGGTCGCTCCCTGCGCGTTGCGCATCGTCCAGGGTTTCGGCAGCCCCCGCCGGGCAAACGCGGCAATGTTGCGGTTGGCCACCGCAATCGCCTTGCGCAATTTGGACGTGCGGGGCGCCGCCAAACGCAGGTCGGTGAGCTTGACGCCGTCGAACCGTTCGGTCAATTCGCGCACGGCGTCGTCGCCGCGCGTCTGCACTTCTCGGATGACTGCCCGGACTCGTTCTTCGATGACGGGATCGAAGAGACTTGATGTCCGGCAGGCCGCGGTCACTGCGGCGGCAAAATCGGGATCGGTATAGCGCAGAATTTTCATCGGCTACTCCCATTCAATTGTGGACGGCGGCTTGCTGGAGATGTCAAAGCAGACGCGGTTGACGCCTTTGACTTCGTTGATGATGCGGGTCGAGAGCCGAGCGAGCAGGTCGTAGGGCAACCGGACCCAGTCGGCGGTCATCCCGTCCACGCTGTGCACGGCGCGGATGGCCACCGCGTTTTCATAGGTGCGCTCGTCGCCCATCACGCCGACCGATTTGACCGGCAACAACACGGCGAACGTCTGCCAGATTTCATAGTACAGGCCGGCCTTCTTCATCTCGTCAATGACAATCCAGTCGGCTTCCTGCAACACTTTGATCCGTGCCGGGGTCACTTCACCCAGAATGCGGACGGCCAGACCGGGGCCCGGGAACGGCTGGCGCCAGACGATTTCCTTCGGCAACCCGAGCTGGGTGCCGACTTCCCGGACTTCGTCCTTGAACAGTTGCCGGAGCGGTTCGAGCAACTCGAACTTCATCTTTTTCGGCAGTCCGCCGACGTTGTGATGCGATTTGATCATTGCTGCCGGGTTGCCGGCAATCGGGACGCTCTCAATCACGTCCGGGTAGGTCGTGCCCTGCGCGAGAAAGCGGCACTGCCCCGCTTTGCGGGCGGCCTTGTCGAAAACCTCGACAAAGGTGCGCCCAATGATTTTCCGCTTCCGTTCCGGGTCCTCGACGCCTTGGAGCCGCGTCAGGAACACGTTCGTGGCATCCTCGTAGTGCAGGGGAATCCCGAGACCGCGGCCAAACAACTTCTGCACGCCTTCCGCTTCGCCTTTGCGGAGCAACCCGTTATTGACGAACACACACAGTAACTGCTCGCCGATCGCTTTGTGGATCAAGGCCGCCGCCACACTGGAGTCCACGCCGCCCGACAGGCCAAGCAGCACCCGGTCGGTGCCGACTTTGGCGCGGATTTCTTCGACGCTTCGTTCGATGAATGATTTCATCGTCCAGTTCCGCCCGCAACCGCAGATGCCGTGGATAAAGTTGGACAGGACCTGCTTGCCATTGGGCGTGTGATGAACTTCGGGGTGGAATTGCAGCCCGTAGAGTTTCCGCCGGTCGTCGGCAATCACGGCGAAGGGCGAATTCTCGCTTTTCGCAATGGTCTTGAAGCCGGCCGGCAGCTTGGTGACCTTGTCGCCGTGACTCATCCAGACCTGCTGTTCGTAGGCCATCTCGCGGAACAGCGTCGTGTCCTTCTCGATCGCGATCTCGGCCGGTCCGTACTCGCGTTTCCCGCCCGGCTGGACCTTCCCGCCCAACTGGCGGGCCATCAATTGCATCCCGTAACAAATGCCAAGGATCGGCACCCCCAACTGCCAAATCCCCGGATCGCACAACGGCGCTTTCGGGTCATAGACGCTGCACGGCCCGCCGCTGAGAATGATGCCCGACGGCTTCAACGCCGCCAGCTTCGTGGCCGGCGTGTCGTACCGGAGAATCTGCGAGAACACCTGACACTCGCGCACCCGCCGCGCAATTACCTGTGTGTACTGCGACCCAAAATCGAGAATGATGATTTGTTCCATGTTGTCTGTTTGTTCGCTCAATAAAGCGTTTGATACTACCATTCCCAAAAGTTCGGATTGCCCCGATTTTTTGTACCCCCTGAGAAATGCATGGGTTGATGTTTAGTTGACATTGGTTTCAAAGTCCAGCGGAGTTTGACAGCCCAGCGCACTGTGGGCGCACCTGGACACGGTCGCCGGTTTTGTCGGGCCGCGCATCCCCCGTCGTTGGGGGGCGCGCCGTCGCAGAACGCGTTCCCACGTTCGCGGCGGGCCGCCGATACGCCAGGCGTGCCCACCTGACAATTCTGCAAGGGTGGCAGTGTCGAGATGCACCCTGAATGATGCGGCGTTAGATTTTTGGCTTGGCCGGCTATGGCGGCTGTGGCATGGTAGCGTCGGCGATGGGGTTCGCCTGCAACCGCCCCTGAGGCTCAGGGTGCTGATGACTCCTGCGGCAGCGTGGAGAATTCGATGCTCAGAGTGTTGTGGTTGTCATTGGGCGGTGCAATCGGGACGGCAGCGCGTTATGGTTTTAACGGCCTGATTTCCGGTCACCAAGCCAAACATTACCCGTGGGCCGTGGCTTTTCCGTTGGGCACATTGGTGATCAACGTGACGGGCTGTTTCGTCATCGGTTTTCTCGCGGCCGTGTCCGGCCCGGCGATGGGACGGGCGTGGCTGAAGCCCGAATGGCGCGATTTCCTGATGATCGGATTCTGCGGTGGCTACACCACATTCTCCAGCTACGGGTTGCAGACGTTGAACCTGGCCCGGGACGGGGAGTGGTTTCACGTGGCGGGCAACGTTATCGGGTCCAACATGCTCGGGCTGATCGCGGTCTATCTCGGCATGATTACTGGGCGTTTCCTGCAAGCGCAATTCCAGGGAGGTGTTCGATGAAACTCGAAGGCGAAGGTTATTTGCTGCGCATTTACATCGGCGAACTCGACAAGTGCCATCATCAGCCGCTGTACGAGGCGATTGTGCTGAAGGCGCGGGAACTGGGCTTGGCGGGTGCGACGGTGTTTCGCGGCCCGATGGGCTTCGGCGCGCACTCGCGCATGCACACCGCCAAGATCCTCCGGCTCAGCGAAGACCTGCCGGTGCTGATCGAGATTGTGGATAAGGAGGAGAAGATCAATGCCTTCCTCCCCGAATTGGACAAAATGATGGCTGATGGACTGGTCACGCTGGAGAAGGTGCACATCATCAAATATCAGGGTAACCCGAAGAAGCTGTGAGGCGGCGCGCGCGAAATTGAGCCATGCACATGACGGACAACATCTGGTTTATCGCGGCGATCTGGATGGGGCTGGCGTTCCTGGCGAGCCTGATCTCCATCCGCACCGGCATTTCGGTCGCGCTGATTGAAATTGTCGTCGGGGTCATCGTCGGCAACATCACGTTCGGGGCGAACCAGCACGTGCTGAAGACGACGGAATGGACCGGTTTCCTGGCGATGCTCGGCAGCGGCGTGCTGACGTTCTTGGCCGGCGCAGAAATTGATCCGGCCTCGTTGCGCGCCAATCTCCGCGCGAGCCTTACCATCGGTATTGCGTCGTTCTTGCTTCCGTTCGTCTTCGTGTGGTTGTTTGCGCAATACGTCCTTGGCTGGTCGTTGCACGCGGCGCAGATTGCCGGCATCGCGCTCTCGACCACGTCGGTGGCTGTCGTTTATGCGGTGATGATCGAAGGCAAACTCAGCGACACGCCGATGGGCAAGATGATTTTGGCGGCCTGCTTCATCACGGATTTCGGCACGGTGCTCGCCCTCGGCACGTTGTTCGCCGACTTCAATCTTTGGCTGCTTGTGTTCGTGGCGGTGATGTCGGTGATGCTCTGGTTCATGCCGAAGTGGACGAAGTTCATCATCGTCAAACTTGGCGCGACGCGCGTGAGCGAGCCGGAAGTGAAATTCATTTTTCTCGTCCTGTTCTTCCTCGGCGGGATGGCCTCCAGCGCGAAGAGCGAGGCGGTCCTGCCGGCGTATTTGGTCGGACTCGTGGTGGCCGGCGTGTTCTTGCGCGACAAAACGCTGGTGCATCGGATGCGCACCATCGCGTTCACCATTTTCACGCCGTTTTATTTCATCAAGGCCGGCTTGTATGTTTCCCTGCCGGCCATGTGGGCGGCGCTCGGGGTCATCGCCGCGTTGCTGGCGATGAAACTGGTGACGAAGTTTGTCGGCGTCTGGCCGTTGACGAAGGCGTTTTACATGCGCACAGGCGAAGCCAATTACACCACGTTACTGATGGCGACCGGGCTGACGTTCGGCACAATCTCGGCGTTGTTCGGCCTGCAAAACAAGATCATTGACCAGACGCAATACACCATCCTTGTCACGGTGGTGATCCTCAGCGCCTTTGTGCCGACGCTCATCGCGCAGAAATTCTTCCAGCCCACCATGGAAAGGATGGTGGAGTGGGGACGAACGTACGAAGAACGCAGGAACAACAAGAACGCGCGCCCGCCGGCGCCGCTCGGAAAGTGAGGCAATTATGTTCCAGAAAATTCTGGTTGGTTACGATGGATCGAAGGGCGCAAAGGTCGCGCTGGAGCGCGCCGCGGTGATGGCCAAAAACTACAACGCCACGCTGACCGCGCTGTGGGTGCGCGAGTCGCTGCCGCGTCACTCCGACCTGCCGGGCGAGTACGAGGAAGAGGCCGAGGCGGCGAATAGCTACTTCAAGGAACGCCAGAAAGAGGTCGCGGCAGTCGCCGCCAAGCACGGCATCAGCATCCGTTGTGAAACCCGCCGAGGACATCCCGCCAAAGCCATCTTGAAATTCGCCGAGGAAGGCGGGTACGACCTCATCGTGGTCGGCCACAGCGACCATTCCGAATTGTGGGGCCGGCTGCTCGGTGACACCGCCGACCGGATCAGCGACCACGCTCATTGCAGCGTCTTGATCGTGAAATGAACGGAAGCCAACGCAACTCGCCGCGCTGGCTCAATCGCACGGTGTTGGGCATCGGGCTGGCGTCCCTGTTTAGCCCAAGTTCGTCAGTCGAGGGTGAAATCGCGAAGAGTTGGGCGGGGTCAGCGGCGTAAGTGTCTGGCACTTCGCAGGCGAGTCTCGCCCACCATCATGTAGTGCCGAAGACCCCCTTGCGGTCGTGGCGGCTGCGGGCGCAAACTGCCGCCATGTTTCTGCGACGCCATACCAAACTCGTCGGCCAGAACGACTAGACTGATTGTCATAAATCGTTTCCGCTGAGTGGGGCAACCATCTTGGTTGCCCCTTCGCCAATCAACGGGCAAGCTGGAAGCTTACCCCACGTTGCTCGGAAACTACTTTTGGCAATTGGTCTAACAAGGACACTCCGGGCTGTTGAGCACCGTGGCCGCCATAATCGCGCCGTGTTCGGTGAAGGCGAATGGTACGGACCGGAGTCCCCGGGGCTTATGGGAACTTTTGCAAATTGCGACCGCAAGTCGGCAAGTTCTTCCGGCGTACGCTGAAAAGCAAAGTCACCGGGGAAGCGATCGGCGTTACGCTGGACTGCTTCGTTCAGTCGTTTGGTGGGCACGCCAGAGAAAACCGTGCCGCGTCCGCATCCAAAATCACCTTTTGGCCATGAACAAGAACGATGGAGTGGTCCGCGCGCATTTGCCGTCGCGATACCGCACAAGTCACCCTTTGCCCATGCCGACGCCCTGGACGGTCTGGAAGACTTTGCCTTCGGTCTTGATGGCGGGGGCGATGATGATCTCGGTCTCTTGGAACTCCCGGATGGTTCGCTTGCCGACGTTGCCCATGCAAGTGGCCAGCGCGCCCATCAGGTTTTGCGAGCCGTCATCGAGTTCGGCCGGACCGAAGAGAATCTGTTTCAACGTGCCGGTGACGCCGACGCGGACGCGGGTGCCGCGCGGGAGGTTGGCGTGCGGGGTGGCCATGCCCCAGTGGAAACCGCGGCCGGGCGCTTCTTTGGCGCGGGCAAACGCGCTGCCAATCATCACAGCATCGGCGCCGCAGGCGAACGCCTTGCAGATGTCGCCGCCCTTGCTCATGCCGCCGTCGGTGATGATCGCGCAGTACCTGCCGGTCTGTTTGAAATGGTAATCCCGGGCCGCCGCGCAGTCCACGGTGGCGGTGACCTGCGGCACGCCGAGGCCGAGCACACCGCGCGTTGTGCAGGCCGCTCCGGGGCCGACGCCCACAAGAATCGCGGCCGGGCCGCATTGCATCAGCTCCAACGTCGCCGAGTACGTCACGGTGTTGCCGATGATGACCGGAATCTTCATCTGTTTGCAGAACTTGGCGATGTCGAGCGTCTTGTACTCGCTGGAGATGTGCCGGGCGGTGGAGACGGTGGACTGGACGACGAAGATGTCCGCACCGGCTGCCTGGGCGATGGCGCCGAATTTTTCGGCCCGTTGCGGGATGGCGCTGACGGCGGCAAGCACACCGGCCTTCTTGATTTCTTTTACGCGCTGGGCAACGAGTTCTTCTTTGATGGGTTCGGTGTAAATCTGCTGGGTCAGATGGGTCGCCTCTTCCTTTGTGGCGCTGGCGATCTTGTCGAGGATTTCCGACGGGTCTTTGTATCGGGTCTGCACGCCTTCGAGGTTGAGCACGGCGACGCCGCCGAGTTTGCCCATCTCCACGGCAAACCGCACGTCCACCACGCCATCCATCGCGCTCGCCAGAATCGGCACGGCAATCTTGTGCGGCCCGAGCTGGAACGACATGTCCACCTCGTTCGGGTTGATGGTGATGTCGCCCGGCACCAACGCGATGTCGTCGAAGCCGTAGGTCACCCGCGCTTTGCGATTTCTGCCAATCCACATGCCCATGATGTCGTCTCCTTGATTATCAAAAGTTGTTGTTATTTTCCCGCACTCGCGGGCCTGCATACTACCGGGATCGCTCCGCGGATTCAAGAACTCACGAGCCGTTCGCCTGCGCCCACAGAAACTGGAGCACGCCCCACTGCAATTCCTCGCCAGCCGCCCGCGGCTCGAACCGGAGTTGCCGGGCCAGTTCGATGGCCCGGCCATCCACCGCGGCATCACCGGAAGTGCGCTCGACCGTCGCAAACTGTACCCGGCCATCGCTCCCGACCCCCACGCGCAGGCGAGTCGGCCGCAACGTAACATCGCTACGCACGGCCGCGGCAGCCGGCTCCTCCCACACCGGTCGCTCGGCCAGACTGCCGGCGACCCGAATCACAGTGCGGTTGACCGGCAGCGGGAGGTCACCGGCCGCGGGCAATTCCTCCGCCGCCACGGGCAGCTTCGTGGCCGCCGCCCGCACCTCGCGAACCAAGGCCGGCAACTCCAACAGCGTGCCCGGTGAACGATTCGGTTTCGCGTCAAAATATAACGGCCCGGATTCCCACACCTGGGTGGGCGGACCGACCGGCGCGGCGCGCTCCCAGAGTTTGCCCGAAAACCCGCGCGCGCTGGGCAGCGACATCAAGCTGGGGTCGAACCGATCGGTGGCCGCCGCCGGCAGCCAGTGGATGCGCGGCCGCTCCGGCAGAGCCTGCGGTTGCAGCGTGCGCGCGCCGCGGGCAAACAACACGGCCGCCCCCACACCGCACAACGAGAACACCAGCATCCACAGCGGGATTTGTTCCGGGGCGAGCAGGCGTCGGGCGGCAAGTTTCATTTTCCAGGGGGCGGCACACCGACTTCGGGACGGGTGGCGAGATTGACACTGGACACGCCGGCCTTGAGCGCCGCGCTCATCAACTCAATCACCGCGCCGTGCGGCGTCTGCCGGTCGGCTTTGATCACGAGTTCGGAGCGTTGATGCTGACGGACGGCGGCCGCGAGCGACTTCAGGAACTGCTCCTTCGAAATGAGCTGGTTGTTGAAAAACAACTGCTGGTCCCGCGTCACCGTCACCACCAGTTCCTGAAACGTGCTCACCGTCGGCACCTCGGTGGACGGCAGCACGACGCCGAACCCGGATTGCATGACGAACGGCGAACTCAACACGAAGAACAGCAGCAGCAAAAAAACCACGTCCACCAACGGCGCGGGATCCACCAGCCCCTTCACAATCTGGCATTGCGTCCGAAAGATCATGCTGGTTTCGATTTGTTCACCACACCCGGCGCCGCGCCTTCCGCCGCGGCCGGGCGGCGGCTGATCACGGCGAGGACTTCATTCGCGGCGCGTTCCATGTCGAGCACCTGGTGCTGCACGCGGCCGACAAGATAGTTGTAGGCCACGTAGGTGGGGATCGCGACCACCAACCCACCGGCGGTCGTCAGCAACGCCTCCCACACTCCACCAGCCAACTGACCGGGGGTAGCAAGTTGCGTCGTCTGAATCACCATAAAAATCTTGATCATCCCGGTGACCGTGCCCAGAAAGCCAACCAACGGCGTCACCTGCGCCACCGTGGCCAACACCGGCAGGTACCGCTCCAGTCGCGCCACTTCCGTCCGCGCCACATCTTGCACGGATTCCCGGATTTCAAACCGGTCCCGATGGTAGTGAACCACCGCGGTTTTGACCACCTGAGCGACGGGGCCGGCCGTTCCCTCGCAAACCGTGATGGCCTCCGTGAGGTTGCCGCGTTTGAGGTTGTTGATGATGCCGGCAACGAAATCGGTCGTGTGAATCTGCGCCCGGTGATAGTGAAACAGCCGCTCGAAAAACACCACTGCCGCGAGAATGCCGTTGAACAAAATCAACCACATCAACGGCCCGCCCTTGCTCATCAATGTCAGCATACCGGCGTGTTCATACCTGATGCCCCCACCCTTTTCAACGCTAAACCACCGGCCGAGGCCTTCCCGGCACCGAAAAATGATTGCGCGATTTTCGCGGAGCCGGTACTCTACGCCTCCGAGCATGGCGGACGAGCGAGCCAGAGAAACCGAAAACGGAATCAAGATTTACCTGCGCGAGATCGGGCAGATTCCTCTGCTGACCGTGAAGGATGAAATCCGCCTGGCCGCCAGAATCAAACGCGGCGACAAGGAAGCCCGCGCCCTGATGATCCGCTCCAACCTCCGCCTCGTCGTCAAAATCGCCCACGACTACGCCAACCTCGGCCTGCCGTTGCTCGACCTCATCAGCGAGGGCAACATCGGTTTGATGAAGGCCGTCGAGCGGTTCGACCCGAAAAAGGGCGGCAAACTCTCCACCTACGCGGCGTGGTGGATCAAACAATCCATCAAACGCGCCCTCGCCAACCAGGCCAAAACCATCCGCCTGCCCGTCCATCTCGTGGACAAAATCAGCAAAATGAAACGCGCCGCCCACCGGATGAGCGAGGAACTTGGGCGCGACCCGACGGACGAGGAGTTGGCGGAGGTCGTCGGCATGCCGGTCGCCAAAGTCAGCCAACTCCGCACCATCAGCGTCCGCCCGGCCAGCCTCGACGCGCCCATCGGCGACGACGACGCCACCGCGTTCAGCGAAATTGTCGGCGACGAGGCCGCAGCCACGCCGTTCGAGATGCTCCGCGACCGGACCATGCGCGAGGAAGTCCGGGACCTGCTGCACGAACTCGACGAACGCGAGGCGGAAATCCTCATCCTCCGCTTCGGACTGGACGGCAGCAAACCGATGACGCTCGAAGATGTCGGCAAGAAATTCAAGGTCACCCGCGAGCGGGTCCGCCAAATCCAGAACATCGCGCTCACCAAACTCCGCCGCATCATGGACAAACAAGACCAGCCCCAACGCAATCATTAATCATGCACGAACAACTCAAAGCCGCCGTCCGCGACGTGCCGGATTTCCCCATCAAAGGCATCCTCTTCAAAGACATCACGCCGATCCTCCAAGACGGCAAACTCTTCCGCGCCGCCGTGGACACCATTGCCGACCGGCACGCCGGCAAGAAAGTGGACGCCGTGGTCGGCATTGACGCGCGCGGGTTCATCTTTGCCGGAGCCGTCGCCTACAAACTCGGCGTCGGCATGGTGCCGGTCCGCAAAAAGGGCAAACTCCCCTACAAAACCGTCGTCACCAGTTACACGCTCGAATACGGCAGCGAAACCAGCGAAATGCACGTGGACGCCATCCGACGCGGCGACCACATCATCATCGTGGACGACCTCCTCGCCACCGGCGGCACCGCCATGGCGGCGGCCACGCTCGTCCAACAACTCGGCGGCACCGTCCGTGAGATGGATTTCCTGATCGAACTCACCTTCCTCAAAGGCCGCGACCGGCTCAAAGACTACAACGTCTTCTCCGCCATCCAATACTGACCGTGTTCCGTTTCCCACCACGACGAGAACTGGGCCGCACCGGCTTTCAGGCCACCGTGCTCGGCATCGGCGACCTCGCCGACCGCGGCGTTCCCCTGGCCGACTGCGTCGCCACCATTCACCGCGCCCTCGAGGCCGGGCTGAACGTCATTGACACCGCGCCGAGTTACGAAGCCGGCTACAGCGAGCAAATCGTCGGCACCGCCCTGCGCGGCCGGCGCGACGGCATCTTTCTCATTGATAAAGTGGACGACCTCGACGCCGCGGTCGCCCCGCAAGTCGAAGCCAGCCTGAAACGGCTCGGCACGCAGCCGGATCTGTTCGTCTTTCACGGCGTCTCCACGCTGGAGCAATGGCGCACGCTCCGGTGGGACGAGCTTGCCGGCAAGTCCCGCTGGCGCGGCATTTCCTGCCACAACCCGGACGTCTTGCGCGTGGCGATTCCGTCCGGACTTTGTGACGTGGTGATGTTCCCGGTCGGCCCGTTCGTGGATATCCGGTATGTCACCGAATGTCTCCCGCTGGCCCGGCAACACCGGATCGGCACCGTCTGTTTCAAGACCTTCGGCGCCGGCAAACTCCTCGGCGACACCGAAGGCTACAACCGGCCGCTCGCCACCCGGCCCCGCGGAAAAATCAGTTCCGGCGGCGGCACCGCCCAACCGGTCTTGCCGCACCTGACCGTCGAACAATGCGTCCGGTACACCTTGACCTGCGACCCCGACGTCGCGCTGCTCGGCCTGAGTTTCCCCAACGAACAAGACGCCGCCTTCGCCGCCGCCCGGCGATTCGTCCCGATGACGCCCGCCGAACTCGAATCCACCCGCCGCGCCGCCGCCACCGCCATCACCGGCAAAGGGCGGTGCTGGTGGAATCCCATGGAGGAATCCACCACATGAAACTCGAATTGTCACAACAAGAATACCGGTTGCTGCTGGAAATGGTGTATCTCGGCAACTGGGTCATCGGCGCGGACGAACCAGAACTGCCCGCCGAGAAACTGCCTTACGCCAAGCTGGAACAGAAGGTGTTCGCGCTTGCCCAAGAAGCCGGTTGCGCCGACTTGGTCGAATACGCTCCCGAACACCGCACCTACTTCCCCACGCGGAGACTAGAAGAATCCAGCCCGGCCGCGCAGTTCTTGCTGGACTACGAGAACACCAACTTCGGGGATCAACTGAGCGAGCGGCTCGCCCGCCGCGATGTCGCGGAACAGGCCGGTGGTTGGGACAACTTCGCCAAGCTTTCCCCCGCAGAGCGGTTTGCGCGGATTTCTGCCTGTGCCGACCGCTACGATGCAGTGTTTGCAGAGCACGGTCTGGACAACCTGCGCCTCGTTGGCCGCGGATAACCTCCTTCCATCAAGAGACCTCACCCCTCTTACGTGCAACATATGTTGCGCGTAAGAGGGAAATTGTACGGCAGGGCGTCACCGCCACGGGTGGCGGGGGTACTGACGTTGGAGTTCTTGTTTGAGTTTCGGATAAGTGTCGCGCCAGAAGCCGGCCAGGTTTTGTGTGACCTGCACGGGCCGGTGATTTGGCGCGAGAATCTGAATCGTCACCGGCACGCGCCGCTTCGCAATCCACAGCCCTTCTTTCACGTCAAACAAATCTTTGATGAGCACCGCCACCGTCGGCGGCTGGTCGGCAGCGTAAGTGATTTTCGCGCGACGACCACCCGGTAACTCAAGCCGGTCCGGCGCGAACTCCTCCACCCATTGTTGCTGTTGCGGCGACAGCCACGATTTCACGACAGGCAGAACCGGCTTGTCTTTGATCTCCTTGTAACTCGTTGCGCCGTGGCAGAGATGGACAATCATCTCCTGCCGGTCGGCTTCGCCAATCGCCGGCAACTCCAACTCCGGCATCCATTCGCGCAGCCGGTTGACCCGCAGAATCCATTGCTCCACCGCGTCGTCCCAATGCTTCAACGGGCATCGCCCCGCCGTCACTTCCGCCGCCAACAACCGTGCCGCTTCCTGCAGGTCCCGCATCTTGCTTGACCTGTCATTCCGGGTGGACAAGCTGGAAGCTTGTCCCACAATCTCGGAAAGTTTTTCGTCGAGCACGAGGTCGCGGAACCGGCGTTGTTCCTGCACCATCACCCGGCGCAAGGTCGGATCGAACACCACCGTCCGCGTCGCCGCAAAATCCTCCGGGAACAACTCGCACAGCCAATCCTCGCGGACGGCGGTGGCGAGATTGAGCACGACGTTGACCTCCCGGCCTTCGACCTCGGCAATCTCCGCGGCCACGAACAACGGCGCGTCGCGCACGACGCTTTCCCGCGCCAGCACCCCGCGCCGGCCATGCACCACCGCGCACCGCAACGTCCCGGCATCCAGCCGCCGCGCCAGATGATCCACAAAACCCAGCAACACGCACCGCTGAATGACTTCCGGTGCGACCGGTTTCGCGTCATCCACCGGCAACCCTTCGTCACGCGCGATGCGGAGAAACTGCTCGAACAACGGGCCGACCTGCCGGGCGGCCTGGGCGTGAATGCCGAGCCGGCGGCACCGCTCGACGTTGAACCCGTTCCGCTCCGCGTACCGGTAGGCGCGCATCAAGACGAAAAAATCCGATTGCGTTTCGCCGCCGAACCACTCGTCGCGCGCTTCCTCAACCTGCCGGCCCTGACCGCGCACGAGCAGATCCCGACCCTGCGTCAGCGCGGCAATCAACGCGACCGGCCGCACGCAGTTGTATTTGCCGGCCGCAATCAACATCCGGGCGTACCGGGGGTGAACGGGGAACGCCAGCATCCGCCGGCCAAGTTCGGTGATTTGCGCAACCGCCCCCTCACCCTGCCCCTCTCCCCCGGCGGGGAGAGGGAATTGCTTTGGGGCATCCTCTCCCCTGGGGGGAGAGGATTGAGGTGAGGGGAACGCGACGGCTCCCAAGTCCAGGAGCAGTTGCTCGGCCCGGTCGAGGGCGCGCGGGTCGGGCGGTTCGAGCCAGCGGAAGTTTTTCACGTCGGCCACGCCGGCGGCTTTCAAGGTGAGCACGACTTCGGCCAGGTCGAGGCGTTTGACTTCCGGCAGCTCTTGCGCGGGACGTTGTTCGTGTTCGCGCTGCGTCCAGAGCCGGAGACAACGGCCGGGCGCGGTGCGGCCGGCGCGGCCGGCGCGTTGGTCGGCGCTGGCCCGGCTGATTTTTTCGACGAGCAAGGTGTTGATCCCCCGGCGCGGGTCGTACCGGGGTATCCGCGCCAGGCCGCTGTCCACGACGAGCCGGACGCCGTCAATGGTGAGCGACGTTTCGGCGACGTTGGTGGCGACCACGATCTTGCGCCGGTCGTACCGGGCGACGGCGGCGTCCTGGTCGGCAGCCGGCAGGTCGCCGTGCAACGGCAGGACGATGAACTCGCTGCCGAACCGGTCGCGGATGGCTTGGACGGTTCGGCTGATTTCGTACGCGCCCGGCATGAAAACCAAGGCGTCGCCCGCGAACGGACGCGCGAGTTGGGCGGCGGCGAGTTCCCAGACCGGGGTGTCGCCCGGTGATTTCGGCAGGTACTCGATCGCGACCGGGAACGCGCGGCCGGCCGAGGAAAGCACGGCGCAGGGTTGGAGGTATTTCTCGACGGCGGCCACGTCGAGCGTGGCGGACATGACGATGAGCAGCAGATCGGGCCGGGCGGTTTCCTGGATTTGCAGGGCGCGGGCGAGTGTGATGTCGCCGTAGAGGTGCCGTTCGTGGAACTCGTCGAGGATGACGGCGCGGATGCCGGTAAGGTTGGGGTCGGCGAGCATCTGCCGCAACAGGATGCCTTCGGTGACGTACCGGATGCGCGTGGCGGGTGAGGTCACGTTGTCGAGGCGGATTTGGTAGCCGACTTCGTCGCCGAGGCGGCCGCCCCGGTCTTGGGCGACCCAGGCGGCGAGCATCCGGGCCGGCAGGCGGCGCGGTTGGAGGACGACAAGCTGCCCCTCACCCTGACCCTCTCCCCCGGTGGGGAGAGGGGAACTGGATCCGTCCTCCTCTCCCCTTGGGGGAGAGGATTGAGGGGAAGGGTTGTCGAGCAGACCGGCATCGAGGAGCATCTGGGGGACCTGGGTGGATTTGCCGGAGCCGGTTGGGGCGGTGAGGATAAGTCGCCGGTGTTGGCGGACGGCGTCGAGCAGTTGGCGCTCGATTTCGTAAATCGGCAGCGAGCGCATCAGCCGCCCGGGGGGATGAATTCGACGGGGATGTTGCCGAAGTGGATCGTGCACCGTTTGGTCAGCCAGCGTTTCTGGATGCGTTCGCCGTCCACGTAGGTGCCGTTGGTCGAGGCGGCGTCTTTGAGCACGACGCCGACGACCATGTTTTCGATGGTGGCGTGTTTTTTGGAGACGCTCGGGTCGGCCACGATGATGTCGGATTCCGGTGCGCGGCCGATGGTGTACAGGCCGGGGACGAGCGAATGGGTTTTGGTCGCGCCGTGGAGGGTGAACTGGAGCGTCGGGGAGGCGAGCGATGGGGGCTGCGGTGTGGCGTCCGCGGTGTGCGTGGGTTGTTCGTCGCGGATCCGGGCGGCCTCGAACAGCAGTTGGATGTACGGCACGTCAATCGTGCGCCGCGCCGGTTTGATGCCCGACACGAATTCCGTCGGCGGGTCGCCGAGGTGAATCAGGGCAATCGCCGCTTCGAGGCCGGTGAGTTTGCCGAACTCGGCGTCGGTGATCTCGCCGTCCACCAACGCGAGGCGGGCCGGCGGCGGCACGCCCTGGACGCGGATTTCGCCGGTCTTGCGGGCCATGCTGAACGCCTGAATCTGGTCGGCAATGGTCAGCAACCGTCCCAAGAACACGGTTTCAGGTTTGGGTCCCGACTGCATGGAGTGTGGAGAATAATCCGAAAGCGGTCGGGCGTCGAGTTTCTTTGGCCGACCCGCTGGCGACGTGGCGTTGGCTGCCAACTTGAGCATATCCCATGTATCTATAGCAGACCGGAGGCCCGGTGCGATATACTAAATGTCATGCGCAAACTGCCAAGACGATTTTACGACCGCGACACGGTGACGGTTGCCCGTGAACTGTTGGGCAAATTCCTTGTGCACGGTGACCGGATCGGCCGGATCGTCGAGACCGAGGCCTACCTCGGCCCGCACGACCGGGCGGCGCACTCGGCCCGGGGCCGCACGGCGCGCAATGAAGTCATGTTTGGCCCGCCCGGCCACGCCTACGTCTATTTCATTTACGGGATGTATCACTGCCTGAACGTCGTGACCGAACGCGAAGGCCACGCCGCGGCGGTGTTGCTCCGCGCGCTCGAACCGGTTCGCAACATCACCGGCAAAACCAACGGGCCCGGCCTGCTCTGTCGGGCACTCGGCATTGACCGGCGGTGGAACGGCCACGATCTGCTCAGTGACGACTTCTACATTGCCGCCCCACCCCATGAGCCGGTGCTGCAAATCGTCAAACGACCGCGCGTCGGCGTGGACTACGCCGGCCACTGGGCGCGGCGGCACCTGCGGTTTTACATCCGCGACAATCCATTTGTGTCCCGGCCCTAGACCTGTATAATCCTGCCATCCTTGATGAACGCTGAACCCGACAACACCGGCCTCTCGCTCGACGAACTGAAAATCACGCCGCAATGGACGCGCGCGCCGGTGCCGTCCTTCGAGCATCATCCCGGCGAAAAGCCGGAGGCCAGACGGGACCGCGGTCCGCGGCCGCCCCGCGAGAACCGCCCCCCTCGCGGGCGCGAGCGCCGGCCACCGCGCGACCGCCGCCCGCCGTCACCGGAACGCCGCCCGGCGGCGCCGCCCCAACCCGCGCCGGTCGAAGTGACATTTCTGCCGGAGGACACCGGCTTCGCCGCGATGGTGGCGACCATCAAGCAATCGCCGCGGGCCTATTCGTTGTTCGACATCGCCAAGCTGATCCTCAACAAACCGGAGCGGCACGTGGTGGTGCTGAGACGATTGCCGGGCGCGGATGGCCAACCGGCGCCGCTGCATCTGGCGGTGGCCGACGGCGAGCCGTTCCTCACGCCGGAAGAGGCGCTGCGGCACGCGTTGCGCCGGCACGGGGAAAAGATTTTCCAGACCGAGAAAAAGCCGGTGGACCCGCCGAAAGGCAATTTCACCTTCGTCAACCGCTGCGGCATCACCGGTGTCTGGCTCGGCCCGCCGAACCATCACGAGTACCAGGCCACGCTCGTCCGCCACCACCAAAGCCGGTTGCGGCACATGCCGTTCAGCGAATTTCAGGCACGCATCCAGACCGTCCGCGACGAGGCGGCGATCAAGGCATGGCTCGAATCAAAGAGTTTCGTCACCGAGTTTCAATGTCGGCTCGACGCCGCGCCGGTAAAGTTCACCACCCGCGAGGCGTTGGAGAAACACGTCCGCGACACGCACCTGGACCAAATCGTCACCACCGCCACGGACTACCGGATCAGCGGTCCGGCGAGCCGGCAACTGGCCCACCCCGGCATCGCCGAGGCCGTGCGGCAGGCGTGGCTGAACGAACGGCGGTTCCCGTTGAAGACCGCCACGCACGTCAGCGACCGGCTCCGCGCTGCAGGGTTGCACTTCTTCAAATACCGGAAAGCGATCACCTGCGTCACGACGGTCAAGCCGAAACGATTCGAGACGCTGGCCAGCATGAGCGAGCGCGTGCAGGCCATCGTCCACTTCCTCCGCGCCCACAAAAACGCCGGCCGCAAACAATTGCTCGCCGCGCTCGTGCCGGCGCAGCCCGAAGACGGCGTCCTCGCCGACTTGCACTGGCTCATCGCCGAAGGCCACGTGGTGGAATTTGCCGACGGCAAACTCTGGGCGCTCGACGACAAGCCGCCCATTCCGCCCGCGGCGGAAAAGCCACCGGAACCGCCCCCGGCCCCTGCCACTGTTGCTTCCGCCGGAGAGGGCGCGGCTCCTGCGGCCCCACCACCGGTAACAGCCGCCGAGCCAGCACCGCCGCCCACCGACCCCGCAACCGCGCCGCAATCCTGACCGGATGTGCCGTGACGGAGGCCAGGCCTCTTGCCTGTCCCGTGCGGCAGGCTTCCCGCCTGCCGGTGACTTCGCGGATGGACGGGCAAGATGCCCGTCCCACGGCGGCTGATTGACTTTGCCGGTTAATGAACAATACTGGCACCGGGTCATGCAGTTTAACGAACCAACGTTTCTCTTTCTTTTTCTGCCGGTCGTGCTGGCGCTTTACTACAGCGTGCCGCCGGGGAGAAATGTCGTCCTCTTCGTGGCGACCCTGCTCTTTCTTGCCTGGGCCGGCCAACAGACCGTCTTCGTCCTGCTGGGCGCGATGGTCTTCAACTACGTTGCCGGTTTGTTCGTGGCCCGCCGCCGGTGGTGGTTGGTTGCCGGCATCACGGCGAATGTGGTGTTGTTGGCGTGGTGCAAATACGCTGCGTTTTTGAATCTCCCCCTGCCCCACCTGCCCGCGCCGCCGGGGCTGTCGTTTTTCACTTTCGTCGCCATCGCGTATCTCGTGGACGTCTACCGGGGCGACGCGCCGGCCATCACCCATCCGCTGCACGCCGGCAACTATTTCGTCTTCTTCTCGCGGGCGTGGGCCGGCCCGATTGTCCGGTACCGCGACCTGGGCCACCAACTCGCGGCCCGGCCAGTGAACCGGGAACTCTTTGCCGCCGGCGCGCGCCGGTTCATTGTCGGCCTCGGCAAAAAGGTGCTCATCGCCAACACGGTCGGCGGGCCGGCGGACAGGATTTTTGCGCTGCCGGCCAACGAACTCACCGCGCCGGTCGCCTGGCTCGGCATCGTGTGTTACACCATCCAAATCTACTTCGACTTTTCCGGGTACACCGACATGGCGATCGGGGTCGGCGCGATGTTCGGGTTCAGGTTTCCGGAGAACTTCAACTATCCGTACACGGCCACCTCGATCCGCGATTTTTGGCGGCGCTGGCACATGACGTTGTCCGGCTGGCTGCGCGACTATCTTTACATTCCGCTCGGCGGCAGCCGGTGCGCGCCGGGGCGCGTGTATTTCAACCTCGTGTTTGTCTTCCTCATTTGCGGGCTGTGGCACGGCGCGGCCTGGACGTTTGTCGTGTGGGGGTTGCTGCAGGGGTGCTTCCTGCTGCTGGAACGCGCGACCGGCCACAAGGAACTCCCGCGCCCCTGGGGACACCTGTACGTGTTGGCGGTCACCGGGATCAGTTGGGTGTTCTTCCGGGCCGCGACTGTGCCGGCCGCGGTTCATGACCTCGGCGTGATGTGCGGCATCAATCAAGCCACCGCCGTCAGCGACGGCGTGCGGGCGTACGCGACGCCGCCTGTCCTGCTCGCGCTGCTGGCCGGCATCATCGGCTCGATGCCGGTCGTGCCCACGCTGAAAACCCGGCACGCGATCCACCCGGCGTGGGAACTGGCGGCGTTGACGGTGATTCTGCTGGCAGCCATTGTGTTCCTGGCGGCCAGCACGTACGCGCCATTTATCTACCAGCAATTCTGATGAAAGCGCGCGACCCCATTCTCATCGCGATCTTTCTGGTGACAATCACGGCGCCGGCGGTGCGGCAATTCACCGGCAACACCGCGGGCACCGCGGCCCGCGAGAAACGCAAGCTGGCCCCGATGCCGGCGCGGCCGACCACGATGGCGGCGGTGTGGAAGTTCCCGGCGCAGTTCACCGCGTACGAGACTGATCATTTCGGGTTCCGGGCGTCGCTGATCCGGCTGCACGCGGTGTTGTTGTACCGCGTGTTCGGCATGGCGCCGGTCCCCACGGTGCTCGTCGGCCGCGATGGCTGGCTCTACTACGCTGACGATTACAGCCTGGAGGATTTTCATTCGCGGGTGCCCTACTCCACCGCCGAACTCGAACACTGGCGCGCCGTGATGGAAGAACGGCAGGCGTGGCTGGCCCGGCGCGGCTGCCGGTTGCTGCTCGTGTTTCCGTGCGACAAATACATCATCTACCCGGAATACCTGCCAGCCGCCTACCGCCGCCCGCCGGCGCCCTACCGGGTGGAGCAACTCACCGACTATCTCCGGCAACATTCCCGGTTGACAGTCGTCGCCCCGCGCGCGGCGTTACTCGAAGCCAGGAAGGATGACCGGCTGTATCACCGGACCGACACGCATTGGAACGACCGGGGCGCGTTCATCGGCTACCGCGAAATTCTCCGGGAACTCCAGATGACGCCGGTCGAATATGACCGTGTCGAGAAAATCACCGACGGCTGGGACCTCGCCCGGATGATGGGCTTGGAAGACATCCTCCGCGAGGAAGACCGGCAACTCATCCCGCGCACCCCGCGCCGGGCCAAAGTCGTGGACCGCGACCGGCCCGACCCGTACTGGAACAACGGCCACGTCATCCTCGAAGTGGACGACCCGTCCTTGCCCAAGGCGGTGATCTTTCGGGATTCGTTCGGCTCGGCGCTGGTGCCGTTTCTGGCGGAGCACTTCCGGCGGAGCGTTTTCCTCTGGCAATACGACTTCGACCCGGACGTGGTGCGGCGCGAAAAGCCGGATGTGGTCATCTGGCTGATGACCAGTCGCCGGTGCCAGTGGTACATGCCGGTCAATCCGCCGTTGCCGGAGTAACAACGAAAAGGGCGAACCTTGCGGTTCGCCCTCTCGTGTGCTGACAACCTGGTCAGCTCTTCAACGCGGCCTGCGCGGCGGCCAACCGGGCAATCGGCACCCGGTAGGGGCTGCAACTGACGTAGTTCAGGCCGGTCCGGTAGCAGAACTCGACCGAGGCCGGGTCGCCGCCCTGTTCGCCGCAGATGCCAATCTTCAATTCCGGCTTGGTCTTGCGGCCTTTCTTCACCGACATCTCGATCAATTGCCCGATGCCTTCCTGGTCAATCGTCTGGAACGGATCGGCCTTGAGCAGCTTCTGGTTGAGATAATCTTCCATGAACCCGCCGATGTCGTCGCGGCTGAACCCGAAGCCCATCTGGGTCAGGTCATTCGTGCCGAAGCTGAAGAACTCCGCCACTTCGGCCATCTTGTCGGCCAGCAACGCCGCGCGCGGAATCTCGATCATCGTGCCGTAGGGCACGTTGAGTTTGACGCCGGTCTTCGCCTGCACTTCGGCTTTGACCTTGTCGAACAGCGCCTTGTGATGTTTCAACTCGCTCACGTCGCAGGTGACCGGGACCATCACTTCGGGCTTGGCTTTCTTGCCGGCCTTGATCAACTCGGCCGCGGCCTCGAAGATCGCCCGCAACTGCATCTCGCTGACTTCGGGATACGTCACGCCCAAGCGGACGCCGCGATGTCCCATCATCGGGTTGCTCTCGTGCAACGATTCGCCGCGTTTCTGCACGTCCTCCAGCGAAATACCGAGGCTGGCGGCCAGGTCGCGCTGTTTCTCTTCGCTCTGCGGCACAAACTCGTGCAACGGCGGATCGAGCAGGCGGATGGTGACCGGCAGCCCTTCCATCGCTTCGAGCGTGTCCTTGATGGACTTCTTGACGTGCGGGAACAACTCGTCGAGCGCGGCTTTGCGTTCCGCGAGGCTCTTGCTGAGGATCATCTTGCGCAGCGCGAACAACGGGGCGTCGCTCCCCTCGCCGTAGAACATGTGCTCGGTGCGGAACAGCCCGATGCCTTCCGCGCCAAACGACCGGGCCAGCTTCGCGTCTTCCGGCGTGTCCGCGTTGGTGCGGACGCCGAGTTTGCGGTACTTGTCCACGATCTTCATGAACTTCTGGAACCGGGGGTTCTCCGTGGCGCTGATCATCGGCATCTGGCCGGCATAGACGTAGCCTTTGCTGCCGTTGAGCGACAGGAAATCGCCCTGCTTGAACGTCTTGCCGTCCACCGTCAACTGCCGGGCAATCACGTCCACATGCAACGCGCTCGCGCCGACGATGCAGCACTTGCCCCAACCGCGAGCCACGAGCGCCGCGTGCGACGTCATCCCGCCGCGCGCCGTGAGAATGCCCACCGCCGCGCGCATGCCTTCGACGTCTTCGGGATTGGTTTCCTCGCGCACGAGGATGACGGTCTTGCCTTCCTTGGTCCACTGCACCGCCTCGGCGGCGGTGAACACGATTTGGCCGCACGCGCCGCCCGGCCCGGCCGGCAACCCTTTGGCAATCGGCTTGGCGGTCTTTTCCGCGCTCGGGTCCACAATCGGGTGCAGCAACTCGTCGAGCTGCGCCGGCGCCAGCCGGTTGACCACGGTCTTTTCGTCAATCAACCGCTCGGCCAGCATGTCCATCGCCATGTTCAACGCGGCGGTGCCGGTGCGTTTGCCGACCCGGCACTGGAGCATGAACAGTTTGCCTTCCTGAATGGTGAACTCGATGTCCTGCATGTCCTTGTAATGCCGCTCCAGCAGCTTCTGGATCCGGTCGAGTTCCTTGTAGACTGCCGGCATCGCGTGCTCCAACGACGGCAGATGCAGGTTGTGCTCGGTCTTGGTCGCTTCGTTCAGCGGATTCGGCGTGCGGATACCGGCCACGACGTCTTCGCCCTGGGCATTGGGCAGCCACTCGCCGTAGAACTTGTTCTCACCCGTGGCCGGGTTGCGCGTGAACGCCACGCCGGTGGCGCTGCTGTCGCCCATGTTGCCGAACACCATCGCCTGGACGTTGACCGCCGTGCCCCAGTCATCCGGGATGCCCTCGATGCGCCGGTAGGCGACGGCGCGCTTGCCGTTCCAGCTCTTGAACACCGCGCCGATGCCGCCCCACAACTGTTCCATCGGCGCATCCGGGAACGGTTTGCCGAGCACTTCGTTCACGCAGGCCTTGAACTTGCCGCACAACTCTTCGAGATCATCGGCGGTGAGGTCGGTGTCCTTCTCCGCGCCGCGATCCTTCTTCATGGCGTGCATGATGTGCTCGAGCTGCATCCGGATGCCCTTGCCCTCGGCCGGCTCGATGCCCTCGGCCTTCTCCATCACCACGTCGGAGTACATCATGATCAACCGCCGGTAGGCATCCCACACGAACCGGGGGTTGTTGGTCTTCTTGATCAGGCCGGGGATCGTGGCGCTGCACAGGCCGACGTTGAGCACCGTCTCCATCATGCCCGGCATGGATTTGCGCGCGCCCGACCGGCAGGACACGAGCAGCGGGTTGACCGGGTCGCCGAAGCCCATGCCCATCTCGGCTTCGACTTTTTTCAGCGCGGCCTCGACCTGTTCCTTCAGGCCCTTGGGGAACTTCTTGCCGAGCTTGAAATACTCGACGCAGCAGTCGGTGGTGACCGTGAAGCCGGGCGGCACCGGCAAACCGAGCCGGCACATTTCGGCGAGGTTTGCGCCCTTGCCGCCGAGCAGGTTCTTCATCTTCTCGTTGCCGTCCGCCTTGGACGGCCCAAAATAATACACGTACTTCGGTGCCTTCTTTGTAACCTTCTTCATATTCGATCCTCTTGGGTTGATCCTGCCCGCCGTGGGCAAAGAATTTACATTCACAAACGGGGGAAACGACCGTGCGACCTTACCAAAACCGCCCCCACTGTCAACGGCATTCCCGTCCCCGCGAAGCCGGGATGCGGGAGTTGGTGCCGTCGGAGGGAATCGAACCCACACGGTGTTTAAGCACCACTGGATTTTGAGTCCAGCGCGTCTGCCAGTTCCGCCACGACGGCCCGGTGTCGGACAACGTTCGTTTCCCTACCAATAAACTCAGCGGTTCGCAAGAGGGGATTTTGCGTGATCTCCCCGGCGCGGGGCACGCTCCTCATCGTGCCTGCAGCGCCACGCTGGTCGTTTGCTGCAAAACCATGTTGCCCCGTCGTTCGCTGATGAACACCGCCATGTTCACGGCATCCCCGGATTGGACATCCGCCAGTTGTTCCGCCAACCGGTCCAGGGTTTGAAATTCTTCACCGGCCACGTGCGTAATCACAATCCCCCGGCGAAACCCCTGGGCGGCGGCCGGGCTGTCCCGCTCCACATCCACCACCAACAATCCCTGCGCCACCGTCAGCCCCAACGCCTCCGCCAGCTCCGCCGTCAACGGTTGCACCCGCAGCCCGAATTTCGCCCGCATCAGGTCCAGAGCCGACACCTTCGGCAACGCAGCCAGTTTGACCGCGACCACGGCACCGTTCCCCAGTTCGAATCGGACCTCGTCGCCGACTTTCTTGTGGATCAGGTACCGCTGCAACGCCAGCACATCGCCAAACTTCTGGCCGTCCACCGCGCCCACCACGGTTCCCCGGCGCAGCCCGGCCTGGGCGGCCGGACTGTCCTTCTGCACGTCGGCGATGAGGAGTTGGTTGTCCTGGTGCGCGAACCGCAGCCCCAGCCACAGCCCGGCCCGTTTTTCCGGCGAGAACCACGTCGCCAACAACGCCGCCACCCGCCGCGCGGGAATCGCAAACCCGATCCCCTGCGCCTGCGACAGAATCGCCATGTTGATGCCCACCAACTCGCCCCGGGTATTGATGAGCGGCCCGCCGGAATTGCCGGGATTGATCGAGGCATCGGTCTGCAACACGTCCTCGAACGTCGTGTCGTCCACCGTGTAGCGGCGGTTTTTGGCGCTGATGATGCCGCGGGTGACGGTGTGTTCGAGGCCGAACGGATTGCCAACCGCGATGACCGTCTCGCCCAACACCGGCTCGGCCGCGGTGGCGATCCGGACCGCCGGCAAGGGTTTCTTTGCCTCGATCTTCAACAACGCAAGGTCGTTCTTCTCGTCGCCGCTGACGTACCGGGCTTCGTACTTGGTGCCGTCGCTGAGCACGGCCTGGATTTTCGTGGCCCGCTGGACCACGTGCCAGTTGGTGACAATCCAGCCGTCCTCGTCCACCACAACCCCGGAACCGAGGCTCTGGCCGCCACCGTCGTCCGGATGCCGGGGCTGACCGAAAAATTGCCGCCAAAACTCGTCGAACGGATCCCGGTACGGTCGCCGGGCCACGCGTTCGGTGCTGATGTTGACCACCGCCGGCAACACTTTCTGCACGGCCTGCACCACCGGGTCGTGCGCCGGCTCCTGCGCGCCGACCGCCGCCGCCAACAGCAAACCGAGAAAATGAAGTCGTGTTTTCATACGCCGGGCACTATATTGAAGCCCGACCGACAGAGCAAGACATGGCCGCCCGTCATTACACCGAGTTGCGCGATTTGCTGCTCCGGCAAGCGTATTCCCACGATGACGCGCCGGTCGTGGTGCGCGATGCCGGCAGCCATTACGTGCCGCTGCCCATCACCGAACGCCTCGTGCATTGCCTCTGGTACGACCAACGCGTCCGCGCCAGCGCATTGCAGACCAGCGACGGCCAACCACTCCGCGTCATCTTTCCCGGCTGGTGGAATCTCGAAGCCGGACCTGATTTTCGCCACGCCACCATCCAAATCGGCACCGCCCCCGAACGCACCGGTGACGTCGAGATTCACTTGCGGGCCGCTGATTGGTTCCACCACGGCCACGACCGCGACCCCGCCTACGACAACGTCATCCTCCACGTCGTGCTCTGGGAAGACGATCCCCTTGCGACCCCGGTCACCCGCGCCGGCGAGCCGCTGCCGCAATTGATCCTCCAACCGTTCCTCGACGCCCCGCTGGAACAGCTCTACGACGAAATTGATCTCGACGCTTACCCGCACAACGTCGGCAACCACGCCGGGCCGTGCGGCGCGCTGTTCCAGAAACTGACCGCGGCCGCCATCGGCCGCCTGCTGGATTCCGCCGGTGACGAACGGTTTGCCGGCAAGGTCCGAAAATTCATCCGCTGGATCCGCGCGACCGACGCCGAGCAGGCGTTTTACACCGGCTGGATGGAAGCGCTCGGCTACAAAAACAACAAAGCCGCCTTCCGCAAACTGGCCCAGCAGCTACCGGTCGCCTCCCTGCGCCAGGCGGCACCGTCCGCACTGCCGTCCGTGCTCTTCGGCGTCGCCAACTTCCTCCCCACCGCCGCCCCCGTCGCCCGCGATACCGCCGGCCAGCGCTACGTCAAACGCCTCTGGAACACCTGGTGGAAACTCCGGCCCGACTACGAGCCGCACATCCTCCCGCGCGACGCCTGGCGGTTGCACGGCATCCGCCCGGCCAATCACCCGCACCGGCGGCTCGGCGCCGCTGCCGCGCTGTTGCAACAACATCCGGCGTTGCTGGACGAATTGACCGGCGCAGTGCAGACCGGCGGCGACCCGGCCACACTGTTTCGGCAACTGCGCGACGAATATTGGAGCCGGCATTTCACGCTCGGCGGCCGCACTCAGGCGGCGGCCACCGACCTGATCGGCGCGGCGCGGGCGCAGGAATTGGTCACCAACGTCGTCCTGCCGTTCCTCGCGGCGCGGGCGGAACTGGACGGCGACAGCGCGTTGCGGGCCAAAGCCCGCGCCGCCGACGCAGCGATGGCCGGCGCGCCCGTCAACAGCCTGCTCCGGCTGGCGTGCCAACAACTATTCGACACGCCGGCCGCCGTGCCACGCTGGTTGAAGACCAACCGGCACCAGCAGGGCGTGCTGCAAATCTTCCAGGACTTCTGCGTCAACGACAAGTCCGGTTGTCGCGCGTGCCGGTTCCCGGAAATGATTCAGCGGTGGGCGGACGCGGCGTTGTGACCGCGGCCGGTTACGGCGTCTTCTTCAGTTGGTTGCGAAGATCATCCTCGCCGGCGGCGGTGTTCGGCGCGATCTGCCGCGGCGGCAGTTGCGCCGCCGCATTCGAAACCGTCGCGGTCCGATCCGTGGCCTTGTCGCTGATTGCCAACCGTTCCGTTTTGACGACCGGCCGTTCCGGGACGGGCCGATCCAGAACATCGCTTCCCCGGGGGGACAACTCTGCCGGCTTGGATTCAATGACCTTCCACGCGCCCGCCGACCGGCTTTCGACGTTCTTGCCATCAATCGTCGGACGCGTCAGCACACCGCCCGGCACGTAGTTACCGGGCAACACTGCGTCGGTTTGATTCAAGGTCGGAGCGCTGAACATCTTGTCGTTCGCGTCAGCACGTTTCTCGCGGTCGAGCGGCGCGAGCAGGCCCGCCCGGGCCGGCATTGCCAGCAGGGTCAGCAAACTCAACAAGGACCAGCACGGGTTCATGAGCAGCCAACTGCCGGGTGGTGCGGACGAGAGGACTCGAACCTCCACGGTGTTACCCACAGCGTCCTGAGCGCTGCGCGTCTGCCAGTTCCGCCACGTCCGCGTCCCCAACAGCGCCGCCAATATACCGACCCGCCCCATCCCGTGCAACGACAATTCCACCGTTGCGCCCGCCGGCGGGATTTGTTATCTCTTGCCGAGAGGAGGTTCAACACATGGACGCTTTGAAAGCCCTCAAGACTCGCCGCAGCATTCGCGCGTACCGGCCCGACCCGGTGCCGGCGGCAATGCTCGATGACATTCTCGACTGCGGCCGGCTCGCCGCCACCGCCCGCAACCTGCAACCGTGGGAGTTCGTCGTGGTCACCGACCCCAGTCTCCGGTACCGGCTGGCCGACCTCATCGAGACCGGCCGGTTCATCGCCGACGCGCCGGTGTGCATCGTCGTGTTCTGCCGGGAGACGAAGTACTGGCTCGAAGACGGTTGCGCCGCGATTCAGAACATGCTTGTCGCCGCCCGGGCGCACGGGCTTGGCAGTTGCTGGGTGGCTGGCGAAAAGAAACCCTACGTTGGGCAGGTCGCGGAACTTCTCGGTGTGCCCGCCGGCGTGAAACTCGTCGGCCTCATCGCGCTCGGATATGCGGCCGGCAGCGCCGAATCGCCCCCCAAACGGCCCCTGGCCGAAATCGTGCATCGCGAGAAGTGGTGACCCACCGTCGTCAGTTCGCGAGTCGCCGCTGGACGGTCGTCTGGAGTCGGCGCAGGGCGGTTTCCTCGCCGAACGTCAACACGTCGTTGAAGTAGTCAATCATCTCCGTCTCGGTCGCCTGGTCCACGATGGCGTCCATCGCCGCGATCAGTTGCCGGATGGCTTGCCGGCGCGTGTCCGCTTCTGATTGTCCGAGGATCGTCCGCTCGATGTCGCTCCCCACCAACTCCGTAATGAGCAACGGCGCTTCTTGCATCGCCCGGGCCGCCGCGAGCACGAACGTCCGCCCCTGTTCCGGCAACGATGACCGGGCCAGGTCCCGCCACAGTCCCAACACCCGGTGGTCATCGGCAAACCCGAGCCGGCGCGCCGCATAAGCCGAATACCCGGCCGCCTCCAATGCCGCAATCCGGGCGCGAATCGCGCCGCCGACACCGTCGTCGTACCGGGTCGCCGTGGCCGGGGGGCGCCACGACTCCAACGATTCGTGGTGTCGTTGCCGGCGTTGCAACTCCAGCAACCACGGCACCACATTCGCGGCATCCCCGGCCCGGACGGGGATGTCTTCTTCCCCGCGGACCGCCGCGGCGATGGCGAATCGGAGCGCGACGACCGGGTTCGTGCCGCTGACGCGGAGCGCCGACTCAAACCACGCCCGCTGTTCCGGCCAGGTCGGCGTCAACTCCGCCGCGCCCCAGACGATGAGCGGGTCGGCAGGGTGCGCCTTGACTGTTTGCGCAATCAACTCCGGCGCCACCCGGGTCAGCGCGAGCGAGGCGGCGGTTTGGAGTTGGCCGGTTTGCCGGCGTTCCCGGTCCATGCGCCGGAAATCATCGAAGCCCGGCAACGCGAGTGCCACCAGGAGGAGCAAGTGCGTGAACATCGTTGGCCGGTAGAGTATGCTCCCCGGTGCATGGCTGTCAAAATTGATTTGGCCAGGAAGAAAGTCACGCTCGGCGTCGGCGATTTGCTGGCGGTGCCGGTGAACGGGGGGCGCGTGGCGGGGATCCGCCCGTGGACCCGGCTCGCGCTCGGCCGGGAAGCCCACGAACAACACCAAGCCGCCCAAGCCGCCGCCCACACCGGGTACGCCCGCGAAGTCGCCATCCGCTACCAGACGACCGTGGACGAGTTTGCGGTCACAATCCAGGGCCGGATTGACGGTGTGTTGCCGGAGGGCACGGTGGAGGAAATCAAATCGGTGGTGCTGCCGCCGCTGGCGTTTGGCGCGCTGACGCCCGCCGCCTACCCGCACTACGTCGAGCAACTCCGGTTGTATTGTTTTCTCCTGCAACAACCAGAGGTAAAAGGCCGGTTGGTCTTCATCAACGTCGCCGCTGGCGATCGCAAAGGATTCGAGTTTGCCGGGCCGTTTGACGATTGCGCACAACTGATTGCCGACCGGGTGCGCCTGCTCATCGGCCACGCGCAAACCGAGCAGCACCGGCAGGAACAACGCCGCGCCGCGGCCGGTACCCTCCTGTTTCCCCACGGCCGACCACGCAAATACCAGGACCGGATGATTGCCGCGGTCGAGCGCGCGCTGGCGGAAGGCCGGCATCTGTTGGTCTCGGCGCCGTCGGGCATCGGCAAGACGGCGGCGGCACTGTTTCCGGCGGTGAAACACGTGCTGGCCGGAGGCGGCAGAGTGTTTTTTGTCACCGCCAAGAACACGCAACAAGCCCTTGCGATGGAGACGTTGCGGAGGATGGGCATCCTGCCCGTCCCCTCCTCCAGAACGGACGGGCGGGAAGCCCCTCCCACTATCACGGCGGTACAATTCCGCGCCCGGGAAAAAATGTGCATCAATGACCAGTACGCCTGCCGGGAGGAATTCTGCCACTATCTCCGGGACTTCTCCTTGAAACTGGAAAAGGCGCGCTTCGCCGCGTTGATGGAACCACCGGCGTTGATGGACTTGGGGCGGCAGGTCCGACTCTGCCCGTTCGAATTGGCGTTGGTCGCGGCGGAACAGGCCGACGTGGTGGTCAGCGACTACAACTATGTGTTTGATCCGCAAGTGTATTTCCGCCGGTTCTTTCAGGACGCCGATTACTCCGACGCGGTGCTGGTGATTGACGAGGCGCACAACCTCGTCCAACGCGCGCTCGACTACTACTCCCCCTGCCTGCACCGGCAGCCAATCTTGCAATTGCGCGACAACCTCCGGCATGTCGAGCCGGCGCTCGCCGACGATCTGCGCCGGTTCCTCGATGAAATTGACTTGTTTTTCCGCCGCCAGGACGCGACCGCAAAGGACGTCATCCCGTCGCCCCGGGAGTTCTTCGACGCGTTGAAGCCGACCTTCCACCGGCTCACCGTCCGGTACTTTCTCGACAAACTCACCAGCGGCCGGGTCATCCCGGACGACCCGGTGGAGGCGTTCTTTTCCGACTTCGGCCAGTTCGTCAACGTGCTCGCGCTCGACGGCGACGAGTTTTCCTGCATCTTCGATCCTGCCGGCACGTTGCAAATCCTCTGCAAAGACGCATCCCGGCAACTCGCGCCGCGGCTGGCCGGGTTTCGCAGCGTGATTGCGATGTCGGCCACGTTGACGCCAATGGAGTTTTACCGGCAGATGCTCGGTTTCGATCCCGACCGGACGGATGCACTGACGTTGCCGTCACCGTTCCCACGCGAGAACCGGCGGGTGCTCGTTGTGCCGACCGTCTCAACAGTGTACCGGCAACGGAACGACGCGAGTTACCGGGCGATTGCCGGCATCATCGCGCAGACGGCCGTCGCTCATGCCGGCAACTACATGGCGTTGTTTCCCAGCTATGAGTTTTTGCGGGCGGTGGCGGAACAACTTTGTTCCTCTTCTGCTGTCACCCTGAGCGAAGCGAAGGGTCGCGGTCGTGCCGGGGAGAAGACAGAGATTCTTCGCTTCGCTCAGAATGACAATGCGGGGGAGTGGCAACTGTTGGCCCAGTCACCGGCTATGACCGATGCCGACCGGCAGAAGTTCCTCGACGCGTTGAAGACGACCGACCCGCCGAAACTGGTGTTGGCGGTGCAGGGCGGCGTGTTTGCGGAAGGCGTGGACTATCCCGGCGAACAACTCAGCGGCGTGATCGTGGTCAGCCCGGCATTGCCGCAGGTGAGCTTTGAGCGGGAGTTGATGCGGCAATATTACGACAGCCGGTACGGGAAGGGATTTGAGTTCGCCTATCTCTACCCCGGCATGAATCGGGTCATCCAAGCCGTCGGCCGGCTCATCCGCACCGAAACCGACCGGGGCGTGGCGGTATTGGTCTGCAATCGTTTCCGACAACCGTCGTACACCGCGCTCTTCCCACCGGATTGGTTCGAGGAAACTGACGAGCAAGTCCTGCCCGTTGACTTCACCACCGAATTGCGCGAATTCTGGGCTGCGTCCTAGTTCTTGCGGAGATTCATCGAGGCTCGACAGCGCGACGGGGTTCGATAAGGATATTGTTCCTGATCGCACGATCAGGAGAACGTGCTTCAGTCTGTGCAGGTGCTCGGTTTGCGATAATTCGAGTCGCCGCCGTAGTCATATCGAGAGGAATAGCGTCCAAACTACCAACCAACTAAACAGGAAAGGAAGCATATGCCGATAACTCCACAGGAGAGAATGGCCCTCGAAAACGAGAGCCGCGCAGTTGAACAAGAGCTGCAGGGTGTGTTCAACGAGATCAACCGGCTGGGCGGAGGCCACAACGAGAAAACATGGGCGCTTCAGGATCGACGGCGAAGCATTGAGGCGCGCCTGAACTCAATTAAGGCCAGACTCGGCGTGGCTGGCTACTGAATCGCAAGGTTCGCACGCTCAATCCGTCATCCGTGGTCGCTCGCGCTGGTCAGAAGATGTTCGTACTCCAAAACTACGCCATTGCCGACAACGACTTCGCCAACATTGTGGCCTTCGTGTGTTTCTGGAGCCAGTTCTACAACAACCGGATCAAGGTTTGCGGAGGACCCGAAAATATTGATTACGCTGCTGAACTGAATCTTGGCCACGACTTGACCGCGGAAAATTGTCGCCGCCTGTTGAGGTGGAAGGATCCTCACCAACTCACTCACGTGATTCAGAGCGGACCAAACCAAGGCCAGCCCAATCCACGAGTACAACGGGTACTGGAAATTCTTCCCAATATCAACTCATTCAGAAGAGGAGATTCGACGGAAAACCAATTTCGTGATCTCACCGACAACGTGTTTCCGAACGGTTTAGTATGGCAGATTTTCCTGTTCCACATAGCTCGACCGCACGCCTACCCGATTGGGGACCAGCATGTCTTCCGTGCATTCCGTCTCCACCGTCATAATCAAGACCCGGAGAACTGGGAATTCTATCAGAACTACCGAGCCTATTTCGCAGACATCGCGAATGCCTGTGGCGTTGCCTGTGAACCGGCCAACGTAGTTGAACTCAAGCGGATTGACAGCGCACTGATGGTTTTCGGCCGGTTTCTCAAAAAATATTACAGACCATAGAGGCTACCGGCACGCTTTGGCGCTTCCAAACTGTTTGGCAGCGGTCACGCAGAAGCGTGCCCCTCCGAAAACGGAGAAACGGTGAAGGCGCCGGTAACGACCTTTACTTTGGTCAGCCGGCGTGTATAATGCCCACAATCTCTAGCAGCGGAGGAATGATCGTTACCCGGTATGTTAAACAGGCAGATAGATTATGATTTGGGCGGCTTGGCGGAGCGGTTGGATGAGGCAATCGCCGCCGCGCAGGAATGGTTGTTGGCCAGTCAGGCCGAGGACGGGCATTGGTGTGCCGAACTCGAAGGCGACACCATCCTCGAATCGGAGTATTTGATCTACCTTCATTTCATTGACCGGCTCGATCCCGTCAAGCTTCGCAAGGCCGCCAACTACATCCGCGCCAAGATGTTGCCGACGGGTGGCTGGGCCATCTACCCGACCGGGCCGCTGGAAATCAGCGCCTCGGTCAAAGCGTATCTCGCCCTGAAGATGGCCGGTGACCCCGCCGCCGCGCCCCACATGATCAAATGTCGGGATGCCATCCTCGCTGCCGGCGGCATCACCGCCACCAACACGTGGACGAAGATTTATCTGGCAATGGTCGGCCTCTATCCGTGGGACGGCTGCCCGGCCATCCCGCCGGAACTGATGCTGCTGCCCAAATGGTTCAGCTTCAGCATCTACAACATGTCGTCGTGGTCGCGCGCGATGTTCGTGCCGTTGGCCATCATTCGCTCCCTCGAGCCGGTCAAACCGTTGCCCGTCACGGCCCAACTCGACGAGCTGTGGGTCGGCGGCAAGGAACATGCCGACATCCATCTGCCCCGCGACGCCCGGTACTTCACGTGGCGGAACTTTTTCCTGACCTGGGACACCATTCTGAAGTTCCTGCACCGGCATCATCCGTCCACGCTGGTGCGGACGGCGGCGATGCGCAAAGCGGAACGCTGGACCATCGAACACGGGCGCGTGCCCGGCGGCCTCGGCGCGATCTTCCCGGCCATGGCCAACTATGTCCTTGCCCTGCGGGTCCTCGGTTACACCAACGACAGTTTCCTCGTCGCCCAGGGCATCCGCGAGATGGAATCGCTTGAAATCGAGGACGAAGACACCCTGCGCCTCGAACCGTGTTTCTCGCCCGTGTGGGACACCGCCATCAGCGTCAACGCCCTCCACGAGGCCGGCCTGCCGAGCCATCACCCGGCCTTGGTCCAGGCCGCCCGGTGGTTGTTGGACAAGGAAGTCCGCCGCCCCGGCGACTGGCGCATCAAACATTCCGAGTCCCACCGCTACACCGAGCCGAACAAACCCGTCGGCGCCTGGTTCTTCGAGTACGACAACGAGTTTTATCCCGACGTGGACGACACGATCATGGTGTTGATGGCCCTCAACCGGGTGCAGACGCCCTTCGACCGCGAAAAATCCGCCGCCATCCGCCGCGGCATCCGCTGGGTGCTCGGCATGCAATGCTCCGACGGCGGCTGGGCCGCGTTCGACCGCGACAACGACAAATGGATTTTCACCCAGGTGCCGTTTGCCGACCACAACGCGATGATTGACCCGGCCACCTCGGACATCACCGCCCGCACCCTGGAAAGCCTCGCCCACTTTGGGTTCACCCTCGAAGACGAATGCGTCCAACGCGCGCTGGCGTTCCTGCGGCGCGACCAGTGCCCGGATGGCTCGTGGTTCGGCCGGTGGGGCACGAACTACATTTACGGCACCTGGCAGGTGTTGCGCGGGCTGCGGACCATCGGCGAAGACATGCGTCTGCCGTACGTCCGCCGGGCCGTCGCCTGGCTGAAGTTCACCCAAAACGCCGACGGCGGCTGGGGCGAAACCGTCCGCAGCTACGACGACCCGAAATACAAAGGCATCGGCGAAAGCACCGCGTCGCAAACCGCGTGGGCGTTGATGGGCCTGCTCAGTGCCGGCGAGGCTGATGCGCCCGAAGTCCAACGCGGCATCGAGTTCCTCGTCCGCACCCAAACCGAAGAAGGGACGTGGAACGAAGCGTTGTTCACCGGCACCGGTTTCCCGAAGGTGTTTTACCTGCGATACCATCACTACCGGCATTATTTCCCATTGATGGCGCTGGGCATGTATGCCCGGCAAAAGTTCCACAACTTCCCGCCCGTGCCGCGCGAACAGGAAAAATCGCGGGCACTCCAGAAGTTTTTTGAACAACCCCGGCTCTACCGGAAAGTCGCCCGGCTGCGAGCCTTGACCATGCGTCGCGAGGACGAATGAGATTCCCCTTTGCGCTCAGTACCCGGATTGCCCGGCACATCATTACCAACAAGTTGAAGGGCGTGAAAAAATTCGCGCTCGTCCTCCAGCTCGAACCGTTGCACACCTGCAACCTCACCTGCACCGGCTGCGGCCGCATCCGCGAATACTCGACCTCGCTCAACAACGTCATGAGCCTCGACGATTGCCTCAACTCCGCCGCCGAGTGCGACGCCCCGATGGTCTCCATCTGCGGCGGCGAACCGACGATTTATCCGTTCATTGAGGAACTCGTCGCCGGCCTCCTGAACCAGGGCCGGATCGTCTATATCTGCACCAACTCCGCCCGGATGCGCCAGAAAATGCGCGACTGGCTCGCCCGGACCTACACGCCGGCCACGGAACCGAAACTGGCCGCGTTGCTCGCGGCCGGGTTGATCACCGCGAAGGAAGCCGGCGAGATTCGCAAAGGCCGGCACGACAACAAGCCCAGCATCGCCCCGACGCCATGGCTGTATTGGAACGTCCACGTGGACAGCCTCGAACGCACCCACGACCTCATCGTCGAACGCGAAGGCGTGTTTCGCGAGTGCATTGCCGCCATCAAAATGGCCAAACTCCTCGGCTACCAGGTCGCCACCAACTCCACCGTCTTCAAGGAAACCAACATGCAGGAACTCGAACACCTGCTCGACTTCCTCTCCTCGCTCGGCGTGGACGGGTTCACCATCAGCCCCGGCTACGATTACGACGCCGCCAAAGTGGACATGGTCAAACGCGGCAAGGGCAAGCCCGAAGACTTCTTCCTCACCCGCCAAATGACCCGCGAGAAATTCAAAAACATCGTGGCCTGGGGCCAGAAATACCCGTTGTTCGGCACCCCCGCCTATCTGGAGTTTCTCGCCGGCCAACGCGACCTCCATTGCACCGCCTGGGCCATCCCCACCCGCAACATCGCCGGCTGGAAAGCCCCCTGTTACCTCATGACTGACACCCATTACCCCACCTACCGGGAAATGTTGGAGAAGGTGGACTGGGACAAATACGGCGTTTTCAACGGCGTCGTCCGCGACCCGCGCTGCGAGAACTGCATGACCCATTGCGGCTACGAACCGACCGTCTCCCTCGGCATTGACACCCAGCGCGGCGACCTCTGGAAGATGCTCAAATACAACTTCGGCCCGCGCCCCAAAGGCTGCGCCGACGCCAGCCACGTCAACGCCTTCAACGGCGTCAGCTCCGGCAACGGCCACGCCACCGGCAGCGCTGCCGCAATCCAACACCAACTCGCCAAACGCGAAGCGGCAGCCGCAGGCGCTCCCGGACAGGGCCACGGCGGTTGCTGCGACGCGCACACATGATTGCGATCCTCGTCGCCGTCAAACAGGAGTTGCTGCCCATCCTGCGCCGGGTCGAGTCGCCGCAGGTGGTCCGGCTGGAGCATCTGGATTTCCACGAAGGCACGCTCGCCGGCCAGCCGGTCGCCCTGCTCGCCCTCGGCGTCGGGAAAGACTGTGCCCGGATCGCCGCCGAAATCACCGTCCGCAGTTACCGGCCCGACCTCATCATCAGCGCCGGCTTCGGCGGCGCGCTCCACCGCGACGTCAACTGCGGCGACCTCGTCGTCGGCACCGAGATTCTTGACCTGACCAGCGACGATGGCTATCGGATCGCGGCGCGCCCCGTGCCGGTCCGGCTCCTCCGACCGGAGTTGGCGTTCCCAGACAAGAGCCGGTTGCACCGCGGCAAGATTGTCACCGTGCCCGAAGTCCTGTTGAAAGCTGTGGACAAACGGCGGATTGGCCAAACGACGGGCGCGCTGGCGGTGGACATGGAGACGAGCGCGGTGGCGGCTGTGGCCGCCGCCACCGGCACCGAGTTTCTGGCCGTGCGCTGCATCACCGACGGGGACCGGGACAACCTGCCGGACCAGTTCAACGATTTCTTCGTGATGGGCCAACTGCAATCCCGCCGGGTCCTGACGGCGTGTATCCGGGACGTGCGGGTGTTGACGGATCTGGCGAAACTCGGTTACCGGGCCAAACGCGCCGGGCGCAACCTCGCCGCGTTCCTCGAAGCGACTCTGCCCGGTCTCCAGGCGCCGGCGGTGGCGTGGCGCCCCAGCTAGATTTTCCAGCCCCGGCGCCGGGCAATTTCCAGCAACGCCGGCAACAACACCAACGCCGCCACAAGGCAGGCCAACACGCCCATGGACATCACCAGCCCCAGCGTGAAAATGCCCTGATGCTTGCCAATCATCAGACTGCCGAACCCGACAATCGTCGTCAACCCGCTCAAGACCACCGCCCGCCCCGTGCTCTTGCCGAACACCCGGGCATCATGGTCTTCCCGGTAGCGTTGCATCACATACACCCCGTACGCCACCCCGATGCCGACAATCAGCGGCAGCGTCATGATGTTGGCCGGGTTGAACGGAATCCGCAGCGCGCCCATCAATCCCCCCATCCAGATTGTCCCGGCCAGCAACGGCAACATCGTCAGCACGACGGCACCCGCGCTGCGAAAATCCAGCAGCACCAGAATCACAATCACCACAAACGCCCACGCCGCCGCTTTGAGGTAGCCCTTTTGCAGGATGTCCACAAACTCGTAAATCCCAAACGGCGTGCCGGTCGCCTGCGGCGCGACCTCGCGCACCGCCCGGACAAACCGGACCAGCGGCGCGCGGTCCCAGATATTTTCCTGCGGAAACACCCGCAGCAAAAACTTCCGCCCGTCCTTGCTCATCAACATCGTTCGCAACTCCTGCGGCACATCCGCCAGCGTCATCGGCCGGTCGGTGATCTGCTCCGCCATCAATTGCAGTTGCGCCTCCAAGTCGGCATAAAACCGTTGTTCGTACGCGGTGAGTTCCGCCACGGTGGCCGGTGACGGATCGGCCAGCCGGGCGCGCGCCTGCGCGAGGGCATTGGTCAACGCCGCGATCCGCGCGTTCCCGGCGGCGTCGCGCGCCAGCCGGCGCGCCCGCAAGTCGAGCGACCGCAGCGCGCCGGTCAAGGCCGCCACGTCGAGCGGGGCGCGGGGCACCTCGAAGCGCGGCCGGCCGAGTCGCGCTTGAATGGCGCGAATCAGTTCCGCCTTTTCCTCCTGCTGCTCCGGCAACAGCGGCGCGATGCTGGCGACGGCAATGACCTCATTGGTCAATCGCTCCAGGGCCGCGTGCAACCGCCGCGTCTCCGCCAGATCCGGCGCGACCACGGCCGCGAAGATGGTCGAGTGCGCGTCGCTGCTGAGAAGCCGTTTTTCCACCTCCACCGACTCCAATCCGCGTGATTGGAGGTTCAGGACGTTGTAGTCGAAGCGGACCCGTTTCATGCCCCAGCCGGCCAGCGCCGTCACGAGGACGCACAACACCACGATCACCAGCGGATGCCGGGTCAACTGCCGGCCAAACCACCACGCGGCGGCGCGCGCCGGGATGTGCGCGGATTCCTGCCGGGGCCGGATCGCCACGATCAAGGCCGGCAGCACGAACAACATCACCCCCAACGCCAGCACCATGCCGCCGCCCGCGATCACGCCGAGTTCGATCACGCCCCGGAAGCCGCTCAGCCCCATCGCCAGAAACGCCGCCGCGTTGGTCAACGCCGCCGTGATGATGCCCGGCCCGGTGTGATCCATCGCGGCGCGCATCGCCGCGCAATGTTCGACGCCCCGGGCCAGTTCTTCCTCGTACCGGGCGATGATCTGAATCCCCAAATCCACGCCCAACCCCAGAATCATCACGGTGAACGTGATCGTAATGAGATTCAGGTGCCCGACCGCCAGGGTCGCCCACCCCAGGCTCAACGCCACGACCAGCACCAGACAAATGCTGGCCAGCACCGGCCGCCAAATCTCATGAAAACTCAACGCGAACAACAGCGCGATCAGCACCAGCGTCAACAAGGTCGCCCACGTGGCGTCGCGCTGCGATTGTTGCATCTCGTCGAGGTCCAGCACCGGCTCGCCCGTCAGGCTCACCCGCACGGCGGGGTTCTGCGGGCTGGTTTCCTTCATGATTCGGCGCAGTTTGGCCACGGTCGCCTCGTGGGGCGCCGGCCCGCCATTGGCCCCGCGGGGATGCACCAACAACAAAAACATCCGGCCATCGGCAAACGCGTTGTACCCATCCCACTTCATCTGCTGCTGCGCCTCGTCAAGCATCTCCTCGCTGAAGAACGCGTTGGCCCACGGCGACAGCAGCCCGCCGCCCGGCGTCGCCCCGCCCTGATCCGTCGCCAACTGCCGCACAATCGCGGTCACCGTCGGCAGAAACGACTCCATCCGCTGCCGGTCGGCCGGCGGCGCCGTGGCCATCTGCTCGAGCATCTGACTCATGGCGTCCAAAAACGTCGCCAGCCGGGGATTCGCCTGAAGAACCGCCACGAGCTGCTGAAAGTCCTGGAGCGCGTCCCGGATCTCCATCAGCTCCGGCCTGCTCAGAAAATACAAATACCGGCGCTCCATCGCGTCGAAGTGGACCCGGTAGAAGATGTCGTCCGCGCGGAAATTCTGCGCCGCCGGGTCGTCGGCGGGATGCGGATTGTTGACCGGTGACACCAACGCCCGCGCCAGCGCGTCCACCATCCGGCGGTTTGCGGCGGGATCGGGGCTTTCGACGGCGATGATGTAATCTTCCTCGTCCCGGAACTCGCGCGCGTACTCGCTGTAGAGCCGCCAGTACTCGCTGTCGCGTCCGATGAGATCGTTGCGGTTGGTCTTGAACTCCAGCCGCCAGGCCGCATACGCCCCGCCCACCACCGCCGAAATCACACCGACCGCGACCACCAGCCACGGCCGCCGGCAGAGGACGTCACCGATCCACTGGAGAAATTTGCGCCGGGCAGCCATGAGCATCACTCCGATGGCGCGCGGGGCGTCCACCACCGGTTCACCAGCCACACCACGGCATAGCTGACGAGAGCCGCCGCGACACAATCACTCACAAAATGCGCGCGGCTGATCACCCGCGTCACCGCGCAGCCGGTCGCCAACGCCACCCAGACCGGCCACCCGCGCGGGTGCAACCGGCACAAGACCCACGCCCCGCCAAACGCCACGATCACATGCGTGCTCGGCAACGACAACCCGGCCGTGCTCAACCCGTGCCACGGCACGTACTGGTACAGACAATCCAGCGTGGTCGGCCGTTGCCGGCGGAACGCCAATTTCAACACTTCCCCGGCTGCCCCGGACAGGATCACCCCCGCCGCCATCATCCACATCCGGCGCAGCCGCGGCGCGTCGAGCAACCCAAACGCCAGCGCCACCAACAGCCAGCCCGGCAAAAATCCCATGACCCGGAACATCCGGTAGGCATCGTTCTCGTGGACGGTCACGCCGTGGAGCGCCCGCAACACCGGCAAGTCCACCGCCAGCGCGGCCAGCACCGCGACCGCGCTCATCAGGAGGAAAAACGCGATCTTGTTCCTCATGGCCGGTAGTTGTACCCGATGGCGAGTTGGTTGCCGGCATCAATTTCCTCGATCCGGTCAAACCGCAACGCCCGTTGCCACGCGGCGGGATCGGCCCCGACCAACACCGCGGGCCGCCCGGCCAACGCCGGCTGGCGCAAATCGGTGTCGGCGAAAAAGTCGTGCGACGACCGCCGGCCGCCCAACCGGCTCGCGGCGCTGAAGACCGGGGGTTGATCCGGTAGATAGTAGTTCAGCAGACTCGCCCGTTGATAGCTCGCCGCGACGATCATCGCGCCGGAAACGCGGTCACGAACTTCTTGAACTTTCTCCGCAAACGCGCGTTGGCCCCAGAGCCGATGCACCGGCACCTTTTTGCCGATCACCGGCACACCGGTCACCAACATCGGGAACGACAACACCACGAGGGCGATGCCGCCGTACCCGAGGGCGAACCACGTCACCCGGCGCACCCAGCGTGGCGGCTGGCTCATGAGCCATTGCGCGACGAGCACCAGCAACGTCGTGTAGGCGGCCAGCAACCAGTTGGCCTGCACCTTGGTCTTGAATGATACCAACAGATAAAACACCAAGGTCGGCACCGCGCACCACGCCAGCAGTCCCCGGCGGTCCCGCCACAGTGCCACCACCATCAGCACAATCAGCGGCCCGATGATGCCGATCTGCGAACCGATCATGTCGAGCGTCTCGAATTTCCATGGTTCTTTCGCGACGTCGCCGCCGGCCACGTGGAGATGGCCGAGCAAATGCGCCCAGGTCGGCCAGCCGTGTTGTTGATTCCAAATCACCACCGGGCTGATCGTGACGAGAAACACCAAGCCGGTTACCCACCAACCGCGCGACGGTCGCCGTTGCAGCAGGTCGAACACCACCAAGCCGGGCAGCAGCAACAGGATCGTGTATTTGAACAAGAACCCGACGCCCAACGCCAACCCGAGCCAAAACCAGGCCGACGGCTGTCGCCTCGTGTGCCAATACGCCAGCACCGCCAAAACCCAGCAGGCCACATACGGGGCATCAATCGTCATCCACTGCGCCATCCCCCAGTAGCCGGGCACGAAACAAAACAGCACCGCCGCCGCCAGACCCACCCGGACGTCGCCGCTGACGGCGACTCCGAGTTGCGCCAGCGCCAGCATGGTAACTGCCCCGGCCACCGCCGCCGGCAGCCGGATGGCCCATTCCGCGTTGCCCAACAGCCGCGTGCTCGCCGCAATCGCCCAGGCCACGCCGGGGCCTTTGCTGTAGTACGAGAGATCGAGATGCCGCGACCACACCCAGTATTGCGCTTCATCGCCGAGGAGTTCGTAGGGACACCAGAAAATCAGGTACAACACCCGCCAGACCAGTACGCCCAGCGTCACCAGCCAGATCGTCCGCCAACGTGCCGTCACTCAGCTTTCCTTGCCGGCCTTGTTCGCCAGCGCGGCTTTGACGAGGTTTTTGCCGAGACCCCACATCGGACCGACCGGGTTGTGCGATTCGGTCAGCACTTGGTCGAGCGCGTTGACGAAGTACGCGATGTCCTCATCGGTAATGACGAACGGAGGCAGGACGCGAATAATGTCGCCGCGGTTGCCGCTGACCTGGGTGAGGATGTGATGTTTGTCGAGCAACGGCATCACCACCATCTGTGCGAACAGGCCGTCGTGCGCGGCATGGACGGTTTTCCAGGCCAGTTTCAGGCCGAGGCTCTTCGGCTCCTGGAACTCGATGCCGATCATGCAGCCTTTCCCGCGCGCTTCCAGCAGCACCTCGTGCTTGGCCCGGAGCGCGTTCACGGCGTCCATCAATTTCTGTCCCTGCGTGGCGCTCCGCTCGATGAGTTTCTCCTGCTCCAAAATGTGCAACGTCGCCAGCCCGACCGCCATGCCGAGGTTGTTGCGGCCGAAACTCGTCGAGTGCACCCAGCAGCGGTCCATCCGGTTGAACAGCTTCTGGTAAATCGCCCGCCGCGTGATCATGGCCCCCACCGGCACGTAGCCGCCACTGAGCGCTTTGCTGGTCGAGATGATGTCCGGCTCCAAATTCCAATGCTCGAACGCAAACATCTTCCCGGTCCGGCCGTAACCGGTCTGCACTTCGTCGCAGAACAACAGGGTGCCGTATTTCCGGCAAAGCTCCTGCGCGCCTTGCAGGTACCCCGCGGGCGGGATGCGCACCCCTTTGCCCTGGATGCATTCGACCGCCAGGCACGCGATGTCTTTCTTGGCCAGCACCCGCTCCAACTGGTCGAGGTTGCCGTACTCCACCCGTTCCCCCGGCAACATGTCGCCGAACCCTTCCCGGAACTCGTCGTTGCCCATGATCGCCAGCGAGCCGAGGGTCAACCCGTGCCAGCCGTGGTCCAGATACGCAAACTTGCTGCGCCCGGTGGCCGCGCGGGCAAATTTCAGCGAGGCCTCCACGGCTTCCGTGCCCGAGTTGCAGAAGAACACCGCGTTGAGATGCGGCGGACAGATGCTCACCAATTTCTCCGCGAGCAGTCCGGCGAGAAACGCGCAATCCATTTGCACCATGTTCGGCAGGTCGAGGTCGAGCACGTCGCGGATGACCTTGGCCACGCCGGGATGGTTGCGGCCGATGGAAAACACGCCGAACCCGCTGAGCATGTCGAGGTAGCGGTTGCCGTCTTTGTCCCAGAGATACTGGCCTTTGGCCCTGGCATACACCCGGTCGAACTTGATGGTGCGAAACACCTTCACCAGGGTCGGGTTGATGTACTTCTCGTGGAGTGTGTAGTTCTCCCCAAGCCGGTCGGCCACAATTTGTTTGATCTCAAAATCTGACATATCGAGGCGGAGTGTAGCCGCGCTGCGGCCCGCCGGCAAGCCGTTTACTTGACGCGTCTGGCGTCGCCCCAGAGTTGTTCGAGGGCGTAGCGTTGGCGCAGTTCGGGATGGAAGATGTGGACGAGGACGCTGCCGAAATCCATCACGACCCACCGGCTCGGCGGCAGGCCGGTCTGGCTGCGGGGGCGGACGCCGTTGTCGCGGGCGCGCCGGCTGATTTCCTCGGCAATGGCTTTCAGTTGCGGCTCGGAGTTGCCGGAACAGATGAGAAAGTAGTCGGCCACGCTGGAGATCGCGCGCAGGTCGAGGAGCAGAACCTCTTCCGCCTTCTTGTCGCGGGCGGCCTCGCGGCAGAGTTTGGCCAGGGTTTCGGGTTTCACCGGTACAGGCCGTTGACCAGGATGTAGCGTCGCACCATTTCGGGCACAAGATAGCGGATGCTCCGGCCGGATGCAACACGTTCCCGGATTTCGGTGGAGGAAATCGCGCACGGATGCCCGGCCACGGTGACCCACCGGACCGGCGCGCGGGGCGGCCGGATGCCGCAACCAGGCCGGGCGGCAACCGCAAACTGGCAAAGCCGCGCCAGTCGGTGGATGGCCCGCCATCGGTGCAGCTCCGGCAAGCTGTCGGCACCGATGATGAAGTAGAACTCCGCATCAGGCTGCCGGCGGCGCAAGATCGTCAGGGTATCCACCGAGTAGGATCGTCCGCCGCGGCGCAGTTCGAGGTTGTCCGCGGCGAACTGACGGTTGCCGCGGATGGCCAGCTGCACCATCGCCCAACGGTGTTTGCCGGCGGCGAGCCGGTCGGGTGTTTTGTGCGGCGGCGTGGCGGCCGGAATGAACAACACCCGGTCGAGGCCGAGTTGCTCGAGCGCGTCCTGCGCGATCAGCAGGTGCCCGAGATGCACCGGGTTGAACGTGCCGCCAAGGATGCCGAGTTTCATGGCCGCGAGTATAGCGGGCGCACGCCACGCTTGGCAAGGCCGCCGGGCTGTGGTAACTATCCCCGCGTTTTGGGCGCCGAGTGAACGAAGGGACAACAAACATGAGAATTTTCTGGAACATCGTGGCGGTTGGGGTTGTGGGGTTGACGGGACTTGCGGCGTGGGGACAGAGTTCCAATTCCGTCCCGGACTTTGTGCGCGTAAAGTCGCGGGCGTCGCTGGTGCATTTGGGGAGCATTGATTCGTTTGACCGAACGGAGGGCGGCATCGCGGCGGCCAAGCGGCTGCTCGCCGCGTTGGAAAATCACGACCCCAAGGAAGCGGCGGAAGCCAAGGCCATCTACCAAAAAATCATTCCCAACGAAAATTTCGGCGGCGAATATACGGCTCTGGAATGGTTTTGTGATTATCTGCTGGCACCGGAAGCGGAGCGGCCGGCGTTTCTGACCGACCGGTTTGTGGACGCGACGTTTCATTTCTTTGCCGACAACGATTTTGCGACGTTAAAGGAGTACCTGAAACGCAAGTATAAACTCGCGGAAATGGAGGACGCTGATCGGCCCGAAGGCCAACGCCGGCAGGGATTCCTCGAAGATTTTATCCTGTTCAATAATCCGCGCCGGGAACGCTGGGAGAAAACGAGCAAGATTTACGAGGTGCTCAACATCAAACCCGGCCAGGTTGTGGCCGATATCGGGTGCGGTCCGGGGTTCTACAGTTTTGAGTTTGCCAAGAAGGTCGGCCCGGCGGGACGAGTCTACGCGCTGGACATCAACGACCTGCACGTCCAATACGTGTCGAACCTGGCGGTCCGGTTGCAGGTCCCGAACATCATCCCGGTGGTCTCCCAGGTCCGGAGCATCCTGATCACGAACCAAGTGGATCTGGCCTACATGTGTTCGTTGTACCACATCATTTACACGACATTGACGGAGCCGGAGAAAGACAGTTTCGTGGCGAGCATCCGGGCGGTGTTGAAGCCGGACGGGATTTTCGCCGTGGTGGACAATGCGTTTGTGGAAGACAAGACCCTGCCCTACCACGGCCCCTACATTGCCCGCGAACTGCTGGTCGCCCAACTCCAACACTACGGTTTCCGGCTGGTGTCCGCGCACCAATTCATCCCCCAACGCTACGTGTTGCTCTTCCGCAAAGATGACTCGCTGTTGCAGCCCGGCGGCCCGGAACCGGTGCGGCCGAACCCCGACCCCGACCTGATCCAGCCGGACTCGAAGCGTTCCCTGACCCACGTGCCCAACGACGCCTCCCCCGACATCACCCGCGAGGGACGAAAAGCGGCGAAACTTTTTTACACTGCGATGGACCAGAATGACCAGGAAGCCGCCCGCGCCGCCTTGAAAATCTACCGCGACATCATTCCCAAGGAACGGTTCGGCGATGAATACACGGCGTTCCAATGGTTCTGCGAGTACCTGCTGGCAACGCGGGCCGAGCGCCGGGCCATGCTCGCCCCGCCGTACACGAAGGATTACTTCGAGTTTCTGGCCGGCAACAACTACGAGGTCTTGAAGAAATACGTCCGCAACCGGTACCACTTGGAGCAACCACAAGAGAAAGAACCCGAACCGACCCACACTTCAGGGTTTGTGGCCGTGAAGAAACGGTACCTCCCGAAAAAGGAGGACAAGCGCGGGCCGACCACACCGGCAACCACTGAAGAAGAACCGCCGCCCGGCCCGCCCGGCCCGCCGCCGCCCCCATCCGGCAGCGACAAACAAGATCAAGACCAGACCGTCCCGTCCGGTCCGCCACGCCCGGTCGACAAGGACGGCAAGCCCATCGCCCCCGAAGTTACTCAGGACCAGATGGCGTTCTGGCGGGACTTCGTGCTGTTCAACAATCCCTACCGGGAGAACTGGGAGAAAACGAGCTGCATGATCCAGGCCTTGAACGTGAAACGCGGCCAGGCAATCGCCGACGTGGGGTGCGGCCCCGGCTACTACACATTTAAGTTCGCCGACCTGGTCGGCCCGCGCGGCCGGGTCTATGCCCTCGAAACCAACACCAGACACCTCGACTTCGTCACCGAGATCTGCCGGCGCTACAAGCTGCAGAACATCCGGCCCCTCGAATCCAAGTTCAACGACGTCTGCCTGCCGGCCGACAGCGTGGACATGGTGTACTTGTGTTCGTTGTATGGGATCATCTACACGACCTCCATGGAGAAGGTGAAAGACGAGTTCGTGGCGAGCATCCACCGGGCCTTGCGCCAGGACGGCCGGCTGGTGATCGTGGACAACGCGGTGGTGCCCGACGGCACCGTGCCGTACCACGGCCCGTACATCGCCAAAGAGCTGATCATCGCGCAGATGCGACACTATGGCTTCGATCTCGAGAAGACCGCACAGTTCATCCCGCAACGCTACATGCTCTTCTTCAAAAAGAGCCAGACCCCCGTGACCGATTGAAGCCGGCCACTGCCCAACTCGACCGCGCGCTCGGCACGTGGGACTGCGCGTTGCTGGTCATCGGCAACATGATCGGCACCGGCGTGTTTCTGACCACCGGCAACGTGGCCGGGGCGTTGCCCGGTGGTGGGTGGATTTTGCTCGCCTGGCTGGCCGGGGGTGTCTTCGCCCTGACCGGCGCGCTCACCTACGCCGAAATGGGCGCGCTGTTCCCGCAAGCCGGGGGTCATTACGTCTATATCCGCGAAACTTATGGCCGGTTCTGCGGATTTCTCGACGGCTGGATCGCGGCGGTCGCGGCGTTCCCGTGCTGCATTGCATTTATCGCGATGGGGTTTGCCCGGTACCTCAGCTACTTCTACCCATGGTGTTCGTCCGACAACATGCTGTTGCAAGCCGGCGGGTTCACCATCCACGGCGGACACGTGCCGGCGCTCGGCGCGGTGGCCCTCTTGACCCTGTTGAACAGTGTCGGCCTGCGGCTCGGCCGGGACGCGCAGAACTTGCTCACCGGCTTGAAACTCGCCGCGCTGCTGGGGATGACTGCGGTGGGGCTGCTGTCGGCCGGGGGCAATACGTCGCAGGTGTTTCACTGGCCGGCGTTACCGGCGTCGGCATGGACGGGTTTCGGGACCGCCCTGATCGGCGTGTCGTTTGCCTATCTCGGCTGGGACGCCGCGACGTATGTGGCCGGCGAGTGTCGCACCCCGCAACGGACGTTGCCGCGCGCGCTGGCCGCCGGCACACTGGTCGTGACCATTGCCTATCTGCTGTTCAACATCGCGCTGCTCCGATTGGTGCCGGTGACCAAGATGCCGCAATTGCCCAACGTGTCCCAGGAAGCCGCAACCATCACGTTCGGCACGGCGGGCAACACGGTGCTGTCGGCCGCGATTGTGTTGTGCATTTTGGGGGCGATGAACGCCACCATCATCTGTGGGCCGCGCGTGCTTTACGCGATGGCCGAGGATGCGGTGTTCTTTCGCAGATTCGCCCGGGTCCATCCCCGGTTTCACGTCCCGTCAACGGCAATTGTGGCGCAAGGCATCTGGACCGGCCTGATTATCCTCACCGGCAGCTACGGCAGCATCCTCACTGCGGCGGTCAGTGCGATGCTGGTCTCGTCACTCGCCACGGCCGCGGCGATTTTTGTCCTGCGCGCGCGCCGGCCCGACATGGCGCGCCCCTACCGGACCTGGGGGTACCCGTGGGTGCCGCTAATCTTTTGCGCCGGCACGGCCGGCATTCTCTTGAATGCCCTCCGCGGCAACCCCACCGGGATCTTGTGGAGCATCGGCCTGTTGACGGCGGGTGTCCCGGTCTATCTCTACGCGCGGCACACCGCCCGGTCGTAAAACCTTACGGATGCGGGTGCGGGGCAGGACCGGGACCAGGAACTGGAGCAGGAACGGGGACGGGACCAGGAACGGGTTCCGGACCAGGCGCGACACAACCGACCGCGCCAAGAAGAATGATCGCGATGATCCATCGCCAAAGTATCTGTCTCATATGTCTCTTTCCTCCGCTGATATGTTACCACAACCGATTCAGAATATCTTCTGCCACACCAACAGCGTCACGCCAGCCACGGCAATGAGACTGCCACAGACCGACTGCCGGCTCGGTTTCTCCCCCACAAACACCGCCGAGAACAACAAGACGAACAACGGTTCCGTGGCAATCAAGGTGTTCGCGACGCAGACGTCCAAATACTTGATGGACACCAACGACAACCAGAACCCGCCGAAGGTCACAATCGCCACGGTCATTAGAAACCACAACATCAGTTTGCGGTCTTGAAACGGATTCATCCATGCGCGCATCTGCCGGGTGGCCACGCCAAAGGCAAACATTCCGGCGGTGCCGGCAAACATCCGCAGCAATGTCGCCTGCACGGTCGGCGTAATGTCCAACGCTCGCTTGGCCACAATGATCGAGACCGACATGCTGACCACCGACGCCACGCCCAGCCACACCGAACGCATTTTCACGCCGCTTTGGTCATCGGAAAGCCCCGGCGCCACCACGACGCCGACCCCGGCCAGAATCAAGACCACCCCCACCCACACCAACGGCGAGAGACTTTCGTGCAGAAACACGACCGCGAAAATAACCGTCAACACCTGCCCCAACATCATGAGCAGCACCATCACCAGCGGGCTGAGTCCTTTCAGGGCCGCGAAGAAACAGGTGTCGCTCACCGCAATCCCCAACACACCGCTGAACAGCAAAAACCACAATGCCTTGGGCGGAATCATTTCCCAGCCGGTGAAAGGAACCACCAGAGCCAGCATCAAAATGCTGATCCCGCCTTTGGCGAGCGTCATCGCAAGCGAGGAGAGATTCTCCCCGACCTTCTTCATCAGGATGGCGCCTGCCGCCCACGATGCGGCGGAAGCAATCGCCGCAACCGTTCCCATGAGTTCTGGCCCCAAAGCCCTCGTCCCCGGCGCGCTACGGATTGGAAGTCGGAGCCTGTGGACCACCCGGCGGGGGCGCACCGCCACCGGCATCAATCAGCCGTTCCAGATTCGCCGCGACTTCAGAAACCGTGCGCCAGGTCGGCTCCATACTGTCTGGCGTGCGATCCAGAATCACCGAATCGCTGTAATTCTGTTTCATGTCCGCAATGATGGCGCGGGCTTCCGCGATCTGCCCTTTACTCAGGTAGTCCTGCACCAAATAACTCTGCAGCGCCGGCACCGCTTCAACGCCATTGTCCGTCACCACGTGCGCATAGGCATCGCTACTCTTCAACTGATTGTAGTACTGCAACGCCTCCGTGCTGGACTGATCCAATGCCGCGGTCAGGGCCCGCTCGGCAATGGCCATGGCGGTCGAGTTCGCTTCCGGATACTTGCTGAGCAGCGTGTTAAACGCCTCGTCGCTTTCTTTCCGAGCCGCCGCGTCGTCCTTGTTTGCCGGCCGGCTCTTTGCAAACAGGTCCAGCACCTCCTTGCCGTACTTCTGATAATCCGCCTGATGTTGTTCGCGGTTGCGTCGGATCATCTCTTTCTGCCGGGCCGCAAGATTTTCCATCCGCACGTAATTGTCATACATCCGGCTGACCACCTCCGGGTTGAGATTCTGTCCGGTCGCGATGGCGCTCTCCAGGCCGGCCTTCAACTCCGCCGCCCCCGGACCGTCGCCCGGCATCGGTTGGCGCATCGCCATCGGTCCGCCGCCGGGCGCGCCGCGGCGGCCCCCTTGCGCCAGCCGCATCTCCAGTTCGCGCATCCGGCGATCCATGGATTGCACGGCCCGCAGCGTGTCCCGGCCGCTTTGCGTCGCGATGCCCAGCCCCGCCAGCCCGGCGGCCAACCCGCCCACGGCCAACACGGCTAAAATCACATTCATTGTTGTTGAACCAGCCGCCTTTTTCATTGTCCCTCCACTCATCTTGAATCCAATTGCCGCTCCACTATCCCCGGCAATACCGGAGCTGTCAAGCAGCATGGCACGGTTGCCGGTGAGTATCGGCCAACAGTTGCCGAAACCTTGCCATCTTGCGCTGCAACACCGGGTCGCGGTCAAACTCACGGACCGGCAGGTGCAGGCGCGCCGTCCAGTTGCCGGCCCCGGTCGTGCCGGGGACGTTGAACCGGTCTTCCCGGCCAAACAGGTCGGTGATCATGAACATCGCCAGCCACGAGTTCGACGCCATCACGCCGCGCAGAATCAGTTCGTGGACCTCGTCGGTGAACTCCGACGGCGGCGGCCGATGGTCGGCGCCGCAGAACCGCATCCAGCGCTGCAACTCGGCGTGGTCGTGCCGGGCATTCAACTCGCGCCAGAGCTTGGCGATCGGATCATGGTCATGCGTGGCCGGCGTGGCGACCGACAACGCCGGGTAGGTCGCGCCATCCACGAAGTTGCCGGCGTGGTCGCGCAGGAAATGCGGAATCTTGAACCCCGGAATCCGCAACGCCGCCAACGATTCCGGCACGTACGGCGGCACGCAGCCGAGGTCTTCAGCCACGACTTGTGTCCGACCGGCCGCCGCGCACACCATTCGCAGCAGCCGCTCGCCTTGGGCGCGGTTGGCCGCGCAATGCTCCGGGGTGTCATCCGGGAACGGACGAAACCCCGGCAGCCGCCCGCCCGTTCGTTGCGCCGCCTCCGCGCGCGACAGCGGCAGAAATTCCGCGTTCCGATTCGGCGTCCACGGGAACGCGTAGATCCGGTAAAACCCGAGCACGTGATCCACCCGGAAGAGATGAAACACTTTGGCGACGTTGCCGACGCGCGTCCGCCACCAGTCGAACTTCCGCCGGCGCATCGCGGGCCAGTGGTACAGCGGGATGCCCCAGTTTTGCCCCCATTTCTGGATGAACTCGTCCACCTTGAAAAACGGTTCCGGCGGCGCGCCCCCGCTCCACTCCAAGTCGAACAACGCCCGATGCGCCCACACGTCCGCGCTGTACCGGCTGACGCCAAACGGGATGTCGCCCATCAACCACACGCCCCGGCGACCGGCGTATTGCTTGAGCGCCGTCCACTGCCGGTAAGCCGCCCACTGGACAAACGCATAAAACCGGCGCCGCTCCGCCAACTTCTCTTTCAGCGCCGCCGGCACCGTGGCCGGCGACTGTTGTTCTGCCGGCCACGATTCCCAGTTGTCGTTGCCATCGTTCTCGTCGAGCAACGCCCGGTAAAGCGTGTAATCCTCCAGCCACCGGTGCGATTGCAGAAACGCAGCCGGCACCGTCGCCTTCGGAAACGCCGCTTCGAGCAAGGCGCGCTTGCGCGCTTTCACTTGCCGGTAATTGACGGGACCATCCGGCTTGACGTTGCCGGCAAGACGCTGAAAATCTTCCGCCGACAATCCCGGCAACGCGGCCGGCGTGGTCGCGATGGTGGTCGGATCAATGGCCAACGCACTGATGGCGTTGTAGGGCGAATTGTCGGGACCGGTCTCGTTGATCGGCAACACCTGCAACACGCTCAACCCGTGCCGGGCGCACCAATCCACCATCTGCCGGACGCCGTCCGTGTCGCCGATACCGAGGTCGTTCTCGGTGCGGATGGCAAACACCGGGCATAACACCCCGGCAATTTTGTGTTCAGGCGAAAGTTTCACGCCCGCTTCATAGCCGAGTCGCCTGCGGTTCGTCCAGCGGGATGAAAAACAGCGTCACCATGCCGGGGATGGTGCAGACGCAGACGCCGATGAAGAACCCGACGTAGCCCACCGTGCTTTGCAGCCAGCCGGCAAAGATGCCGGCCAACATGATCGTCAACATTCCAAGCCCGGTCGCAATGGCGTAGTGGCTCGTGCGGAAGTTCCCGCGTTGGGCGACGTACATCAAATACACGCTGTAGCCGGCAAACCCGAACCCGTACCCGAATTGATCCACGAACGCCACACCGTACATCGTCCAGGCCGGCGGATGCGCCGCCGCCGCCCAAACGTAGAACAGGTTCGGCGCGTGCATGGCGATCGCCAACGGCCACAAACTCCGCCGCAACCCGTACCGGCCAATCACCGCCCCGCCGGCAATCCCGCCCAGAATAATGCCGACGATGCCGGCCACGCCGTTGATGACGCCGACCTCCGCCACCGACAACCCCATCCCGCCCACCGCCGCCGCGTCGCGCATGAACAACGGCGCGATCATCGTCACCATCGCCTCGCCAAACCGGTAAAACAAAATAAACGCCAACACCGCCACGATTCCCCGTTGCCGGAGAAACGTCGTGAACGCCGCCAGCGCCGGCACCGACTCGCCCGCGCACCGCACCGGCACGTCGTGAGCCGGTCGCGGCACGAAGATCCGGGCGTACACCGCCCCCGCCCCGTACAACACCGCAATCAGCGCGAACACCACCGTCCAACTCGCGACGATGCTCTGCCCGCGCTGCTGGAGGATACCGGCCAGAAACACCAACATGCCCGTGCAGAGCAACCGGCCCGCGCGAAAACAGGCCGACTGCACGCCGACGAAATAGGCCTGTTGCTGTTTCGACAGCGAGAGCAGGTACAACCCGTCGAGCGCGACGTCGTGCGTGGCCGACGCCAACCCCATCACGAACAGAATCGCGAGCGTGACCGGAAAGAAGGCCGGCAACCGCCACGCTGCCGCCAACCCGGCCAGCGCCGCGACAATCAATGTTTGCGCCGCCAACACCCACCGGCGCCGGGTGAAGTTCAAATCCACCACCGGCGACCAAAACATCTTCAGCATCCAGGGCAACCCGAGCAGGCTGACCCAGAGCGCGATCCGGGCGTTGGGAATGCCGAAATCCTTGTACACGAGCGTCGAAACCTCGCGCACCAACGTGGCCGGGATGGCCTGCATCACGTACAGCACCGGCACGAACAGCCACGGCCGGATGTCCGGTGAGGATTCTTTCACGCCCGCTTCATACCCGACCCGCCTCCGGCGGGCAAGCCCGCGGGTTGGAATACCGGGTCAGTACCGGCAGACCGACGCCCTTCGCTGTCCACCCCCGGCATTCACAGACAGGCGAACGAGGTTGTCCGCAGCGATTGACGGTCAGAGTCTGGCGACTTTGACGTCGAGGACGTCTTTGTCGGCGCGGATTTCGCTGAGGACTTCGGCGGAGGGCGCGTTGTCGAGGTTGAGGACTTCGAGGGCGGTACCGCCTTCCTTGTCGCGAGCGAGCGACATGCCGGCGATGTTGATCCGGTGTTGGCCCATGATGGTGCCGATCCAGCCAACGACACCGGGCCGGTCCTTGTTGTTGACGATGAGCAGGACGCCTTGCGGCACGGCTTCGACCGGCATGTCGTTGAGGCGAACAATGCGGGGGTTGTTCGGCGAACCGTAGAAGGTGCCGGCGATGCTGGAGACTTGGCCGTTGGCGCAGGCCCGGACGTAAATCAACTCGGCGAAGTCAATCGGGTCGGTGCTCTTGATTTCCTCGACGCGGATGCCGAGTTGCGCGGCGATGGCCGGGGCGTTGACGGGGTTGACTTCGTTGCCCTTGGCGTGTTCGAGGAAGCCTTTCAACACGGCGCGCTTGATCGGATCGGTCTCCCCTTCCGCCGCTTTGCCGCAGAATTCGATGGTCAACCGCTCGACGCGCGGGGGCGCCAGTTGCGCCAGCAACCGGCCCATCTTCTCGCCGAACAGGATGAAGGGCTGGAGTTGGGCCAGCACTTTGGCGTCAATCGTCGGCAGGTTGACGGCGTTGCGGATGGTGCCGCCCGTGAGCGCCTCGGCGAGTTGCTCGGCAATCTCGATGCCGCAAATCTCCTGCGCTTCGTGCGTGGAGGCGCCGAGGTGCGGCGTGAGGATGACTTGATCCAACTCGCGCAGCGCGAGTTCCTTCGGCGGCTCGGGGTCATACACGTCAATCGCGGCCCCCGCGACGTGCCCGGCTTTGATCATCTCCGCCAGGTCTGCCTCGACGATGATGCCGCCGCGCGCGCAGTTGATGAGCCGGACGCCTTTCTTCATCTGTGCCATGGCGGCTTTGTTGATCATCCCCCGGGTCTGGTCGGTGACCGGGACGTGGACGGTGATCAAGTCGGCACGCTGGTAGATGTCGTCCAACTCAACCACCTCGACCTGCAACGTCTTCGCCCGGCTCGGGCTGAGGAACGGGTCGTAGGCGAGCACCTTCATGTCGAACGCCAGGGCGCGTTTGGCGACTTCACTGCCGATGCGGCCCATGCCGATGATGCCGAGCGTCTTGCCGCGCAGCTCGATGCCCTCGAAACTCTTGCGGTCCCACTTGCCGGCTTTCATCGAAGCGTGCGCCTGCGGGATTTTGCGCGCCAACGCCAAGATCATGGACATCGTGTGTTCGGCGGTGGAGATCGTGTTGCCGCCCGGCGTGTTCATGACGATGATGCCATGCCGGGTGGCGGCCTCGACGTCCACATTGTCCACGCCCACGCCGGCGCGGCCGATGACGCGGAGACGTTTGGCCGCCTCAATGATCGTGGCGGTTACCTTCGTCTGGCTGCGCACGACCAACGCGTCGTACTCGCCGATGATGGCAATCAACCGGTCTTCCGGCAGGCCGGTCTTGACGTCCACTTGGAACGCCGCGTTGGCCTGCAACAGCGCCACGCCTTTGGGGGCAATCGCGTCAGCAACCAGAATTTTCATGATCGAGCAATCCTTCCGCTTGAATGTTGTAACTAATTTGCGATGTTACGGCTCACTCCACAAGAGCAAACTATGCATCAGATCAAACTCTACAGCCGGGCCATGTGCGGTTGGTGTCAGGACGCCAAACGCTACCTCCAGGAACACAATCTGCCGTTTGAGGAAATTGACGTCGGCCGTGATCCCGCCGCCTACGAAGAAATGAAACGGCTCTCCGGCCAGACCTACGTGCCGACCATCGTCGTGGACGGCAAAGTCCTTGCCGATTTCGACGTGGCTCAGTTGGAAAAGTTCCTCGCCAAACTTCGCTAGCCCATCCGGAACTTGTATCGGCACTACCGGCCGGTACAATGCCGCGCATGAAGATCACGCTGGAGGGCGTTTCCAAAAAATTCGGCAAAGTCCACGCCTTACAGGAGGTGACATTGTGCATCGAGCCGGGGCAGATCGTCGGCCTGATCGGGCCAAACGGGGCCGGCAAGACCACACTGCTGCGCTGTCTGGCCGGCATCCTCGTCGCGGACCGGGGCCGGATCCTGTACGACGGCGAGCCATTGCGCCGCGACCGGCTTGATCTCCGGCGGCGGTTTCATTTCCTCCCGGACTTTCCGATTTTTCTGCCGGCGCAGACGATGGTGCGGCACATCGGCATGGCGTTGCGGTTGTACCAAGCCGACGACGATGGCAGCGCGGAACGCGTGCTCGAATTGCTGCGCGACCTCGACTTGCTGCCGTTGGCGGAGGCGTTGCTCGGCACCCTGTCGCGCGGGCAACTCTACAAGGCCGCACTCGCCAGCTTGATGGCGGTGAACCCGGAGGTTTGGCTGTTGGATGAACCGTTTGCGTCCGGCATGGACCCGCACGGCATCACCGTCCTCCGCCACCGGGCACGGGCGGCGGCACAACAGGGACGAACCGTGATTTTCTCCACACAACTGCTGGATGTCGTGAAGCGATTTGCGGATCGCGTGTGCGTCATCCACCACGGCAAAGTGCGGGCCTTCGACACACTCCCGGCATTGCGCGAGCGGGTCGGACGTGAACATGGCGTATTGGAAGACCTGTTCGCGCAATTCCACGAGGAAGATTTGTGAAGTTGTACTCTCGACCGTGGGAAAAACGGTTGCGCCGCCGCATTCGCGCCGCCGTGCGGCCCGTGCCGTCGCTCTGGCAGGAGTACCGGCGGCGGCGACACCGGTGGTATCGCCGGAATATCGCCAGCCCGGTCTTGCTGCTGTTTTTCTGGGGCCTCTTGGTCCTCTTCCCGCTGAGTTTGCTGAACGAGAATCGGCCCATCGAGTTGCCGCTGATACTGGGGGCGACCGGATTCGCGCTCTGGCGCTCCAACGGTTTGTTTCACCCCTTGCGGAGCGAATTCCTGAACAACCTGTTGGCGCATTACCCCATCGCGCGCGCCACCGCGTTCCGTCAGGTCTCTCGGGCTTGGCTGTGGCGCGGCGTGTGGATCTTCGTGCTGGTGCTGGCTCCGGTGGGTGGGGCGCTGCTGGAGCAACACCGGTGGGCAGTCGCGTTGCAGCTCATCGTGGCGCAATGGGTGGTCATGCACATCACGGCGGTGTGTCTGACCGCTGTGAAACACCGGCGGACGATCCGTTGGTTGGGGTTGCTGTTTTTCGGTCTGGCGGTGGCGGCGTGGTGGCAACCGGCTCCTTTGGCCGGGCTGGAGCCGGGCGCACGGTGGCTCCTGCCGGCGGGCTGGGCGTTCGCGGTCGCGCACGGCCAATGGATCAGGCTGATTCCCGTCGCGGTCCTGATGGCCGGCAGTGTGATGAGCTGGCAACGACTCCGCACCGCTTACCTCACCCAACCCGACGCGGAGACCTTCCCACCGGCCGTGACGGATGAAGATGAAGAAGCAGCCCTGCCGCCTGCCGAACCGAAAGTCACGCCGCAGGAACTGCGGGAGACCGAAGACCGCATCCGCACCGGCGCGGCGCTTCGTCCGGTCGTTGACACGCCGGCCGACACGTTGGGCCGGTGGCTGTGGCGGTGGCTCTCCCCGGTGGAACGGGACATCTTTCGATTCGTCACCAACGATTTCGCGTCGAGCCTGACCCAGCAATGGCGGTTCGGCATTCTGTTCGCCACCGGTGCCGTCGTGCTCGGCGGTTGCCTGTCAGCCACGTTGGCGTTGTGGATCGTGGGCATTGGCGTCTGGATTTCGCTGGTCTGCCTCGGCGCGGAACCCAGCGGAGGTGACGGCAGCAGACTGCGCGTCTGGGGGCTGTATCCGTTGCGTTTTTGGGACGTTGCTCGCACCGGGCTGAAGACGATGTTCTTGCTCTTGGTCTGCTGGTTACCGGTGCCGGTGGTCAGCGGAGCAACGCTCGCCCTGAAATGGGGCGCGCCGGCAACAGTTGGCCTGGTCATCGGCGGCAAAGTTGCGGTGTTGTTATTCGTGCTGCTCCCCATCGGCATCGCGTCGCATGTGAGCAGCATCACCAACGACTCGCGCAGTCCCCATTGTTCGACGCGTTTGGCGTTGCTGGCGACCCTGACCGCCGTGTTGATAATCGGTGGCGGCCTTGCCTTCCTCTTGGCGCCAATGATCCCGGCAATGGCGGGCGTCCTGGTGGCGTTGCTGGCGTCGGGATGGTTTCTCCGGTGCTACGGCCGGTGGTTCAACCAAATGCGGTTTGACCTGATGCCATTTGTCGCACCAGCCAGATAACCACACACGTCAATCCGGCAGCCAACACATCGTCCGCGACAATCCCCCACCCGCCCGGCAAGCGTTGCGACTGCCGGATCGGCCACGGCTTCCAGATGTCGAACAGCCGGAACAACACGAACGCCGGCAGCCACCACCAACCGGTCACTCCGGCCAATGCCAGCGGCACGACACAGAGTTCATCAATCACGATGCACGGTGGATCGGGCTGTCCCATGGCGCGGGCTGCGGCGCCGGCAATGCCGACGGCTGCCGCAACGCCGGCCCCCACGACAATCCAATAGCACTCAACCGGCAATCGTGTCAGGAGCCACCAGTAGCCCACCCCGACCGCGGCGCCGGCAGTGCCGGGCGCGATCGGGACCCGCCCGGCACCAAAGCCGGTGGCGAGAACGTTGATGATGCGCTTCATGCCTCGTTTTCTCTGTCCCCCGGAGCGAAGCGAAGGGTCGCCGTCGTTTTCTCCAGAGATTCTTCGCTTCGCTCAGAATGACAAACAGAGTCACGCATCGCGCAGGAACCGGTCGCGGTTGTTGTAGAGGTAGGCCGCCCCGGACCAGACGGTCAGCGCCACCGTGATCAGCATCAACCCGAACACAACCCGCGAGAACGCCACGTCAAACCGCTCGCCGGCAAAATGGAAGTCGTCCCGGAGCGCCAAGCCGGCCAGGATCACGATGATGGTGAACATCTGCGAGGCGGTCTTGTGTTTGCCGAGTTGCTCGGCGTGGAGCACGGTCCCCTGTTGCGCCGCCAGCAGACGCAAGCCGGTCACGAGAAAATCGCGCGACACGATCACCAACACCATCCACGCCTGCACCAGCGCCGCGCCCCGGTAACTCGGCTGTTCAATGAAACAGATGAAGGCCGCCGTAGTCAGGATTTTATCGGCGACCGGGTCGAGCAACGCGCCGAACTTGGTGTGATGATTGTTCCGGCGCGCCAGCCAGCCATCAAACCAGTCCGTCAACGCCGCCACGAGGAAGACGACGAGCGCCAGCGTTTTGCCGTAAGGGAAATGCGACATCACGATGCCGCCCTTCGGCAGCAGCAGCGCCATGACGAAGACGGCGGTCAGCACAATCCGCCCCAACGTCAGTTTGTTCGGCAAGTTCATCCACCGCGCATCCTACCGGCCTGCGTCCCGACAAACAAGCCGCAAACTAGGTCTTGACCGGGGCGCGGCATTGCCTCTATAGTTTGCCTGACGTTTGGCGGCGGTGTCCAAGTGGGTCGAAAGAACCCACTTTTTTGTTCCACCGCTCCCAACCGTGAACAGAACAACATATGAACGGCGAACTCATCGCAGTACTGGAATACTTGCAGCGCGAGAAAGGGATTGATAAAGAGGTCCTGCTGCAGGCGGTCGAGCAGGCCCTGCTCCAAGGCGCCAAAAAAAGCGTCGGGCCCGCCCGGGATTTGCGCATCGAAATTGACCGCAAGACCGGCAACATCCGCGCCATCGCCAAGCTCCTCGTCGTCGAAACCGTCGTCAACAAACACGACGAGATTTCCCTCGCTGACGCGCGACGGCGGCACCCCAACATTCAACTGGGCGAAACCGTGGACGTCGAGGTCACCCCGGCCAACTTTGGCCGCATCGCCGCGCAGACCGCCAAGCAGGCCATGCTCCAGAAAATCCGGCAGGTCGAGAAGAACATGGTCTTCGAGGAGTTCAAAGGCCGGGCGGGCGACATCATCAGTGGCACCGTCCGCCGGTTCGAGCGCAACGATGTGATCGTGGACCTCGGCCGCATCGAAGCCGTCATGCCGGGCCGCGAACGGGTGCCGATCGAGGAATACCAGCCCGGCGACCGGATCCGCGCCTATGTGCTGAGCGTGGACAACACCGGGCACGGACCGTCCATCGTCCTGTCGCGCAGCCACCCGGATTTCGTGAAAAAACTGTTCGAGTTGGAAGTCAGCGAGATCGCAGACAAGACCGTCGAGATCAAAGGCATCGCCCGCGAAGCCGGGTTCCGCACCAAGCTGGCCGTGTATTCCAAAGATGACAAAGTGGACCCGGTCGGCGCCTGCGTCGGCATGAAAGGCATGCGCGTCAAGAACATCGTCCGCGAACTCAGCGGCGAGAAAGTGGACATCATCCGCTGGGAACCGCAGGTCCGGCAGTTCGTGGCCAATGCGCTTTCGCCCGCCAAGTTGAAGAACCTCATTGTGGACGAAGCCCGGCACACGGTGAAGATCATCGTGGACCCCGAGCAGTTGTCCCTGGCCATCGGCAAAAAGGGCCAGAATGCCCGGCTCACCGCCAAGCTGACCGGCTGGAACATCGAAATTGAAAAGGAAGAAACGGTCGCGCTCGGCTTTGAGGAAAAAGTCAAACGCGCCATCGCCGAGCTTTCCGCCATCCCCGGCATCACGCCGGAAACCGCGACGATCCTCGTCAACAGCGGATTCCACTCGGTCGAGGGGTTGATGACCGCGGAGTTGTCCGACCTTGCCGAAATCCTCGGCGAGGAAACAGCGGCCGCCGTCAAAAAGGCGTTGGACGCGATGGAAGGAACGGCACCGGCTGACGCATGAGCATCCGCGTACACGAACTGGCCAAGCATTGCGGCATCTCCAACAAAGAAATGATGGAGAAGCTGAAGGCCATGAACTACCCGGTCAAAAGCGTCTCCAGCACGGTGGACAAGATCACCGCCGAGGCCATCGAGAAAGAGTACGGCTTCGTTGCCTCGGCCCCGCCTGCCCCGGCAGTCGTGGAGGCACCGCCGCCGCCCCCACCCCCGCCGCCGGCCCCATCACCCTTACCGGCAGCGGCGCCGGCACCGGCACCGGCACCGGTTGCTGGGAAAACTCAACCCGTCGCGCCGCCGCCCCCACCCCCGCCGCCGAAACCAGTGGTTGTGGCGCCGAAACCGGCACCGCCACCCGTTGCCCCGTCGCCGGTGGTGACCGTGACCCAGACCGTCGCGCGGCCGGCGCCGGTCATTCCGCCGGCCCCGCGCCGGGTGGTGCTGCCGCCACCGCCACCCAAGCCCCCGGTCCCCGTCAAAGCGGAACTGAATTATGTCGTGGATGAACAGGGCCGGAAGGTCATCCGGATGAAACCGCCGGTGGTCGTCCGCGATCTCGCCCAGCGCCTCGAGGCGAAGCCGCACATTTTGTTGCAGGAAATGATGCAGATGAACATCTTCGCCAGTCTCAACGAGACCATCGGCGAAGATATTGCCCGGCGGATCTGCGAGCGGCACGGGTTCGTGTTCGAGCTGGAGAAACGCGACCGCGGCGCCGGCATCTTGCATCCTTTGAAAAAAGTGGAGGCACCGGTCACCGGCGAGAAGGAATCTGATCTGGTGCCGCGGCCGCCGGTCGTCACGGTGATGGGACACGTGGACCACGGCAAGACGTCGTTGCTCGACGCGATCCGCAAAACCGACGTGGCCGCCCACGAGTCCGGCGGCATCACCCAACACATCGGCGCGAGCGTGGTGACATTGCCGGACGGCAAGAGCATCACCTTCCTCGACACGCCCGGCCACGAGGCGTTCACCAAGATGCGGGCCCGCGGCGCGAACGTGACCGACATCGTCGTGCTCGTGGTCGGCGCCGACGACGGCGTGATGCCGCAAACGGTGGAAGCCATCAGCCACGCCAAGGCCGCGAACGTGCCGATCATCGTCGCCATCAACAAGTGCGACCTGCCCACCGCCAACCCCGACCGGGTCCGCAAACAACTCCAGGAACACGGGTTGACGGCCGAGAGTTGGGGCGGCCAGACGATCACCGTCGAGGTCTCGGCGACGACCAAGAAGGGCATCGAAGATTTGTTGGAGATGTTGCTGTTGCAGGCGGAGATGCTGGAGTTGAAGGCGAGTCCGAAAGGCTACGCCACCGGGCACATCATCGAGGCGCAACTCGAACCCGGGCTCGGCCCGACCGCCACCGTGTTGGTGCGGCGCGGGACGTTGAAAGTCGGCGACGCGATCATCTGCGGGCCGCACTGGGCGAAGATTCGCGGCTTGATCAACGACAAAGGCCAGCGCGTCAAGGAAGCCGGGCCGTCCACACCGGTCAAGATCATCGGGTTGTCGGGCGTGCCGGAAGCCGGGGCCGAATTCACCGCCGTCCGCAACGACAAGGAAGCCCGCGCGTTGGCCGAGGAGCGGCAGATGGCGGAACGCGCCGCCGCGGTGCCGTCGGAGGTGCCGCGCGCGAGTCTGGAAACATTGTTCAGCCAGGCCGGCGAAAAGAAGAAGCTCAACATCGTGCTCAAGGCCGACGTCCAAGGCTCACTCGAAGCGATCACTGAATCGCTCGGCAAACTTCGCAGCGACAAGGTCGAACAGAAAGTCATCCACGGCGCCGTGGGCAATATCACCGAAAACGACGTCCTGCTCGCCAGCGCCTCCGACGCGGTCATCATTGGCTTCCGCGTCAAAGTCGAGAGCGGCGTGACCGACATTGCCAAACGCGAGGGCGTCGAGATTCGGCTGTACAGCATCATTTACGAACTCCTCGAACAGATCGAGGAAGCCATGGAAGGCCTGCTCGAACCCGAGTTGCGCGAACAGGTGACCGGCCGCGCCGAAGTCCGGCAGGTCTTCCAATTGTCCAGCGGCGCGCCCGTGGCCGGCTGCGTCGTCACCAGCGGCCGGCTCACGCGCAGCGGCCGGGTGCGATTGGTGCGGCGCAAGGCCGTGCAATACGAGGGGCGGATCAGCAGCCTCCGGCATTTCCAGGACGACGTCAAAGAAGTCAAGGCCGGGATGGAATGCGGGCTGCGGTTGGAGAATTTTTCCGATTACCAAAAGGGCGATCTCATCGAGTGTTTCACGGTCGAGAAGGTCGCCGCGAAATTGTAAGCCGGCAGGAGGCCCCATGAGCAGTCGGCGGATCGAACGAGTTTCCGAACTGGTCAAACAACAGGTCAGCGAGATCGTGCAACAGCTCACCCTGACCGGGTGCGGGTTCATCACCGTCACCGGCGCGACGGTCAGTCCCGACCTCAAGGAGGGACGGATCTACGTCAGCGTGATCGGCACCTCCTTCCAACAAGAACAGGCCATCGCCGCGCTGCAGGAACGGCACGACCTCATCCAACAGGAACTGGCCGGCCGCATCGTGCTCAAATACACGCCGCGCCTGAAGTTCCTCCTCGACGAGACCGAGGCGCGCGCCGCCCACATCGAGCAACTCCTCAACGACCTCGCCCCCCAGGAACATGACTAGCCCCGTCCGCCCGATCGCCGAGCTGTTGCGCCGCGAAAACCGGTTCCTCATCATCACCCATTACCGGCCCGACGGCGACGCAATCGGCTCGCAACTCGCGCTGGCCATCCTCCTGACCAATCTCGGCAAACACGTCACCGCCTGGAACGACGACCCGGTCCCCGCGAAGTTCCGGTTTCTGCCCCACAGCAATCTCATCCAGCCCCCCCCGGCCGAACCGCAGGACTTCGATGTGGTCATTGCCGTGGACGTGTCCACCTGGCAACGCGCCGGCACCGGCACCGAACGCATCCGCGCCCGGAAACATTTCATCAACATTGACCACCACGTCAGCAACGAAAAGTTCGCCGACATCAACTGGATCGTCCCCGAGGCCCCGGCGTCGGGCCAGGTGGTGTACCGGCTCATCAAAGACGGCGGATTCACCCTCACCCGCGAGATTGCCGCCTGCCTGTTTACCGCCATCTACACCGATACCGGCCAATTCTCCTACGCCAGCACCACCGGCGAATGCCTCCGCATCGCCGCTGAACTCGTCGAGACCGGCCTCAACGTCGGCGACATCAGCCGGCACGTCTATGAGAGCTACCCCTACGCCCGGGTGCGCCTGCTCCAAAAAGCGCTGGCCGACCTCAAACTCACCAACCACAACCGGGTCGCCTACACCTGGGTCACGTGCGACATGTACGAGGAATCCGGCGCCAAACGCGAAGACACCGAGGGGCTGATTGACTACGCCCGCTCCATTGACGGCGTGCTCGTCGCGTTGCTCTTCGAGGAAATGGCCGAACCCGGCAAGATCCGCGTCAGTCTCCGCTCGAAACATCCGCAGGTGGACGTCAACGCCATCGCCCGGCACTTCGGTGGCGGCGGCCATCGCGAAGCGGCCGGCTTGCGCATCACCGGCAAACCGAAGGAAGTCGAAGAAAAAGTGCTCGCCGCCGTCGCCAGCGCGCTCCAACAGGCCGGGCTGTAAGCAAGCTCCCAATCACAAATCCCCAGAACCAAACCAATCTCAATGCCCGAAACTCCAAATCCGAAACGGTACGACCTTGAAGACCGGACTTTTCAGTTTGCCAGCAATATCCGGGCGTTTGTTGGCGGCTTGCCCCGGACAATCTCCCATCGAGAGGATGTGAAGCAGTTGATCCGGGCGTCGGGTTCGGTCGCGGCGAATTACATTGAAGCCAACAAGGCGCTCGGAAAGAAAGACTTCCTGATGCGGATCAAGATCAGCCGCAAAGAAGCCAAGGAATCGCGGCTTCGGTTGCGCCTGCTCAACACGCACGGAGAACCCGATCCGGAGACGCGCCGTCAGACCTTGATCCAGGAAGCGCTCGAACTCACGAAAATTTTCAGCGCCATCCTCAACAAGGGCACATGAACATTTTCTGCTTGGAATTTGTTTGGTTCTTGGGATTTGGTTCCTGGTGCTTATGAATATCACTCCCTTTGATGGCGCCTTGCTCGTGGACAAACCTGCCGGCTGCACGTCGCACGACGTTGTGGATCGCTTGCGCCGGCATTTTGGCTTCAAGAAAGTCGGCCACTGCGGCACCCTCGACCCCGCCGCAACCGGACTGCTCATCATCGTCCTCGAACGCGCCACCAAACTGCAAGACCGACTGATGGCCGACGACAAAACCTACGAAGGCACCCTGCGCCTCGGCGTCACCACCGATTCGCACGACGCGGACGGGACCGTGCTGGCCGAGAAACCCGTGCCGGCCTTCACCCCGGACCAACTCGAAGCCGTCTTCGCCAGGTTCCGCGGCGACATCCACCAGGTGCCGCCAATGGTCAGCGCCGTCAAACACGAGGGCACACCGCTCTACAAACTCGCCCGCAAAGGCAAGACCGTCGAACGCGAGCCGCGCCTCATTCACATCTACGACCTCCGCGTCCTCGACATCAAACTGCCGGACATCCGCATCCGGGTCACCTGCACCAAAGGCACGTACGTCCGCACGCTCTGCCACGACATCGGCGAAGCGCTCGGTTGCGGCGCGCACCTGCACGACCTCCGCCGCACCCGCTCGGGCAGTTTCGACGTGAAAGACGCCCACCGGCTCGACAAACTGCTGCTCCTCAACCGGCAAGAATTGCAGCCGCTGATCATTCCGATTCTCCAACTCGCGCGGCTGCCCGCCCGCTGATGCAGACGCTCCACACACTCGCCGAGCTTCACGGGCGCTGCCCCAGACCCTGCGTGGCCATCGGCGTGTTCGACGGCGTCCACGTCGGCCATCAAGCCGTCATCCGGCAAGCCATCGCCGACGCCCGCGACCGCCACGGCACCGCCGTCGTCCTCACCTTCGACCCCCATCCGCAACGCGTGCTCCAACCCGACAAAGCGCCGCCCTTGCTGACCGCCACCGCCCACAAACTCCGCCTCATCGCCGCGCTCGGCGCGGACGCGACGGTTGTGTTGAAGTTCGATCCGGCCTTTGCCGCGCAGCCGCCGGAGCAGTTCATCGAGCAACTCTGCCGCAATACCGACCGGCTGCAAACGATCTGTGTCGGCGCCCGATTCCATTTCGGCCATCACCGAGCCGGCAACATCCGGCTCATTGAGGCACTCGCTGCCCGGTATGGTTACACTGCCCGCGCCATCGCCCCGGTCAAGGTTGGCGACCACCTTGTCAGCTCCACCGCCATCCGGCAGCACCTCCGGCAAGGCCACCTCGACGTCGTGGCGGCCATGCTCGGCCGCCCCTACTCCGTTGTCGGCACCGTCGCGCGCGGCGACCAACTCGGCCGGCAACTCGGTTTCCCGACGGCGAACGTGAATCCGCACCACGAAGCGTTGCCACCCTACGGCGTGTACGCCGTCCGTGCCAAAGTGGGACGGGCATCCTGCCCGTCCAGCCTTGCCGGAATGGACGGGCTGGAAGCCTGTCCCACGTACCCCGGCATCGCCAACCTCGGCCACCGGCCGACCGTGACCGGCGGCGCGGGCGCGCGCCGGCTGGAAATTCACCTCTTCGATTTCGCCGGCGACCTCTACGGCGCGGAACTGGAAGTGGTATTTTTCCAGAAACTCCGGGACGAACAAAAGTTTGCCTCGCTGGACGCGCTGCGACAGCAAATCGCCGCCGACATCGCGACCGCGAAGCGGCTCCTGACCGCGGGCTAAACTTTCCGGCCGAACTTCTTTTCCAATTCGGCGTAGCTGATCTGGATCATCGTCGGCCGGCCGTGGGGACAGGTGTAGGGCAGCTCGCACTGGTGGAGTTGCTGCAACAGCGACCGGAGTTCCGCGCCGCTCAACGGGTCGTGCGCTTTCACGGCATGCCGGCACACCGTCGTGGCGATTTTGTCTTCCGTGAGCCGGCGGACGTGCACCTCCTCGCCGACCTGCCGAAGTTCGTCCACGATGTTGCGGAACACCTGCGCCACGTCGCTCAACGGGAAATACGGCGGCACCGCATCCACCAGGAACGTCTTGTCGCCAAACTCGCTGACGCTCATCCCCAATTGGTGCAGCGTGCCGAGGTTCGCTTTCAGAAACAGGGCGTCGCGCGCGTCCAGCTCCAGCGTGACCGGCAACAACAACTTCTGCGCGGGAGCCGCTTCGGTTTTCAGTTCCCGGAGCATCTTCTCGAACAACACCCGTTCGTGGGCGGCGTGTTGGTCCAGCAACACCAGCCCCTCCGGCGATTCCACCAGCACGTACAACTCCCCGAGCACGCCCAGCACGCGCCATGTCCCCTGCTCTTCCGTCGGCACCTCCGCGACCGGCGGCGTGGGATGCGGCAACTCGATCTGCCGCGCGACCGGTCCCGGCGCCGGCTCGCCGCGCAACGCCAATGGCGGCGCGGGCATCGTCGCGGGGATCGGCCGCGGTGACGCGCCTTTCGGCTCGACCGCGTTGCGGACAGCGGCGATCACCGCCTGCCGGACAGCCGGCTCGTCGCGGAATTTCACCTCGCGTTTGGCGGGATGAATGTTCACGTCCACCAGCGCCGGGTCGAGGTTCACGAACAGGAACGTCACCGGGAACTGCCCCTTCATCAACGCGGTGTGATACCCTTCGAGCAGCGCGAAATTGATGCCGCGGCTTTCGACGGGCCGGCGGTTGACGAAGAGGTGCTGCTGCCGGCGGTCGGCCCGGCTCACGCCCGGTTTGCCAATGAAGCCGGTGATTTCAATCGCGCCGGCGGCCCACGCGACCGGCACGAGTTGCTCCGCCAACTGCGCGCCGTACAGTTCGCGCAGCCGGTCGAGCAGCCGGTCCGTCGGCGCGAGGTTGAAGACTTCCCGGCCGTCCAGCACCAGCCGGAACGCCACGTCGGGATGCGCCAGCGCGCAGAGCGTGACGATGTGTTCGCAGTGCGCCGTCTCGGTCGGGACCGATCGCAGGAACTTGCGCCGGGCCGGCAGGTTGAAAAACAGATTGCGCACTTCGACGACGGTGCCTTCGGCGCCGCCGGTCTCCTGGACGGACAGAATCCGGCCCCCGGCAATCTCGATCTGCGTGCCGCCGAGGGCGCCGCGTTCGCGCGTGGTCAACGTGAATCGGGACACGGCGGCGATGCTCGGAATCGCCTCGCCCCGGAAACCGAGCGAGGCAATCTCGGCGAGGTCCTCGGCTTTCTGGATTTTGCTGGTGGCGTGGCGTTCGAGCGCCAGCAACGCGTCGTCCCGGCTCATGCCGAAACCGTCGTCGGCCACGATGATGCCGGTGCGTCCGCCGTTTTTGATGGTGACACTGATCCGGTGGGCATCGGCGTCGAGCGCGTTTTCGACCAATTCCTTCACGACCGAGGCCGGGCGTTCCACAACTTCGCCGGCGGCGATCTGGTTGGCGACGTGTTCGGGAAGGAGCCGGATGCGGTTCACGGGTTAGAACTGCTTCTCCAAAGCGATGGCGATTTCGTGGCTGCCGTGCCGGCCGTCGCGGAGGGCGTTGACTCCGTAGCCGTACGAGAGGAGGACATCGGTGCCGCCGAGGGCACGGAAACTGACTCCGGCGCCGATTCCGATGTAATGGTGCCAGCGACCGTCCTGCGGCGCCACGGTGTGGGCATAGGCGTAGTCGGCGTAGAGATGGCCGGTCAAGTTGTGCCAGTCGGTGAGCTGCTGGCTGAGAGCAATGTTGGCGATGGCAAAATCTTCGGCATAGATTTCCCGGGTGTAGTAACCGTGCACGGTGAACGTGTAGGAATCGAGGTTGAGGAGGTTGCCGCCGAGTTTCCACGCGCTGATCTGGTCAATGTGTTCGCCGCTGCCGCCGCCGATCCGGCCGTACACCGTCGCGTCCTTGACCGGCAGTTTCAAGGCGAGGGAGCCGAAGAGCCGTTCATACTCGCTCTCGACCGGGAACTCACTGCCGGCGGGACCGAACGCGGCGAAGCCGTTCCGGTAGTTTGCCTCGGCGCACACGTACAATTCCGCGCCGCGCCGGGCCGTCAGACCGGGTTCGATGCCGCCGAAGCGAAACTCGGCCAGGAGCGTTTGGACGAGGTGGTCGCTGGGCAGGGTGTAATGTTCGGTGTCACCGGTGCGCCGGTAGAAGAGGCCGGTCAGGGCGTAGGTGCCCCGCAGATTCATGGGCAGCGGCGTGGGATTGGGAATCGTTTGATTGAGGAACACGCGCACGTTGGCGGAGTCGCCGTACCAGGTCTGTTCTTTCAAGTAATACCCGTCGCGGTACGGACTCAGGCCATCGGAATACATTCCGCCGCCGCCGGCCAGACCGGCCGCGGTATTGGTGTTGCCGCGCACGAAATAGCTCAACTCGGCATCGAGATAAATGCCGGCATAGACCACGCGCAAGGCGGTGTTGGTGGTCGGGTAATGGTTCTCGTTGAACCAAAAATAGGCCACGCCCCCGAGCGCTTCATCGGCGTCCATCGCGGCGTACCCGCTCTGAAACGCCAGAGTGCGCCGATGTTCGATGTCCACTTGAGCCAGGGCCGGAACCGCGGCCACGATCAGGGGCAGAAGAAAACGCAGTCGTGTCATAGGTGCCGCTGCGAGGATAGCTTGACCCTCCGGAGACGCAATGATAAATTCGCCGCGCTGTCGTGACGGTGGCTATAGCTCAGCCTGGTAGAGCCCCAGATTGTGGATCTGGTTGTCGCGGGTTCAAATCCCGTTAGCCACCCCATTTTCGTTGTGCGATCGTGCGCGCCTCATGAGCAACGTCCACCCGGCAACCCCCGAAAACATCGCACGCGCGGCCGAGATTCTTCGCGCCGGCGGGCTGGTGGCGTTCCCCACCGAAACCGTGTACGGCCTCGGCGCCCACGCGCTGGACCCGCGGGCCGTGCGCAAGATCTTTCAGGCCAAAGACCGACCGAGCTGGGATCCACTCATCGTCCACGTGACCGGGCTCGCCATGGCGCGGACGTTGGCCCGGGAACTGCCCGCGGCGCTGGCCGCGCGATTCTGGCCGGGCCCGTTGACGCTGGTCCTGCCGAAACTCCCGCGCGTGCCCGCTGAAGTCACGGCTGGCCGCTCCACGGTTGCGCTGCGCGTGCCGCGCCATCCGGTCGCGGCGGCGCTGCTGGCGGCCGCGCAACTGCCCATCGCCGCGCCGAGCGCCAACCGGTTTCGCTGCCCCAGCCCAACCACCGCCGCGCATGTCCGGGAAGACCTGGGCGACCGGGTGGACTGGATTCTCGATGCCGGCCCGACACCGGTCGGCGTGGAATCCACTGTTCTTGATCTGACGCAAACGCCGCCGGCCATCCTGCGGCCCGGCGGTGTGAGCCGGGAGGAATTGGCGGCCGTTCTGGGCGCCGTGGCGCTGGCGCCGGGCGTCGAGGACGAGGTCGCCGCGCGGGGGTTGGCGGGGCCGGGCATGAGCGCCAAACACTACGCCCCGCGCGCCCGGTTGGAAGTGTTCGAGGATGACCGGCAGTTGCAGGCGCGCGAGCGGGCGTTGCGCCAACAAGGCAAACGCGTCGGCGTGCTGGTGCCGGCCGCGCCCACGTTGTTTGCCGAGATCCGCCGGTTGGACGCGACGGGGGTGGACGTGATCCTGTGTGTGTTGCCGGCGGCGACGGGGATTGGGCTGGCGGTGCGCGACCGGTTGCAACGCGCCGCAACCGCGTGAGCCGCGCATTTCCGGCTGGCCGCGAGAGGGGGCAACGTGGTAGTGTCCCCGCGTCGTGCAGTTGGATCTTGGGCGCCGAACGTTGTTTTTTTCGGGACGCCAACATCCTGCCGCACCGGCACGACGGAGTCATTTCATGCCATGCAGAAACTGCAAAAGATCATCGGCCACACGTTCAAGAACCCGGCTCTCCTGACCGAGGCGCTCACCCATCCGTCCATCGTGCACGAGAAATGCGCCGCCATCGCCCACAACCAACGGCTCGAATTTCTCGGCGACGCCGTGTTGCAGTTGGTGTTGACCGACCGGGTGTACCGCCTCCATCCCGATCAACCCGAAGGCGAACTCACCCAGCTCCGGGCGCACCTGGCCAACCGGCACACCCTCTTTCGCCGCGCCACCGCCATCGGACTGGGCGAGTTTCTCCTGCTCGGCAAAGGCGAGGAATCCAGCGGCGGCCGGCAGCGGCTCTCCAATCTCGCCGATGGCTACGAAGCGTTGATCGGCGCGATCTACCTCGACGGCGGCCTCCGCGCCGCCCGGAAATTCATCCTGAAACAATTTGCCGAGGAGTTCCGCGATCTCAACCGCGCCCGCCCGCGCCAGAATCCGAAGGGCCGCCTCCAGGAACTCCTGCAGGCGCTGGCCACCGCGAGTCCCCAGTACCGGGTCATTCACGAATCCGGCCCCGACCACGATAAACACTTCGAGGTCGTGGTCGAATGGCGGGGCCAGCAGATTGGCCACGGTCACGGGTCCAGCAAAAAACTCGCCGAAGTCGCCGCCGCCACGGCCGCGCTCGCCGCGCTCGAAGCCGGCCAGCTCAGCGCACTAACTGCTCGTAAATCTCCCGGTTCTGCCGGGTGATCTGCCGGTAGGTGTTCAGAAATTCCTCGCCGCCCGGGAACCCCAGCCGCTTCGCCAGGAGCAATTGCTCGTGGGCGTCCGCCGGCAGCCGCGACACGCTGGCGTTCTCCTGCCGGCGGAGCACGGATTCCACCCGGCGCAAAAAGAGATAGTTCCGCCGCAGCCGCAGGCTCTGCTCCTCCTCAACCAATCCCAACGCGGTCAACCGGTTCAGCGCCGCCAACGTGTGCGCCGTCCGCACCGACGGGTGTTCGCGGCCGTGCCGGAGTTGCAGCGTCTGCACGGCAAACTCCACGTCGAGCAACCCGCCCGGCCCGGTCTTGAATTCGAGTTCCACATGTTTGGGGTCGCCGCGTTCCGTCTCGATCCGGTGGCGCATCCGCCGGATTTCGGCCACCTCGGCCGGCGTGATGGACCGGCCATACACCAGCTCGTGGACCATCGCGATGAACTGTTCCCCGAGCGCCGGGTCACCGGCCACCACGCGCGCCTTGGTCAACGCCTGCCGTTCCCACAACAGCGCCCGGTGCCGGTAATAATCCCGGTGAGCTTCGAGGCTGCCGGCCAACGCGCCCTTCTCGCCGTCCGGCCGCAACCGCGGGTCCACCTGAAACAACGTGCCCGCCGCCGTCGGCCGGCTCATGAAATCCATCAACCGCATGGCGATCCCGCTGGCCGCCGCGTCGCCGACAAATAACACATCCAGGTCCGCCCCGTACCCCAGTTCCCGGCCGCCGAGCTTGCCCATGCCGATGACAACAAACGCCTCGGTTGACGACCGGACCTGTGCCAGGGCAAACCGCAGACACGTCTCCGCCACGTTCGTCAACTCCAGATGCGTCCGCTCCAGGTCCACCAACCCCATCACGTCCTCGATCCCGATCCGCACCCACTCGCCCCGTTTCCATTGGCGCGCCGCCTGCAGCGGGTCGTCGCCGCCGGCCGCCGTCAACTCCTGCCACATCTGGTCCGGATTCTTCGGTTCCGTCAACATGCCGCCCCGGCAAATGATGTCGAACAAATCCGGTTCCTGCGCCAGCGCGTCGGAAAGAAACCGGCTCGCGTCGCCCAACCGGACCAGCATCTCGACCAGCCGCGGGTTGCGGGCCATAAGCTCATAGAGCAAGCCGCGCGACCCGTAGGCGCTCACGAACTTCTCCAACTGCCGCAACGCTGCGTCCGGGTCGGCCACCTGCCGCAGGTGCGTCAGCAACACCGGAGACATCTGCGTGAACAGTTCCTTCGTCCGCTGCGTCACGTGCACGAAACCGGCGCCGTGCCACAGGTTCTCAACGAGTTTCACCGCCGCCGGCACGTCCGCCAGACCAGTCTGACGGAGAGTCGCCGGCAGTTGTTCCTCGTGGAGAACCGGCGCGACCGTCGTTTTCTCCGCTGCGGCCAACACGTCCCGGTACACCCGGCGCACATTGCCGGTGTGCTGTGCCAGCGCCCGGGAAAAGTCTTTCACCGTGGCGAAGCCCATGCTGCGCGCGAGCCGGGCCAGAGCGCGCTGCTCGTCGGGAATCGTGTGCGTCTGCAGGTCCATCTCCATCTGGAGCCGGTGCTCGACGTTGCGCAGGAACCGGTACGCCGCGGCGAGCGCCGCGGCTTCCGCGCCGGTGAGCAGTTTGAACCGGGCCAGCAACTCCAGCGCCCGGAGCGTGCTGCGTTCGCGCAGGGCCGGTTGCCGCGCCCCGCGCAGGATCTGAAAGGATTGGACGATGAACTCAATCTCGCGGATGCCGCCGATGCCGAGTTTGACGTGCCGGCTCAGTTGGTCCGCCCGGACGATTTCCTGTTCGATGCGCTCTTTCAACACGGCCATCTGCTGCACGACCGAGCCGGTGATGTGCCGGGCATACACGAACGGCTGCACCATCGCCAGAAATTCCTCGCCCAGCACCGGGTCGCCCGCGACCGGCCGGGCCTTGATCAATGCCATCCGCTCCCACATCTCGCCGCGTGCGGCGTAATAATTCTCGCACCCCTCGAGCGAACACACCAGCGGACCGGCCGCCCCTTCCGGGCGCAGCCGCAAATCAATCCGAAAAATGTTCCCCTCGTGGCTCGCCGCGCTGACCGCCCGGATGATTTCCTCCGCGAGTTTCGTGAAGAACTGCTGCACCGACAACTGCGGCGTCAGTTGACCGTCGGCGCCGTACACGAAGATCAGATCCACATCGCTGGAGTAGTTCAACTCCTGCCCGCCGAGCTTGCCCATCCCGATGATGGCGAACCGGGCCGCGGCCGGCCAGACCCGGATTTTGCAGCGCGCCTGCAACTCCGCCAACGCCACCTCGTACACCGCCTGCAAACACACGTCGGCCAGATTCGACAACTCGCGGGTCGTTTCCTCGACCGTCGCCCGCCCGGTCAGGTCGCGCGCCCCGATCCGCAACGTCTCGCGCCGCCGGAAACCCCGGATCACGTCATACTTCAGCGCCGCCTGCCGGATCGGCAACAGTTGCCGGCTCAACTCGGCCGCAAGCCACGCTTTCTCGCGGGGACGCTCCAAGGTGTCGGGCGCAATGAGAAAATGAAAGGACCGGGCGTTCCGAGTCAACGTGTCGGCCAGCGCCTGCGAATGGGCGCCAATGGTCACCAGCAAGTCGAGCCGATCCGGCGCCTCGGCAAGATAGTGATAAAACATGCTCGGATTCGCCAACGCGCTGACGAGCCGCTCGAAACTCACCAGCGCCCGGTCGGGGTCCGCTGATTTCGCGCAGGTCGGCAACAGGTGCGGGAAGATTTTCCGAAAGTGAGTCCGCGGCAGTGGATCCTCGCTCAACCGGCGCAATACCGTGTAAGCGCGACCGGGTTCGTGGAACCCGTGTTCGCGCAACCACCGCTCCGCCTGCGGCCGGGGCAACGGCCGCAGCGCAATCAACTTCCGCATTGCTCCGCCGGGCGACGATCCTGCCCCGCCCCTGGCGCGGACGGCGCCGCGCCCTCCGGCACGTCGCTGGGAAGTCGCGCCCATGCCGGTCAACGCGGCTTGCCGTCGAGATGTTCCCGTGCGGATTCGAGGATTTTGCGTTCCCGCCGGGTCAGGCTCTGCATTCCTTCCCGGGAAATCTTGTCGAGGATCGGGTCAATCTCGTCGCGCATGAATTCCTCCGAATCGGAGTCGTCGCGCTCCGACCGGCGTTTGGGGCGGAGCTTGGCGATGAAATCCTGCCACCAAAGCAGCCAGCCCGGCACGCGGCCGTAGCCGAGATGTTTGATGTAGAGGTAGCCCATCGCGGCGCCGCCCAGGTGCGCCAGATGCGCGATGCCGGTGTGGGATGGCCCCAACAATGGCCACACGTCGAACGCGATCAGGATCATCGCGAGATACTTGGCCTTCAAGGTCACCGGCACGACGAAGAACACCAGAAACGTCACTTCCCGTTCCGGGAACAGCGTCGCGAAGGCGATCACACAGCCCAACACCGCCGCCGACGCGCCGAGCAGATAGCCGAAGCTGCCAAAGTTGAATGCCAACCACAACGCCGCGCCGGCCACGCCGCACAACAGGTAAAGACGGGAGAAGTATTTCGGCCCGATGTAGTATTCCACTTCCCGGCCCATGAACCAAAGGACGAGCAGGTTGATGACGATATGCCAAAGGTTGCCGGTGTCGTGCAGGAACATGTAGGTGACCGGCTGCCAGATGAACCCGCGCCTCAACCCGCCGCTGCTCAACGCAAACAGCCCTTCGACGTAGCCCGGACCGGTCGCCACGCCCACGACGAGCTGCACCAGAAACACCGCGACGGTGGCCCAGACAATGAAATGTGTGACCGAGCCGAACCAGCCCAGCCACTCTTCGGCCAGTTCCGACAGCCGCCCCACCGGCCCGCGCCGGCGCCGCCGATTCCAAATATCCGTCATACCACCGCCAAACTAAAACATCTCGCTCCCGCTGACAAACTCATTCCGGCGCAGACTTGCCGAGTTCCTCGGCCAGCGCGGCGGCTTTGACGGAGTCAAGCTCGCGCAAGGTGCGCGCGGCCGCGGCGGCTGGCGCGGATTCGCCGAGACGGAGATAGACCTTCACCAAGTTCGCCCAGGCGTCGGCGTAATCCGGCCGCAGTTTGGTCGCCTCTTGATAAAACACCGCCGCTTCGTCCCACTGCATCTGCGCTTCCGAAACGACGCCGAGGTTGTACCAGGCATCGGCCAGGCCGGGGTTCAGCTTCAACGCCGCCTGAAACGCCTCCACAGCCTCGACGTACTGCCCCTGCTCGGCGCAGACGATGCCGAGATGGTAACACGCCTGCGCGTCGGTCGGGTTGAGTTTCCGCAACGCCTGAAATGCCGCCGCCGCTTCGGCAAACTTCCCCTGCCGGCTCAACGCCCAGCCGAGATTGTTCCAGGCATCGGCAAAATCCGGTTGGCGCGCGACCGCGCAGCGCAACGACGCCACCGCGTCGTCCCACGCGCCGAGCTTGCCCTGCGCCACGCCGAGCACGTAATAAGCGCGGGCGTCGCGGGGATACCGGCGCACGAGTTCGCGAGCCAACCGGTGGAGTTCCTGATACTGACCGGCGGCCTCGGCGCGACCGGCTTGCGCGTATGCCGGATCCGACGCCAGATCGCGGGGGCGAAACACGAAAAATGCCGCGCCGGCACCGGCAATCACCACCGCAACGATGGCCGCCCTCCGCCCCATTGCGCGCCTTCAGCCGGCAATCGCCAGCGCCCGCTGCCGGCCCCACGCCAGCAACTTCCGCACGCGCCCGGCCGCCGCGGCCTCGCTGTAAATGCGCACAATCGGCTCGGTGCCCGACGCCCGGAACATCAACCACGACCCGTCCGCGGCGATGTATTTCACGCCGTCGAACGTTTTCACGTCCGCCAACTTCACGCCGAGCAACTCGGCCGGTGGCTCGTGGCGCAACGTTTCGAGAAACTTGGTCCGCATTTCCAGCGGGTAGTGCATATCAATCCGGTCGTAGGCACTGCGGCCAAACTCGCGTTGGAGTTCCTCGGCGATTTGCGACACGCGTTTGCCAGTCATGGCCAGCATCTCCAGCAACATCAGGTTCGCCAAAATCCCGTCGCGTTCCGGGATGTGCCCCGGAAATCCCATCCCGCCGCTTTCCTCGCCGCCAATCAACACGTCCGCCGCCCGCATCTTCTCGCAGATGTACTTGAACCCCACCGGCACCTCGACGCACTCCAGCCCGTGCGCCCGGCAAATCCGGTCAATCAACACCGTGGTGTTCAGCGATTTCACCACCAGCCCGCCCGTCTGGTTCCGGTTGCGGAGCAGATGCAGCAACAACATCGCAAACACGAGCTGGATCGAGACGTACCGGCCACGGTCGTCCACCACACCCAGCCGGTCGGCATCGCCGTCAGTCGCCAACCCGATGTGCGCCCGGCGTTGTTTCACGGCGGCGCAGAGTGCGCCGAGGTTCTTGCCAATCGGCTCCGGGTTCACTCCGCCGAACAACGGATGCCGGTCGGCGCGGATCGTTTCCACCCGGCACCGGCCGCCGGTCAGCACTTCTTCGAGCAACCGGCCGCCGCTGCCGTGCATCGTGTCCACCACGACCCGCAACGGCGTGCCGCGAATCTTCCGGAGGTTCACGATCTTCTTCACCGCGGCGATGTGCGCCGGTCGCGGATCGTAAATCTGAATGCGACCGGCTTTCACGCCTTCGTCGAACGGCACCGCCTTGACCGGTGATTGGTCGAGGCGCCGCTCGACTGCCGCGCACAATTCCGGATCAGCAGGCCCGGCGTAGGCGGCTTTGAGTTTGTAGCCGTTGAACTCCGGCGGGTTGTGGCTGGCGGTGATCATCACGGCGCCCGCGAGGTGCCGGTCGCGCACGGCCAACGTCACCGACGGCGTCGGCGCGCTGTGGGGCGTATAGAGCGCTGTCAGCCCGTTGCCGGCCAACACTTCGCAGACCAGTTTCGCATACACCTCGGAGAGAAACCGGTTGTCGTAGCCAACGATGGCGGTTCGTGGGACGGGCAGCGTGCCCGTCCGTCCTGTCGTCTCGCGGGACGGGCTGGAAGCCCGTCCCACTTGTTTCCAGAAATCCGCCGTGGCTTGCGCGACGCGGCGGACGTTGGCGAAGGTGAAGTCGCGGGCGATGACGCCGCGCCAGCCGTCGGTGCCGAAGCGAATGTTGTTGTTGATCGTGTTTGTCATTCTGAGCGGAGCGAAGAATCGCCGGCGGTGCCGCCGCCAGGCCCTTCGCTGCGCTCAGGGTGACAGACACCTGGCGCGCAATTCCCGAATCGCCTCCGCGAGATCGAGTTTCTTGTGGCGAAACAAGGCGTTGCCGGCAACGAGAACGTTGGCCCCGGCCTGCACACAGCGGGGACCGGTTTCAAGGTTGATGCCGCCGTCCACCACCACGTCAATCGGATGCGGGTGTTTGTCGGCGGCCGCTCGCAAAACGCGGATTTTGTCGAGCACCTCCGGCATGAATGATTGGCCGCCGAAGCCGGGATTGACGGTCATCACCAGCAACACGTCCACCTGTTCGAGGAACGGCAGGACTTTGCTGGCCGGTGTGCCGGGGTTGAGCGACAGGCCGGCGCGTTTCTTGTGGCCTTTGATCACCGAGAGCGTCCACCCCACATCGTGCCGGGCTTCGTCCTCGACGTGCACAATGACGTGATCGGCCCCGGCCTCAATGAACCGGTCGACGAATCGTTCCGGCTGTTCGATCATCAGGTGCACATCCAACGGCAGCCGGCACGCTTTGCGCAAGGCCGCGATGGTGTCCGGCCCAAACGTGATGTTCGGCACGAACCGGCCGTCCATCACGTCGCAGTGCAACCAATCCGCCCCGGCCTGTTCCGCGCGCCGGGCCTCGGCGGCAAACGCGCCGAAGTCCGCCGCCAACATGGACGGCGCAATCAAAATTTTTCGAGAGTCGCTCATCGTCGGGTCACTCCTGCTGCTGTTCCGGGGGAAACGGTCCCGCCCCGCCGGATTTCTGTTCGTGCCACCAGGCGGTGCCGGCCCGCACCCGCATCGCGGCCGGCACCAACAAAATGGGCCACAAGGCTTTCCGCCGCATCCGTCCTCATCCCCGTGTAGCGAGGTAGCGTTCGCAATCAATCGCGGCGGCGCAGCCGCTGCCGGCGGCGGTGATCGCCTGCCGGTAGGTCTTGTCCACGCAGTCGCCGGCGCCGAACACCCCGGGCACGCTGGTGTGCGTGCCCGGCCGGCAGAGCAGGTAGCCGTCGGCATCCATCTCGATTTGGCCCTTGAAAATCTGCGTGTTCGGCGCGTGGCCGATCGCCACGAACACCCCGGCGCACGCGATGGTGCTGACGGCGCCGGTCTTGACGTTTTTGACCTGCACGCCGGTCACCCTGTCCTGTTTCACATCGAGGATGTCCACGACCACCGAGTCCCAGACCGGCTGGATTTTCGAATTGGCGAGGACCCGGTCGGCCATGATTTTGGAGGCCCGGAGTTGGTCGCGCCGGTGGATGAGGTACACTTTCGAGCCGAACCGGGTGAGATAGGTTGCCTCCTCGCAGGCCGAGTCGCCGCCGCCGACGACAACGAGCGGCTGGTGGCGGAACACCGGCAACGCGCCGTCGCAGGTCGCGCAGTAGGTCACGCCTTTGCGCTCCAACGCGCGTTCGCTTTCCAGGCCGAGATGCCGGTGGGAGGCGCCCGCGGCAATGATGACGGCCTTCGCTTCCAGCACTTCGTCGTCGAGCCAGAGCCTGAACGGGCGCTGGGAGAAATCCACTTTGGTCACGGTGGCGCTGTAGCGGGTTTCGGCGCCGAAGCGTTCGGCCTGTTGCTGCATCCGCATCATCAACTCGGTGCCGTCCACGCCCTCCGGGAAGCCCGGATAGTTTTCGACAATGCTGGTGGTGGTGAGCAATCCGCCCGGCTGCGCGCCGGTGAGCACGACCGGCTTGAGATTCGCGCGCGCCGTGTACAATGCCGCCGTCCAACCGGCAGGCCCTGAGCCAATGATGATGACGTTTTCCATGGGATTATGATCGGCGGAGTTGCTCGGCGGTAATCACCGCGCGGGCCACGTCCACGAGTTTGCGATTTTCGTTGCGGGCGGTTTTTTGCAACTTGAGGTAGGCAGCCTCCTCGTCCAGCCCGGTTTGTTTCATCAGGATGCCCTTGGCGCGCTCGATGAGTTTGCGCGCCTCCAACGCCTCCTGCGCCTGGGTTAACTTCGATTCCATCGCGCGGGACCTGGCGAAACTGGCCAGCGCCAGTTCGATCGCCGGCTTGATCTGCTCCGCGCTGAACGGTTTGACGATGTAGCCGTGCGCCCCGGCTCCCGCCGCTTCGCTACCCAGCCCGGTCTCCGTGTACGCGCTGATCATGATGACCGGCGTTGGCCGCCGGACTTGAATCGCGCGGGCGGCGGCCAGGCCGTCCACACCGGGCATCCGCAGGTCGAGGAACACCAAATCGGGTTTCAAATCCTGAACCAGCGCGACCGCCGGGGCGCCGTCGCCCGCTTCGCCGACCACTTCGTGGCCCAAGCCGGTCAGGACTTTTCGCAGCGCCAGCAACGTGACGCCATCGTCATCGGCCATCACCACGCGCAGCTTCATCATGGGGCGCCTCCGGCCCGCAACGCCCGGATCCGGTCGCGCAACACTGCCGCTTGCTCGAAGTCCTGCGCCTCCACCGCCTTCTGGAGGTCGTGTTCCAACTGCTGAAGGGCCGAGCGCGGCCGGCTTTGCCGGATTTCGTTTTCCAGTTCGCGCAGCGCCTCCAGGGAGCGTTGGCGTTCGATCTGAAACGTCTCCCCGTCCAGGTCCGGCAGGGCATGGATTTGGGCGGTCGTCTCCTGCACGATCTGAAGCGCCGCGTCGTGGTGGTGGGCGTCCCATTCGCGCATGGCCTGCGCGATGCCGTGCATGCGCAGCAAATACGGCCGCCATTGTTCCAACTGTTGCCGGTCCTCCTCGCGCCGGGCGTGCTCGTGAACGAAATCGAACAAACTCAGATTCCGTTGCGTGTCGCGGATCACCCGATCCCAGTCGCGGACCTGAAACAGATGGAGGTACCGAAAATAGTACAAGGTGCCCTCCGCGAACAATTCGGCGCACTCTGACGGTTCCAGGACGAACGGCTCGCCGTGGGCCGCCAACCGTTGCCGGTAGTACTCCAGCGCCGATTCCGCCTGGTGCGGACGCGCCCCATCGGGCCGGCCATCGAGTTCGTATTGCTCGATTCCCAGCGGCAACCGGACCTGCAGGACCTGCCGGCCCGCCCCGAGGTCCAGGATGCGCACGTTGTGTTCCGGATCGTAGGGCCACGCCTGCAACAGCTCGCGCAAGTCCTGATTCATTGCACTCCTTTGGGCGGACCGATCACCTCGGCCCCGATGATGATGTTGCGCAAGTTCGCCCGGTCGCGCAGTGCCTCCGCCCACCGCGTCGCCCGCGTCGGTTTTCGCTCCACCACCGCGGCCAAGGTGGGCTTCAAGGCCTCAGCGGGAACGGGCGCGGGCGCGGGTTTGACCGGCTTGGCGACCGGCACGGGTGCCGGGGAGGGTTTCGGCGGCGTCACCCGTGGCTCTGTCTGCTGGCGGACCTGCTCCAGGAAGTCGCGCAACGTTTTTGGCGCTTCGCCCCACTGCTCCTGAATCGGCGGGGGCGGCGCCGCCGGCGGGCCGCGCTTGATCTGGCGTGCCGCGGGCAGTTTGGGCGGCGGCTCCGGCGGGGCTGATTCGGTCGGTTCTTCCTCGTTGGCCGGCGGTTGGAGCTGGCTCCAGAGTTTGGAAATGGCGACCGCCACGAAGATGATCACCCAAATCCAAAAATCAATGGCCGCCAGCATCATCGGTTAACCTTCTTGCCCGCTCTTGCCGGCGTCTTCGCCGGCGATGGCCTGCCGCATCCTGGAGTCGGCCTGGATGTTTTGCATCCGGTAATAATCCATCACACCGAGCCGGCCGTTGCGGAATGCATCGGCGATGGCCAGCGGGATTTGCGCTTCGGCTTCGACCACTTTGGCGCGCATCTCCTGGGTCTTGGCTTTCATTTCCTGTTCCTGCGCCACGGCCAGTGCGCGCCGGGTTTCGGCGGCGGCCTGGGCAATCTGCTTGTTGGCTTCGGCCTGTTCGGCTTGCAGCCGGGCGCCGACGTTGTCGCCCACATCCACGTCCGCGATGTCAATCGAGAGGATCTCAAACGCCGTGCCGGCATCCAGTCCCTTCTCCAACACGCGCTTGGAAATCGTGTCCGGATTTTCGAGCACGTCCTTGTAGGTGTCGGCGCTGCCGATGGCGGTCACGATGCCTTCGCCGACGCGGGCGATGATGGTTTCCTCCGTCGCGCCGCCGACGAACCGTTCCAAATGGGTGCGGACGGTCACGCGGGCTTTGACGGAGAGTTGGATGCCGTCCTTGGCCACGGCATCAATCGTCTGCTTGCCGCTGGACGGATTCGGGCAATCAATCACCTTTGGATTCACCGAGGTCATCACGGCCTCGAACACGCTCTTGCCGGACTGGTGAGTGGCGAGGTCAATCGCCGCCGCCCGGTTGAAATCGAGGTTGAGGCTGGCCTTTTCGGCGGCAATCAAAGCCCGGACCACCTGGTTCACATCGCCGCCGGCCAGGTAGTGCGCTTCAAGCTGGTCGGTCGTCAGCGGCAGGCCGGCCTTGACGGCGGTGATGCGGCTTTGCACGACGAGGTTGATCGGCACGCGGCGCAGTTTCATGCTCAACAAGGTGAGGAAACTGACCGGCGCGCCGGTCATCCGCGCCTGAATCCAGGTGTTGATGAACGACAGAATGACGACGAACACAATCAACGCAACAATGGCGACCGCCACGCCGCCGACCAACAAAATCAAGCCTCCGATGTTTTCCATGACATGTCTCCTTGGTTAGATTTTCCGCACCACAATTCGATTTTCGTTCACCGCCACGACCTCGACCGGCGAGGCCGCCTCAATCACGCCCGACTCCGCCACGACATCCACGCGTTGGCCGTCAATCACTGCCATCCCGGACGGACGCAGGAGGGTTTGGGCCACGCCGCGTTTGCCGACGAGGTCGCCGGCCAGCTTCGTCTGCGCGCGCTGCCCTTCTTGCGTGTGCTGCAACAACATCTTCCGGCCCAGCGGCGTTTGCGGCAGCACGTGGATCGCAAAATACGCCGCCACCCCTCCCGCCGCAACCTCCCCCAGCACCAACACCGCCGTCGGCGTGAATCCATACACGCCGTAACACACCGCCGTCGCCACCAACATCATCACCACGCCGACACTGCCGAGCACGAAGCCCGGCAGATAAAAATCCACCGCGATCAACACCACTCCGCCGATCACCAACGCCGCAATCGCTGCCCAGTTCATTTCGTTCCGCAACTCCCCCGCGTCACCACGACGCGACTGCCTTCGACCAGCGTGATTCTAATGGATGCGCCCTGCTCAATCCAATCTCCTTCCGTGACCACGTCCACCAGTTGACCGTTGAACCGGCCTTTGCCGGCCGGCCGCAACGGCGTCTCGGCCACGCCGGTCGCGCCCCGCAGCACCGCCGCGGTCGCGCCCGCTGTCTTGTAACCGCTCGTCGTCGCCGCCAACTCCATTTTCCGAAACAACCGCGTCTCCGGCAGAAAACGCGCCAGCAACATCATCACCACCACCGACCCGGCAAACTCCAGCAGCACGGTCACGAGCGGCCCCTGCACCTGCGACCAGGCCGGCCACCTCGGCCCGCCGGGGAAATGTTCCACCATCGCCAACACCAACGCCGCCAAAATGCACGCCAGCCCGGCCACCCCCGCCACGCCGAAGCCCGGCAACACAAACACCTCCACCGCCAGCAACGCCAGCCCCACCGCGAACAACACCGCCTCCTCCCACCCCGCCAGCCCGGCCGCGATGTAGCCGATGAAGTACAGCCCGAAACAAATCACCGCCACCACCGTCGGCACCCCCAGACCGGGCGTCTTGAGTTCCAAGTAAATCGCCACAAACCCGATCATCACCAGCACCGGCGATAACATCGTCAGCCACCGGGCCAACACCTCGAACCCGTACGGCTGCACCGGCACGACCGCCGCGCCCGGCAACCCGACCTGCGCCAGCAACTCCGCCACTGACTTCACCGTGCCCGCCGACAACAACGGTTTGGCCGGTGCGCCGTACGCGCGGGCGGCCTCCGCGTTCGTCAACGTCAGCAACTTCCCCTTCTCCACGATCACCGTGTCGCCGATGGCCAACCCCCGGTCCTTGTCCACCATCGCGTCGAACACGTCCGGGTTGTGTCCCTTCGCCTGCGCCGTCGCGCGGATCAACGCCCGCATCGCCGACGTGATTTTCTCCTCGTAGCTTTTCGGCAGCTCCGCCACACCGCCGCCACCGGGCATCATCATCACCGGCGTCGCCGCCCCGATCACACTGCCGGGCGACATATAAATCCGGTCGGTCGCCGCCGCGATGAACGCCCCGGCCGAGTACGCCTTGGCGTTCACAAACGCGTACGTTTTCACCGGCGCGCGTTCGAGCAACCGGATGATTTCCTCCGTCGCGTCCACACGGCCGCCGTTGGTGTCCAGCTCCAGCACCACCGCCACCGCCTGTTTCTCCCCCGCCTCCCGCAATGCCCGGCGGATGAGAAAGACCGTGTTCCGACTGATGTCCTCGCGGATGGACACGACAATGACCGGCTCGCCGAATGCCGGCAGGCTCACAACCGCCAACCACAGGATCGTCCACCATCGTCGCATACCGCAAGACATACCGCCCAGCGGCGTCCCGCGCAAGTGAAACCGACCTCCCCGCGGGCCAATAATGATTCCGTGATCGGACCGGCGTCTCCGAAACCGCTCACTCGGAACAGACCGCCACCGGCCGCGGTCTTGACACCGCGGCGCCGTCACGGCTACGTTGCCGGCGTGATTCGGTACTCGGTTCTCTGCGTCCTGGCCGGGACGATTGCGTGGGGTCAAGAACCCCAGGCCGTCCCGCGTTACGTTCCCGAACGCATCACCGTCACGCCACAACCGGCGTACCCGACCGAGCCAGCCACGTCTTGGACCAATGCCGCCCCGGCAGCCGCCGCCGAACCCGTGCGCACCAAAATCATCTCTCCCGCCACAGCACCGACGCCGAGCAGTCTCGCCCACGAGGCGTTGCGCGCTCAGCCGGCCACGGTTTGGCAACCGGGCACGCCGGCGGGACGGCCCGCCGCCGCGCCCGCCGCCGTAATGCCGGTCACGCCACGATCATCCAGCCGCGTCCCCCCACAGTCGGCAGCCCAGGCCACCCCGGTGAAACTCGGCATCAACGCCAGCCTCGGCGGCCGCCGCCCGTTCCCGGACGACAACCCCTGGAACACCGACATTTCCCACGAACCCGTGGATCCAAACTCCCCCGTACTCGTCGCCAGCATCGGCTTGGACAAACCGCTGCATTTCGATCCCAGCATCCCGTACGTGGTCGTCCCCGGTCACCAACCGCGCGTGCCGGTCGAGTTCACGGTGCCGGAGGAGAGCGATCCCGGTCCGTACCCGATTCCGCCCGACGCGCCCATTGAAGGCGGCCCGAACGCCACCGGCGACCGGCATGTGCTGGTGCTCGACCGCGACAACTGGAAACTCTACGAAATCTTTGCCGCCGACCCGCAACGCGGGGCCGGCGGCACCACGTGGCGCGCCAGTTCGGGCGCCATCTTCGACCTCGCCACCAACGCCCTGCGCCCGGCAGGCTGGACCTCCGCCGACGCCGCCGGCCTGCCGATTTTCCCGGGATTGCTCCGGTACGACGAGGTGTTCGCGCAGAAAGAAATCCGCCACGCGCTCCGGTTCACGTGCGCGAAAACCCGGCGCGCCTATGTGCCGCCCGCCCGACATTTCGCCAGCCGGTCCACCGACCCCAACCTGCCGCCCATGGGCCTGCGGGTGCGGTTGAAAGCCAACTACGATGTCACGCAGTTCTCCCCCGCCGCCCAAGTTGTGCTCGTGGCGCTGCAAAAGTACGGCATGATCCTGGCCGACAACGGCGGCGACTGGTTTGTCACCGGCACCGCCGACCCGCGCTGGGACGAACGTGAACTGGCCGGAGAACTCCGCCGCGTCCGCGGCCGGGACTTTGAAGTCGTGCAGATGGGACCGGTGACAACCCGATGAAAACTCCCGGCGCCATCCTGACATTCATCCTCGTGGCCGGCGTGGCGCACGCCGCAGACCCAACCCAAGTCCTGCCGCCTGCTCCCACCAAACCCACGGTGTCCGGCACGTTGACCGTGATCAAACCGGCGGAGGTCCGCGGGAAAGAATCCGTTCCCGCCAAACCCGCGCCGGACGCGCCCCCCCGCCCCCGGGAATTCGATCCCCACACGGCGCAACCGGTCACGCTGTCGCCACCGGCAACGAACACCGCCACTGCGGACGCCTGGTGGAAACCGGCCGCCACGAACTGGCCCGCGCCGCCGAAAAAGACAGCCGACCCGTGGAAGTGACGTGCGCCCGGCGCGGGCGTTTGCTACAGTCACCGGCCGATGGTACCGCAATCATATTACCGGTGTTGGGTGGAAGTGGACCTGAACGCGCTTCGCGACAACGTCGCCGCGTTGCGCCGCCGGATCGGCGCGCGCCCCCGGTTGCTCGCCGTGGTGAAGGCCGACGCCTACGGCCACGGCCTGACACAGGTGGCCGGCGCGTTGATGCAAACCGGGGTGGATGGTTTTGCCGTGGCCAACCTCGCCGAGGCGTTGGCGGTGCGGCACCTCGGCGGCCCCGGCTGGCCAATCCTGCTCTTCGGCGCGGCGCTGCCGTTTGAAGTCCCCAAGATCGTCGAACAAAACATCACGCCGACCATCTCGACGCTGGAGGAAGCCCGGTTGTTCGACGCAGAAGCGCGCCGGCAGGGCCGGCGGTTGGGCGTGCAGGTCGAGGTGGATACCGGCATGGGCCGGGTCGGCTTCTGGCACGAGACCGCCAGCGGACAAATCCGGCAGGTGGCCGCGCTGCCGCACCTGCACCTCGACGCGCTCTACACCCATTTCCCGGTCGCCGACGCCAACCTCACCGAAACCCGTCGTGAATTGGATTTATTTCTCGGCGTGGCGGCGCAACTCCGCGCCGCGGGCGTCGCCCTTCCCCTGCTCCACGCCGCAAACAGCGCCGCACTGTTGAACCTGCCGGACGCCACACTCGACATGGTGCGACCGGGGTTGTTGCTCTACGGCATTTGCCCGGTCGCCCCCCGGGCACCGGAGTTCCGGCCCGTGTTGTCCTTCAAGGCGCGGGTGGCGTTCGTGAAGGATGTCGGCGCCGGCCGCACCATCAGTTACGGCCAGACGTTCACCGCCGCGCAGCCGATGCGGATCGCAACGGTCGCGGCCGGGTACGCCGACGGGTTCAGCCGCCACCTGTCGAACCATGCGGAAGTGCTGGTCGGCGGCCGGCGCTGCCGGATTGTCGGCCGCGTCACGATGGATCAGATCATGGTGGACGTGACCGGGCTGCCCCACATCCAAAGCGGCGATGAAGTGGTGTTCATCGGCCGGCAGGGCGACGCGGAAGTGACCGCCGGCGAGCTGGCCGATTGGTCGGGAACGATTGCCTGGGAAGTGCTCTGCGGCATTACCAAGACGGCCCGTGTGCCGCGCGTCTATTACGGCGCCGCGGCGGCGTGATTTGCGGCGCTCGCCCCACCGGTCTATACTCCGGCAGACAAACGGAGGGCATCATGGCAAAATCGAAATCAGAAAACCCCGCCGGTCCGGGCCGCACCTCACGGCGCATCAAATGCGCCTGTGCCGCCTGCACCTGCACGGTGGACATGGATCGCGGCTACCGGAAAGGCGCGCAAGTCTATTGCTGCCGGGCCTGCGCGGAAGCCTGCACGAAGGAATCCTGCCGCTGCGAACACGACGGCTGCGGTTAAGGGGCGGAACGGCGACGGCGCGGCCGGTGCTTGGCGGCCTCCCAAAGGGCGTCAAGTTCTTCAAGAGTGCAATCTTCGAGTTGCCGGCCCTGGCGATGGACGGCGCGCTCCACGGATTGAAAGCGCCGGGCAAACTTGCGAATCGTCCGATTGAGCAGTTCTTCGGCCTGCAAGCCTTCGTACCGCGCGAGGTTCACGGCGGCAAACAGAAGGTCGCCGAGTTCTTCCTCGAATTGTTTGCGGCTACCGGAGGCCAGCGCGCCTTTGAGTTCCCGGAGTTCTTCCTCGACCTTGGCGACGACGTCGTTGACGTGTTTCCAATCAAACCCGACGCGAGCGACTTTGCGCTGGAGTTTATCGGCCTTGAGCAATGCCGGTAGGCTCTTGGGCATCTCCGCGATAATGCTCCGGGAGTTCTTCTCCTCTTTCTTGATCGCTTCCCATTGGCGCAGGACGGCGGCGCTGTTTTCCGCCCGCCGGCGGCCAAACACATGCGGATGCCGCCGCACGAGTTTGTCGGCAATCGTCTTCGCCACATCGTCGAAATCAAACAGCCCGGCTTCGCCGGCCATCTGGGCGTGAAAAACAATTTGCAACAGAAGATCACCGAGTTCCTCGCGGAAATCGGTCATCTTGCCGGCATCGAGAGCGTCGAGCGCCTCGTAACATTCTTCGATGAGGTTGTGGCGGATGGACCGGTGGGTTTGTTCGCGGTCCCACGGGCAACCACCGGGACCGCGGAGCCGGGCCATGATTTTGAGTAACCGGGTGATGTTTCGCGTTTGCATCGGCATGGTCGGCCCTGTAGAGTACCGCGACTGTTGATTTTCGCAAAGGGAATTGAATTGCCTCATGAGAATGTGTTGGTTGATTTGTGCCGTGGGAATCTTGACCGCCCGTGTCGAGGCGGCCGAAATCTACCCGTATCTCGAAGTGGATGGCCAGATTTATCGTGAAGTCAAATTCGGCGCGGTAAACCAAGGGAAGGTGCCCCTGTTTCACAGCCGGGGGATGACCTGGGTTACCGTGGATCAGTTGCCGGATTACGTGCGCTCACAAATTCCGGGCGCAGCCGTCGCTTCGCCACCGACGCCGCCGGCACCGGCCGCACAGCCCAATCCCATCCCACCGCCGGCGCCGCGCCCCATCGCCAGTCCACGGATCTCGCACTCGGAATACAGCGAAATGGCAGCCTACCGAGAGGCAGCAGCCACAATGGTCGTTTTCAACGGCCGGCTCGTGGACCGGTCCACACTCACCGAACTGACCGGCTTCCTAACCAAGGTTCAAGTGGACGGGATGACACCGGGCCGCGACAAATACTTTATTGATTTGGCGGTCAAGACTGAAAAAGTCCCCAAACAGTTGGAACTACGCCCGTCCCTCTGGAAACGCACCGGCGAGTGTGTGTATTTGAAAGATTACGTACCGGACGATCGCGCCTTGGCGAGCGGATTCGTGCGCACCTACGGACGCGAAATCGAACCGTACCTCGGCCTGCGCGCCTTTCAGGTCGGCAATCCACCGACATTCGAGCAATGGAAGCGACTGCGATACAAACGCGGCTAACTTCGCGAACGTCCGGAACTCGGAAAAGCAAGAATTTTCTCTTCTTCCTCGGTCAAAGCTGACTCCCGCAACGGCGCCGCCTGTTCCAGGCGACGTTTTTCCCAAAGTCGTTCCAGTTCGATTTCGAGCGAGGCAATCCGGTGCGTGCCCACCGCCGGCAGGTCATCGCCAGCGTTGGCTAACCGGCTGCGCAGGGCCTGCAGTTCCTCCGTAATTTGCCCAATGCGCTCCATCACGGTCGGCTCCTTCGTGATTCGAGCACGACGGCCGAGCCGACCCAGCGAGGGCTGCCGACGTGACTTCTTGATTTTCAATTTCTTTGAACGGGTTTTCATACCTGGAACTCTCAGACACGTGCTGAATACCACGCGTTCAACATATTTACAAGGAAAAACACGAATAAAACACGGCTTACAAAGTTAAGATTTTGTGGCTCAACAACTTATCACCGTCAAAGACAAAATACCCACGAAACTTCTGCCGGTTCACCAACAACGGCAGCCAATATGGGTCATCTTGCCACATCTCGTGGTAAGGAATCCGGCGCAAATCAGTCCAAATCGGAGTGGCTTCATCAGTTTCACAAGGTTCACCGGTGCAATCGGTTGCCGCAAATACTGCCACGTGAAGTTTGTAGCCATCCAGAAAATGAAAAAATAACTCGCCAATCTGCTCGGGCTCTACCGGTGTGACTCCGAGTTCCTCCTGCGTCTCACGGATCGCCGCTTCGCGGGAGGTCTCACCTTTCTCAATCCGCCCGCCCGGCCCGTTGATCTTACCGGCTCCGAGTCCCCGTTTCTTGCGGATCAATAGGATTTGACCGTCGCGCATTACAAAACAGAGGTTTGCATACTCGGTCGGACACCACGTTTGCCAATCAATCTCTTGCACCGTCAACATGTCGGCATCTTACCCGAACTTGTCCGCTTGGGCCAGTCTTTGTTCGCTTGACCTCTCCCGGTTGGCCGTCATAATGCCAGCGTGATACCGGTCTGCCCGAAGTGCGACGTGCCGTTGCTTATTCTCCGGTTCCAAGAGGTCGAGGTGGATTACTGCGACCGCTGCCGGGGACTATGGCTTGACGCCGGGGAAATCGAGGAACTGCTCGGCCCCCAGCGGGACGACATGCTCGTGCGGGCGTTGAACCAACCGGCCGAAGCCCGCCCGACCCGGTATCTCTGCCCGCGGTGCGACCAGCCGTTGCACGAAATACCGGTGCTCGATGTGAAGTTGGATCGCTGCCCCACCGGCCACGGGTTGTGGTTTGACGACGGCGAGCTGCGCCGCGTGCTGGCGCGCGGCGGGGCGCAGGAAAGTGTCGCGTATCTGAACGCATTGTTCGGCAAAACATAATCAGGAGGAAACCATGATCATTGGCATCGGATTGGCGGTCATCATCGTGATCGCATTGTTGTGGGTGGCCGGCGCGTACAACGGACTCGTCCGCCTGCGCAACCAGCTCGAAAACGCCTGGGCACAGATTGACGTGCAACTGAAACGCCGGCACGACTTGATTCCGAATCTCGTCGAGACGGTCAAAGGCTACGCCGCCCACGAGCGGCAGACGTTGGAAAAGGTCATCCAGGCCCGCAACATGGCCGTTCAAGCCAAAGGCGTCGCCGCACGCGCCGAAGCTGAGAATATCCTCACCGGCACACTCAAATCGCTGTTCGCCGTCGCCGAGGCGTATCCAAATCTGAAAGCCGATCAAACCTTCCTCCGGCTGCAGGAAGAGTTGACCTCCACGGAAAACAAAGTCGCCTTCTCCCGGCAGTTCTACAACGACAGCGTGATGAGCTTCAACACGCGCATTGAGGTTTTCCCGACCAATCTCATTGCCGGGCTGTTCCACTTTACGCGTCGGGAATTTTTCGAGGTCAAGGCCGAGGCCGAACGCGCGGCCCCGCAAGTGCAGTTCTAGTCGGTTCCCATGTGGGAGCAGATTCAAGCCAACCGGCGCCGTTCCCTCGTGCTCATCACCGCGATGGCGGTGGTGTTGATCGTGATGGGCTATGCGGCCGGGGAATTGATTGTCGGCCCCAGTTTCGGCCCGGTCGGACTGATTGTGGCTGTCGCCATCTGGGCCGGTCTGATGCTGACTTACTTTTCCGCCGGGGAGTCATTGCTGCTCCACGGGACCAACGCCCGGGAACTCCGCCGGGAGGAAAGCCCGCAACTCTTCAACGTCGTCGAAGAAATGCAGCTCGCCGCCGGCCTGCCGGGCCTGCCGCGGGTCTATCTCATTGACGATCCCGCGCCCAACGCCTTCGCCTTCGGCCGCAAACCGGAACAAGCCGCCGTCGCCGTCACCACCGGCCTGCTCTACCGGCTGAACCGCGACGAGTTGCAAGGGGTGATTGCCCACGAAATCGGGCACATCAAGAACCGGGACGCGCAGTTCATGATGCTCGCGGCGGTGATGCTCGGCTCGATTGCGTTGCTGGCGGAAATCATCTGGCGCTCGATGCGGTACGGCGGCCGGGCGCGCGGCCGGGCGCGGTCGCGGGGCGGCGGCCAGGCGCAACTAATCATTCTCGTCGTCGCCCTGATTTTTGCCGTGCTCGGCCCGTTGCTGGCGCAACTGCTCTACTTCGCCTGTTCCCGGAAACGCGAGTATCTGGCCGACGCCTCCGGCGCGCAGTTCACCCGGTACCCCGAAGGACTGGCTGCCGCGCTGGAAAAGATCGCCCAAGCGGCGGCCCCGGTCTCGTTTGCCAACAAGGTCAATGCCCCGATGTTCATCGTCAATCCCCTGGCGGCCGACGCCGAAACCAGCAGCATTTTTTCGACGCATCCACCGCTGGCCCAACGCATCCGCATCCTGCGCAGCATGACCGGCGCGGCGCTGGCCGATTACGAACAGGCATTCCGCCGCACCGTCGGCGGCACCGTCATCGGCCCGCAATCACTCCGCGCCGCCCCGGCACAAACCATCCGCCCCCCGTCCAACACCGGCCCGATTCTCACCCGGCAGGACACCCGGCAAGTCGCGCAATTCCGGGCCGGCTACATCCCCATCACCTGCAACTGCGGTCTTCAAACCTCCGTGCCCGACAACTACGAACGCGCCGAGATCCGCTGCCTCCGCTGCGGCAGCATCTTACCGGTGCCGACCGCTGCTGCCCCCATCCAACCGCAAACCGCGAACCGCGCGCCGGTCACTCTGGAATACCACCGGACCAACCGGTCAGGCTGGGAAAGTTTTCGCTGCGCGTGTGGTCGGACTGTCCAACTCAGCCCCGCCTTCACCGCGCCCCGGATTCGCTGCAACAACTGCGGCCGGCAAATTGCCATCACGTGAAACCGGTCGTGCTCTATGACGGGAACTGCGTCTTCTGCCGCCGGTGGGTGGCGCGTTTCCAGAAACGCACCGGCGACCGCGTGGACTACCGGCCATCGCCCGACCCGCACCCGGTCACGCTCCAACTCATTGAGCCCGACGGCACTGTGCGAACCGGCGCGGCGGCGGCGTTCCGGGCCTTGACGTATGGCGAACGCAATTGGGGTTGGTGGTTGTACACGCGCCTGCCGGAGTTCGCGACGGTCAGTGAATGGATCTACCGGCTGATCGCCCGCGCCCGCAGTTGCGGGTGACCGGCGCGACTACCGGGACGATCAGCCGCGAACTTCGGACACCCGCCCCGCGCAACCGCCTAGGATTCGGAATGGCCGTGCTGTGACATGGGACAGTTTTAGGAGGTTGATCGTCACGGCGCCGACTCCAATGGTTTATGTTGGTTCTTACTCAAACTCAAAACCAGCGCAATCGGCTCCTCTTTTCCTATTTCCTGCAAGCGTTGAATCGCGTAATTAACATTTGCTCCCTTGCGAATCAGCAATTCCACCAGATTCGTCTTGCCTTCGTAGGCTGCCGCTACAAGCGGACAGAAACGATCCCACTCTATATTTCGCCCATTGATCAAGTATGGGTAGCGATCAATCAGCAGTTCGACTGTTTTCTGCGAATAATTTTCCCTGATAGCGATTGCAAGTGGCGACAACATTACCGGACGGGCATACACTTCAGGTTGGACCGGACAAAACGCCAGAAGCGCGACGACAACAAGAACCACATAATTCACCGTCACGCTCTTCATTGCGAGAACGCGCTCCTGCCATCGTGAAACAAGGACGCTAGCGCAGATTGAGAGCAAAGGAACAAGTATGGTGTCCCACTGGTGAAAAAGCGCAATGACCCGGAATGGAAAAGACTGGAGGTAAAGAAACAGCACTGAGATGACAAACGTGGTCACTCGGAAAGTCACAACTGCCGACACGAGAGCAAGGCAAACCACTAACCATTTGGCGCGCGTCGTTGGTCGTATTTCAGTCGTCATAGGCACACATCACTTCCGGACGCCGAGTTTGCGGCCGGGGCGGAAGTCCCACAGCAGCCAATCATCGTCGGGGACGAAGCGGTTGAGTTTGGCGTCCCACTTTTTCGGGAGTTGCCGGTTGAGCTTTTCGAGGAACGGCAACAGCGGCCGCTGCGGTTTGTGCCGGCGTTCGTGGTCGTCGAGCGGGATGTCTTCGTGCC
>Ga0078972_1000988_pt1 | contig 113859 bp, 83 predicted proteins | sample YelNatPaOPGAMG01_FD_67568 | JGI IMG/M metagenome (GOLD analysis project Ga0078972, IMG submission 67568) | Hot spring thermophilic microbial communities from Obsidian Pool, Yellowstone National Park, USA - OP-RAMG-01 (SPADES assembly) (version 2) | ecosystem: Environmental > Aquatic > Thermal... | reverse complement strand
TGAACTCTTCGGGAACCGTGACGGCGTTCAACGTGTGGGGCATGAACGGGTTGCTCTCCCGCCGAACCGGAACCACGAGCGTATACTACACCTTCGACCCGCAGGGAAGCGTGGTTCAGAGGCTGGACGCGAACGAGAACATCCTCTCCGCCTCCGCCTACGACGCCTGGGGGAATCCTCTAGTCCCCAATCCCAACGATCCCTTCGGGTACGACGCGCAGTGGGGGTATTATACGGACAATGAGACGGGTCTGCTGCTGCTGACGCATCGGTATTATGATCCAGGTCAGGGTCGGTTTGTGACGCGGGATCCGAAGGGGTATTCCGGCGGGATCAATCTGTACGGGTATGTCGGGAATGGGGTGGAAAGAGGAATAGACCCAAGTGGGAAGATTGTTAAATTTTGCTGGCGACCAACTTTATATTTTGACCGCCAACCTGAATCACACTGGTTTTTGTATGATTCAAAATGCGGATGCCTTGGATATGGCCAACAAGGAGTATTGATTGAAAAGAAAAATAACTGCCAGGAAAATAAAAATGGATATACTCCTGGTCATGGTCTTCATTGCCGTATATTACCTGTAACACCTCAACAGGAATTTTGTCTTTGCAAGGAAGCAAATAACGCCGCCATAAATGGAGGATTGGTAGGAAATGAACTTTGGCTTCCTGAACTTCCATGGTATCGCGGGGGATGTCTACGGCCATCGCGAAGATACTATAACATATGGGGACACTCTTGCCAGGACTTCACGGCGGCGCTCTTAGGAGATTGTGACCCAGATGGTCTTAAACGTATTCCAAAACCATCTTTTTAAGTTCCAACTGATAGAGAGGATGTGGAGATGAAAGGTCGCTTGAAAGGGATATTCAAAGTTGGAATTCGTTTCATATTTAGCGCTGCAATACCGCTAATTGTGGCAACATCTGTTTTGGGCAACGCGTATTCGTTGGGTTTTTTTAATATGTCAGGAGTAGACTCTGTGCCATTCTTGCCTCTTTGGCGGGTTATTCTTGATCTCGTTAACCCAATATTCCTTTTATTTTCGCTTGTATTTTCAATTATTTTCATTGTGCCAGAATTTTTGTCACTTTTTCCGATATTGGCAGTTGCGCTTTACATATTAACTATTATACAAAAGAAAACCGGCTATAATACTTTCGCATGTTATATTTATAGCTTTTTCATTCTGCTTTCGCTAAGTTTTGTATATAGCATTCTTGCTCATCGTTATTATCATTTATATCATCCTGAATCATTGATGGAGGTTAATACAGAGATTTATTTCTCGTATGTTTGGGTATTCCTTGGTTCATTATGGGGAGCAGCCTATTTCTCAATAGGATACAAGCTACCACTTAAGTTAATGAGTTGGTGCAAAATATTTATCTTTTTCATGGCTTCGATATGGTTGGACACGATTATTGTGTGGTACGTGGTTTTTCCACGAATATAGACAACTGAAGAAAGATCTGCAACTTATCCATATCAATTGTTAGGTTGGAACTGAACTCTTCGGGAACCGTGACGGCGTTCAACGTGTGGGGCGCAAACGGTCTCCTCTCCCGCCGAACCGGAACCACAAGCGTATACGACACCTTCGACCCGCAGGGAAGCGTGGTTCAGAGGCTGGACGCGAACGAGAACATCCTCTCCGCCTCCGCTTACGACGCCTGGGGGAATCTCCTGGTTCCCAATCCCAACGATCCCTTCGGCTACGAAGCGCAGTGGGGGTATTATACGGACAACGAGACGAGTTTGCTGCCTCTGACGCATCGGTATTACGACCCGGGTCAGGGCCGGATTGTTACGCGGGATCCGGTCGGGTATTCCGGTGGGGTCAATCTGCACGGGTATGTGGGGAATGGGGTGGAAAGAGGAATAGACCCAAGTGGGAAGATTGTTAAATTTTGCTGGCGACCAGTAACATGGGCCCTACCAGAAGAGAATTATGGGCATTGGTTCGTTTTTACAAGTAAATGCGGATGTATAGGATATGACCCTCATCAAGGCATTATTATGGGATCAGTAGCTCCTAATAACATAGGAGGTTGCAGGGCAAACCTTGGAGGATATGGAATTGGATATCTCCATTGTAGTATTCTCACAATAACTCCGCAGCAAGAACAATGCTTATGTGAAGAAGGTGGAATAGCTAAAAACGGAGGTTCTATTGATGGACAAAAATGGTGGCCAGGATATGGATTATCTCCATCCGGCCCTAGATATAATCTATGGGGGCATTCATGTGAGGATTTTACAACTGCAATTATAGGAGGATGTAATATAAACAGTAATCTTCCTATTCCAGATCGTTGGCTAATTCCTTTCCCGCTTCTTGCAGAATAAATGATTTTTTAATTCCTGCAGATGACAACTTCCGCGACGATAATATGAAGAATGTGAATTAAAATTATGGAATATCATATAAATCCATGGATAAAAATTATATATTATAAAAGAATCATAATTACTGCGGTCATAACAACTCTTATAACATCCACCATGCTGGGAATATCGTTCTTTCTAGGTCTAAATAATATTCCAAATCTTCATAGTTTGAGTGGATTTGTTAATCAAATAATAAGAGAGGGAATAAGATATTATGGTGGTATAGGCTGGTTTATAGCTGTGCTTCCTTTTTGGTTAAGTATATTTCTATTGGGTGCAACAATATTCGGATTTCTTATTTTATGGCCGCTTGTATTTTTGCATTCTGCCATACTTATTCCCATAGCCAAGATACATATGTCGGCAAAGTATACGATAACTACACTAATAATACACAGCATAATGGCTCTGGAATTTGTTACTTGCATGTATTTCATATTATTGCAAGGAACTAATGCCATATATCATGAACTTATAAATGTGATGGCAGGCCAATCATTTCAGATTTTACCTGGAGAAGATATTTCGATAATATTACCTGGTCCTATATTAGGTGCGATCTACTTTTCAATCGGATATAATTCATCGAAATTATATATGATCTTTAAAAAAGCGATATTCATTGCATTTATCACTTTTATCGTCTCTTCAATATTTTGGTTTGTTTCTGGCAAAACACTATAGCGATAGGATTTATATTGAAATCATTCTTACCATTCTCCTAGCGAACGGGAACCACGAGCGTATACTACACCTTCGACCCGCAGGGAAGGAGGAGCTGAGGTTGGAGGGTAATGGTGTCAGAGGGACGTCGGACATGGCTCTCATGCATATCCGCAAAATCACTCTTTTCGTAACATTTCAACCTGTAAATACCTCGCCGGATTTTGCTCCGGCGAGGTATTTACAACGCTATTCTCAGTTATTCCCCGTAACGATTTTTGTAGTATTCAAGAATATTCTGCACCTGCTCCGGGCTAACCCCCTTGGTGTACCATTCATGTTCCGGCATTTTCCCGATCACATCATCCACCACTTTCGGGTCGAGGGCTTTCGCCTCGGGGAGGAATTGCGTATAGAAGACCTTGGCGACATCGTACATTCCGTGCCACCACGTGTAGTCCGGCCCCATCATCGATGCGCCCATCCTCGCTCTGCGCCCCTCGTGATGCCATAGCTCGTAATAAGTCCACTTAATCGGTGCGTCAAACGGCTGAGTGGTCAACTTCTTTTCCGCCGTCAGTTTGTCCATGATGGTCATAGCGGGGATGGCGAATTTGTTGTTGTACAGCTCCACCACCGAATCATACTGGGTGTAAAAGTCCTTTACGAATTCCGTGCCGTGGCAGGAATAACATACGTCGGACATTGCCGCTCGCTTCTTTTGCCAGTCTTTTTGCTTGATGGACACCACCGGCCTCAGTGTCCAGCTCAGACGCGCGCCCACGTCATGGTTGACCGGCTGATCCTTGGTCGCGCTGATGTGGCATGTGGCGCAGGTTGGTCCCGAGGCGTAGGTTTCACCAGGAATCCATTTGCCAGCCGGCGCATTCAGATGCATCGGCACCCTTAGTGCAAGGTTCATATGGTAGCGTGTGCCATGCTTTGATTCGTTCCAAATCTCCTCCTGAGGATGATCTGGCCCAATGTGGCATTTGGCGCACGCTTCCGGAGTGCGCGCCTGGGCGATGCTGAAGCTGTGTCGCGAATGGCACGCCGTGCACGCCCCCTTGCTTCCATCGGGATTGATTCGACCGATGCCGGTGTTTGGCCAAGTGGAGGGATCCAATTTGCCGTTCGGACCGATCACTTTCACAACGGAGCCATGGCATTGCCTGCATCCCGCATCCGCCGCCGGGGCGCCGCCTATCACCTCCCCCAATACGTTGTCCATGCTGCCGATGAAGCTTGCCGCATCGGCGTGACGGCTCGCCTCGAATTGCTCAGCCTCCTTTTGATGACACGCGGAGCAATCCTTCGGAGTGACCAGCACGACGATTTTGAAGCCGTTATGCTCTTGGATGTCGGGTCGGTTTCCTTTGTTATTCGCCAAGTGGCAGGTGGCGCAATCCACTCCCGCCTCATAATGCTTGCTGGATTTCCAATCCATCACAATTCCCGGGGTCACGGTGTCATGGCAAGCGAGGCAGATTTTGCCTGTCGGGGAGATTGGGGCGGGCTTGCCGCCCTTGGCTTCGCTTTGAATGGCGGGAGATAAGGATTTTCCCGCAGATCGCTTTATGGGCGCCAATGCGAACGCCATGAGGATGACGGCGGGTGCAAGTGCGAGAATGCTTAACTGGTATGTTTTCAGCATACATTCCTCCTTCGGATGTTCTAAAAACGCCTGGCATTTATTACTTGTTGATGAATTGGAGGGTGTTTGCGGATATGCGTATCACCGTATGTTTTATTATGGCACATCATTTTGGAATGAAGGCAAAAACGAAAAATAATTTCCCAAAGGAGAGAATATTTTAAATATATAAAAAATAAAAATATTGGTAAACACTCAAAAAGTGGAAAGTGTATCATAACGCTTTAACGGCAATGAATGATGGCGTAAAATGAAAGGATGCTATTGAATGGAATCTTACTTATTATTTTCATTCCACATTAAAGACGGACGATGGAGTGTATATTATGGTTGAAAAATATTCTCTTCAATCCACATAGCTGGGGATCTTTTATATTTGATTTATTTTAACCATGGCAAAGGATTAAAATTGTAATTTCCGGACGATCCTGTAAAATGTAGGCCCCTGGCGTTCTCTCAAACCATGCCATTCTGTCGCAGAATAAATGGGGGAATTTGGCTTAAGATGGATTTTGCTCGAATAGAGAGGATGCTCCTATTCCTCCGTCCGAGTTGCCATTTCCACCATGAAATAGTTGTTATGCGGTATCATTTAGGAGGCGCTTTTCGCGGATTGCGCCCGAAGTAACTCCAAAGGAGGAGATTGCAAGTGCGATTAGGCGTCTTGACTTGCTTGTTTATCGGGGTGATCGCGGCTCAGGGCTTGGCTATGGCTCAGAATGCACCGACCGGGAAGGACTTTCTTCACTGGGCGCAGGATACGCAGAATCGAATTGTGACCGAATTCGCCATACCCGGAACCCACCTCTATGCCGATAAGATCACGGTTGGGGAGCCCGCCCGTGGCCCCGCGTTCATGTGGGGATGCGGGGTGCTGCTCCCTTCGTTCGTAGGCGCAGCGAAGCTGATGCCGGGCGCCTACATGAAGGAGATGAATAATTATTTGGAAGGGTTGAAAGTCTATTGGGTCAACTCTCGGAACGTATCCGGGTTCAACGTTCTGCCGAAACCGTCACCGCCGGATCGTTATTACGACGATAACGAGTGGATGGTTATCGCGCTGATCGGTGCGTACGAGGATAATCATAACATCCAAACACTGCGATGGGCGGAGGACACCTTCAAGTTCGTCCTCAGCGGTATGGACGATCAGTTGGGCGGGGGGATCTACTGGCACGAGCAGAAGCGCGACTCCAAGAACACCTGTTCGAACGCGCCCGCCATCGTAGGAGCTCTGCGACTATACCAGATCACCAGGCAAAAGAGGTATCTGGAGATCGCGCAACGGCTTTACACATGGGTGAACGACCATTTGCAAGCCCCTGACGGTCTCTATTACGATAATATTAAGTTGGACGGCACGGTGGAAAAAACGGAATGGTCGTACAACTCCGCGCTTATGATCCGCGCGAACGTTCTCCTTTACGCCGTCACCCATCAGGATTCCTACCTGAAGGAGGCGGAGCGAATCGCGACAGCGGCGGAGGCGAAATGGATTGATCCCAATACCGGCGCCTTCATCCACGACGGAGGGGTTTTCGCGCATCTTCTGGCGGAAGCGTTTTTATCCCTGTACGAACAGGATCAGAACCCGAATTGGCTGCAGATCGTTCAAAAGGGGCTCGCCTATCTGCACGCAAACTGTCGCGACGCAAACGGCAACTATCCCGACAGTTGGAGCGTTCCGGTGACGGAGCCGCTGAAAACGGTTAAGCTCATTGATATGGCTAGCGTCGCCCGCTCATATTGGTTGGCGGCGGGATATCCCTGATCCCCAGCAGGGTTGTTTGAATGGTCTTGCGATTGAGGGGTATCCCTAGTCTGGCTCGCACGGCAGAAGCTCCAACTGATAGGTGAGAATGCTGTTTTGCCAAACAGCGGAGTTCACCAATGCTCCTCGCCATTCCTCGCCATTCGGCGAGCGATATGTCGCCGTCAGGGTGTACCATCCCCACCAAGGGGAGCCGTTCGCGGTCAAGCCGGCGGGGATGGAGGAAAGAAGGAAGTCTCCTCGCTCGTTCGTGTCCGTTTCCGCCACCAGATCCCCTCCGGTAAATAGTTTCACATGAACCTTTCCGGCGGGGGAGGATAATCCCTGAGGTGTTCTGCAAAGGCATCTTCCCGAAATCGCACCCCTGTTCGCGGATGAGTACGACAGAGTGATGACGGTTGGGCTTGGCGAGGGAAGGTTTGGTGCGCACTCCCACCCTTGGAACCATGGGGAGAAGACCCAGGAGTTATATCCCAGACGCCAAGCGCCGATATGGTATCTGCCCGCCGGGATGTCCCTCATGTCGAACTGATAGTTCCCATAAGCGTCGGAAATCGCCGTCAGCGGGATAAAGCTCTGGGATGAGAGGTCGTAGAGATGAACCTGAGCGTTTCTAACCGGCAACGCCTGGTCCGTAATAATCGTTCCCGTCCAGAATGAAGTTGGCTTGCCCACCCTAGCCCAAGCGGTCGCCCACATCGACTCGCCTGAGAACGGGTATGATGAGTACTCCTGCAGTGTCCAAAGCGTGTCGTCATCAAGGGGATCCACACAGGTGGTCGTGAAGTCGCCCCAGCGATTTTTGCCGGAGGTCTTCACTTTATAGTAAGCCGAGGTTCCGTGTGCGTAGACCGTGGCGGGCGATAACGCGTTTTGGGGGTCTCCATGGAGACGCTTTGAGAAAGCTGCGGAGGGGTAATCGTTCGCATCGAATTTGGTGAATCCGATCAGCGCATCTCCGTTACGGTTGACCGACAAAGAGGGATAGGCGTACTGGCAATGACCCGTGGCGTCATCCATCCTGCCTCGTTGAAGAATGTCCCCCTTGAGGCTCAACTGCCACCACTGAATGGATGCTCGAGTGGGATGCTTGGAGGGCAGAAAGATGGTGTGAGCCCCCCATAGAGTGTGATTCCGGATCACGCAGTTTTGCATCCGGGAATCAAAGCAGTAGATACGATGGGTGGTGGACGCCTGTTGTGCGATATCGTCGTCTCCGCCGGCCATCGTCGCCCATTTCTCACTGGTTGTGGGGTAAGCGATTCCCAGCAACGCTCTCTCCTCTCCAGGCGCTCCTTGAATGGCGGAGAGCCTGATGGTTCCAGCGCCTCCGCTCCAATCCTGCAGGAGGAATAGATCCTCGGAGTCGCCATCGAGATTGATCGCGGGCGCAAACGACGAGGCGATCTCCTGAAAGCGGGTGTAAGCTCCGACGCCTCCGCCCGACAGGTCCGAAGCGGAAAATACCAGGATATTCCCCTTCACGAAGCTGTCCGTGTTCAGATCATACAGATTTGCGGTGATCGCTATCTTATCCCCGGCGTATCCAAGCATATCGTAGTCCGCCCAGAGTTTATCGGTGATATCCGCGTCGATCTTCCAAAATGTCCATCCCTCGTAAGGATCATCGCCATCCGACATCGCGAGGAGAAGCGAAGATAGAGCCGAATGCGAATCGCAACACGCGCTTGCTATCCATCGTTTGAGGAAAGGGTTGTAAAGGCATCTGGGATCGAAAGGACCGCGATTAGTGGCGAATTGCCCCAGTGCGCTCCAAAACTGTTTCAGAGACATGATGGCGAGTTGCGCCCCCGCTCTCGTGGTGATGCGCACCTGGGAATTATGCATGGTTACCAGATGGCAAGGACCAACCGCTCCCGACACCCCCGGCGGGATGGTTGAGTTATCATCCTTCAGACCTGGAAGCACGCGGCACTCCCAATCCCCTGTTTGGAAATAGACTGGCGCGGCGTTGACCGGGGCGGATTTCGAAGCGTAGGTCAGATCGGTTCGAAGATTTAAATGCGACTTGAGGATCGCGACTTCCCTCACCCCGTTGAGCGGGGAGGGAGCCGCCTGCACGATGCCCCCCAAAAGACAAAGCAGGGTGGCGGATGCGGCGCATCGGATGAGGTCTACGCGTTTCATGTTGTCACTCCTTGTCCGTCATGGGCGGAGCCATCCAACTCAAAACGAGCTCTATTCCGGCGATTTCAGCGGAATGTCCCTTTGCTTGTAGGACATTTTTCCATATAGTCATATCACCGGAGAGAGTTTTCTGTCACTTGCATTGATTCTATTGCATCTTTTATGCCATGATATCCATCAAATCTAAAAATAAGCACGCCCATGATATGAGAAGGGTACCCTCCGAAGAAGACTTGATTTTTACCTTAAGATATGATAATATTCAGTTATCATAATCCCCCGTGTGCGAATCGCCTCTAAACTTGCGAATCGCCAAGGATCTCGAAGTCTATATTATTCAGATCGCAACAACACAAACTTGGCGGGCGTTTGCAGAAGTTTGGATTATGCATACAACCGCGTTTTTGAAAAGTTCGTACAGTCACCTCTGTTGATATACTTTTGTCGCGCTCTCCATGAGGCGTTACGACAAATGGAGAAGTGGAAAGGACAGCGCGGATGAAATCCTCTCGGGCTTGGTCCGTTGGGTCACGATTCTGTGTCCCCGCAATTATTATATTGATATTGGGTTTGGGATTCACGCATGCACGCGCCGATGATTCCACAACCCCCGCCAGCCCGGCTTTGCAGAAGGAATATCGATTCCTTTTCAACCAAGTCAATCCTGATTATTTGAAGCAAACCGTGGACACGCTGGCGTCAATGAAGTCGCGTGTCGCCGGTTACCCAGGTGACGCGGAAGCCGCCAAGTACGTCGAGAATCAATTTCGCCAGATTGGCTTGTCGAACATACGCACGGAGCCGTTCACTGTCACGGTTCCCATGGACGAGGGTGACGCGAAAATCACTCTCGTTTCCAATCCTGCGCTTCCCAAAGACGGGGAGAAGCAGAAAGCATCCGTTCCATCGAAATCCGCACTTCCATCCGCCCATCTTTATCCCCTCTGGCCCAATCTGGTTCGCACCTCTCAGTTACCGGAAGCCGGTTTGACCGCTCCTCTGATCTACGTTGGAGACGGAAAACTCAGCAATTTCAACGGTAAAAACGTTGCAGGCAGCATCGTAATGGTGAATTTCAACAGCGGTTCCCAATGGCTGAACGCCCCGAGGCTGGGAGCCAAGGCTGTTATCTTCATAGAGCCGGATACCACCATGCGCGGGGAAGCGGAGGATAAGTTCATCTCAATTCCCATCGCCATCCCTCGTTTTTGGTTGAAAAAATCCGAAGCCGCGCCGTTTCTCGCGGCGGCGACCTTGGGCGACGCGACATGTCATATTCAATGCGACATGCCCTGGGTCTCAAGGACCGCCACCAACATCTTCGGAATGATCCCCGGAACCGATCCCGTGATGAGCAAGCAGATCATCGTAATAGAGGGATATTTTGATTCCATGTCGGTGGTTCCCTCATTGGCTCCGGGAGCGGAAACATCGTGCGGGATCGCCAGTCTGCTCGATTTGGCGCGTATTTACAAGGCAAACCCGCCCAAGAGAACCGTTTGGTTTATCGCCACGGACGCCCACTTCCTCGCTTTGCAGGGCATTCGCGAGTATTTGAACCGACACATGGACAATTGGATGGCTCCCAGTATGCTGGAGAAGGCTGAATCCCGTCGGTACGCCTTGAGCACCACCTTATGGCTTTTGGGCGTTTTGATCTTGCTCGTCATCTGGTTCCTCAACAGGGTGCTCAAATCGAAAAACGCGAAGGGATGGAGGAGGATCAACGCCGGATCATGGGTGCTTGCCTCGTTTATCATAATCCTGCTGTTTTTCAATATCGGATTTCAATTCGTCAAAACGGACAAACCTCTGCGGCATCCGCACGAGATATATCTTTGGGCCGGTTTGGATCTCACTAGCCAATCCCGAGGGGTGGGGATTTTTTACAAGGGCTGGTATATCGACTGCCGGGAGGATATTCAAAGCAAATTCTCCGATATCGCCCGAGTATGCAGAGAGAATGCGGCGAAGATCGGGCAAACCCTCGGGTTTGACAGCACGAACTATTTCGCGGACGGCGTGAACCCCATTGACGGCAAAAGCTGGAGAAACTTCATTCCAGGAAAGCCGGCGTTCGATTCCGAGATTGTCACCATGGCGCAGGGGAATGGAATCACGTTCGCGACAACGAATGATTCCCGGGAGCTTGTGGACACCCCGTTTGACACGGCAAATCACGTCAACATCGCTAATCTGGCGTTTCAGACAAAACTCCTCGCTTGCGAATTCTATAATATCCTGAATGATTCCAACGCTCCTGGCGACGTGAACGCTCAGCGTATGCCCATAACCGAACCTTCGCAATGGTCGCGAATGGCTCTTCAGGGCGGTTTCGCCACTGTCAGGGGACGAGTGACGATGTTCGATCCAAGGAAGAGTTTCATGGCTTATCCCGATCCGATCCTCGCCGGCTCTCTGGCGGTGCTGAGAAACCGGGTGAAGACCTACATGGGGGTTCGCGCGGACATGGTGGAGGAGGTGAATCCGCCCGATTCGAAGCAGGGGGTTAACTCATTCTCCTTCTATGGCATTCCGCCTCTTACAACTTACGGCGGTCCGGCGACGATCAGAGTGGCGGCGTATCATCTGGACAACCGCAGCTATGTGGAGGAACGGGACCCCAACACGAACCAGGTCATTGAGAAAAATGGAAAGCCGGTGATGATCCCCAATCCCAACAAAGGGGAGATCAACTACGCCCCGGATCGAGGGGTGATGGGCGCGCAGTTCGAACCTCTTGATATGAGTATCACCACCGCCACGAAGGTGATCTCCATCGTGGAGTTCCGATGCGTACCCACCGCCATCTACGATTTGGTGGACCAGCAATCCTTAAACGCATTGAATACTCTCACTATTTTGGACGGCACAACGAACGGTTCACCGCGAATGTACGGATACGCATTCGACCCGCAGGATCCGGGGATGGTGGGTTCCTATGTCGAGGATATGGCGGTTATCTTCTCGCAGCCTGGTACGCGTTTGAAGATCATGATGGGGTATGGGCCCGCGAATACAAGCCTCCTTTTAATCAATCCGATTTACAACCCGCAGAAGCCGTTCGCTGCATCGAACCAGGCGGAAGGAATCGGGTATCTCGTGGGAGGTAATCCGCACGAGGCGCAGGATGCCGAACTGATGACGATCACCCAGGAAAAATACGATCCAACTCGTGAGATCGCCAGGGGCGGAGCGATATACAATACCGCGCTGCATGTCGCCAAGGACATGTGGGCGTTGGACGATTTCCGTATTAAGCGCCTTGCGAAATACAGAATCATCAATCAAGGTATCAACTCCCTCCATAATCTCGCGGCTCAGTACATAGCCAAAGCCGAGCAGGATAAAAAGGAAAAGAACTGGGAGCTATTCGACGCCGATAGTCGTGCGGCTTGGGGGTTTGAATCCCGAGCCTACCCGGATGTCCAAGCCACGGCGGTGGATGTCGTGGAGGGGGTGCTTTTCTACCTCGCTCTGCTTATTCCATTCGCGTACTTCATGGAGCGGCTGATCTTCGGCTCCTATGATTTGAAACGGCAGTTAGGGTGGGCTTCGCTCATTTTCCTCGCCATCTTTCTGATATTCACTCAGGTTCATCCTGCGTTTGAGATCACGATGAACCCAATTATCGTTTTACTCGCGTTTATCATGTTGGCTCTCTCAAGCATCGTGATGATACTCATTACGGGCAAGTTCGAGGAGCAACTCAAGCAGATGAACAAGGAGATGTCCGGTGTCCACAAAGCGGATATCGGACGTGTCTCCGTAGCGCTCGCCGCTTTCAACCTGGGGATATCGAACATGCGCCGTCGCAAGGCGCGAACCGTCCTGACGTGCATTACTTTAATACTGCTCACTTTCACGGTTTTGTCATTCACTTCCGTTGTGCAGACAATGCGCTTCAATAAAGTGCCATCGCAGGGGATACCGCGTTACAACGGCTTAATGATCCGCACCGCCATGTGGGATCCGCTTCAGAATCCGGCATACACCGAGTTAGACGACGAGTATGGAACCAAGTATCATGTGGCGCCGCGAGCATGGTTCTTCGGCACCCAGTTGGGCGAGCAATCCTTCCTGACCCTTAAACGAGCGGACAGGCACTATGATGCGAAAGCTCTTGTGGGGATGTCACCCCAAGAGGCGTTCATCACCCGACCGCAGGACGCCTTAATCGCCGGTCGGTGGTTCCAGAAGGGGGACACGTACGCGATCATCCTGCCGAGCAACATAGCCAACGCTCTCAGGATATCCACGAAAGAGGTGGGCAAGGCCACGGTGACATACGCGGGCGTGGATTACACTGTTATCGGTATCCTTGACAATCAGAAATTGAAGAGGATTACCGACTTGGATAACGAGCCGATCACCCCGGTGGACTTTATTCTGATGCAGAAGCTAAACAATCAAGGGAAGGGCGGGAACAGTTCCGGTTTCCGTGAATACACTCACCTTGAACCGGATTCGGTGTTTTTCATTCCATACCGCACCGCCACCGATCTCGGCGCCCAATTGCGCTCAATCGCCATTGATTTCGGCAATCCGACCGTGGTGGCAAAGAAATTAAGCTTGTTGATGCCGCGCTTGGATTTGAACCTGTACGCCGGGCAAATCCCGACGAACGGAGAGCGACCCACGATCGTCCGCTACTCATCCATCGCCGCAACATCGAGCAAAGGCATGGAGTTGGTTTTCTTCCCGGTATTGATTGCGGCGCTGATCGTTCTTAACACGATGCTCGGTTCCGTTTTCGAGAGGGTCAAGGAGATACATATCTTCTCCTCCATTGGGTTGGCGCCTTCGCATATTGCGATGCTGTTCATCGCGGAAGCCTTGGTGTACGCCATTATTGGGTCGGTCGCCGGTTATCTGCTTGGGCAGTTGGCGACCAAAGTGCTTGTCCTAACCGGCACATTCCAAGGGCTCTATTTGAACTTCTCTTCGGTTTCAGCCGTGATGACGACATTGGTGGTGGTGGCCGTGGTGCTTCTCTCAACGCTTTACCCAGCGAGAAAAGCCGCCGAAGTGGCGACGCCTGCGATAGATCGCACATGGCATGTGCCGGACCCCGAAGGGGATGATTGGACGATTCCGCTTCCCTTCGCCGTGACGGGGGAGCAAGCCACCGGACTCAACTCTTTCCTCTCCGAATGGTTCGGCGCTTACGAGGAGTACAGCATCGGAGATTTTGTCACCCAAAATGTGGAGACGGAGGAGTTTTTGGTGGATGTATCCTCGCTGATAAATCTTTCGAGGGTTAAGCTGAATCCCGATGAGATTCCGGAGACGTTGCCCGGCTATCGCATTCATTCCATGTGCTGGCTGGCTCCGTTCGACCTAGGCGTAAGCCAAAAGGTCATGATAGAATCCGTTCCCACCGAGATGTTGGATGTGTATGAGATTCGAGTGGTAATCCACAGGGAAAGCGGCGATATCTCAAACTGGAAACGAGTGAATCGCAGGTTCCTTAACACCTTGCGGAAGCAATTCCTGATTTGGAGGACATTAAAGCAAGGCGAGAGAGAGAGGTATGTGACGGATAAAACGCAGCCTCAAGTCGCTGATTGAAGCAAATCCTCGACTATTGCAAATGAATCGGCGCCGCATGGCAGAGGGGAGATCCTCGCGAGTTTGCAATAGCCGGTCTCATTCCGTTTAATTTTGCCGGTGACAGATGGTTTTGTTGTGTTTTTATATTCAGTATGAGGGGTAAATTTCAGGAGCCAAACCCTTTCGTCCTGGGAGAGGATCCTGAAGGAAGGAGGACGCACGCTTGGCAATGGATGATGTCGCCCGTGCTAGGGCGCAAGTGGAAATATCCTCAGTTGAAGAAGGCGCTGAAGGGCAAGCGATAAAGTTCGAAGAGGGCTTTACGGCGAAAACCATTGTTGGCGCCTTGTTCGTTGGCTTCATCATGCTCCCCGGCGCACTCTATCTGGGGTTGGTTGCCGGTCAGGGATTGGGGCCCGCAGCGGAATGGGTCACAATAGTCCTTTTCGCGGAGGTGATGCGACGTTCCTTCCTACCCATGAAACGTCAGGAAGTGTACATTCTCTATTATGTCGCCGCGATGCTATCCAACGTCGTGCTCGCGGATAGAGGGATATCGGGAGGACCGTTTGGGTATCTCATCTGGAATCAGTATTTCCGCACCGCTCCTCAGGCAGGGATGATCGCAAAGGAGATTCCCAACTGGGTCGTTCCACCTGCCGGTTCGGCGGCGCTCACGGAACGAACGTTCTTGAACATGGCATGGGCCGTGCCTATTCTTTTGCTTGTCACCAACGAGATCCTTGGACGATTAAACTGGATGAGCATGGGGTACATGCTCTTTCGTGCGACTTCCGATGTTGAAAGACTGCCTTTCCCGATGGCTCCCGTAGCCGCATCCGGCGCCACCGCTTTGGCTGAGGCTGCGACCAAGGAGGAATCCTGGAGATGGAAAGTGTTCTCCATTGGCACGGTGATCGGAATGGTGTTCGGATTTTTCTACGTGGCGATACCGGTATTCACAGGCGTGGTTTTTGGGACGGCTCTCACGCTTATTCCGATTCCGTTCTTCGATTTAAACAATAACACCGATTCCATCTTGCATGGGGCGCTTGCATGCGTTTCCGGCGACCTAGGCAAATTGCTTGCTGGGTTCGTCATACCCTATCCGATCGTTGCAGGCGGGGCGCTGGGTGCGATACTCGCAAGAGTTTTTCCAATGCCGAATATTCTTTACGCGGTTGGAGCCTACGGTAATGGCTCCAATGGCGGATGGACCAGAGGCATGGATTGCATTCTCACCCGCCAGGTTACGGATATCAAGTTCTGGCTTTCGATTGGTATCGGCTTGCAAATCGCCATCGCCATCATTGGACTCGGTGCGGTTGTGAAAGCAATGATGGATATGAAAAAGGAGATGGCTCATCGCGGGACTCGGCGTGAGTTGCCCAAGGGAAGAGGGGATATAAATATCCTCATTCCCCTGGGGGTGTGGATAACGGTCACCATATTTTATATCTGCCTCACGCAATACCTTTTAGCGTTGGACGGGCACGCGGGGCAGTTCCCATGGTGGCTCCTGATCTTCTTCGGTCTCATATTCACTCCGTTAAACTCTTTCGTCAGCGCTCGAATGATGGGGCTTACCGGCAGCGGCGTGACTTTTCCCTTTTTGATACAAGCGGCCGTTATGAAGTCGGGATATCCCCATGTGGATATCTGGTACGCACCGATACCCTTGAACGATTACGGTCCCCTGGCGCAAAAGTTCAGGGAGGTGGAGTTGACCGGCACGAAATTCGGAAGCATTGTGAAAACGGAATTCTTTGTTTTGCCGATCTTCTTGCTCTCATCCTTCATCTTTTGGGCGTTCTTCTGGCACACAACCGCCATACCGTCGTCCCAGCAACCCTACGCTCAAAAGTTCTGGCCGCTTGTCGCCACCTTCCAGGCGATGTTCCAGACCATCAACAAACCTAATGGACCGAAATGGGTGTTGGAGGGCATCAACGTGACGCGCATTGTCGCCGGAACCGTCGTGGGGTTGGGGTTGTACGGAATAATGTATGCGTTCCGGGTTCCAGTGCTCTTCTATTACGGATTCATAGGAGGCACAAGCGCATGGCCGGGAGACGCCGTGATGACGTTCATTGGCGCTTGGCTTGGGAAACGGTACTTTGAAAAACGGTTCGGAATTGATCAATGGAGAATGTACTCTCCGGTTCTGCTCGCGGGTTTCTCGTGCGGCACGGGATTGATCGCCATGGCGGCTATCGCTCTGGCGTTAATCGCAAAGTCCATAAACTATCTGCCTTTCTAGGGAGGATTCCGTGTGAAACTCCCCGATACGGGAGTTTCGTTTGATGAATATGTATGAACCAGAATAACCAACAACAAAAAAATGATTCATTCCTTTCCGCCCTTGGATGGTCCAGCTTCGTATCGCTGGCGTTGAGTCCGTTCCTCTTCATTGCGCCGATATTCGCGGGCTATCTCGGTGGAAAGAAAGCCAAGGATACGCCTTGGAAGGCGATCGTGGCGGTTGCAATACCCGCAGCCATCTGGTGGGGGGTGTTCGCATATCTCTCAACGTTTCAAGTGAAAGGCACCACTTTGGGTATCCTAGCCTTTCTTGGACCCATAACCGCCTTGGGGTTGTTCGGTGGAGCGTTGCTAGGGATCAAGGGCAAGGGATACAATATTGCGGGGATATTCATTGTGGGAATTGGGATCGGCTACATCATGCCTAGAGCGCAAGCGATAGACACAATCATGCAGATCATGCGCCCGGTGAAGGTCCAAACGACATCGACATCCGTTGCGAGTTGTCCGAAAGACCTTAAGAAACTGTATGACGCCATGATGAATTACGCGCAATCCTGGGATGACACCCTGCCGCCGGCGAATCGCTGGGGATCGGCTATTACGGATCCAATGCAGGCGTTTGCGGATATTTCTCTGCTTCAATGTCCGGGCGCCACGCAGTACGGATTCGCGATGAACTCCGCCGTGGGAGGGAAGAGGTTGGAATCGATTAAGAACAAAGCCGAGACCCCTTTGTTATATGATTCCTCCGATCTGAAATTGAACGCTAATGACGATGTGAAAAGTCTCCCCGTGCCCGGGAGACACGACGGGAAGAACTATATCCTTTATATGGACGGTCATGTGGAAGCCAAGCCGTAATTCCGCCCGGCATCAAAATGGAAAAATTCAAATGTGCGTATTTTTAATTGCCATAAACTTGGAATAACGGAGATTAGATGGCTGTATCGTCCTTAAAGACTAATATGAGCGACGTGACGGGACCGAGAACTTTGATTGGATGGCATGGTGTTCGTTTCACTTTGCCGCCCGATTGGAATTTAATGACCTATTCACTTGATCCGAGCGAAGGATACCTTAAAGTGGATTCCCCGGATAACAGCATGTTCGTTCAAGTGAAATGGTCTCGTCCCTCGGCTAAGCCGGCTCGAAGTTTGGCCGGCATGACGATGAATTTTATTCGTAAATACGCCACGAAGCCGGTTGTCGACACTTCCGTGCCGGATCTGAAACAGATCTTGGATAATTTTCTGAAAAGCGCGGAGAAAAAAACCAGAAAGACGAAAACCTCCTTCGATTGCAAAATCAAACCCCGATCGGAGGAGGCGAATGGCATTCGCGTTGGGCATCCGTTCAGTTGGTCCGGGGGCGGATATGGACAGGGGAAAATATGGCATTGCAAGGAGTGCGGCAAGGTCGTAATCGCTCAAGTCGTCGGGCAGAATCGGGACGAGGTGGGGAAGGTGGCGGCTGCGCTTCTGAGCGATTTTCACGACCATAGTGAAGGCGGCTGGGATGTATGGGCTCTCTACGATCTCGTGGCGAGCATTCCATCCGATTATCGGCTCGCGAATCAGAGGTTGCATTTCGGTCAACTGCGGTTGGAGTTTGACAAACCCGGCGGGGATAGGATCATACTCGACAGATGGGGTCTGGCGGACGTTTTAAAGAAACGTGTCCCCATAGAGGAGTGGTTTTACAACACCTATGATCTGAAACGATCCAAGGTGCAAAAAACGGAGATGCAGGTGCAGGGGCATTCTGCGTACAGAGTGAAGCGAAAAATCCGAGAACCTCTTGATCTGCTGAGAATTTACAAGGATGCAGGTCTCTCCATGCGTCCGGCGCTTTATTACGATGCCTGTTGCTGGGAATGCGAGGATACCAACAAAATATACGCCATTCAAGTGTGGCATAATAGAACGGTTCAAGGTTTATTGGATAGCGTTGCGGAGCGGTGTGAATGTCACTAGGAAATAAAATCCGTAATTTCGCGGGCAGAAATCTTCCATTTCTTCGAATGAGACCCGCCATGGAGAAGTCGCGGATCATGTCTTTGCGACCAGTGCGACATTCGGCGATTGAATGGGAGCAGGATGACGATTTCACCATCCTGAGGATTCCGAACCGAAAGGACAAGTTGGGCAGGATCATGACGATTTGGTTCAAAATGCCGGAAACTCGCGCGGTCGAACTCGATGAACTCGGCTCCTTTGTATGGAGGATGTGCGACGGCGAGAATACGGTGGATAAGATCATAAAAAGCGTCAGTGCGCGATACAAACTGAATCGCAGGGAGGTCGAAATGTCGGTAGCGACCTATTTGCAGATGCTCGCCGATCGTAATTTCATAGGTTTCTTCGAGCGAGGAGGAAAGACCACATGAGCGTGGATAAACCGAGTGCGCATGTCACTCACAGAGAGGTGAGACAGCAGATTAAACTGCCTTTTTCCAAAGCGGTGGAGATTAGCCTCAAGAGCATAAAGATCCGATTTGCTCGCTCTATCATTACCGCTGCGGGAATTATGCTGGGAATAGCGTTTTTCGCGTCGGTGAGAATGTCCGCCGAGTTCAGCGTGATACACGACAAGATCGTCAACGAGACCGTGGCTGCGTTCCAAGCGGGAAAACTGCATCATATCACCGAGGATCAAACGCGCATGATCACATCCGCCACCACGGATGTCAAGGCGGCGCGGCAGGATGCAATCGCCGCAAGAGAGCGGCTGGATTGGCTATCCATCATGGCGCTGATTGTCTGCACCGTTGGCATTACTAATGCGATGCTGATGTCCGTTACGGAGAGGTACAAGGAGATTGGCACCATGAAATGCCTTGGAGCTCTCGATTCATTCATCGTAAAGCTTTTCTTTATTGAATCCTGCCTGACCGGATTCATCTCCTCCGTGATCGGTTTTCTGTTGGGGTGGTTCATTATATCCCTGGTTCATATCTTCACCGATGGACTGCAGGCTTTTGGGGTCCAGTTCTGGACGTCGTCGCTCACACTCTTCGGCATATCCGTTTTAATCGGCACGTTTTTAACATTTATCGCCACCATAGCCCCTGCGGTTCGCGCGGCTCAAATGCCTCCCGCCGCAGCGTTGCGGGTGGAAATATAACGAGAAAGGACGCTAAGCATGGACGCCAATGAATATGTAGTTCGCACGAAAGGTCTTGTCAAGGAATACACCATGGGTGACCAAACGCTTCGCGCCCTGAACGGTGTGGATTTGGATATATATCGAGGGGAATATATTTCCATCATGGGACCCTCCGGATCCGGCAAGTCCACGCTCTTCAACGCGATCGGAGGGCTGGATAAGCCCACCTCCGGGTCGGTTTTTATCAACGATGTGGATATGGCGCAACTCGACGCTCAGGAGCTTGCCTATTTGAGATGCCACACGATCGGATATATATTCCAAACGTTCAATCTCATTCCGGTTATGACCGCTCTCGAAAATGTGACCCTCCCGACAATCTTCGCCGGGTTATCCACCGATGAGGGAATAGAGAGAGGCATAGAGCTGTTGAAGATCGTTGGATTGGACAAACGACTTCACCATAAGCCCTTTGAACTGTCAGGTGGGCAGCAGCAACGCGTCGCCATCGCCCGCGCCTTGGCCAACAATCCCTCCATTATTCTCGCGGACGAGCCTACGGGCAATCTGGACTTGAAAACCGGTCAGGAGATCATCGCCCTTTTGAAGCGATTGAATGTGGAGCAGGGAGTCACGATCATCTCCGCCACGCATGACTTAAAGATGCTTGATATTTCCGACCGCATCGTTTGGATTCGCGACGGTAAGATCGATAAGCTCGAGGAACGCAAGAACATCGAACTCAAAATGGGGGAGATGGAAGGCGAACCGGTTCATTAACGCCCCTCAGGATCGAGCGGATCGGGGAATGGACGGATGTGTCGCGCCAGATCCCCGCGTGATCCGCTCCGATCGCCCCGACAACGTTGCGGACGATGAACGCCATTCCGCCAACGTATGTCACGAGAATGCCGATATCCCCGAAATCGCCGCTCCAAACCCTTTTCCCGCGCTTTTGATCCCTTTGTCCGTCGGAAAATCGAATACTTTGTTCGGAAATGAGAATGCGCAAGTAGGAAAAGGGATTCATATACTCGTATCACGTCATGCCCTTCGTCGGAAATCCTGTTTTTTTTATGCCGGAAAGATATTGGATGTTTTAAAGTGAAATGAACAAACCTGCGAAAGGGTTTCCTGGTTTTCAAAAAAATCCCCGGAAGGGTTTTCAATGAGATTACGCAGCGGCGACGGATGCGCCGTAAAGAGCCTGGGGAACGTTCCGCGTTGCGCCAGCCCGTGTGTCACTCATGGCGACGGACAGCTACTCTATTAGGAGATTTTTCCAGTCCGATTTTTGCGTAACCGGGCGGAGACAGGTCAAAGGTCCTGTGAACATTTCGGGATTTAGGATGAAGTTTTATCACGTCTATTTGGGGTAACGTATTCGTAAGATTCATTCAGTCATTTGAAAAGGGGGCTTACCGAACCATGATCGCTTCAGCATTACTCCTTTCCAGTGTCCTCATCGCGTTTGCGCCCATGGCGTCGTCCTACGCAGCGGTGGCGCGTAATGACACGTTATTTCAGAGGCTTGATAAGTATAACGTGGTGTGGACCTCTCCAAGCGCGGATGCTTCGGGCTCCATGCCGCTCGGCAACGGGGAGGTTGGGATTAACCTATGGGCTGAGAAAAACGGTGCGATCTATTTTTACATCAGCAGAAGCGACTCCCTAAGCGAGATTGCACGAATTGTCAAAGTGGGGGGAATGAAGATCAGCATTCATCCAAACCCTTTGTCGAACGGGGCGCCGTTCAAACAGGCGCTGATATTGAAGGATGGTGTTTGCAGAATCGTAATGGGGTCTGGAAAAGGCAAAGTGGTGTTGAAGATATTCGTGGATGCGGATAATCCGGTTATCTATTGCGCGGGGAGTTCCGCCTCGCCCGTATCCGTCACGGCTTCGGCTCTCTGCTGGAGAACGGAACGGCGCGAGATCACCGGGGGGGAACAGTTCTCCGCCTGGACGATGCAAGGGGCGCCGTTTCCGCTATATGAATCGGCGGATGTGTTTCCCAACGACACCGGCGACGCTTTGGTGTGGTTCCATCGCGATGATAAAAAAGATGAAACGGCGTTTCCATCCACGATGGAACTCCAAGGATTGAAGTCCTTGGAAGGCATAGTGCATGATCCGCTTCTGGACAGGACATTTGGGGGATGGGTGGTTGGCGAAGGTTTCAAATCGGCTCCGGGACGCGCCATTGAAACACGCAAGGATGTGCGGAGTTTCGTCCTGCGAGTGGCAACTCCCTGCGCCCAAACCGACACCGCGAGGGACTGGATGCGCATGGCGCGTAAAATCGCCGAGAATTCGACGGACTACGTCGCGGCGCTGAAAAGAACAGAGGCATGGTGGAAAAACTATTGGCGGCGTTCCTGGGTGTTCGTGAATAAAATCGGCGACACACGGATGCAGACACCCGGCGCCGATCATCCCTTAAGGGTGGGGTTCGATTCCAACGATCAAAATCATTTTCCCGGGGAGATGAATCATGCGGTGGTTTATGATCGGCCTCTTTCCGCCAAGGAGGTGGCATTGATCGCTCAAAATCCCGTTAATGAGCCGAAATTGAGGGGTCTGCTTTGGCAAGGAGATGGTTCCAGGCGGGAGATCGGCAATGGCGCGTTGAATTTCACGGAAGGTTTCACCCTCGATGCATGGATCAAACCCGACGGAACGGGAGTGGGACGTATCTTTGACAAGCTTACGGCAGGACGACAGGATGGATTCCTATTCGATATATATCCTGTGAACACGTTGAGGCTAATTATAGGCGAGTTGCAACTGCAATCGCCTGCGAACGCTTTGACACCCGGCACGTGGCAAAATGTCGCCGCCACCTTCGATACGAAAACAGGGGTCGCGGCAATCTACTTGGACGGGAAGCTGGCGAGCCATTCCTTGTCCACCGCCACTCCGGATATGATCAGCAGAGGCTACCTCCTGCAGAATTACGTTCAAGCCTGCGGAGGAAGAGGGAACTATCCCATCAAGTTTAACGGGGGGATATTTACTGTGGAACCGAAGGCGATGGGGAGACCTTACGATCCGGATTGGCGCGCATGGGGGGAGTGCTACTGGTGGCAGAACACGCGCCATATGTATCATCCGATGCTCGCCGCAGGGGATTACGAGATGATGCAGCCGCTTTTTCGCATGTATGAGGACGTGGTTCCGCTCGCCGAGGCGCGCTCGAAAATCTATTATGACGCATCGGGAATCTATTTTCCGGAAACGATGACCGCTTGGGGAACCTACTCCAATTCGGATTACGGGTGGAACCATGACGGAAAGGCCCCCGGAGACATCCAAAGCCCCTGGTGGAGATACGCTTGGAATCAGGGACCGGAGCTTGTCGCGCTGATGCTGGATCGTTGGGATTACACTCAGGATCCGGTATTCCTGAAGAAGCAACTCTTGCCCATGGCGGTGCAGGTTCTAAAATACTTTGACACCCGTTTCAAAAAGGACTCAAAGGGCAAGATTGTTCTTGATCCGGATCAGGCGATCGAAACCTACTGGACGGGGGTGATCAATGACACTCCCGATGTGGCGGGCCTGATAGACATCACCCGGCGTTTGTGCGAATTGCCGAAAAAATATGTCGCCCCGGAGGAGCGCAGATTCTTTCTGCATATGAAGGGCGCTTGCCCTCCGATCCCCACGGAGATGGCGACAGTGGATGGGCGTACCGTGCGTATTATCTCCCCTGCGGAGAAATACGATAAACATACAACGAATAGCGAGAACCCGGAACTATATGCCGTGTGGCCCTTCCGGCTCTTCGGAGTGGGGAGACCCGGATTGAGGATGGCGCGTGAAACCTACGCCCATCGCCTTTTCCATCTATATGTTGGTTGGGGCTATGATGGCAACTGCGCCGCATTGCTGGGAATGCGAGACGAAGCCGCCAAAATTCTCCGGATCAAATGCGAGAATTCCAATCCGGCTTATCGCTGGCCCGCCACATGGGGGCCCAATTACGATTGGCTACCGGATCAAAATCACGGAGGCAATCTGATGGAAACCACGCAGTTGATGCTGCTCCAGGGACTAGGTCGTAAGATTCTGCTGCTTCCCGCATGGCCTCATGACTGGGATGTGGACTTTAAGCTGCACGCCCCCTATCAGACGACGGTGGAGTGCAGTTACCGAAATGGAAAGATAGTGAAGTTAATCGTGACGCCGAAATCCCGAATGAAGGACGTGGTGGACATGAGCCACCGGTCCACTCTTTGAAAAGCGGAGGATGGATTATTTCGGTTTACGGGATGCGTAAAATATCCGATCGGTGATGGGATTGACTGGCTTAAATGTGTATCGATGGAATGTTTGGAGTTCGCGAAATCCTGCTTTTAAGAGCATCTCCCTCACCTCCTCTTCGCGATATGCGTATTGGATATGAGTTTCGCGAAACTCCTTTTCCCCCGAGCCATCATTTACGATGAAATGCATGCGGATTCGGCATATGCGAGTGTCAGGGTTGAATTCGCTTCTCCAGACATAGCGCACCGGATCGTCCTCGTACAGGTTCTGTTGATCGAAGAACCCGTTTTCCAGTGCGTACATGGAGTTCATGTCAAAAATGAAAAGTCCTCCATTGCGTAGATGGTCAAACACTCTATTCATAACGTTTTGCATCTTGTTCGGGTCGAGGATATAGTTCAGGCTGTCAAAAAGACTCACGCACAGGTCGAAGTCGTGTTTCTCCAGCGAGAGTTCGGCGGCGTCTTGAATATGGTAGGGAATTGAAAAATGTTTGTTTTGCGCCTTTTCCCGCGCAACCTTGATCATCTCGGGGGAGATATCCACCCCTTGCACTTCAAACCCTTGGTCATAAAGAATCTCGGATACGTTCCCCGTTCCGCAGGCGAGGTCTAAAACCGTATGGACATTGGTGTCAAGCTTCCGGATCAATTTACGGAGATAACGCACCCACTCCTCGTATGGAACCCCGGTCATTAGCTTGTCATAAAAGGACGCCACGGCGGTAAATTGCGGGAGTTGATCCTCGAAAATCGGTTGATCCGTATTTCCTTCGTCTGTTTTATCCGAAGGGTTCAGGGGTTTCTCATCACAACTCATTTTATTAGGTTCATGCTCCTTGCGTGAAAATTGATCATCTCCGGAATCCTTGCATTCCAATATTTCCAATCGTGCGCCCCGGGATATTCCCGATAATCATGCGCCACGCCTTGTTCCAATAAGAATGCGTGAAACTTCTGATTATCCCCCTTGAGAAAGTCATCCACGCCGCAATCCAGCAATATCTTCGGAGGAGTCACCCGAGAGGATGATGCCGCAATCGCGTATAGATCGTTCTCCTTGCATCGCATGCTCTCCAAACGCTTATACAAGGGGAGATATTTGCGAAACGGAGCCTTCATCGCCAATCGGTAAGCAAAACCGCCGTCAAAAAGCCTTTCGCCTTGATGATGCAGGAGCTCTTTCCATGAATCTTCGCCCTCGATCGGTCGATGTCCCCAACCCAACGCTCCCGAATGACCGCTGGCGGAGGCATACCGCTCGGGATGTTTGAACGCCAATTTTAACGCCCCGTATCCTCCTATGGATATTCCCGCCACGCCCCTGAATTCTCGTTTGGGAATCGCCGCGAAGCGTTCCTCGATGATTTTTATGAGATCTTCCGCGAGATAACGCTCCCAAGCGCCGCAGTAGAATCCTCCGCCCTCCGGCATAACGATTGCGAGCGGAAGGGCGGAGGAGATGGCGGTGATGGGCGAACGTCTGAGCCAATCTTCGGGTCTGTCCGGCAAGCCGTGCAACAGGTATAACACGGGGAAACGGCTCACACCTTCGGGAGTAATCACCCAGGAGCGACTTTTCCTTTGCAAAGCCGGACTATGATACTCGATTTTTGTCACAGGCATATTTTGCCGTCAATGGCGGATCGGATTTCCGTTATGTCTCTCTCTTTCGAATGCGACTCGAAAGGGGTAAGTTCTTAATGTAGGTTTTTCCACTCACTCGGCTGGATTCCCAGTCCTTTTAAAATGGTATACGCCATTAATTGATTTCCCGCGTGATTCATATGCACGCCATCCACGGTCAGTAAGAGAGCCGTGGCGCCTGTGGCTCTATATGGGAGCAGGATGCGCCAAAATACGGGCTGGAAATTAATGAAGGGGATGTGTCGCTCCTTTGCAATCTCCTCCAGGGCGGCGTTATATCCCCTCGCCTTCAAATTTTCCGGTGAGTTGGGGTCTTCGTAAATGACGGTGGTGGAGAGAAGCACGACTCGAATGTGCGCCGCTTCCGCCATGGAAATCATCTTTTCGATGTTCGCGCGAAAATCCGGAAGCGGAATGCCCCTCGGACCGTCGCCTTTGGGATGATTGTCATAAAAACCGTGCCATACGTCGTTCACGCCGCAACTGATGGTTACCATGTCGGGATTTTTATCGATCACATCCCTTTGGAATCGATCCAGCATTTGATTGGATTTGTTCCCTGATATCCCAGCGTTAATCACCTCGAAATTTTGATCCGGGTAAAGTTTTTGCAAAGTGTTGCGAATGATGCCGACGTATCCTTGCGGACCGTCCCCAAACTGGGTGATACTGTCGCCGAGTGCGACAATGCGATGGACATTGCGTAGTAATGGCGGCAAATTCTCCGCGTGCACGGCCGATGCGAAAATCAGGCTTAACGATAGTGCAATGAGAAGGCTTAATTTGGTACGCATGAGAAAAGCTCCTTAATGATTGTTACTAGTTTCATGTTGGAATGGCGTCTGTTAATCGCCCGTCTCGACATGAAGGGTTTTTTCATACTGATAGGATACCATCCCTTGGGCGGCTCCGCGAGGTTTGCGAACATATTTTCTCAGGGTGTAGTCCACGGGCGCCATTCCGGAGTGCTTGGCCGCGCTGTGTTTTGCAGCGATAACCGCAGCTTCGCGTATTACCTCCATCGGCGTTTTTTCAGGATGGCGATTTGTTCTGATCACCACATGCGCGCTGGCGTTGGATCGAACATGCAACCATATATCCGTCGGCTGCGCGATACGTGTGGTTAGGTAATCGTTCGCCTCGCTGTTCTCACCATAAAGAATCTCCCAGCCATCGGAAGTATGTAAGGAGCGTATTCTTTTGCCGGCGAAATCCAGTGGCGCATTCCGCTTGCCAACTATTGATGGTTCCTGAGAATCCTCCCTCAACACTCCTTGCGATATCAACTCCTCGCGAAGTCGCTGCAACTGATCCACATAGGTCAACTGAGTCATTTGTTCCATCGCATCCTGAAGCGCTTGAAGCAGAGACTTGACCCTTTCCGCTTGATGACGCAAAATTTCCATGCCATCAATCGCCTTGCGGCTCTTGCGATAGTACGTCTCTATGTTTTCCTGAATGGAAAGAGATGGATCAAGAGGAATGATACGCTCTTCATTCTCGGGGTGGTAAAGGTCCGATGTTCTCGCTTCCGTGGCGCCTTCGGGGATCAAGTGACGATTGATAACGAGCAAATCGGCGCACTCCCTCCACCAATCCGCCTTGGAGGCGTTTGCAATTGCCTCATCCAACTCTCTTTTTCGATTCCTCAGGGAGCGTTCCGCGCGGCGTATTTGACCTGTTAACTCCTTTGCTCGGATTTCAAATTGCATGCGGGGTAGAAATTCGCTGAAATAGGCGTCCAACGCTTCATTTAGAGAATGAAAAGCAATCTGTGAATTCGATGGAAGTTGCGTTGTCGGAATAGGATAAGCGCCGATGAGAAGTCCGTTATCATTTTTGGCGAGTTGCGGGTTCCATTTGTTTTCCCGTGCTTTTAGGATGACCTCCGCCCACGCCTGATGGATTGAACCGTTTTGGATGCGCAAGGCTATCTCCGCCGCAAGGAACGGGGAGAATCCGCGATAGTTATGCAGAAGATAATCCCCCGAGGAGATTTGATCCTCGAAAAATCCGGGTTCGTGAATGATAGGGTCATCGTTGAATTCCTCGAAAGGGTTCTTTTTATCCGTTTGAACAGGTGGAGGAGAATACGGCATATTGGGAAGCAACTGTCGAAATCTGTTCAAGCGTTGAGGGACGTGACGCATCGCGTCTATGAGAACTCCCTCCGTATTCAGCAGAATGAGATTGCTGCGATTTCCCATCATCTCAGCCATGAAACAGAACGTTCCCATTGAGGAATGAACCAAGATGCGTATGACACGATCGATTTCCGCTTGGATGATGGAATGAATCCGTCCTCCCTCGAGATACTTTCGGCAGACCATGCAGAACTGCGGAGGTGCGGGGGGATTGCTTCTTTTCTCCTTTGTGAGGTGGAACCTCGGATTTTGGGGGTCCGTGGAGAAAATCAGGCGATGGTTCTTCCCGTTATGACGAATCTCCCAGATCATGTCATGGTCGGAGGGTTGAGTGATCCTCTGAATCGCTCCGCCGCAAATCTCACGGGATAGCTCCCAGGTTACGCAGCGCATCACAAAACTGTCAAATGGAGTTTTTTTCTCTTGTGTCATGGCAATTAGTCTACTCGAAAGCGACGTGAAGAATCACATTTTAAAGGCGAATGAAAATGCGTATATCATAACGAATCTAATGGAAATGAGGAAAATCGAACTGGATCGGCAGTAAAATATGTAAAGGGAAAAGCGATGAAGATGTTTGGAGATGGACGAAAACACAAACGACGCACCTCCGTTGTTTTCATTATCGGTGGCGGCTTCGCCGGGGTGGAGGCGGCATGGAGGGTTGCGCAATCCGGTTTGCGAGCGATTCTGTATGAGATGCGCCCTAAAAGAATGACGGCTGTGCATCAATCCTCGTATCTCGCCGAACTTGTCTGTTCCAACTCCTTCAAATCCAATCTTCTCACCAACGCCAGCGGGGTCATGAAAGAGGAGATGCGGCGTTTGGATTCCCTGATTTTGGATGTTGCGTCAAGACATAGCGTACCCGCAGGGGAGGCTCTGGCGGTGGACAGGGATTCCTTCGCGATGGAGGTGACGAGTATTCTAACGCGTCATCCGCGAATCACCATCATCCGTGACGAAGTGACCTCGCTTCCCACGCATCGTCCTCTCATTATCGCCACGGGACCGCTCACGACGGATGATCTCACCGGAGAGATATGCCGATTGGTTGATGAGAGCTCTCTCTCATTCTACGACGCCGTCGCCCCTACGATCACCTTTGACAGCATTGACCTAAACAAGGTGTATCGAGCGTCCAGGCGAGGCAAGACTTCTGAAAATGATCCATTGCGCCTGGAGAAAGTCTCCGATGGCGATTACCTGAACTGCCCATTGACCAAGGAGGAATATCTTCGTTTTCACGCGGAATTGGTGCAAGCGGAGCAAAGCGCGCCGCATAATCCCGAGGAAAGGGATGCCTCCTATTTCGAGATGTGCCTGCCCATAGAGGAGTTGGCTCGCAGAGGGGAGAGAACGCTTGCTTACGGCCCCATGAAACCGATTGGTTTGGCGGACCCGCGCACCGGCAAGCGTCCCTGGGCGGTGGTGCAACTGCGTCAGGAAAACAAAGAGGGAACGTTGTGGGGGCTCGTAGGTTTTCAGACTCGGTTGAAATGGGGGGAGCAAAGGCGTATCTTTCGGATGATTCCCGGACTGGAGCAGGCCGAGTTTGTGCGTTACGGAGTGATGCATCGCAACACCTATGTCAACGCCCCTCTTGCGCTCAACCTCTTCATGCAGGTGATCCATCACGAGGGCGTATACATGGCTGGGCAACTTACGGGAGTGGAAGGTTACTTGGAATCCGCAGCTATCGGCATTGTGGCGGGAATGAACGCCGTACGATATGCGCTGGGGTTGGAGCCGACAACACCTCCCTGCGAGACCGTGATTGGCTCCCTGTGCCATTACCTCGTAGAGGCAAATCCAAAGCATTTCTCTCCCATGAACTCCAATTTCGGCATTATGCCCGAACTTCCCAGTCCCGTTCGGGATAAAAAGGAAAAGGCGCGCTTGAAGGGGGTACGCGCCTTGGCGGCGTTGGATGAATATCGTAAAAGTCTATACGATTTCGAACCCGGAGCGATTTAAGCCACTCGCATGTCGAATAGCGAATACGGAATATATCAGAAACACCAATTCTCCATCTCGGAGGGCTGCCAATTCTCGGAATCCACCTTCACGGTCGTATCCTGGGGATATCCGCTCGATTGATTCATTCGAAGGCTTGCCGCAACATCGCGACGCTCTTGGGCACACCGGTCGTTGGATCCTCCTTGCCCTCGAACTCCAGCGACACATAGCCATGGAATCCAGCCTTCTCCAGTATCCTTGCGATCCTACGGTAATCCAAGTCGAGCGTGTACCATTCGCCGCCACCGTAATAGGTCTTTGCATGCACGTACGCCGCATGCGGGGCGAGTTTTTCCAACTCCCCGTAAGGGGAATCCAGAAAATTACCGGTATCCATTAATACCGAGAGCCAGGGCGAATTCACCGCGTTCGTAATCCTTAGCACGCCCTCGGGTTTGCGTGTGAGCCCCCAATGATTTTCCAATGCGAGCGTCACCCCGCACTCCTCCGCTTTAGGCAGGCACTTCCGCACGCTGTCAATGCACCAGCTAAAAGCGTCATCCTCCGTGTAGCCTGGCAGCGCAGGCTCTTCTCCGCGCAAAGCCATCAAGTCGTCAAAAGACTGCACCGTTCCCCACCTGCCGGAGTTCAGCCGGATGCAGGGAATTCCCATTCGGTAAGCCAACTCGATGCATCGGATGGTATGGTCGATATGGTGTTGCCGGATGTCGGGGTCCGGAGAGACGAAATTTTGATGGATGGAGAGGGAGATCAGATCCAATCCGTGGGAGAAAGCCATCCGTTTGATTCGATTGCAGTACGCTGGATCTTCGCTTTCCATCTGCTGATGGAGAACCTCCACCCCCTGAAAGCCTAGTTCGGACGCGTGCTCCAGCACTTTTTCAATGGGGTATTTCGTATCCGTGAAGTGCCAGTAGGAATAGGTGGAGACGCCTAACTTCAAAGGGGAATTACTCATTTTTTAACCTCGTATCCGAAATATCGGCCAATTCGTATGATGTACTTTGATAAAGGATAGTGCAAGAAGTCCTTGCTCGTCAATAGGATGGCGGCGTCACCAATGATAAAACCAGGCTTATCATAACAAACTTTTTAACCGATAATAAGGATGCCGTCCCCCGTAGGAGCGCTTTTGGACACGATTCCTTCGCATTTCCGTTGATGCGCATGGAACGATATCGGGAATCCCCCCTTGATTGGCATCGGATCAATATAGACAAGATAAGCATAGGCGACCATTGTGGTCGCCCGATGGCGTTTGCCTTGGGATAACTTTTGTGATCATCCGCATGGAATAGAGGGGAGGAATGAGCGAAATGTCTTCACGCAATGAAGAGCGATACAATGCTTTAATGAAATACGCCAATGATGTGATCTGCATTCTGAACGTGGATGGCACGCTTCGCGAGGTGAGTCTGTCCGCCACGCGGGTTTTCGGGTGGGATCTCTCCGAACTCATCGGCAGGAATCTTCTGGAGTTTATTCACCCGGACGATGTCCCTCTCTTGCGGAGGAGGATGGAGGAGATGTTAGCCAAGCCTGGATTGACGCCAACGGTGCGAGCTCGCTTGCTTTGCAAGGATGGTTCCTACAAGAAAATTGAGGGCGTTGGGAATAATCTTTTGGATATGGAGGATATTCGCGGATGCGTGATAACAAGCAGGGACATCACGGATCAGGAGCGTAATGAAGAGCAACTGCGTATCCTTTCCAGCGCCATGGAGCAATCTCCCGTCGAGATACTCATCCTGGATCAGCAGGGGTGTATTGAATACGTCAATCCCGCCTTTGTGGCGTCAAGCGGATACTCTTTCGAGGAGGTGGCGGGGAGGAATCCGGGTTTTCTTCTTGCCGAAGGATCGAGTTCTCAGCTAAATCGCGAAATCGAAATGGCATTGCAATCCAAGGGATGTTGGAAAGGAGAGTTGGTCAATCGAAAAAAGAACGGGGATCTTCATTGGGTTTCCGTTTCCATTTCCTGTGTGAGAAATGCCGACGGGGAAATCTCTCACTACATATCCATAGCCGAGGATATCACTCAACGCAAGGATGGGGAACTGCTCATTCGTGAGAGCGAAGCCCTCAAGCACGCGGTGCTGCAATCGATACCCGTGCATCTTTGCGTGCTCGATCGCACTGGGGTGGTGATCTCCGTGAACGATGCGTGGACGAAGTTCGCCGAAATGAATGGGCTTGATCTCATCGGGTTTGGTTTGGGCGCCAACTATTTGGAAGAGTGCCGCCGAGCGGCGGAAAGAGGCGTCCCCGAAGCTGAGACGGTAAGGAGCAAGATATGTCAAATCCTCGATGGCAAGCTGAATGATTTCAGCATGGAGTACGATTGCCACTCTCCCGATGAGAAGAGATGGTTCACACTGTACGCCGCTCCGCTAACCGAGGACCTGAGGGGAGTCGTGATCGCCCATGTAAACATCACCGCGCGTAAATTGGAAGAGGAGCGTCTCGCGGAGGCTTTAAGAGAGACTGATCAAGCCAAAATGGAGATGGAGGAGGTCAATCGGCAACTTAAAAACGCTTTGATTAAATCCCGGAAATTGGCGATTGAGGCGGAGGTTAGCAACTTGGAGAAGAGCGTTTTGCTGGCATCCATTCCCTCAATCCTAATCAGCGTGAACTCCTCCGATCGCATCATACAATGGAATACTGCGGCGGAAAGGCATTTTGGCATCCCTGCGGGGCGAGTTTTGGGAAATGAGTTTCGAACCTTGCCAATTTCATGGAATTGGGAGAAAGTTTCCGAGGCGATGGAGCGATGCCGCGCCAATGGGGAGACGGTGCGTATGGATGAAGTTGCGTATCGAAATAAGAGAAACGATCCATGTTTCCTATGCGTCACCATCAATCCGTTCCAAAGGGATATGAACGGGAATTCCGGGCTGTTGCTCTTAGCAGAGGACATAACCGAAAGGAAAATACTACTAAGCCAGTTGAATCAGTCGCAACGTTTGGAAAGCATAGGGCAATTGGCGGCTGGAATAGCTCACGAGATCAACACCCCCACTCAATACATCGGGGATAACATTCGGTTCCTGCAGGATGCATTCAGCAATGTCCTCACAGTTCTGAAGCAATATGACGATCTAATTGGTGACGGTGGCATGGAATGCCTGAAAGGAGAGGAAGTCGCGCGGATTCGGGAGCTACGGAGGAAACTGGATATTGACTATCTTATTTCGGAAACTCCCGCAGCGATATCGGAGGCTTTGGAGGGTGTGGGAAGAGTTACGAAAATCGTTCAGGCGATGAAGGAGTTCTCGCATCCGCATGAAATGGAGAAAGTCGCCTACGATATGAATAAGGCGATTGAGAGCACGGTGACCGTTGCGAGAAATGAGTGGAAATATATCGCCGATATCGATCTGCGGCTGGATCGTTCCTTGCCTCCGGTTCCATGTTTGCCCGGGGAGATCAATCAGGTTCTCTTGAATCTCATCGTGAACGCAACGCACGCTATCGGCGATGTGGTGGGGGATGGCGGAACGACGAAAGGGAAAATAACCATCTCCACAAAAAACATGGGTGAGTACGCGGAGATAAGAGTGTGCGACACGGGAACAGGAATCCCCGAGGAGATCCGGGATCGCGTATTCGACCCATTCTTCACCACAAAAGAGGTGGGAAAGGGGAGCGGGCAGGGATTGTCCATCGCACATATGATCATTACGGAAAAGCACCAGGGAAGGATTTTTTTCGAGACGGAAATGGGTGTTGGAACGACTTTTATTATCCAATTGCCGTTGCAGGATGCATGAAAGAATGGAAAGCGGTTGGGGGCGCCCAATAGATGCGAACTCCGCGTCGGCATGCACGGATTCCGCGTTTTGAATTTACATTCATTTAGCCTGATTTGAGTCCGGATTTTCCGGACCGCTATGGGTTATCTTGCGCCAGGTGTCGGTAGGGAATTGCCTTTGCATCAAGCGTAGCGACTTGTGAATGGAATGGATTGAGGTTTGACATGAAAAAAGTGTTGTTTGTCGATGATGAACCGAATATTTTGCAGGGTTTGCAGAGAATGCTGCGTCCTAAACGCGAGGATTGGGAGATGTATTTCGCCAATGGCGGCGAAGAGGCGTTAAACATTCTGCAACAGACGCCGATGGATGTAATCATCACCGATATGCGTATGCCGGGCATGGATGGCGCGATACTGCTCGAGAAGGTCTCCAAATTGTATCCCGAAGTGGTGCGGATAGTTCTATCAGGTTACTCCGACGATGTAAACATCCTTCGATCCATTGTAAACTCCCATCAATTTCTGTCGAAGCCTTGCGATTATGACACGTTGATTGCCACTCTGAACCGCGCCACATGGTTGCAGGATTATTTGAATAATCCGTTCTTGCAAAGGCTCACCGCCAACACATCCTCGCTTCCAAGTCATCCATCGCTTTATTACGAGATCGTGCTCATGCTTGAAAAACCGGAGTGCACTATCAAGGAAATAGCGGAAAAGATATCCGCGGATATCGGTATGTCCGCAAAGATATTGCAACTTGTAAACTCAGCGTATTTCGGGAGCTACAAACATATCACATCCCTTGTTCAGGCGATCAATCTGATTGGCTTGAACATGGTGAAATCACTGGTGCTCTGCTTTCATGTCTTCAGCGGATTCAATAATTCAAAGTTAAGTAGCAATCTGATTAACAATCTATGGAAGCACAGCCTCCAGACAGCCCAGGTCGCGGATCGCATCGCTCGGATGGAGCAGCTGGATCGTAAGATCGTTGAGGAGGCGTATTCCGCCAGTCTGCTTCATGACGTGGGGATGTTGATTCTTCTCAACAACCTCCCAACGGAATACGAACCGATATTGATGAACCAGATGCTACCGGATATCCCGATAGATGAGGCGGAAGAGGCGTATTTCGGAGCCAGCCATGCGGATGTAGGGGCGTATTTGATGGGTTTGTGGGGGTTGCCTGAGTCCATGATGCAGGCGATCGCCTATCATCACACCCCTAGCAGATGGAAATGCGGAGAGTTCAATAGCATTGCACTAGTGCATGCCGCGAATGTTCTGACGACTGAGATGAATCCTGACATGCCCAGAAGCGAATCGGTGCGATTCGACGAGGAGTATCTCGACCGTCTTGGCTTGCAAGGGAAAACGGATATATGGCGAAAACAATGCCGGATCGCGGAATAGGATGAAACGACATGAATCGAAGAGTGCTTTTTGTGGATGACGAAATGAATCTGCTTTTCGGCATCCAAAGACAGTTCCGTAATCGATACGAAGTCTCCATTGCACAAGGACCTAAGACGGGTTTGGAGATGATACGGAGGATGGAGCCATATGCGGTGGTGGTGGCGGATATGCGGATGCCATATATGAATGGCATCGAATTCCTGGCGGAAACGATGCGTCTCGCACCGGACACCGTGCGAATTATGCTCACAGGGCAAGCGGATCAGCAAACGGCCATGGATGCCGTGAACCATGGTCAGATATTTCGGTTCCTCAACAAGCCATGTCCTCCTGAAAAATTCGCCATGGCCATTGACGCAGGCATCGAGCAGCATCGTCTGATAACCGCAGAGGCGGAGCTTCTTCGCAACACTCTTACGGGTAGCGTTCGCCTGCTTACGGAGCTGCTCGCCTCCTCCAGCCCTGAGACATACGCCCGCAATCAGGCATTGAAACAGTATTGCAAGATGGTTGGGAATTATCTGCAATTAAAGAATCCTTGGGAACTGGAACTGGCTGCGATGCTGTGCGAGATCGGGCGCATAGCCGTTCCGTCGGAGATCGTTGCCAAATGCGACTCCAATGGGGATTTAACCGAGCAGGAACGGGAAATGTGGGAGCGAACCCCCGGAATCGCTCACGACCTGCTGATCAACATCCCTAGAATGGAATCCATAGCCAAAATCATCCTCTATCATCATAAATGTTATTCCGGCTCAGGCTTCCCAAACGATAACATTTCGGGGGAGGATATTCCCGTTGAATCGAGAATAATAAAAGCTTTAATGGATTTTATCGAACTGGAGAAGGCAAACTCATCGCGAACAGTGGCGTACCGGATGATGTTGATGCGTTACGGATGGTATGATGCATCGGTCATGGACGCCATAGAAAAGACCTTGATATCCCCAAAGAACCCAAAAGAGGAAAGCTCGGAGTTCATTCCTGATTCGCAAATGGTGGATAATATCGCGAAGGCCATGGAGCATGGATATGTGGAGAAGGAGGTGCACGAACTATTTGTTGGAGATATTCTTTACAACGATCTTGATCTGCTTGACGGGAAAATGATCCTTCCCAGAGGGGCGACGATAACCAGCGTGCTTCTCGAGAAGATCATGAACTATCATCGTCTCAAGGGGGTGCGGGAACCCATTCAGATAGCATTATGACGTGTCGTCCCAATCCGGACTTGTCAGAAAGCGTCAGAGGGACCTTTGCAAATCCCGGCGCAGGAGGTGATATTCGTAATTCACTGTTTATCAGGAAAACACGGAACCCCTTGCATCATATGACGGCTTGTGCAAGTATTATAGATAAGGCGTTTTGATCATGTCGAACAGAAAAGCCAATATAATCTTGCGAGGAGCGGAAACATGTCAATCCAAAGTGGGGGGAAGAGCAAGTCATTGTCTGAGGTGAATGCGCATTTCAGATACCAGACCGAACGGTTCGAATCGGAAGCGCGTTTTGCCGATTCGCTTTGCGATCTTCATCCGGACAAAGCGGATGAATGGAAGCCTCTGATTGCGGAGGCGCGCAAAAGAGTGTTCTCGGCGTTGAGCGGCGGGAGCCTTGCCGAACTTGAGAAGGCTGTGAGCGAGGCTGAGGCGTTGCTGGCTCCGCTTGGAGGCGTGGCGAAGAGTTACACAATACACTGCGTGGGGCATGCCCACATCGATATGAACTGGATGTGGTCCTGGCCGGAAACGGTCGCGGTCATCAACGATTCCTTCCTGACGGTTCTGCGCCTGATGGAGGAGTTTCCTGAGTTTCATTTTTCTCAGAGTCAAGCGAGCGTTTACGCCAGTGTGGAGAAGCACAACCCGGAGATGCTGGAGCGAATCGCTCAGAGAGTGAAAGAGGGGCGATGGGAGGTGACCGCAAGTCACTGGGTGGAGAATGACAATAACATCGCAGGCGGGGAGAGCCTCACTCGCCATCTTCTTTACACCAGGCAACACATGCACAAGCTGTTTGGCATCTCCCCCGAGGACGTGCCGATCGACTGGTGTCCGGACACCTTCGGGCACGCTCGCACGCTGCCAACCTATTTGGTGCGAGGGGGTATCAAGTATATCTACCTTCATCGACCTGGGGTTTATTTGACGCAAAAGCCGGACGCCTTTTGGTGGAGTGCGCCTGACGGATCGCGCGTGCTGGCTGTCAACCATATGAATTTGGGATACAACATGACCCTGATGCCGGGAATTATGGACCATCTCGTGAAATTTGCGAAAAATTACGGTGGCAAGGATTACATGATCGTATATGGCGTGGGGGATCATGGCGGCGGTCCCACTCGGCGGGATTTGTCTTTCGGATTGGACATGAACAAGTGGCCGATTTTCCCGAACATACGTCTCACCACTGCGAAATCATATTATGAGAAACTGGAGAAGTTGGGAGACAAACTGCCGACGCTCGATTGCGAATTGAATACGGAGTTCACGGGTTGCTACACAACGCAATCGCTGATTAAGAAAATCTGTCGGTTCGGTGAGGCGCGTCTCAAGGATGCAGAAGCCGCTTCCACGATGGCTTGGGGTGCGACGGGTTTGGCTTACCCGAACGGAACTCTGCGAGACGACTGGGTGGACATCCTTTTTAATCATTTCCATGATATTCTTCCCGGTTCCGGTGTGCATGACACGCGCACCTACGCCCACGGGCTTTATCAAACATCCATGGCGAGCGTGTCCCAGATTGAAACCAAGGCGCTTCGAAGTCTCGCCTCAAGAATTGACACAGTAGCGGGGGATACCGGATCGTCGGATCCGTTCCTATCGAATGTCTCCAGCGCCATGGGGGCTGGTGTGGGATTCCGATTCGATCAGGCAGGCATGAGCCTTTCGGATCAGACACGCGGAGGATGGCCTAAGCCCTTCATGCTGTTCAATCCGCTTGCGTCAGATCGCGAGGAAGTGATCGAGGCGACCCTTTGGGATAACGAGGTCTATTGGGATCCTGCGCGTCCGCTCCGATCTAGGAAATACCACGTGACATTTCCCGACGGCTCAGTGATCCCCGCTCAAATGATAACCGCAGGGAATTTCTGGGGGCATGAATACGCCATCGTTGCGTTTCCCGCGCTCATTCCTTCATTGGGCTACTCTCTTGTCATGGTGGATGAGGTTCGGGGCGAAATTCCCTCCCCCGCCCCTCATGAGGCTTGGTTGCTTGGAACACGGCATCATTGCGAATACGCGCCCGTGGAGAGAAGCATCGAAGGGTTGGAGAATGAGTATCTACGAGTGGAACTGGATTCCCAAAACGGTGGAATAAAACGGCTAATCGATAAGAAAAGCGGCAAGACCATCATTGAGAATGCGCCGTTGCTGGAATATGCGGTGGAACGTTCGCACGGGATGAGCGCTTGGTCCGTAGACCACACAGGACCAACGGAAATCCCAGTTGTCGCTTCGATGACACGTTCGCTGCCCGGGCCCCACAAAGTGACGATCGAAGTGAAAGCGAAAATACATTCATCGGATATGAAGATCACATACGAACTCCGCGCTGGCGATCCGATGCTTTACATTCACATCTCCGGCGTTTGGTTTGAAAGAGGAACCCCCCAAACCGGCGTGCCCGTTCTTAGCTACGTCCTGCCGTTATCTGCGTGCGATGCGAAAGCCTCCTATGAAATACCGTTCGGCTCAATCGAGAGAGGCTTCAACAACGGAGAGGAGTTACCCGCTTTGCAATGGGCGAAAGTATCGGGAACGGCGAATGGCGAGAAGGCGGGATGCGCGTTGCTGAATGACACCAAGCATGGTTATTCCCTGAAGGGAAACACTCTCCGACTTACGTTGATCCGCAGCAGCTATGAGCCGGATATTCTGCCGGAAATCGGCTCCCATGAGATTCATTTGGCGTTGCTTCCCTTCGCCGGAGAGATGGATGATGCGAGCGTCACAGCGGCGGCGGATCGGTTCAATCGCCAAGTGAAGGTGGTGAGCACGGATATTCATGAGGGCTCTTTGCCTCGACAAGCGGAGTTGGTTAGCATCTCTCCTGCGAATGTCACTCTTTCCGGTTTGAAAAAGGCGGAGGATGATGATGCGGTCATCGTTCGGGTTTATGAATCGGAAGGGCGGAAAACCGATTGTGTCGTGAGGATCAATGAAAGCATCCTTGGGAAAGTGGCTTCCGTTACCGAGGTTGATTTGATGGAAAGACCGATAAAATCAAACGTTCGAACCACGGATAATAGCGTGACCGTGACCGTTCCAGCCTACGGAATCGCCTCCCTTCGGATATCCTTAACCCGGAGCTAAAATCAAATGAAACGCTCCCTCCGCGAAAAATCCCAATCGCAGGGGGAGCGTTTCATTTAGGGAACGAGCGAATTAACCATTGAGAGGAAGATGAACGGTACTCCCGGTATCGGCGGCTTTCTTCCCTGCGGATAGTATTTCCTGGGCGTCGCGGCTTACCTCCATGGAGCAAAATCCTTCGACGGGCTCGTTGTTCTCAATGCAATGAATGAGGTATTCCGGACCATTGCGCTTGGGGCTTTCCAATGGGCGAGGGGTAATCACCTGTTGCTCCTTTCCAGCCTGTTGGAGATACAGCTTATCCCCTCCCACTGCGAGTGAGCCATCCACTCCGTACGCAACCGGATTATGGGTGGCGTAGTGCACCTTTTGTGTCCAGCATGCTTCGGCGACACCGAAAGAGTGCGGGTATTTCATTAGAATGATGGCGTTATCATCCGGAACGGGGTAATCCTTTACAAACACACCGCGAAAGCCGGTGACCTCTGTGGGTAACCCCATGTATCTGGCGCACATATCCGCCGAGTAGCAACAGTAGTCCATCAAAGCCCCCGCACCATTTTTCTCTTCGTTATATAACCATTGCCAAAAGTAGGTGGAGCATCCTATCTCCTTTGGCCCATTGTGCGCCGACCTTTGTTTGAAATAGATGAGAGGTCCGATCTCACCGGCAAGGATACGTCGTTCCATCTCTTGAATGGCGGGGGACCACGCCGTGGGCCAGTTTATCATGAGCTTTATTCCCGCTGTTTTGGCTGCGGCGACCATTCGGTTCGCTTGTTCAACGGTAGCAGCCATGGGCTTTTCGCTGATGACGTGTATTCCCTTCGCTGCGCACCTCTCCACTATATCCGCGCAGACACTGTTTTCGGAGGCGGCTTGAACGATATCCAGCTCCTCTTTGTCTATCATCTCCTCCCACGAGGGGTATGTCCGGGAAACCCCGTATTTAGTGGTTATCCTTTCTCGTAACTCCTCGTTAACATCCCCCGCAGCGACAAGTACGCAATCCTTGCGCTTCGCCCATATGTCCAATTCGCCCCACACATGATCATGCACCATGCTTGCCACACCTACGCGATATTTCTTAGCGGCCATGTTCGGAACCCTTTCTTCGTTTATAGTGAACACTCTTCGTTATACCTTTTCCGGTGGATTCGGTATATTTCCCACCCGACGAACGATCACGTGCGCTTGCCCGGTTCACTCGCACCACCGCCAAGAGGCGCGTGAGGGGTTCGTTCGGTATTTTAACCTCAATGATTTCCGTATCGGATCCTCCAAGACGATGGATCACCTCCAACGATTGAGCGATCTCCTCACGGGCATTGGAGCTTTTCATCCCCACGACCCTCCCCCCATGCTTTGCAAGAGGCAGGAGCCATTCCATGAGTTGCGGCATGTGCGCCACCGCCCTCGCGACAACCCAGTCGTATCGTTGACGGTGAAGAGGATCCTTGCCTGCGTCCTCAGCCCTACTATGCGCGATGCGCACCTCCCGAAGTTGCAGGGTGTCAATCACGGATTCGAGGAATGTAAGTTTTTTTCTCGTCGCGTCCATCAGTGTCACGTCAAGGGAGGGAAAAGCGATTTTTAGCGGGATTCCCGGAAACCCCGCGCCGGTGCCCACATCGATCAAGCGTCCTTCCCCTGTGAAATCCGGGATGGCTCCCAACGTCAATGAATCCAAAAAATGCTTGGAAAGCGTCTCCTCGGGCGAGATTCGCGTAAGATTCATCTTTCGGTTCCAGTCCATCAAAAGCGCGTGAAATGATGCCAACTGATCGACTTGAAAAGGGGTAAGCTCCACGCCCAACTCCTTGGCGCCAATTACAAGTTTTTCATAATCCATCTCTTCCATGGAGGGATTCTTGCTCCTGTTTCGTATTAACTGCTATAATCCGTGATGATTGCGTTCGAAATATCGATGCGTAATTTTAAACGCTGATTTTTACAAATACCTGATATTGTATGATAATCTCAATCCGGCAAGCAAAATGGATGGAGAGATGGCAAGCCGGACAGGATGTGGATCGAGGGGGTTATTGATGAAGGACAACATTCTATCTCAGGAGACGATGGAGAAATATCTGTCTCTGAGAAGAATCATTGAAGATATGGGTTCCGTTGTGGTTGGCTTTTCGGGGGGAGTGGACAGCGCCATCGTATTAAAAGTGGCATACGATATTCTTGGCTCGAAGGCGATTGGCGTGATAGGGGACTCCGAGGCTTTTCCGGAAGGCGAGGTTGAATCCGCACTGAAAATCGCCAGGGAAATCGGGGTGGAGATCATACGAACTCCCACTCATGAGTTGAGCAACATCCATTTTCGAGTGAATAACCCGGATAGATGTTATCACTGCAAAACCGAGCTTTTCGGGCAGTTGCGAAGAATTGCCGACGAGAGGGGCGTCCCATGGATAGCCGATGGCTCTCATGCAGGGGATACGGGGGATTACCGTCCGGGAATGGTGGCAGCTCGCGAGCAATCCGTGCGAAGCCCGTTGCAGGAGGCGGGCATCAACAAGTCGGAGATAAGGGAGATCGCTCGTTTTTTGGGGTTGTCCAACTGGGACAAACCGTCGTTCGCCTGTCTCTCCTCTAGATTTCCCTATGGCACTGAGATCACTTCCGAACTTCTGGCGCAAGTCGATGGGTGCGAAAAGGTGATGCGGGAGCTGGGGTTCCGTCAATTCCGCGTGAGACATCACGACACGATCTGCCGTTTGGAAGTGGAGCCTCAGGACATTCCCCGCGTGCTTGAATTGCGAGAGGTCATTAACGGCCGTATGAAAGAGCTTGGGTATCTCTATGTCACTTTGGACTTGGAGGGATATCGAACCGGTAAAATGAACGATCCTCTTCGGAGAAGTGAGAACTCTTTGTTGCGCAAGGATGAAATCAAGTCAATGGTGAAATGAGGCTCCCTATAGGAGGAGCCTCTCTCATTTTTTCCCTAGGGTGTTAAGACGATCCGCCGGGCTGACGATCTCCGTGAGGCGCAGCCCGAAATTATCCTCAATAACCACCACTTCACCTCGGGCGATCAGTTTGCCGTTCACCAGAAGATCAACGGGTTCCCCCGCCACCCTTTCCAATTCGATGATGGATCCGGCGGACAATGCGAGAACATCCTTGATGAGCATCTCCTTTCTCCCCAATTCAACCGTAGCCTCCAATGGGATATCCATGATGAGGTCGATGCCTCTTGGTAACTCCTCACTCACCGAATGGACGTCAAATGGTTGAAAGACGTCCTGCCGAGGTGCGGTGGCAACATTCATGGAATCTATTTGCTGAGTTTGAGAGGTATCCTTCGATGCGGAGGATTGCAAGTTCATTCCCCTTGCGATTTCCGGCGTCAGGAAGAGATACATTTTGAATTCAGTTTCATCCATCATCTGGACAATGAAAACGATTTGAACAACCTCTCCTGTCATGGCGAAGGCGGTCGGGAGAGTGAGGGGGCCATGGGAAACCGCGCTCTTATCCAGCTGTATTATCTTCCCCAATGCGTTGCCGAGCGCAATCCCCAAACCTCTTATAGTCCCTTTTAATATCTCGGACAGGCTATCATTTATCTCCTCGGTCATTTCCGAGGGAGGGGTGTTACCGGATATCGCGCCATAGATGGCGAGAGCTTGATCGAGCGGAAACGCGAGCACACTTTCCTGATTTCCGATTTCGGTGAAGGAAAAAGTGATTTGAATCGTTTCTCCGACAGTCTCCATCACCGAATCCACGGTTTGCATGGAGACCTGAGGGTTCACGACAGTGATAAGTTGCCCGATTCCCTCTGAAAGCGCCAAGCCTAGCGCATCAAGAAGCGAGACCATACTCTCTTGCAAAGCATTTATTTCAGGGGCGTCCAATCCCGCCATATTATTCACCCTTTCTCCTCGTTAACGATACGATTGATATGTAAAGCGACCTTTCTTCCCGTAGTTCCCGGCTTTCCCTTGAATTTCACGCGCCCCCCGATCATTAAATCGACCTCGTCATCGCTTTTTCTCTCCAGTTTGAGAGTGTCTCCGGCTCTTAAATCAATCAACTCTTTCACGGTTAAAATCGTGGACCCCAATCGGCATATGCAGGTGATATTCGTTGATTCCAATCGTTTCGCGATAATCGGGGCGTTCAAGCCCGAGGTGGATTGAGTGTTTGGGGAGAACCACCTTTGTGCGGAGAGCTTGACGATAATCGGTTTCAATAGGAGGTAGGGGAGGCACAAACTCATGGCGCCCCTCAGATCGCCAATCTTCACCTCGAATAGTATGGATACCACAGTGTCGTTCGGTGGGACAATTTGAATGAATTGGGCTTGTGTCTCCATGATCTCCCTTCGCGGGGTGAACTGCGCGATACCCTCCCAAGCGTTCTTCAACTCCTTGGTGGCTCTATCCACGATGGTCGATGCGAGGGATTTCTCTATTTCGGTCAGGTTGTTCCCGTTCTTCACCATATTGCCGGGGCCGCCTAACAGTCGATCTATCATTGACAGCACAACGTTAAACTCGATTTCCAGTATCGCCTGACCGGAAAGCGGGGTCATGCTGAAGACATTGATAATTGAAGAGGTGATGGATCGCATATATTCATCGTAGGGGACCTGCTCAACCGAAACAAGATCCACATGCGTGGAGACACGCAAATACGCCGAGAGGGACGAGGCGTACAGTCTGGCGAACGTTTCATGCAGCATTTGCAGGGTGCGTAGCTGATCTTTGGATAGTTTATCGGGGCGTCGAAAATCGTAAGGTTCGTAAGCGACGGTTTTCGCCGCCGAGTCCCTGGCGAGAGGCGATCGCGCTTGCCCTTGTTGGTGCGTAGTTTCGACGGAGGAGGATTCGACCTGTGAATCACTCGTTCCATCACCGCTTAACGAGGAGAGGAGAGCCTCAATCTCCTCTTGTGAAAGTATCTCAACCATATCGCCCTCCTAGCCCGGGGGGCGATATGGCTTATGGACGGATATCATCCGTCTACAAGGAATCGCATCCCCGAACCTTTACTGCGTTGCGAAATCAAGAAAGTAGATGGTGACTACGTCATCGGAACCCAACTCGGTGTTGATCTGGTTCACTAATTCCTGTTTCAGCTTTTCTCGATCCGCATCCGTGGATACATCCGCTAGCGTCTTTGTCGTCAGAACGGTAATGATAGCGTCTCGAATGATTGGGGTGTCATCCTGAATCGTGGATGCGCTCACCCCTTCCTTAAGTCCAATGGCGAATGTCGCCTTCAGGTAGTGATTGCCATTTCCTGCGAGGTTCACCAGAAATTCATCCAATGAAACTTTGGCTCCGACCTTCACAACCGATTTCTTATCCTTGTTCTGTTTTGAATGGTTCCGAAGTAATATCGTACCTGCTATCGCCAGATTTATAATCAGGATTACCGCAATAATCCCAATAATCAGCATCTTCTTACCGCCCTTGGGCTTCGCTTCAGCCGTTTGCTCCGTTTTTTCAGTCTTTTCCTCGGTTTTGCCCGCCATCTTGTTCGCGCCTTTCTTGGAAAGCAATGAAAGAGGCAGTCCATCGGAACGATGGACCGCTCTTCTCTGTCTCATTATCGGCAAACGGGACGTTTTAAATCAGGGAATGGGATCGGGAACTATCCTGGGATTATTCCGAGCACATCCTGCAACATTGTGTTTACAGTTGAGATAATTTTCGTGTTGGCTTCAAATCCTCTCTGAGTAATGATGAGATTTGTGAACTGTGAGGAGAGATCCACATTGGACATCTCCAAGTAACCCGGATTGATGGAGCCATTGCCATTTTGATTCGCGACCCCGTATTGAGGTGTTCCGGAGTTGCTCGAGGGTTGGTACATATTGTTGCCCACATTTGTTAACCCCCCTGGATTTACAAAGGAGGCGAGAGCAATCTGCCCCAAAGGCTTGGTCTGCCCGTTGGTGAACACCCCGTTCAGCACTCCATTTGAGTCTATCGTGTAACTCTGAAGCGTGCCAGCCGCGCTGCCATTCTGCGACGACGCTTGCGCATTGGAATCGCTTGACAACTGAGTGAGTGCGGAGTTGTTCAACGTGACCGTGAAGGGTGACACCGACCCGTTGGTGGGGGTGACGATGATTGTCTGGCTTGAACCTGCGATAAGTTGTCCGTTAGATCCGAAATAGAGAGGCGTGTTGTTCGGACTGGATGACGAAGAGATTACATTTCCATTCTCCGATGCCGTCCATGTCCATTCCGATTGCGCTCCGGGAGGTGCGTTTTGGCTTAATGGAACGCGGGTGTATTGAAAATTGATCATATGCGCCACGCCGAGGCTATCGTAAATCTGTTCCGACGCCCCCCACGTAGGGGTGGCGCCGGCCTGACCGTCAGCGGTCCCTGTGAGAGTGGACGCACTTGCGGCGGAGGTCATTGAGCCGTAATTAAGACTTAGGGATAACGGAGACGCTCCGTTCGCTCCGGGTATTTGCTCGGCGTGATTCGCACCGTTCTGACCATCCAATAAAATGGAGCTCCCCAACAGATTTCCGGAACTATCCGCAAACTGAAGCCCGGAACCCGTTTCGTATGCTTTGGCGTTCCCGCTTGCGCTATTGTAGATTGTGGTGCCATCCACCTTCACTTGAACGTCCCAGGACTGAGTCGCTCCTGCAGGCACCCCTGTTCCCGTGGGGTTGGATACGGGATTGGAGAAAATGGTTTCCACGGTATGAGGGTTGCCTAGAGAGTCATAGACCGTGACGGTGTTATCCGCCGTGTCCGACGCCGTCGCTGCGGAGTTTAAATTGCCTGAGTAGTCCACTTTCGTGCTGTACAACGCGGAGCTGGCGTTCAGATTACCGCTGAATTTAATATCGGCGGTTTGCTGCGGGGGCATGATCTCGCCTAAGGGCACGGTCAGCGTGCTTGCCGGTGTGATGGATGTGGTCGTATTGATGGTTCCAAAGCTATCCGCAGGATAACCGAGCACTTTTTGGCCCGTGGATGGATTCACGAGCGTGCCGGAACTGTCAATTGAGAATGAGCCGTCTCGGGTGTAGCTGAGGGCGGAGCCATTGGACACCACAAACATACCGTTCCCTTGGATCGCCAAATCGGAGTTATTGCCGGTGGATTGTAGATTGCCTTGGCTTTGGTCGGTTTGTATTCCACCGAGGGAAACTCCAAGTCCCACCTGTATGGGGTTTTGTCCTCCCGCTCCGGAAGCGGTGGGAGCGGTGGCTGCTTGTATTGTTTGTGAGAGTTGATCCTGAAATGAGACACTTGCGGATTTGTAACCCACCGTGTTCACGTTAGCGATATTGTTGCCGATGACATCAATACCGCTTTGTTGCGTCTGCAAACCGCTGACGCCGGAATACATCGCTTGTAGCATTATTCAACCTCCGTTTGAATAGCGGTTCCTTCATTCATTCCGGAACCCAGGCCTCCCCGTGGGAAAACGGCGGTCCGGCCTGTTGACATCCTGTCGACTTTACCGTAATGGATTGCGTTCGTTCCTTATGCGCGGATTACGCTATCACCGCGCTGTCGATGTTGGTAAAAACGTTTTGCTTCAAGTTCTCCTTGTCCACCACCGTGATAACCGTGCGGTTCGGAACGCTCACCACGAACGCCGTGTCATCCATCAACACGAGCGATTCTCTTCCTCCCTTATCCGCCACTTTTTGCACGGCGCCTTCAATCCTCTGGATATCCGTGGCTCCCAAATCTATCCGCCTAGATTGAATCCTCATCTGAGCATGGGCTGAGAATTTCAGCGTTCCCATCCTGCCCTCCGCCTGCTTGAGGGTATCGGCGAAGCTTATTCCGTTTTCCCGCTCCTGCGGCTGACGAAGAGAAGGGGTTGTTACGGGCTGCTGTGGTCCAATGAGTATTTCGTTAAGATTGATCGGTTCCGCCATGACACCATTTCCGCCTCATACTTATTGCACGCTTTGAACATCGGATAACGGTATGTCCTGATTGTTCACTGTAATATTCACTCCAGTATTCGTATAGGATACCGCCTGCACCACTCCGTTTATGGGCGTGTTGACACCATTCACCATACTCATAGCGGTAACCGTTTTTCCCAGAAGTGAAGTGGCCTGAATTTGCCCCATATCCTGGGTGATCGTGTTCACTCCGTTTACTGTTGAAAATTGAGCCAATTCCGCAAGGAACTGAGTGTCATCCTGCGGCGACATCGGATCCTGGTTTGTCATTTCCGCCATCATGATATTCAGAAAATCCTGTTGTCCCAATGTCTGATTATTGGTGACGGTTGGGGTTGCGCTTTCGGACCCCGCGGAGGATCCGATACTGCTAATACTCATTATACACCTCCATAATGCCAAAATACGGACGAAATCCCCCGCCACGCCCGCTTATTATTCGCTGTCATGCCGAATAGTCCAAATATTCCCTTGACAGAGTCATACTGGGTTGATAAACGGAGTTCGTGGCATTGAAGCCTTCATCATTTGCATGGATGATTGAGTTCACCTGTACCGAGTTTGACGGTTGATTCATCGATCCAAAATCTCTTTGTTGCGAAAAGTTCTGCATGGATACATCCAAACCTTGCAGAGAGTACCCTCTGTTTTCGAGGAGAGCGACGAGTAAATCCCGTTTATCATTCAGCGCGTCGAAAGCGTGTTGGGTCGTGGTCATGATCTGGGCGTCCAATTGATGATGATCCGACACCATGGTCACTTGTACGTCACCTAAATGATCCGGTTTTAAATGAAGAGTTATTTCCTGACGTCCTTGCGTGATCCGCATGGTCTCAAGCTGCCGCATTGTCTGATCCACCACCTGTATCCTATCCTGCAGGGATATCGAAGGGGGAGAGGACAATCCTGCGGTTGATGGGTCGAATTTACTCATATTTGGAGCCATCCCCGTAGAGGATAGCGAATTGTTCGAGTTACGCTGCTCTCCGTGATCGCCTCCGTTCCCGGATCCGTTCCGGTTCATATCCGTTTTGGAACCGGAGGAAGTCGGGGGTGTGGCGACGTTTGAGGCTGAACCGTCCGTTGACGCACCATTTACGTTTCCCGAGTTATCTTCGTGAGGTGCGGAGAGATTTTTCAGCGGAGGTTGCGCAATCGCCATCGGCTCACTCATCCCTTGCCCTGCCTTGGATGACGTGTCGCCGATGACGGGAGATAAAGCCTCCCCTTGTTTGTCTTGGCCTGACCCCGATATCCTATCGGAAGGCGAAGAGGGGGCTTGCGCATCGTTTTTAAGCATCAGATGGGACGCACCTGGATGAGGGTTGGAATTTTCCGTCAATACCAGTGGAGTCCCCGACGACGGATTGCCTGACACCCGTAGCTGCAGGCTAGGGTCCTTTTGCCCGCCTCCGTCGCCTTTTGCGGGATTAACCGTATCCTGCATTGAGCGGGTGTCGTTGTTTGGCGTCTGCGTTTGCATGTTGGCATTAGCATTGAGGTGTGTTTTCAGTTCACCGACCGCCGTTGGTGCGGTGTCCACTGTTGACACGATATCGTGGAATGGCAGGGTTGTTTGAGGAACATCCGCCGCCCCAATGGGCATTTGGGTTGTGGTGGATGCGGCGCTCTCTCCGGATAGTTTCGCTGATTTGCCTGAGGTTGATTGCGCGATCAACTCGTTTGGTAGTGTCAGCACATCATTTGCGGGGAGGGCTTTTGTCGTGATAACCGCCATCGCCGAAGACTGGGCACGATTCGTTTCGGGGGTGGCGGCGGATAATGCGACCTCGCATGTGAGAGTGGATGCAAGGGGCATTGGGATGGACAGCGTGTTTTGAATGGATAATGCGGGCAAGGCGGATGCACTTGCTGTTTGCGTTGCGTTGGTTTTGTCTTTTCCCGTTTTGTCGGACTTGATTGGGGTGACAGCTTTGGCGACCCCTCCCAATGGATTGCTCTTTGAACTATCAATCTTTATAGCGTTTGAGTTTTCGGGTGAGGCTATGGCGTCCGACGCGATGATCCGCTCACTCAAACTGTTTTTTATCGTTTGCGCGATATTGCCGGTCAAAGCGGAGGGGGCTCCCGATTCCGGTGAATCCTTCATCTGAGCGGCGTCGCTATGGGACGATGTGGCGTTTTTGCCTCCATCATTCCCGGATGGCGTATCCATGGTTTTTTGATTGGATGGCAAGGGAATGGATTGATCCGTTTTCTGAGAAGCCATCGTCAATGCTTGCTGAAAGGGATTAGTCCCATCCGAGGAATGATCCCCGGCGGTTTTACCGATCGGGCTGTTTGACGTCTCTTTTTGCGTAACGATGTCGCCGAGAGATTTGAGATTCAATTCCGATTGCTCCGAAAACGTTATTTCGTAATCACGGCGATATTATCGGAAATTTTATTGTGTGACTTTAGGGGAAATGTGGAAAAATAAGGGTCCGCTTTTTTAACCGGACCCTTTCATTGATAAAACGCGGATGGCGTATTACGCTCAGTTTTTTATCTCATTGAGAAGGTTTTCGATGAGCGTCTCAAGTTTCATCGCTCCCAGGTCTCCCTCCCCTCTCTTGCGAACGGATACCACTTCCGCCTCCACGTCGCGCTTCCCCATCACTAGCATGTATGGTATTTTCTGCGTTTCCGCCTCGGCGATCTTCTTGCCAACTCTCTCCGATCTGGAATCGATATCCACTCGAAGCCCCTTGCTACGCATGATCTCAGCTATCTTTTTAGCGTAGTCCAATTGGGCATCGGCGATGGGTAGCAGTATCGCTTGAATAGGCGCCAGCCAGAGCGGAAAAGCTCCCGCGTACTGTTCGATGAGCAACCCCATGAAACGCTCGGTTGAACCGGTGACTGCGCGGTGAATCACCACCGGAGTTCGTTCGGTTCCGTCCTCTGCGATATAGGTGCATCCCAAACGCGCGGGTTGAATGAAGTCCACCTGAATGGTGGAGGCGGTCCACTCCCTGCCAATGACATCCTTCGTTTGGAAATCCGCCTTTGGACCGTAGAAAGCCGCTTCGCCCGGGGCTTCGTAATATTCCACTCCGTTGGCATCAAGAGAACGCCGTAGCGCCGCCGTGGCTCGATTCCATTTATCGTCATCCGCCACGTATTTGCCGCCTGGTTCCTCGCCGCGCAGGGAGAGGCGAACGCGATAATCCTTGAAGCCATAATGATTCAGAACCTCGCGGATCAGCGCCAACGCCAATCCGAATTCGCTTTCCACCTGATTCTCCGTGCAAAAGATGTGGCAATCGTCCTGAGTGAGCGATCTCACTCGGGTTAATCCTGTCAGTTCGCCGCTTTTTTCGTAACGATACAGAGTGGCGAACTCAGCGAAACGAACGGGGAGGTCTCGATAGGATTTCAAACCGCTCAAATTGTAAAGGGTCATGTGCGAGGGACAATTCATCGGTTTAAGACGGAATTTCACTCCATCCTCTTCATCCGTCATGGGCGGGAACATGACGTCTGCGTAGTTGTCGTAATGTCCCGATTTCTTATACAGATCCTCTCGCACGATGTGCCCGGTCCATACGTGCTGATAACCGTATCGGGTCTGCACCTCCCGCACGTAATTCTCCATTGTGTGACGAAGAATCTCCCCTTTGGGGAGGAAGAGCGGAACACCCTGTCCCACATCCTCCGGGGCGAACAGGAATAATCCGAGTTCCTTGCCGATTTTGCGGTGGTCGCGTTTCTTCGCCTCCTCCAACCGAGCCAGATAGTCCTCCAGTTCCGATTGGGTTTCCCACGCGGTGCCGTATATTCGGGTCAGCATCTTGTTCTTTTCGCTGCCACGCCAATACGCTCCGGCGATGGAAAGCAACTTGAAATGGCGAATCGCGCCGGTATCGGGAACATGGGGACCTCTGCAAAGATCCCCCCAATCCCCTTGATCGTAGAAGGAGATCACCTCGTCCTTTGGAAGATCGTTTATCAACTGGAGCTTGTAGGATTGATTCTTCGCCGCGCAAAGAGCCAGAGCCTCCTCCCTATCCAGTTCCTTGCGAACGATAGGGAGTTTTCTTGCGGCGATTTCCCTCATTTTCTCTTCAATTCTCGGGAGATCCTCCTCATGAATCGGAACGGGAAAATCAAAATCATAGTAGAATCCATCCTCTATGGGAGGACCAATGGCGTATTGGACGCCGGGATACAATTCGCCAACCGCCTGCGCCATAAGATGCGCGGCGGAATGACGCAGGGCATAGTAACGATCATGGGAATCTTCCATGCATAACCTCCAAATGTATAAGCGTTATTCATTGATGCAAAGAAAAACGCCACCTGCTTCAGGTGGCGTTCCGCTTGGTTTACGACGACATCGCAAACTACCGTCGATGGCGCAACGGAACGCCTCCGGACGTAGTTTGAACCAAACCGAGCGATGCCTCTATTTCGTTTTGGTATGTTGAGCGTTCCATTGCGTAGCATTTTTGATCGAGATGAACTCATTATACCATGATTCCGGACGAATCGCGATTGAGGGTTTATGGATGGAAGAAATTGGGGGATAGGATTGCCGGCGGGCATATCGCATTTTTGGAAGGATTTTAAAAAATCCAGTCATGGCAACGGACCTGGAAATTGTATTTTTCCACCAATAACCATTGACAACCCAACCTCAAAGTGTTATTCTATCATAGTCAGCAAATCCGCCCACAGGGGAGCGCAAAACGTTCCAACGATACGAGACGGAATTTTCCGGCTCCAAGCAGTTCCCGCAAGACCTTTTTTGCAAAACGTGTTTTCATTGCGACCCATAAGTTGAGAACACGAACATGCCTGCCGTAAACGCATTATCCTCATACCATAGTTTGAACTTCCTCAATTCCCGCCCACGAAGCAACGGGGAGGTTTGCCTGTACGATGGTCTCGGTTCCGAGAGAACCTTCACGAACGCATCAGGTGCTGTTACCGCCGCAGCCATTTACGACGGATATGGTAACACCGTCGCTGCATCCGGCTCCACGGGCTCCCCCTACCAGTTCGGCGCGACATCGGGCTACCGCAACGACGGGGATGCGGGGATTATGCAGGTTGGAGCACGGTATGACGATACCGCAACCGGTAGCTTGCTGACCAGGGATACGGATCTCAACCAGCTTGCCTATGTGTATTGCGGGGCTGAGCTTGTAGATAGATTGGATCCGATCGGGCATTACAGTTGGAGTTTATTCGTTCAAGATTTTAAAGGTGCTATCCAACTGGATACGGCAAATCCTGTCATGATGGTCCTAGCAGTTGCACAATCCATTACGACGATTGGAACTGGAGCTTTTGGTGGTGGACTTTATGGACCTAATCCCGGAACCGCAGGAAATTTATGGAATGTAGCAACAGGAGGATTAGGTGCAATATACAGTGGTGGCGTTATTAACGTCGGTATTGGGTTGATTGGAGTGGGAGGCATGGCAGTGATCGGTGCTCCAATCCTAATAGGCATTGGCGAAGTTGTAGTAGCCATTGGAGGACAAGCGGGGTGGTTTTAATATAATTTATGGTTCCTCGCTATATCGTGTGGGTAATATTATTCACCAAGCTTTTGAGTTGTACCATGTTCGTTTTTCCATACGGATTTTAAGTATTTCTCAGTTGTATTGACCTTTAATCGCTGCAACAATTCTTTAATGCGCTTATGGCTGTTGCACTTATTATAAATATTCACCCCCTCTTCATATTCAACCCCCTTCGTGGGTGGTCGATGACGATTTTATATATGCATAACTCCTTCGGGGTTGGAGTAACATCCGAGAGCCTGTGGATATTAACCTTCAATCTTTCTTGATATTCAACCCCTTTGTTACCGCTCTATGAGGAATTCATTTCCCCGTCTTGCAGATCGCGTATAGGGTCACATCCCCGGGCATGGCTGCTTCGTCGTACACCCCCCAGAACACCTCTCCCGTAATATTATCCATTTCGCCATTCGAATCCAGTACTTTTCCAGGCATCTTGACGGAGTAGTACAGTGCGCACAGGTTCGCCTGGGACGAATTGGAGGGGGAAGGGGATTGCATTTGATTGGCGCTGAAGTCTCGCGTCTGCTTCGCCACCTGGAAGATTTCCCGCACCAACTTTATGCGCTGTCCCTCGGTGAGCTCATCGCCGAATGTCTTTTTCAAGGAAGTGAGGATCGATTGTCCAATTCGCTGATCCAACCGGTGCTCAGCGAGTTGGGGCTGCATGATAAGTACTGGCAGCAGAGGCTCGCCCGGTCCGAAGAGCGCCTTCCAAATTTGCGTTATAATGGCGGAGCTCAGTTTACGAACGTTTGCGTCCGTGGCGAGAGACGACGGGAGCAACGCCTTGAGTTGCGTGAGTGATTTCTGATCCATCGCCATGAAATCGGGATCCTTCTTGCCAACCCAATGCAACGTCTCGACGTATTTCAGCCGATTTTGGCTTAACCGCTCCACCTTGACGCTGTTCACGAGATAGGACGTGGTCTGGTTGGTCTTTGGGTCCGTGCTTTGGAGATGGATGTCGTCCGAGAGCGTCTCCCCGGGTTGGATTAATCGCGTTGCGGTGGTGCACTCTTGGCCATTCTTATTCGATTTGACGATGGTCCACCCTTTGCCGGTTGGCAAAATGAATGGAGAAGGAGATAGCATCGGGGGCGCCATCTTGGGAGTTTCAAACTCCAATTTAGTGAGGCATGCACCGTTGGGATAGATCGTATCATGAATCTCCACGCTGGCGCAACCTGCGGTGATGACCAAAACAATGGAGGATATCGCTAAACTTAGGCGTTTTAACATGGGTCTCTCCTAGGATTCCTTATCGTGATTTCTATTAGAGAAAATAAGACGGCGAATTACGGAATTCGCATCACTCAAAATACATCAGCCCCGTGTGCCAACATAAAATGAGACAGACTTCACGTCAAAATCACACTCCCTGATATTGCATCCCTTCACGGATCATGGAATCTACGCTGCCCTAATCTTGCGAGAATAAAATCCGTTTCTCGATAAATATCCTACGCCTTATGCGCCCCGGCGTTAAAAACCGGACGAATCGGAAATGGAATTTTATATTCCTTCGCAAAGAACGCAAATCACCACGTCCCCCACGTTGCTATCGGTGGGGCCGGTTACCAACAACGCTCCCGCCTCCTGAAGACAGAAATACGTGTCGTTCCGTGCCAATGAATCCCGAAATCGTTGCTTGGATGTTTTACGAACGGTATCTCCGTCAACCAATCCTCCGGCTGCATCCGTTGGACCGTCCGAGCCATCCGTGCCGGCGGATAGCACGGCGATATTTTCCATCCCATCTATGACAAGCGCGGCGGCGCACGCCGTCTCCTGCGATCGTCCACCTTTGCCTGTCCCCCTCACCGTCACGGTGGTCTCCCCGCCTAAAATGAGGCAATCAATTCCCGTCTGGGAGCGGATATGCTTAAGATTCGACGCCATTCCGCCCACGTTCGCGCCTAAATCTTTCGCTTCGCCACTGAATAAGCTTGTGAGGATCAAAGGATGCATTGCGTGCTTGCGGGCGGATTCCGCAGCTGCATCCAGCGCCGTACGAATATCCCCTAGGATAACATGAGGCACGAAGGGAGTTGGGGAGGTGCATGTGTCCTGTCGTAAAGCTTTGAATACTTGCGGGAATTCTCCTTCAAGCATATTGAAACGCTCTAGAATTTGAAGCGGGGGGTCTTCCGATAGGGAGGGGGTGTAAAAAGGTCCGGAACCAATCAATGAGAGGTCGTTACCAATGACATCCGAGATGCACAGGCAAATAACCTTGGCTTTATATGCCGCCCTCGCTAAACCGCCCGCCTTGATGCGCGATAGTCCCTGGCGAACGCGATTCAGTTCGCCGATGTTGGCTCCTGATTCGAGAAGACGCTGAGTGACACTCCTTATATCCGTCAAGGATACCCCCTCCATGGGAAGTTCCATCAATGAGGATGCCCCTCCTGAAAGAAGAAAGATGACAAGATCCCCCTCGCGCGTGGATGAGAGAAGGGAGTATATTGCCGCTCCAGCCTCGATGGAGCTTTCATCGGGGATAGGATGCGAGGTTTCCATTATCCGCAATGATGGATGAGGGAGGGCGTACCCCTTTTTCGTAATGAGAAGGCTCTCAAAAGCATGGCTTTGAAGGATTTCCCCCATCGCCGCTCCCATTCCCGTCGACGCTTTGCCCGCTCCGAGCAACAGGACCCTGCTAAACCGATTTAAATCGAAAGTATGCTGTTCGATTTTTAGGATCGAATCCTTCAGGTGAACGAAGCGTCGGATCAACTCACCCGCACGAATGGCGTGAATTGTGTCCTCGTATATTCCAAGCGCCTTTTTGGAGGCGGGTGAGAGGTTGCCCGTTATGTGAATCATGCGTGGTTTTCCCCTGGATGAAACCCCGGTGCGACGCGGCTTGTCTTACCGGGGTCTCATCCCCGAAAATGGGGGTTGAAGCCTCTATAACCCCTCATTGAGAAACAGATACAGTCCATCTTTCCCCGGGGCGACCAAGTCAAGTCGCCCGGTGCCTCTGAGATCGGCAAGTTGGAAGAATATGCCGCAGCCGGTTCCGGTGCGTATGGGACCATAGTCGATGATCTGTTTGGAGAAGCTTTCACCATTCCATTTGAAGTAGTAGATTCCAACATCGTCCCATTCCCCCGGGTCGTTGCCGCAATGGGCGCGATGACGTTTGCCCGTTATCAGTTCAGGTGCGCCGTCGCCGTCGATATCCGCCCATTGCAGGTCGTGGTATTGAGCGTTATAGGGATCGATGGGATGCCGTTTCCATGAGCGATTTCCCGTTGAATCGATCTGTTGCTCGTACCAGTCCAATCCATAGTTGTGTCCGGCTCCAACGATCAAATCATTCATTCCGTCGCCGTTCACATCCACCACGAGGATCGGAACGGATGCCGCCCCGAAATTGAAATCCGGATGAAAAACCCACTCCTCTTCATAGGGTTTTTCCGGAGCTTCGAGCCATCCCCCTGAAAGGATAATATCGCCCCTTCCGTTGCCGGTGACATCCCCGAAGCCGAGACCGTGTCCTTGCGCGTGAGGGAAGACGGTGTGAACGGTGAACTTGCCGGTTCCCTTGCCCGCAGCGTTGGTGACGAGCTTAAATATCTTCACCGGGCCTCCGGGAGTATTTGGAATGATCTCCAAAAGTCCGTCGCCATCCACATCCCACGCCCGTGTCGTCTCCACGTTGCCCACATGCGCTATGATATGTTCTCGCCACTCCTTGTCGGGATCGCCCGGATTTTCACGCCATCGAAGCGTGTCTCCCCACCACCCCCCGGTGATGTAATCCATCCAACCATCGCCGTTGACATCCATGGGGATATTGGAGAAGTCATCATAGTACTCGCCTACGGCTTGAACCGCGCCTATCCGATGACGTTTTTTGAAATCAGGTCCTTCATACCACCACTCCCCGGAGACGATATCGAGGATACCGTCGTTGTTCACGTCAAAAACACCTGCGGATTCAAAGCGCTCGTCCGCGATGATCACCTTTCTGAATTTTAGCGGCATGTTGATTTCTCCTCATTTAAGATACAGGCAAAAACGTTTTTCGATGATGATGCCAAGTGTGACACCGTAATTTTGGATGAAAAAGATTGAGTGTCACGCTCGGAGCGATTAAAAAACGTCTGTTTTGCAAACCAGTCGGGATGAACGTGAAATTCATGCGACATGTGACCTGCGATCCGTGCGCGCACCCTCTTCTTCAGATTACCTGATTGATCGCCATTCTTATTTCAGAGTATCCTTAATGAGGTTTTTTCTTTTCGACGATTTGCGTGCGATGGGACTATGATGGCGGATAACACTTTGTTTTTCGGCGAAGATTGGATAGATGTGGCGGATGTGACGGTCGATATCGAAGCTCCGGACCTTTTGCCCTGCTACACTTATCGTATTCCAAAGTCGCTTTCGGGGCGGCTTCATGTGGGCTCACGGGTGGTGATTCCCTTCGGACCCCATGAGCGCAGGGGGTATGTGATGAATGTGAACCGCATACCCGCAACCGATGACATGGAGCATTATCTCAAGGATATTACCGACGTTGTTGAGGACGCGCTTACCTTTAATCCGGAACAGGCGCATATCGCGCGTTGGATATCCGAGAGATGCCTGACCCCTTTGTCGCAGGTCATTCACTGCATCGCACCGCTCACGATGCTGTCGAAGGAGGTCGTATATTCGCTGTTAACCGAGGAGGGTGAGCAGGCGGAACTGTCCCGACTAACGTCCATTCAGAGGGCGATCATGGAACGGTTGCGGGGCGAGAACGGTAAGATGGAACTGGATAAACTTCGCGAGGTGGTTGGAGCCAGCGCCTTTGGCGCGTCGTATCTGGCGCTCAAAAGGAACGGATTGATTCGTGAGAAACGCGTGGAGCTGCCTCCTCCCGCTCGCGAGTTGCAGGTCAAAGGCTTTCTGCCAGGAGATAACATCGAATTCACCGGGATTTCCCCTCAAGCGAAAAAGGCTTTGGCAGCGTTTCAGGAACTGTTTGCAGCGACAGGAGAGCCTGTTCCGGCGAATTTGGTGCGCGATAAAGTCGGAGTGTCCTCTTCCGTTTTGAAAACCCTCGTTTCCAAGGGCGTTTTGCAAGAGACGGTGATCCGCACTCGTAGGATGCCGGTTCAAATTCCGTCCGTGCGTACCTCGCCACCGCCGTTCACTCTCGGGCAGCGCGCGGCGTCGCTCTATCTTCGGCAGTCTCTGCTATCTCTGAACCGTCAAAACGACGTGAAAAGCGATGAGAAAAAAACCGATACGGTTTTGCTTCACGGCGTGACCGCGAGCGGGAAGACCGAAGTCTATCTGAACGCCATCTCCAACTGCCTGGAGTTGGGGCGAAGAGCCATGGTGCTCGTGCCGGAAATCGCTTTAACCGCTCAGGTGGTGGATATTTTCACGGGGCGTTTCGGGGACGAGGTGGCGGTTTTGCACAGTAAGCTTTCGGAGGGGGAGCGGCATGATGAATGGAAGCGTCTGCAGCAGGGGCATGCGGGGATAGTTGTTGGAGCGCGATCTGCGGTCTTTGCACCGTTGGAGAATATCGGGCTTATCGTGATGGACGAGGAGCATGAGCCATCCTACAAGCAGGAGAGCTCGCCTCGTTATCATACTCGGGACGTGGTTATGGAGCGAGCGCGGCGAAATGGTGCGTTGACGCTTTTAGGAAGCGCCACCCCCTCCATTGAGACCTATTTTGACGCCAAACAGGGGCGCATCGCTCTGCTTGCTCTGCCGGAACGCATTGGGAACCGCCGCTTGCCGCAAGTGGAAGTGGTGGATATGCGTGAGGAGTGGAAACAGCAAAAAGGGATGTTTTGCACTCGATTGATTGAGGAAATGGGGGAGCGTCTAAGTAAGCGTCAACAAACCATCCTCTTCCTTAATCGTCGTGGGTATTCGAACTTCGTGCTGTGCAGGGATTGCGGATACGTCGCAAAATGCCCGAATTGCGATATCTCCCTGGCTCTCCACGTTGCTGACAATTCATTGCGCTGTCACCATTGCGACTATACCGTGAATGTCCCGAGCGTGTGCCCGGATTGCGGTGGGAAACGGCTGAAGGGGTTTGGCATAGGCACGGAAAAAGTGGAGGAGGAGGCGCTGAGATATTTTCCCCATGCGAGAGTGGAGAGAATGGATAAGGACACAACTACGCGCAAAGGGGCGCACGCGAATATCTTATCGCGCTTTCGAAGAGGGGAGGTCGACATCCTCATCGGCACGCAAATGGTGGCAAAAGGGTTGGATTTCCCCGAGGTGACGCTCGTGGGGGTGATCAATGCGGATACGGCGATCAACCTGCCGGATTTTCGCGCAGCGGAACGCGCCTTCCAATTGCTGACCCAAGTGGCAGGCAGAGCGGGGAGAGGGGACGAACCGGGAAGGGTCATTGTGCAGACATTCAATCCGGATCATTACAGCATCAGGCACTCCGTGCTGCAGGATTATCAAGCGTTTTATCAGGAGGAGATTGCCTATCGCGAAGAGTTGATGTATCCTCCCTTTAGACGCTTTGCAAATATGATATTCATTGATGAAAACGAGCAAGCGGCGAAGGATCGATCGGTTCTACTAGCCCAAACGCTGAAAAAAGTGATCCCTGAAAATGCGGAAGTGATAGGACCTGCTCCCGCGCCAATTCCGAAAATAAACAATCGGTACCGGCATCACCTCCTTTTGCGATGTGAAAGAGAGGAGGATTTGTCATCGATAATACGCAGCGCACTCGCGCAACTCTCATCCGCCGAGAAAGCCGGCTTAACGGTGGATATCGATCCCATCCACATGACTTGATCGGAATTGGAATTATACGACGAAATGGATAAACGATGGCCGGATTGGCCCCCGAAACCGAATATCTCCTACACCGGGCGTAAAAAGTTTTCAGAATGCATAAGAAGTTGGTTTTTCCAGTATTATAACTCCATGATTCCCGATGAGGATTTGAAAGAGAGCATTTTCCGGCAATCCAAACTGATGCCCACGGAGGCTTTGGCGGGCAAGGTGGTGGATGACGCCATCACCTACGCTCTGTTTCATTTGAAACATAAAGGGACGTTGCCGGAGCGCCTGGATGATATCGCAATGAAAATCCTTACCGAGTACGGGAAATTCTCTCTTCGATGGAAACGAGCCGTCTTGGAAGGACGGAGGATTTACGACAATAATTTGCAGCCTGTGGACCGGTTGTTCTTCGACGAGCCTTACTCAGCGGAGGAGAAAAGCGCGCTCAAGGATAAAATCAGGTTGTGCATCGCGAATTTTGTGAATTCGGACGTACTTGAGGAGATTCGATCCTATCCGGTGGAATCATGGAAAATTCCGCCGCAAAAGGAATGCAAGCCCTTGCCTGACACGCTTATGCGAGAGATTGATCCGCTTTTCGAAACGCCAAGCGATTTCCCCGCGATTCCTTGGTTTCAGATGCAAGATATCCCGATCTACGCAAGTTATGACTTCATGGCTGTCACTCCGGATTTCGCCATGATAATTGATTGGAAAACGGGGGATAAAAATCGCGGTTGGACGTTCGCCGTCGAACAATTGTATTATTACGCAGCGTATGTGCTGGAGGAGTATCATGTGCCAGCGGAGAACATCAGCCTCCACGCCGTGTGGCTGTCTCAAAATGCGGAGAAACAGATCATTTTTCTTAATTCCGAGCAACTATCCCAAATGAAGTTGAGATGGGTGGAGGATTACAAGCGATACAAGCAGTTGCTGGTCGACCTGCGCAACGGAGGAGACTGGAGAAAGCGTTTTCCGATCACGGAGACGCCCTTCGTGTGCAAGCGATGTCCTTTTCGCGACTGTGAAGGCTATCGGCGTAATGCCGATGGGAATTCGGACAAACCACCTTTGGATGCGAACGCGGAAAGTGTGGAATAATTCGGATATGTGAATTCGTCAAATAGGTTCACCGACGTTTTTTCAAATTAAGAATTCGATTTCAGCTTCTTGTCCCTTTTTAAATCACCTGAACAGGATTTTAATCACTCCATGACATATGCTCACGCAGTTTTTTTGTTCTTCGCCGCGCTGATATCCGGGGCGATCAACTCCGTTGCAGGAGGGGGAAGTTTTCTTTCGTTCCCAGCGTTGCTTTTCGTCGGTGTGCCCCCCATTCCCGCCAACGCGACCAATACAATCGCCGTGTGGCCAGGATCGTTGGCGAGCATGGGGGCGTATCGAGAGGAGCTTGGCAAACGCAAGGATTTGATGTTGTTGTTAGGGGGGATAAGCGTTTTGGGAGGTTGGCTTGGGGCGATTCTTTTATTGCATACGCCCCCGCACGCTTTCAAACGCATGATTCCCTGGCTTATATTGCTTGCGACGCTCTTATTTTCGTTTGGCGGGATGTTAACCTCCCCATTGAGAAGAAAGATGGAGCGAATGGAAACCCATGGCTGGCTAACCTATCTTGGAGGCGCCGTGTTGCAAATGATCACCTCAATTTACGGGGGATATTTCGGCGCGGGAATCGGAATATTGATGCTCGCAACTCTCGCACTCATGGGTGAGGAAAACATTCATGAGATGAACGCCTTGAAGGTATTTCTTGCAACCGTCATCAACGGCATGGCGGTGATCACTTTCGTTATTGCGAAGGCCGTTTGGTGGCGCGAGGGCGCTATCATGATCGTGGGAGCGGTGATAGGAGGGTATGGGGGCGCATGGGTGTCAAAACGGGTGCCATCCCGATATGTGAGAGGTTTTGTGATGTTCATTGGATACTGCATGTCCGCCTATTTCTTTCTGAAGTGAAGGCGCTTTTGGGGTAATATGACGAATGTATGGTTTTTCATGCGTGCGTGGCATTAGAGACCGATCCCTACGATAACCAGCAGACATTTCATTCAAGGAGTATCCGTATGCGCGGAATAAGGATTTTCAAAGGAATAGTGGCGACGATTGTTTTCACATTGATTTCCACCTCGGGACGCGCAGTGGCATCCACGAAAATATCAGACATGAAAGAGGGGAACATGCTATCCAAACAACAGATGAGAGAGGGGATGAGTTTGAAGCTGATTGCTCCCGGCATATGGAGACTGCGTTTTGGCAAACCGGAAAGGTTCACTCCGATGCGGTTTAGTCCCTCCAAGCCAAATGAAAAAGGGTTGGCGGACATGCCCCCATGCTCTCAGCCACCGTTTCCGTTATCCGGCGTCCAGGCTTTCGTGAATGGACATGGATGCTGTGTGGAAATCCCCATGACCGATAACGAACGGATATACGGTTTCGGCATAAATAGCGAGCTTTTCAATATGAACAACAGGCGTGTTTTCATACGAGCCAGCGATTCTCCTGAAAACGATTTGAACGATTCACATGCCGCCATACCGTTCTACGTGTCCAACAACGGTTACGGAGTTTTCGTAGACACCGCGCGTTACGCCACATTTTATACTGGCGATGCATCTCCAAGAGGAAGAGAGACCGAGGCGAAGGAGGGGTTCCCAAAGACCCTAGTCGCCGACGTGCCGGAAGCCAAAGGTGTGGATATATATGTCATCGGCGGACCGACAATGATGGACGCCGTTCGCAGATACAATCTGCTTTCAGGGGGTGGCTGTCTCCCTCCGCTGTGGGGGTTGGGGGTCGAATATAGATGCTCGGCGGATTTTGACGCGGAGCAGGCGTTAGCCTTGGCGAAATCCTTTCGCGATCAAAACATTCCATGCGATGTTTGGGGCTTGGAGCCGGGCTGGCAATCTCACGCCTATCCTTGCAGCTTTATGTGGAGCAAAGAGAGATATCCCGATCCCGGGAACTTCATCAAAAGCCTGCACTCCATGGGCTATCATCTCAGTCTGTGGGAGCATGCCTTCACCGATTCCAGCTCCCCCCTCTATCCCAAATTAGAACGCCGTTCCGCTAACTTTCGTGTGTGGGGCGGCTTGGTTCCCGATTTCGCTTCGAAGGAGACCCGTACCATATTTGGCGACTATCATCGGAAAACGTTCGTCGATGAGGGCGTGGACACCTTCAAGCTGGATGAATGCGACAATCAACCCGACAGCTCCAAGCCTTGGTCGTTTCCGGAGTGCAGCTCCTTTCCATCCGGGATCGATGGCGAAGCGATGCACAATCTCTTCGGTGAACTCTATCAAAGAGCGATCCTTTACGCGTTTAAGAATAAGAACCTGAGGACATTCGGTTTGGTTCGATCCTCGGGGGCATTGGCTTCCTCGCTGCCCTTCGCCATCTATAGCGATTCCTACAATCTTCAGGACTACGTTCGAGCCCTGGCTAAGTGCGGATTTGGAGGGTTGCTATGGACCCCCGAAGTGAGAGACGCCTCCTCGGTGGAAGACCTGTATCGCCGCATTGAAACGGTCATCCTATCCCCCCAGGCTTTGATCAACTGCTGGTATATGAAAAATCCCCCTTGGCTGCAGATAAACCGCGAGAAGAGCAATCAAAACATGCTCATGTCCGATCATGAGGAGGTGACGGCTGGCGTAAGGAAACTCCTTCAATTGCGCATGAGTTTGATTCCCTATCTTTACTCCGCTTTCGCGGCGTATCATTACGAAGGGATACCCCCGTTCCGTGCGGTGGTGATGGACTACCCGAACGACCCAAACACCTGGGAGCTGGATAATCAGTTCATGGTGGGACCTTCCCTAATGGCCGCGCCACTATTTACGGGCGAGAAAAGCAGGCAGGTCTATCTCCCGAAGGGGGTATGGTATGATTTCTGGACTCATGAGAGATACGAGGGAGGGCAATCCATAGAGGTTACGGAGGGACTGGATAGAATTCCGCTTTACGTGAAAAACGATTCCCTTCTTCCGATGGCGGAGCCTGTGGAAAACGTCCAACAAAATACCTGCTTTCATCTAACGGTGAATGTGTTTGGGAATCACCCTTCTCCGTTTGTCCTATACGAGGATGATGGTGTGACAAACGATTATCTTAAGGGCGATCAAAACCAAATTGTATTGAGGTGGAAGAATGGAAAGGGCTCATTCACGCGAACCGGAAATTACACAGGTCCGACGAGATACGCTATTGGTAAATGGGTCGTGGCGGGAAATTAAGGGATGGGATGCAATGGAATATGATCCTATCGGAAAATGATCGTTTTCGCGCTTTCATCCTCTCCGCCCCCACTATCGCGGAGAATCTTGACATCGATTCCCATTTTCTTAAGCGTGCGAGGGCGGAAAGATGCAAAATAGTAAGGTTTTGGCGAGGAGGAACGCCTCCCACCGTGGTTATCTCACATGGGGAAAAAGTGGAAATCGCCGTTAACGAAGAGGCATGCCGCAGATTTGGAGTGAATATCTTCCGCAGAATGAGCGGAGGGGGGGCTGTTTTGCAGTCGGACGATGTGCTGAACTATTCCCTGATCACCCCCGATTCCGGGTTGATGGACATCCATCGCGCCTTTGGAATGGGGATGGACCTTGTCAAAGGAATATTGCATGAGCTTGGTGTTGAGGGGGTTTCGCAGGGGATATCCGATGTAGCCGTTCAAAACCGCAAAATATCGGGCAACTCGCAGGCTCGGAAGGGAGGAGGCATGCTTGTACACGGCACCATCTTAATCGATTTCGATTATGATATGGCGGAACAGGTATTGCCGCATCCGCCCCGAGAACCCGAATATCGAGGGAGGAGAAAACACAGAGATTTCCTTGTCACGTTGAAAGAGCTTCACGCTCCCATTGATCCCGAACATTTGGAGTCCGCATGCAGACGTGCAACGGAATCCGTTTTTGATGCAATATGGCTCAATGGCGACGATTTGAGTTTTCTAAGCGACGGCTCATTCGTTCTCAACGGTATTCGCCATCTTTAAATCCTTCTTATCGCTCAGTATTAATTTATCGGCTTCATCCACAAATCTGTTCATCGCCGCTGCCATCTGCCGCAAGACGACAAGCCATTCCGATAGATGATCCATCCCCGCCGGAGTCAGCGCATAAAGACGCCTGGCCGGCCCTCCGCCTCCGACATCCCATTCCGATGTGACGAACCCGTTCGTTTCCAATTGACGCAAAGTTCGATAGAGCGCGGCTCGATCCACTTCGGAATCCGTCAATGCATGTTCTTGGAGATAATTGCCAAGTTCATACCCATACGCTCGCCCCTTTAACTTCAACAAATAAAGTGTAACCGGCTCCACGTAACGGTAGATATTGCCCATGGAGCATGAGCAGGGACGTTCGTTACCGTGTCGGTGGCAAAATCCGCGTGCCATAATCAAATCCTCTTTCCATGTGTGATTGCAACACCAAGGAAAACTCGCCGAAGCGTTTGTTCAATCATCTGCGTAAACCGTTTATCGTCACGTGCGAAATCCGCGAAGAGAAGCGAGCGGCGCATGTTTTACGCTTGGCGAGTGATCCCAAAGCAGAGTTGCAAACGTCCACCCAATGAAATCTTTTTTTCCATTGACATATTATATCCCATATGAGATAATATATGCAAATAACATTTACATAGGATTTGCATCTATGTTAAAATCTTTCTATCACGCCCTATTCATAGTCGATAGGAAAAGGAAAGGAGAAGGAAATGCACGGGAGAAATTGTACCAATGTGACTGCGAATGTCGGTTATGTCAATTGCGGTTGTTGCGGTAAAGGACACCAAAACGCCAAGAGCTGTGACGGAGATGTATGGCGCCGCAGAGGCGGATGCCGAAGAGACTCGAGTGACGAGAATGCATTGCTCTCAGAGAAAAACTGGCTCGAGCAAAGACTAAATGCGGTAAAAGAAAGGCTTGACGCGATCAAGACAAATATAAATATTAAAAAAACGGAGGAGAATAACGCATGAGAATAGCAATTCCGGTTGCGGATGGACAACTTTGCTCGCATTTCGGGCAATGCGAGCAATTCGCCTTGGTGGATTGCGACACCGCATCCCGGACAGTCCAGGAGGTTCGCAACGTAGCCCCACCCGCGCACGCCACCGGAGTGTTTCCCAAGTGGCTGCGAGATCAAGGCGCCAACATGATTATCGTGGGCGGAATTGGGGAAAAGGCTCGCCGTATGTTTGAAGAGTATGGGATTAAAATCCTTCAAGGAATCGCTCCGGATAATCCCGAGGCGGTGGTGAAAGCCTACTTGGAGGGCTCTCTGCAAGCCGGGGAAAACGGATGTGACCATTCAGGTCACGGATCGCACGGCTGCAATCATTAGACAGATATCCGCACGATAACAGTCGATGGCGCCAAAAGGGCTTTTCATTCGTCGTTTGCGTTCCTGTGCGATCCGGCGCCGTAGAGATCAACGTGAGTGCGAAATTCGATTTTCGTGGCTTTATCACCCGGAAAATGCGCGATAATAGCCATTGGGTCGAATTTTGCACTTTTTCTCTCTGTTTGATACCGGCGCTTCGGCGATAACTCTCTTCATACAGCCCTGATAAATGGTAGAATAACGCAAAATCACAACGGAACTTGTTTGCGTTACGGGGGGAGTATGAGAATTAAAATTCCATTGATCGCATGTGCGCTCGCTCTTGCTTCGATAACTTATGCGACGAAAAATGTGAAAGACGCCAAGCCAGCGTCTAAGAAAACGCTAAAGTCCACGGCTACGATGCCATTTTACGTGCCCGGTATCGGTTCCATATTCCCTGAACAGGCATCCCCCTCTCCTCTCATAGGGAACATCACAGTTCCCACCAACTTAAATCCACTGCCTGTGGCGTCAGGTTTGAACCCGATCAATGGTTCCAATCCCTCCGTGTCACTCGCTCCGGCTTCCACGACACCCACATTATCTCTTAATAGAACGCTTGCGGATATTTTGTTGCCAAAGGGAATAGGCGCACCTGACGAAGCCGTGGCACAATTCATGGCGACGGTCACCAATCCAACGATGAAAGTGTTGCGAGTGGGATTGGTGGGCGGAAAAACATCCGAGTTAATCCATCTGGGTCCGATGAAGTCACTCACCTTGCCTGTGATGGTTCCGCCGCCTTCAAAGGCACCGGGAATATACCCTTTGCAGATCCATCTTATGTTGAATAACCGAATTATCTCCAATTCGGCGGTGCGAGTGTGCGTGCCTCTCTATTGCAAAAAGGCGAAGCTTCCTGTGCGGGTTAACGGTATTTTGAACGAATGGGATTCGGCGACATCCTTGAACTTAATTCCAGCAATGGGCTCCGTTCCTAAAATCACCGCGCGAACGTTGATGGAATGGGATGACAATTACCTCTATCTGGCGATTACCGAGACGGATTCGAAACTCTCGGCAGGTTTTTTGCCGGAAAATGTCTTGCAAGGTGATAATGTGGAGTTCGCTGTTGATCCTAACAGAGACAATATTAAGAAGGAGGAGACCATCACAGTCTATCATTTCGCCATGGCGAAGGGTTTGTTGCATGGCTTTTTGTATCAATTCGGGAATGGAGGCGCTGGCAAAGTGGAGGATGCGGCGAAGGTGGCAGTTCGGCGTGTGGATGATCGCACAATCTACGAGGCGGCGATTCCATGGTCTTTGATGCCCGGAATCAAACCGACGCCCGGCGCCAGCTTTGGTTTCTCATTGCGTGTTAACGATCCCGATGGCGATCCCCCCGGCGCTTTGGAGTGGGGGGAGGGGATTCAACCCCTCGTGGATCCCACTCAGTTCTATTGCGTCGAACTGACGCCATAAGCATCAATCCAAGGGATATCATGGAACGTCAATTCTTTTTCGGAAATAATCGATCGTCTGTTTCAAACCCTCCTCCAGTGAGACCTTTGGTTCCCATCCGAGAAGGGTTTTCGCCTTGGTGATATCAGGTTTCCTCTTTTTAGGATCGTCTGGGGTCAAGAGAGGCTTGAAAACTATTTCACTGGAACTGTTGGTGATTCGTTTGATCTCCTTGGCAAACTCAAGAATAGTACGTTCCGTTGGATTTCCGATGTTGATCGGCCCTGTTTGATCGGACATCATGAGCTTCCAAAAGCCATCAATCAGGTCCGTGCAGTAGCAGAAGGATCGTGTTTGGGAGCCATCCCCATAAACCGTGATGGGTTCCCCTCTTAAAGCCTGACCAATGAAATTCGGCACCACTCTTCCGTCATCCAGGCGCATTCGCGGACCGTATGTGTTGAATATCCTTACGATTCGCACCGGTACTGTATGGTACCGATGATACGCCATCGTGATGGCTTCGGCGTATCGTTTCGCTTCGTCATAAACACCTCTCACTCCCACGGTGTTTACATTTCCGAGATACTCCTCCGTTTGCGGGTGCACCAGTGGATCCCCGTAGACCTCCGAGGTGGAGGCGAGGAAAAATCTCGCACCCTTGGATTTGGCTAACCCCAACGACTTGTGCGTTCCCAGAGCGTTAACCTTGAGTATTTGAATGGGTTTTGTGGGGAAATCGACCGGGCTTGCAGGGGAAGCGAGATGAAAAATGTAATCCAGCGGGCCGTCGATATAGAGGTATTCGGTGACGTCATAAAATATGAATCTAAACTTTTTATTATCCAAATGATGCGCAATGTTGTCCGTGTTGCCAGTAATGAGGTTATCCATGGCGATAACATCCATTCCCTCGGCGAGTAATCTGTCGCACAAATGCGAACCGAGAAATCCCGCCCCTCCGGTCACCAAAGCTCTAGGCATATGTATCCTCCTTTATTCAACTAAGCCTATTCTATCTTCCTTTTTTCCCCATCCATGCTGCAATTGGCGAGACGCCGATTAATAAGTGGTGGGAGACCCTGCGGCAAGGATGGAGTATATTTTCGATTTCTCCAGGACGATTCTCCATCCATCGGGTTGTTTGATCAGAAAATAATGATCCGTGTATGAGGTCGTTTTGTCCTGATACAGTTTTTGGTTTAGATTCATTATTCCAACGGACAGGTCCGCTTCGGCCTTCTCCGTTCCTTGAGAGGATTTGTACGGAGAGGTCGTGATTTTGATGATACGGTAACTGCTGATGCGATCCGCCAATCCGCGAGCGAGAGGAAATTTGCTTTTGTAAATCTGTTCCGTTGGGAAATAGAATTTACTGCTCTTGGCGATCCAAACATACTGTTTCGACGGGTTGCCGTCGTTCACAGCGCCAATGAAAGACTTGAGGGCGTATCCTGGCGTGTTTGGGTAGACGAAAAACCACCAGTGGACCCCCCACACAATGGCTGCGACGATGACAATCCATATCAGCAGTTCAGCAAGCTTCTCCCCTAATCCTCCCCTCAGATGGAAATGCTTTCGTTTGTTGTGTGACATCATCTTGAAATATCCATTTCCGGAATTCACGATATCATCGAATCCAATTATCGATGATTTGCCGCTCGCTAAATTTGGTCCATGCAATCTGAGAAGGCGATTCGCCTTTTAGGCAGCTTAAGGGAATCAATCCGATGATCTCGGATTCTCCCACTTCCACCCCTAACCTATTCGCCCGCTCTTGAAGGTATCGAAATATCCATGGCATCGAGTTTCGCTCCGGACGGGTGAGATTCATGGATACCTGGGTCAGTGATTTGGATGTCAGCTGCATGCCCAAGGATCGCACTCCTTCCAGTTCGGGTATGGTGTCTCGATTGCGACGAATCTCTTTTGCGATTCTTTTTGCGACGGTTAGGTCATTTGTCTTCAAAGTGACATTCCACGCCACAAGTGGCTCTCGAGCGCCTAATACAGTGCATCCTGCGGTTGGGTGTGCGAAAGAGGGACCACGGTCTGGGTGCAGTGGTTCGTTCCTTTCAAGGGAGCGTAGAACCTCCGCGCGTATCTCCGGCAGGCTTTGAGGACGATTCCTCCTGGCGTTCCTCTCATAGAAAAAAACCGGGAGGTTCAATTCCTCTGCGAGTTGAGATCCTATATCTTCCGCGAGTGAAATGCATGTCTCCATGGGGAAATCCGCTATCGGGGTGAGCGGTATCACATCCACGGCGCCTAAGCGCGGATGCACTCCGATATGTCTCCTCAAATCAATCCGCTCGACGGCGGCTCGCGCCCCGGCGAGTATGGCTTTGGCAACTCCGTCCGGCAACCCCAGATAGGTGACCACCATTCTATTGTGATCGACATCGGCGGAATAATCGGCTATGACAACTTCAGGAATGCCCTCCGATGCGCGAACGATGCCCTCGATGATATCCGAACGACATCCCTCGCTGTAATTGACGGCGGATTGAATGAAACCGATTTCACGGGGAAACGTTCTCTCTACGCGCATTACGGACGGCTTTCCTTTTTGATATAGCAAGATTTTACCCCAATTCATGTATTAATTTCGTTTGTATCGGGTAAACTATTAGGACGCATCGGAATAAATTCTTAAGTTATGATTTCAAATCAACCAAATCAAAAGCGATTGGAAGAGGCCGCGAGAGTACGTCTGGTTAACCTCGGATGTCCGAAGAACGAAGTGGATTCGGAGGAGATGCTAGGGGTTCTTGTGCGATCCGGATTTCAGATTGACGCCACATCCGAAGATGTGGATGTGGTGCTGGTGAACAGCTGCGGCTTCATCGAATCCGCTCGCGAGGAGAGCATTGATGTTATTCTCGATGCGCTCGAGAGTAAGAAAAGCGGCAAAGTCCGCAAGGTGATTGTTGCCGGATGCATGGTGCAAAGATACGCTTCCGAGTTGAAGCGCGAATTGCCGGAAGTGGATGTTTTTCTCGGCGCCGGTCGCATGTCGGATATCGGGATTATGGTGCGTAATGCGTTATCCACGGATACCACCGGAATCATTAATGTCGCTAAGCCTCGCCATCGATGGCTGGACGCCCCGGTCAGAGTTCGGACGGGATGCTCGTGGAGCGCTTACCTGAAGATCAGCGAGGGCTGCGATCATAAATGCACCTTTTGCGCCATTCCTTCGATGCGAGGCGAGCATGTGAGCAAGCCCTTGGAGAGAGTGATATCCGAGGCGGAGGAGCTCGCAGCAAGTGGGGCGAAAGAGATCAATCTCATCGCTCAGGATTCCACCCAATACGGCTATGATCTCTACAAACGCCCGATGCTTCCCGAATTGTTGCGGTGTCTGGCGAAAATCGAAGAGGTTCAGTGGCTGCGACTTTTCTACTGTTATCCGTCTCGGGTGAACGATGACATTATTGAAGTGATCTCATCCACCCCCAAAGTTTGTCAATATATCGATATGCCGTTGCAACATGCGGACGAGGAAATCCTAAAGCGCATGAAGCGTCCCGGCGGCGCCAAGAGTTATTTAAACCTCATTGAGCGTTTTCGCAAGGCGTCACCTGATATCTGCTTCCGCACCACGTTTATCGTTGGCTTTCCTGGAGAACAGGAGCGGCATTTCCGGAATCTCCTCGAATTCGTGGAAGAGGCGAAATTCGACCATGTCGGGGTGTTCGAATACTCTCAGGAGGAGGGAACTCCCTCCTCTCAAATGTCCGAACGCGTCCCGTTAAGGGTGCGTCGGCAACGCAAGAACGATCTTTTGAAGGTTCAGCGAGAGATCAGTTTGAGTATAAATAAAAGTTGGGTCGGAAGAGAGATTGAGGCTCTAGTCGAGGAAGTCGGAAACAACGTCGCGATTGGAAGATCCTTCCGCGACGCGCCGGAAATTGACGGGAAAATCATCATTCGATCCGCCAATGTCCAACCCGGCGAGATGATATCCGTTCGAATCATCGAAGCGAAACATTACGATCTGATCGCTGAACCGGCATTTCCGCGGGAACCGAAGAGCAATTCCGAGGACCCCGGTCTTTTAGCGTCTTTGGCGTAGACGTTTTTCTATGGAGGAAAATTGTGGATATCGCGATTGAAGCGAAATTGGATGAGGATTTGGCGATGCATTACGCCATGGACCTTTTTCACAGGTCTTTGCTGGATAGCGGAGAACCGAAGAAGGCGTCCGAACTGGTGAAGATAATAGGCAAGGATGAAGTGAATGTCAAGTTGGCGCGGGTGGTTCTTGCATCTCATCCCGACCGGTTCACGCATGTGGACAGGAAGTGGACATTGGTGAGTCGTTTCGCCGATCCCACGCACACATTGGAGCGGAATCTCATAGATGATTTTGAAACCTTCGGATTGCCCGCGACATTGAGGGCTATGGTGCAGGAGATGTCCGCAATCTTCCATCAATCCGTCGACCACTTGGAACCGATTTTGACAAGAGTGCTTTCCAAGTCGGATCAATTCGTTTCACTGGGTTCCGACAGATATGGTTTGCGCAAATGGTTGCTGAACGTATCCTCCGAAGATGAAGAGGATGTGTTGTTCGATAATTTCCTCAAACGCAAGGATGTGATGGCTTTTGAAGAGCATGACAACATGCTTGAGCCTGGGAAAATCGAATCCGTTTACGCATTTCTGAATCGAGTGGCGAAGCCGGTGAATAGCCTTGTGCTGCAATTTCTGTTGTGGAAAAAAGCCCCCCATAAGTTCAATGCTCGAAAACTAATGATGACGATGCTGGACGGAAATGGAGCCACCCTTCTTTCAGGGGGTTGGTGGATAGGTTCCGACGTGGAGCGTCATCTGGTTGAATTCTTCCCCGCGATCTCTCAACGCGAGGTTGACGAGAAAATGGAAGGGGTTGTGCAGGATGATGCGCAACTTCTGGTCATCGGCGATGAGGATCGGGGGAGACTGATCAAAGCCGTTCTCGATTCGGAAACCTCCTCTCACGCCAATAATCTTTTGGAAACCTTTTTCGAGGTGACGGCTGAGGATAGCACCTATGCTCAGGATTTGGAGACAGTCATTAACGTCCTGAAGCAAGACGAAAGGGTCTTGTGGGTGGGATCGGATCGATTTTTCGTTAAGGAAGCCATTCCCGCTTACGTCTTCACGGTGCCTGAAAGCCTTCATTTCCCTGTGAACCGATATACCGATTCTGAAGGGAACGAGGTTGATTTGCTCTTGGAGGATGACGGTTTAGACGGCGGATTGCAGAGAGATATCCTCTCTCCGCTCGCTCAGGATGTGTTGGATGAGGAGTTGGCGTACACACCCGATACCAATCCCCCAGCCACCGCCAGGTGCGTGCTGAAATATCATCACAAGGAGATTGGCACCTTCCCGCTATGTCAGTTACCGCCCGGATTCTTTGCACACGATGTGGAAATCATGCAAGTCGATCTTATCCTTCCGAACGGTCAAAAAACGGAGATATGGGTGAACAACTCCACAAGACTGGTTTACGGTCTGTTCGATTGGTATTCGACCCTGCCGGTGGATTCCGGCGCAGTCTTCTATCTGGAGCGCCAGGAGCCGGATCGTTTTGTATTGACTTACGGCGAGGAGACAGAACCTGCGATGTTCATCAGTCGTAACAGGGTCAACGAGCTTCTAGAACTCGGTCATCAGGCGGAAGAGGAGGAGATGCCCACATTCGATATACTTCGCGCCATTATGGAGCATTATCGCAAAGGCATCGACTTCATCACGCTGCTCACCGAGACCAATATCGTGCGAAGGACCACTCGGCGGATGGTTGCATCGCTCCTCTCAAGCCACCACTGCTTCTTCCAGCGCGGCGGCGCTTGGGTGTTCGACCAAAAGAAGCTGAGTCAGGGCTTCGATAAGAGCAAACGCAAATATCTTAAAAAATAGATTGTAAAGCGAAGGAGGTGTCTTTCGCCAATCATCATCATGGAGCAAATATGTCGGTTCGTGTGCGTTACGCCCCCAGTCCCACAGGGTCTCCCCACGTGGGGAATCTAAGGACGGCTATTTACGACTGGCTTTTCGCCAGAAAAGAGGGTGGTCAGTTCATCACCCGCCTGGAGGATACCGATCGAGACCCTACTCGATACAAACCTGAGTATATTCAGGATATCGAGAACAGCCTGCACTATTTGGGGATCACCCCGGATGAATGGTGGGTGAGCGGCGGTCCTTGTGCGCCGTATGTTCAGTCGGAGAGGCTTGAGTTATATCAGCATGCCGCCGAAGAGTTGATTGAGAAGGGGTTGGCGTACCGTTGTTACTGCACCGAGGAGCGTCTAAAGGAGATGCGTGACCGGCAGCAACGACAAGGGTTGCCGACAGGTTACGATCGGCGTTGTCGGTATCTATCCAAGGAGGATCGCGACAAATATCAAAAGGAGGGGTTGCCCAGCGTGGTGCGGCTCGCCGTGCCCACGGAAGGGAAAACCACTTACCACGATCTCGTATACGGGGACATCACCTTTGAAAACAAACTGATCGATGACCAGGTGCTCTTAAAATCCAATGGGTGGCCCACCTATCATCTTGCCGTTGTTGTGGATGACCATCATATGGGAATAACGCATGTGATCCGTGGGGAGGATTGGATGCCTAGCACCCCGAAGCAGATATTGTTGTATCATGCCTTGGGGTGGGAAACGCCATTGTGGGTGCATGTGCCCCTGATCGTGGGCAAGGATAAGAAGAAACTATCCAAACGACATGGCTCCACGCAGTTCGTCGAGTTCATGAGGGAGGGATATCTTCCGGAGGCGTTATTCAATTTTCTCGTATTGCTCGGCTGGTCCGCAGGCGAGGAAAACGTGGAGATCTTGTGCAAAGAGGAGATTTTACAACGCTTCAGCCTGAATGGCATAACGAACCATCCTGCGGTGTTCGATTATGACAAGCTCAAGTGGATGAACGGAGAATATATTCGATCCGCCTCCATGGAAAGATTGACCGAGCTTTGCATTCCCTATATGGTTGAGGCCGGATTGATAAGCGGTCTTTCTCCCACTCAGGAGGAGCGGAGTTTTCTTCAATCCATCATGCCTTTGCTTGTGGAACGCATGAAAGTGCTATCGGAAGTCGCTTCGCTTGCCGATTATTTCTATAAGCCCCCTGCGGAATACGATGAGAAGGGCAAAAGGAAATGGCTTACGGGAGAGAGCGCCAGGGAGTTGGTTTCGGCGATCCTCGCGGCTGTAACCGGGCATAATGGGGAATGGACTGTGCAAGCTGCCGAAGAGCTTGTAAACAACCTTGCCGAAACCATGGGTTGTTCTCGTGGTCCGATCATCCATACCATACGGATTAGCGTCACCGGAAGAACCGTGGGACCAGGTCTGTTCGACATTCTCGCGTTGATCGGTCGCGAGGAGACGATAAAAAGACTGAACACCGCTTTGAACCTAATCCAGGATTAACACTCAGAGGGAGGGCGAGCCATCCTCCCAATACTATCATAAGAGGCGGATATGGCGGATATTATCGATATCAACACCCTTTTCGGCCCTCGGCCAAAAGAGGCTTCGGATCTATCATTGGACGATCTGCTTGCACTGCGAGAGACCTATTCCGTTACCACAAGTTTCACGCTCTCCACCATCGGGATATTGTTGGATTTTCGCTCCGGCAACTCCGCCACCTTGGCGGCATGCTCCGATAATCCAGGGCTGCTGCCGGCAGCCACCATCAATCCTCAAAAATGTTTTGATATTCCCAATACTATCGACGAGATCGTGCAAAAGGGTTTCAAGCTGTTGAGAGTTTTCCCGGAGATTCAGGATTGGGAGCCCGATTACGCACCGTTTATCACACTGGTGCGAGCGTTGAATAACAAACACCTTCCCTTAATGGTGGATGTCTCCAAGCCCGGCGTTGCCTCTCGTATCATGAAGACGTGCGAAAATTCGAATGTTACCGTGATACTTTCCGGGGTGGATGAGACATGCCTTGCCGAAGCGGTAACGCTGATGCAAGAGAACCCGAACCTGTACATGGAAACCTCCCATCTGCTTGGCGAGGGTGTGATTGCGCATGTGGCGCGGCTCACCGATGATTCCAAACTGCTCTTCGGTACTGGTTCTCCGGCTAATCCGGTGCTCTCATCTTTAACGGCGATTGAGATAGCCGACATCACGGATTCGGCTCGAAGTAATATTCTTGCAGGAAACGCTCGACGATTGCTTAATCTCTAGATTCCCCATTCACAGCATATCCAACGATATGCAGGATGCAGCGAGGTGATGGAATGCCTGTTTTCGATATTCACACATGGTTGGGGGGAGGAGTGGTTCCCGGCGTGGCTGGCAACGCCTCCCAGATTATTCATTCAATGGCGGCGAGAGATGTGGAGGGGGCGATCGTTTTTTCCGCTCACGCCATGTTGGCGGATGCGACTGCTGGAAACCGCATCTTGAAATCCACCATAGATCCGCATCCCAACCTGTACGGCGGGTTAGTCACAAATACCAACAGAATCCCGCAGTCAATTGCCATCATGCGCGAACTGATGTTAGGGAAGAAGTTCCTTGGCATGCTTATCACCAGCCCTCATCCGGAGCAACCCCTTGCCCGATACGTTGCGGATGAGTTGATTAACGCCTACAGACGCTATTCCAAGCCGCTCTTTCTCCCCACTCCCACTGCGGCTCATGTTCATGTGGCGCTTGACATAGCCAGAGAATATCCAATGCTTAAAGTGATTTGTCTCGGAATGGGGGGGAGTGAATGGAGAGCCGCCATTAACGCGGCGCACTATTGCCCCAATCTTCTACTGGAAACATCGGGGGAACTGAATCGCACGAAACTGGCTGTGACCTTGGAGGTGATCGGCTTCCATCGAATTCTTTTCGGCTCCGGCTCGCCGCATGTGGATAGCGCCGCGTCCAAGGCGGTCGTGACGGAGGCTGAATTGCCCTCCCAGGTGAAGGAGGCGATATTATACGGGAATGCGGATAAGCTGTTCCGGCTGCACGAAGAGGAATATCGAATGTAGTTTGCACCGATATCGGACGAGAACTGTTTCGTGGAGGCATTTATGGAACCCGTGTTGGTGGCGGACTATGGTTGCATGGTCGGAGAGAACCCATTATGGAATCCAATCGAGAAAAAACTCTATTGGGTGGATATTCCCGTCGGTCGAATATATCGCTACGACCCTGTCACGGAAAAGAGCGAGATATTCTTCTCCGGAGCCGCTACCGGCGGTTTCACATTTCAAAAGGATGGCTCTCTTCTTCTTTTCATGGAGAAGGGAGCCATTGGCATATTGCGGGATAATTGCTTGGATATGATCTATGAATCCTTGCCGGGAGAGGAGGATTCCCGTTTTAATGATGTAATCGCCGATCCGATGGGCGGGGTCTATTGCGGCACCATGCCGTCCAAGTCTCATTTGGCAAGTCTGTATCACCTCGAAAAAGACGGGAAGATTTCCAAGGCGCTGCAAAATGTACATCTCTCCAATGGTCTCGCATTTTCGCGGGATCAAAAGAGGATGTACTACGTCGATTCTCCCATTCGAACCGTTTATCGTTTTGACTATGACAAGGATTCGGGGAAGCTCTCAAATCAAAGCGTGTTTATCGTCACTCCGGAGGATGAAGGCGTGCCGGATGGCATGACTGTGGACGCGATGGGGTGCGTTTGGATCGCGAAATGGGACGGCGGATGCGTGGTGCGTTACACGCCCGAGGGCGCGGAGGAGAGAAGGATAGAGTTTCCCGCCGCGCGTTGCGCAAGCCTGTCGTTTGGAGGCGAGGATTACGGGGATATCTACATGACGGCGGCTGGGGGAGAGAACAAAGAGATATACGGCCCGGGCGCGGGGGCTCTTTTCAAGGTGGACATGCGCGGATGTAAGATATATGGCGTACCCGAGTATATGTCCGATGTTCGCCCATGAAAAAAGAAACGGCAAAGAATGTTTTCTCCTCACCGTTTGACGTATCGGGGTGAGAGGATTTGAACCTCCGACCTCGCAGTCCCGAACCGCGCGCTCTACCAAGCTGAGCCACACCCCGTCAAGTACCCCCTATTATAGCCCTCATCCCTTTGAAGTGTCAAGAATAATGCTTGCATGATCGTAAAAGAGGGATAACGGTTCGTTAAACCACGATAATTCACATGATGGCACGGGCAATTCTGATTCAAATCAGGATAGATTAATGTATACTCAAAAACGTGGAATCCGCGCAAGCGTTTCAAAGACAAGGCTGAACTGCTGTCCGAATAACTTGGTCCGCCATATCGGATGGCAAGCAAATAGAATGTTCCATCTGTTCGTTCGGATTTCAACCCTCGTCTCTGATTTTGCACGAGAATCAAAAAAGGATAACGAAATGCTCCAACGTAAACATGCACTGATGATGTGGTCTTTCATCTTTGCGTTGTACGGGATAAACCTAATGCATCCGAGAATATCCATGGCGCAAAACGACCCCGCATCCAAAAAAGAGAGAGTGCGTGATCTATACTCCGACACATGGGTGGGCGTGGATGGTTTGGGAAGACCATTGCCCACCTACAAGGATGTTGGTCCTCCTCGCAAGGATCGCACCGTCGGAATGTTCTACTTCCTCACATTCGCTTCCGGAGGGGAAGGGCCGTATGACAACACCAAGATTCTTGCCGCGCATCCAGACGCAATGAAGGATATCCACAATCCCGCATGGGGACCGCTCAACATGGCGCATTACTGGGGCGAGCCTCTCTTTGGATACTATGTCAGCGATGATAAATCCGTTTTGAGAAAGCATGCGCAGATGCTGGAAAACGCCGGAGTGGATACGGTCATTTTCGATAATTCGAATGCGGTTACGTATGACCAAGCTCGAAACACCCTGTGCAAGGTGTGGGAGAGTATGCGGCAAGTAGGGGATAGCACGCCACGCATCGCATTCCTATGCCCTTTTGGGAATCCAGGCGGCATTGGAACGATGACTCTCAGGGAGCTTTACGACACCCTCTACGCACCGGATCTGTATCCTGATTTGTGGTTTGAATGGAAGGGCAAGCCGTTAGTAATGGCGGACCCAAGCTACGCCGAAGGGAATTACGCCCCCCTTCATGAGCCTGCCCAGCTTGTGCAGGGGGATTCGCTAGGGCAATCCTTTACAGCGGATAGCACATTCCTTGAGGTCGGCGGTGAATTTCCTACCTGGAATACCACGGGGTCCGGAATGACCATGGTTCTCCGTGAAAAAGGGCCAAATGGGAGGATACTTGCGAGAAGGAGAGTCGTGAACGTGGTAGATAATTCCACCGTATTCGTTTCTTCGGCGAAGCCCGTGCCTCCAGGGAAATACTATCTAGAGGTGACCGATCCCGTGGGGCAAATCGGATGGTGGAGTTATAGCGGCAACGTATATGACGGCGGGACGGCGTATGAAGGCGGCGATGCCACTGTCGGAGATCGAACTCTTTGGATAGGATATTCGAATGAGGCTCAGCACGTGCGACTTTCGCCTGGGGGGGTTAGCGCAACGCCCGCGCAAGAGGCGGCGATATCCAAAAAAATCTCCGATTTTTTCACCTTCCGCACACCCATCGCCCCTTACAACATTAAGAACCCGCTTCCGGACCACTGGGCTTGGCTGCAAGTGTACCCTCAGGCCCCTCAAAGGGATTTGAAAGGGAACATCGAGGAAGTGACCGTAGGCGTGGCGCAGAATTACAATGCAACTGTGAATAATACCGCCCCTATGAGCGTCCCGGGCGCGTTCGGGAGAAGTTATCACGACGGTAGGGAGGACACCCGCCCCGGGGCTGTGAATTGGGGCTACAACGTGGCGGAACAGTGGAAGCAGGCTTTGAAACTTGATCCTCCATTCATCTTCATCACGGGATGGAATGAGTGGACGGCGGGATTCATGGATCATTGGGTGAGTTGGACCGCACCACCGCCAATATTTGTGGATGAGTTTAATGAGGAGTACAGCAGGGATATCGAGCCGATGCGCGGAGGTCACGGGGATGATTACTACTACCAACTGGTGAGTTTTATTCGACGATACAAGGGGGTGCGTCCCCTGCCTCCCGTGAAACCGATGCCCATCACCATGAACGGGAAATTCAGTGAATGGGACAAAGTGACGCCGGAATATCGTGATGCGATCGGGGATCCGGTTCATCGGAACGCACCGGGCGTGGGCCAAGCGGGACCATACGTAAACAATACCGGACGTAACGATATCGTGGCGGCGAAGGTGAGTTATGATAAAAAATACCTCTTCTTCTATGTGAGAACCTATAAAAAGATGACGCCTCACACCGACCCGGATTGGATGCTCCTCTATATCAACAGCGACGCAAACTACAAAACCGGTTGGCTTGGATATGATTACGTGGTTAATCGGCATGTTGGTGAAAACGTCACCAGTCTGGAGAGGAACGTAGGCGGCAAGTATCAATGGACATCGGTGATGAATGTGAAATATGTTGTCCGCGGGAATCAGATGGAGATCGCAATTCCGAGAAAGGCGATTGGGATAGACACACTTCCTGCGACAATCGATTTCAAATGGGCGGATAACTGTTACGCCAAAGGGGATTGGACGGATTTCACGTTGAACGGTGACGCCGCGCCGGATGATCGATTCAATTACCGTGCAAAATTGATTCGCGAATTTCCGTAATTGCTCATCCAAATTGAGTTAAATGATAGGCAAAAAGAAGACGATTTTGTGATGGCGAAGGGGGGAATATCATGGGTTTTCAATTTATTCATACCGCCGACTTGCATTTGGGGCGCCCTTTTTCGGGCATTAAGGATTCAAGCATCGCGTCCAAACTCATAGAATCCACATTCAAGACGTTTGAACGAATTATCGAGCTCGCTATTGAAAACAGAGTTGCGTTTCTTCTCATCGCGGGGGATATTTACGACACAAAGGATAAAAGCTTAAAGGCGCAATTGACTTTTCAAAAAGGCATGCGGAGATTGGAGGCTGAGAATATTGACGTTTACGTGGTTACCGGCAATCACGATCCCGCCAACAAATGGACCGCCGAGTTGGATATCCCTCCGAATGTGCATCTATTTGGTCACGGTAAACCGAAATCGTTTCCAGTTATCAAAGATGGCGTTCATATCGCCTCGATATGCGGATGGAGCTACCCGAAAGAGGAGGTGAAGGAGGACGTGGCGTCTCAGTTCTCTCCCGATCCCAAAGCCCCCTATAATATCGCTCTTCTGCATTGCAATTGCGGTTCCTCGGCGGAATACGAAAACTACGCCCCCTGCACCCCGACCGAGCTTCTTGGGGCGGGCTTTGATTATTGGGCTTTGGGCCATATCCACAAACGAAATGTTATCAGCGACAAGAATCCATGGATCGTTTACCCGGGGAATCCACAGGGAATAAATCCCAAGGAAACTGGCGCAAAAGGGTGCTATCTGGTGGAGGTCGGACAGAATGGATCGACCAGGCTCGAATTTCTTGAGACCGATTATGTTCGCTGGCACGCGGAGGAAATTTCAATGGCGGACATTTCGCGAATCGAGGAGTTCATGGGACGGATCCATTCCATAATCGACGCCATACGTCCAGGAAACGATAAGTCCGCAGTTGTACGCTTTACGTTGGTGGATCATACAGATCTGCATTCGAAGTTGGCGAGAGAGGGAAATCTTCAGGGAATTCTCGAAGATTTAAGAAGTGACGAGCTCAGGGAATCAAATATCGTTTGGGTGGAGGACATCATTGATAAAACAAAGCCCGTGATCGATCTGGAGGAGAGACGCAAGGCCAATGATTTAACGGGGGATTTCCTGCGCTTAGTGGATGAATACCGGAATTCGCCGACCAAAAGAGAGGACTTGTTGAAAGAATTGGATGAATTGTACATGGATCGTCGCGGGAAAAAGTGGATTGATCGACCGAATGACGCCACACTTTTGGAGTGGTTGGATCTAGTCGAAACCGTAGGTTTGGATTTTCTGTTATGAATAGGGGGGATGAGAATGAGGATTCTTAACTTCTTTATAAACCGATTTGGCATTTATGAAAAAGTGCAAGTGGAGTCGCTTTCCCCGGAAATAAACCTGTTTCTTGGGGATAACGAGGCCGGTAAAAGCACCTTGTTGGCGTTTTTCAGAGATATCCTTTTTGGTTTCGAATCCGGTCGCTCGGAGAATTCCAATTCATACAAATCCCAGGGGAACGCCTCTCACGGCGGAGGTATAACCTTGATAACGGACGGTGATCAAAAATCCTATAGGATTGAACGATCACCCGGCAAGGCGGCCGGAAGCGTAACGGTCACCATGCCGGATGGAACCCAACAAGGGGAGGAGAGCTTATCCATTCTGCTGCCCCGTGGGTTCACCAAGAATGTGTATCGTAACGTTTATGGTTTTAGTTTGGATGAGCTTCAGGATATGAATACTTTGAAAAGCGACGATATAAGAGGGCGAATTTACAGTTCCGCCGCAGGTGCGGGACAAGTCGATGTCATGAAGATTGACCGAGATATAAAAGCGCGTATGGATAAGCTGTTCAAACCTGGCGGGAGCAACCCAAGCATCAATATGCTGTTTGCTAAAATGGATAGTACGGAAAAGGAGATCGACAAATTTTCCACTCAATCCAACGAATATTTTGATAAATCGAAGCGAATCACCGAATTCCAGAAGCAGATTCGTGATTTGGACGAGGAGATTAGGGCAATCGATAATCGATTGGCTATACTTGGTAAAATCATGGATGCGAGGGATCCATGGGAGGAGTTAAATAGGGTTCAAAGTGAATTGGACAACATCCCTATGGTGGAGCGTTTTCCGGAAAAGGGGGCGGACAGGTATCAGAGCTGCAAGGATAAACTTAACAAGACTCAGGCGGAGTTGGATCGATTATTCCTCGATATCGAAACCAAACGCAAGGAGCTATCGGAACTTGTGGTGGATATGCGTTTGTTATCCGAAAAAGCGTCTATCGATGAGATATTGCAGGGAAAAGATCAATATCTCAGCGCGAAGCGCGATCTTCCGGAAATAAAATCGCAGGAAGAGAGAATTAACGCTGAAAAAGAGAAAATGATTAACGATTGCGGCAAGGATTGGACGGAAGCCAAGGTGATGGCGTTTGATATCTCCATGCCGGTTCGTGATCAGGTGAGCAAAATGAAAGCGGAGATTGAAAGTGCGGAGAGAGAGTTGGAAGCGTTAAAAAACCGCCTTCAATCATTGAAATCCAATCATGACAAGGAGAAGGCGAATCTCGATAGCAAGGAAAAAAACCTTGACGAGATAAAGTCAACGAAAGCCGACGAGCAATCCATAGCGTTAAAAGAGAATGCCGTGCGTCAGGCGCGGCATTGTTTTAGAAACATTGATCTTCATAAGGCGAAGAAAGATGCGCTCACCCAAGAGGTTCAAAAATTACAGGCGGATAAAACAAGGGACGAGCAATCCTTGGACAAGAACAAGCTAAATGTGATCTTCGATTTTATCATCGGATTGGTTCTTCTTTTGATAGCCGCTTATTTCTATAAGAGTTCCTCCATTGCCTCAATAGTCTTGGGAGTCATTGGAGTTTTAATCCTGGCGTTTGGTTACTCATCCTTGCGTGACGCAAGGAAAAAACAGGCGGAATGGGAATATGATTACGCGTTGCGTAACTCTCAGATAGAAAAAGAGTTGACGGATTTGGAAACGAATATTCAAGGTGAGTGGGGAAAGCTTCAAAACTACTCCAGGATACTCGAACATGAGTTAAAAACCGTTCAGGATGTGGAAGAGGCGGACAACGAGATACGCAAGCTTAGAGAGAAAAATGCGTCGTTGAATGAGAAGGAGAGGGAGTTCAATGATCTCTTACGAACGTTTGAATTGACAAAGAGTGAGTTTGAAGCCGCGTTAAAAGAGCAAGATGAAAAAACTCATGTCTGCGATGCCGCGAAAGAAAAATGGGTGAATTGGCTCCGACAGAACGATCTACCCTCCTCCTACACTCCGGATACCGTGAGGGATCTCTTCCGAAATATTGAAACGATACGCGCCAAGCGAGGCGAGGCGAATGACTATCATTTGCGCGTTGAGAAAATGTCGGAAACCATTGAGAGATACGAAGCTCAGATCAAGGAGATCCTAAACAGATGCGAAAGGCCAATTCCGGAACAATCCCTGCTGGTCTCCGCGTTATTGCAATTACGCGAGGATTTGAACACTTCGCAAGAGAACTGGCAAAAGAGGGAAAACCTGGAAGCGGTATTGGTGGAAAAGACAAATGATCAAAAAATACGCTCCAATGAGTTGATACGCTATCAGCAAGAAGCGAATGAACTATTGCATGCTGCGGACGCTCGGGATGAGAATGATTTTTTGGAGAGAGCCAAGTGGTATGACGCTCGCCAGAGGCTTACCACAAAAAAACGGGAATGCGATAACTATATTGCACGTACTGCCGGCGACCTCGGGTTTGATGGATTATGTGAGATGCTTCGAAATGAGGATTTCGACAGGGTGGAAAGAGAAAAGCGGGAATTGGAGGAAGAGAGAAGGAAGAAGCTGGTTGAGCGTGATGCGATTAACAAAGATATTGGAAAGTACGAACAAACGATAGCCGACTTGGAAAAAAGCAACGAACTTTCCAATGAAATCGCCAAAAAAGAGGCGCTTAGGTCCGAGTTAAATCGGATGGCATCGGAATGGGCGATACTGGCGATGTGCAAAAAGATATTGAAAGAGACAAGGGATCGGTATGAAAGAGAAAAACAACCCAAGGTGATCAAATCCGCGTCGGATATGATCCTGAAGATGACGAATGGCGCCTATAAAAGTGTATTTGCACCCTTGGGGGAGCAGAAGTTTGAGTTGTTAACACCTGCGGATGAGCACAAGGAGATTGGCATCCTCTCCCGAGGCACGCGCGAACAGCTGTATCTGGCGATACGTTTTGGGTTTATCAAGGAATCCAAAGACGAACCTCTGCCGGTTATCATGGATGACATATTGGTGAACTTTGATCCGAAAAGAGCCAAGGCGGCGACGGAGTGCATCCTGGACCTCTCACGATCGCATCAGGTTCTGTTCTTCACCTGCCATCCTCAAATCAAGGATCTGTTTGTTGAGATGAAACCGGAGATCACTAAATTCGTGATCGATGGCGCGAAAATATCAAGGAATTGACAACCATCACTTGATATGGGTTTGAATCGGTGCGAGAAAGGATAATATCCATCGAACACAACGGAGGCTGAAAGAATACCGGGTATGAACGATAGAGAGCGATTCATAGCCGTAATGGAATACCAAATCGTGGATCGTGTTCCCCTTTGGGATTTCGGTGTGTGGCCGGAGACGATTGAAAGATGGAAAGGGGAGGGATACAATCCGACTCACCCTCCGGTGTTCACCGATCAGCGGGATTGGCAGGCGGGATGGTTTTTCCCCAACCCTCAGTTCCAGCGTACTATCGTGGAGGAGGATAGTCGTACGGTTCTTTACATCAACCATGAAGGAATCCTCATGCGCGAACGCAAGGATAACCCGATGTCGTCCATGCCCCAATTTGTGAAATTCCCTGTTGAGACCCGAGAGGATTTTCGCCGGTTCTGGAAGGAAAGAATGCAACCGAATCTTTCACAACGGCTCGGCGAGAACTGGCGGGAAAGATTGGGAGCTTATCGTAATCGGAATTACCCACTGATCGTCATCGCCGATCGGTGGGGTGGTTTTTTCGGACCTTTGCGCAATCTGCTCGGTGTCGAAAAGCTTTGCATGCTTTTTTATGATGATCCGGCTTTCATCGAAGAGATGATGGAGGCGAATGTGGATTTCATCATCGCCATCATGGATCAGGTTCTGGAAGTCACGGATATCGATGTTTTCGGATTCTGGGAGGATATGGCTTATAAGTCGGGACCGCTTGTCGGACCAACGCTCTATCGAAAATACGCTTTGCCTCGTTATCGGAGGGTGGTTGATTTTCTCCGTTCTCGCGGAGTGAACTACATATCGCTGGATAGCGATGGCGACATCACTCAACTCATTCCCATATGGGTGGATGCGGGCATCAACGTTTTATATCCCTTCGAGGTGCAATGCGGAATGGACGTTGTGAAAGTCCGAAAGGAGTACGGCAGGGACCTTCGTCTGTGGTACGGCGTGAACAAGAGGGCGGCTGCGGAGGGATCGGAATCCATGCTGAGGGAGATTGAGCGCGTCAAACCATTGATTGCGGATGGCGGCTATATTCCCGGTCCGGATCACTCCTTCCCGCCGGATGTCTCTTTTGATAATTATCGCCTATTCATGTCTAAATTACGGGAGGCGTGCGGAGGCTAATTAAATCTTCGCTGTTTCAATCAGCTTGTTCCCTGGAGACTTTCCAAATGAATCACCTCATTCCGAGCCTTGTTCGAACCTTCCTCCTTTGTTGCTTTTTGATTCTTCCCATGCTGGCGTCAGGCGAAAGCATGCGCGCGATGTCGTTCGGCGCGGATCCTGACGATATTCGGCTAGGTCCTCTGAAAGATTTGAATGGATACTTTCCCTTCACTCCGCCTGCAACCCTGAGCCAATGGAAAATCAGATCCAGTCTCCTTCGAAAGCGAATGCTGGTGGCGTTGGGCTTATGGCCTCTGCCAACGAAAACGCCTCTTCACGCTGTGATCCATGGGAAGTTGGATTTCGGCGACTACACGGTTGAAAAAGTCTATTTCGAAAGCATGCCTGGGTTTTTCGTGACCGGAAGCCTATATCGTCCGAAGACATCTGGGAGGCATCCCGCTGTGTTATCTCCTCACGGTCATTGGCCCAATGGAAGATTTATGGATGTCGGGGAGGAGGCGGTGAAGGCGGATATCGCTTCCGGAGCGGAGCGGTTCGCCGATGGCGGGCGGAGCCCATTGCAGGCTCGATGCGTGGAGTTGGCGCGGTTGGGGTGCGTGGTGTTTCTGTATGACATGATCGGCTACGCCGACAGCGTGCTTATCCCATATTCCGTGGCACATGGCTTCGACAAGCAAAGACCGGAGATGAATACAGAGAGAGATTGGGGATTGTTCAGCGCACAGGCTGAGGCGCATCTTCAGAGTGTGATGGGACTGCAGACCTGGAATTCAATCCGTGCCTTGGATTTTTTGTCAAGCCTGCCTGATGTCGATCCACATCGCATTGCGGTTACCGGAGCGAGCGGAGGCGGCACGCAAACCTTTATTCTCTGTGCGATTGATCCGCGCCCCGCCGTGGCGTTTCCTGCGGTCATGGTCTCAACGGCGATGCAGGGCGGATGCACCTGCGAAAACGCTTGCGATCTGCGTATCGGCACAAGCAATGTGGAGTTTGCCGCGCTCTTCGCTCCGAAGCCGCTAGGCATGACCGCCGCCGATGATTGGACCAAGGAAATGCCGACAAAGGGTTATCCGGAACTCAAGCGGTTATACGCAATGTACGGCAAGCCACGGAACGTGAAGCTGTGGCCGTTTCTGCAATTCGGGCATAACTACAACATGGTGAGCCGTGAGGCGATGTACGGCTGGATGAACGAGCATCTGCATCTAGAGGCAAAGGAGCCGATAGAGGAAAGGGAGTACCACCTTTTATCCCCTCGGGACTTAACCGTGTGGGATAAGGATCATCCCGCACCACCGGGGGGCGAGGAGTTTGAACGACGTCTGTTGGCATGGTGGAATGAGGACAGTCAAAAAACTCTGAACCGCTCCTTGAAGGATGAAAAGTCGTATCGAAGAGTGTATGGAGACGCCATTCGTGTTTTAATTGGAAGGGACATGGATGATGCGGGAGAGGTGGATTGGATATCGAAATACTCCGAAAAGAATAGCGCCTACACAATGGAGACGGGATTAATTCGGAATCTGACCTATCATGAGGAGTTGCCCGCATTGCTCTTGGTCCCGAGAGTTGTGAAGCGAAACCCCGTGATTTGGATAGACGCCGTAGGTAAAAAAGGGGTTCTAAGTCAGGAGGGAACTCCAAGGAGGTCCGTGCTTAAATTGTTGGATTCCGGCGCACCCGTCATAGGCGTGGATTTATTGTATCAAGGGGAGTTCCTTAAGGATGGACAAGCGGCAAATCGGCAGCGTATTGTGAGCAATGATCGCGAGGACGCAGCGTACACCTTTGGGTATAACGATTCTCTTTTCGCTCAACGCGTCCATGATATCCTCTCGACCATATGTCTCGCTCGGAAACGCTTCCACTCGGCGCGCGTGGATATGGTTGGATGGAATGGCGGAGGAATATGGGTGGGGGCAACGTGCGCAGTGGCGAATGGTTCCGTCGGTGCAGTCGCCATGGATACGGAAGGGTTCCGATTCGGTCATCTCTTGGATTACAGAGACCCGAATTTCCTTCCTGGCGGTGCAAAATACGGCGATCTTTTGGGAATGATCGCGTTGCATGCTCCGGATCCGTTGTGGCTTGCAGGGGAGACTGAGGACGGCGTGAATTTTATTAGGAGGCAATACAATCTTTCTCACTCCAGGGATATTTTCATCTATCATGGCGGCAAGGAGAGTGAGGAGGATGCGGCGACGGATTGGCTGCTTGCCCATTAACATGCATCCGAATGGGAAGGGGAGATGATTGTCATATCCGAACGGCTTGGCGCCGTTGGGCTATTGGTCTTGGGCATCTTTGGGGCGAAAGCGCGACGGTCCGATGATCCTTGAGGATCAGGAGCGTATTACCTGGAATCACTTGGCGTTTCCGGCATCCGACTGCCGCACAACGGGCTTGCCTCGGAATCGGGTGTTCGCATACGCGGGCGGGCAATATCCGCTGCGGAACCTCCATTTCCCCCCCCCATGATATGGCGATCTATGAGGATTTATATTCAGGATGTCGTTTCTATTTCAGAACACCGAGGAATGCCGGCGATTTGGGGGAATCACTTCACGAATCGATGATGATCGATGGATGCGCATCCGTGTGACTTCCCGCAGCGAAGACTGAGGTTGAATGCGTTAACTCCATTGAGGGTACGCTGGGGTTTCTTCGATGCCATTTTGTCTCGGTTTACAATTGTGAGGGGGTATGGATAAACCCGATGCGGTTCGGGGAATTGGCATGGCGATAGCCGAGAATGCAGATGAATGATCGATGCTAAGATGTGATGAAATAAAAAGGAGGGGTGGACCCCCTCCTTTTTATTGTGCGGTCGACAGCTGTTTTTGACCAGCCAGTTCTTTTCGGAGATAAGCCAACGCTGCGTGCAGCTGCGTATCGTCTTTCTTATCGTTGAAGTCCCCCTCTATCCAATTGGGGTTTTGTTTCACGACAATATTGGGTTTGATGCCTCCCGTTCCGAAGATCGGTCGGTGCTCCTCGTCATATTTATTGCTGATATCCGTGCCGTTTGGCGTGAAATATTTTGCAGTGGTCAATCGAAGCGCGGAACCGCCGGGTAATTCAAACAGAGTCTGCACCAATCCTTTACCAAAGGTGTGCGTTCCCATGATTACACCCGTATGGTTGTCTTTAATGGCGCCGGTGACGATTTCCGCCGCGCTTGCAGTGTCTTCATTCACGAGAACTACGAGTGGAAGCAATTTATGATTATGCTGACTTGGCTCCATCATCAGGCCCTGGCGTACGCCGCCTCTGCCTTCTTGGATGATAACCACAGGACCCTTGCGAATAAATTTGCTTCCGATATCCACCGCCACGTTAAGCAGCCCGCCGGGATTATCTCTTAAATCGAAAATAAGCGCCCGCATTCCTTGCCTTTGCAGAACATTCCAAGCGTGATCCAGTTGCTGAACGCTCTGCTCGTTGAATTCGGCAAGCACGATATGGCCGATTTTATCTTTCTTATCCTCCATCCAATATTGGACGATTGGCGGTGTAATGTGCGCTCTGCGAATGACGAAGGAAAGCGGTTTCGCAACCCCTTTTCGAATAACCGTGACAGTGACGGGGGTGCCGCGTGGCCCTTTGATCAACTTTACAACATCATCTATCGATTTCCCTAGGACGCTCACCGTTTTAATCAGCTTTCCGGTTACCGGATTATGAATCCCCACGCTCATGATGATGTCGTTGGATTTCAAACCGGCTTTGGCGGCTGGCGTTCCAGGTAATGGATTTTTAATTCTCACATCCTTGCCGTAAGGTTCCAACACGGCGCCTATGCCGTCAAACTCGCCGCTGGTGGTTTGGCGCATCTGCTGCCACTCTTCAGGATCGAGAAAGCTCGTGAATGGATCGTTTAAAGTGTATAGCATGCCGCTAATAGCGGCGTACGTTAAATCGGTGTCGGTTTTGGCGTTGAATGTTTTGCCGTAGTAATCGGATTTCAGGATACCCAACGCCTGATGATAAATTGCATAGGGATCGTCATCGGTTTGCGCCGAAGCGTTGCCGAGCAGCGTGTGTCCGATAGCCGAAGCAACTTCGTCAAATCGCTGAAATAGAGAGGTTGGTGTGATAAATCCCAGTGTGGCAGGTACAAGAAGGAGAATCAATGAACCTGCTTTGATCCAATTTTTCGTAGGGTTCATTTTTATCTCCTATGCCTTTTCCAGCGTGGTCAGAGCGCGTCTAACCGCTTCGTCCCGTGAATTCACTATGCCTGCCATTTCCAAGGGAATATCCGGTTTAATCCCTTTGTCCGTGAAGTCGTAGTCGTCGATTGCCAAGAGCTTTCCGGCGGTTAGCGTCATCGCCGCACCATCACGCAAGGGCTTAAGTATCTGATAGCACGAATCTCCGCAGGTGGCGGAACCAAGCAGCTTGGCGCCATCCTTCTCTTTCAAGGCGTCCGCAGCCAACTCCGCCAAATTGGATGTTCCCCTGTTTATCAATACAACCAACTTTAACTTTTTCCCGTTGCCGGGGGGTATATCAAGTGGATCGCGAACATTACCTTTGCGTATGACGGTTCCAACTTGCCCTTCGACTCCGAGTTCACTCAATAGCTGCCGGAAGGAAGCCAAAGCGCCGTCGGTATTCCCTGTGATAACTCCGCCGGTGTTATCGCGTAGGTCCAAGATCAACTGCTTCTGCGTCATCTTTTCCAAGTCGGCAACGAACTGACTTGTCGCTGCGTCATCAAACGCTGTTATTCGTAAGTATGCCACATTATCCGTGAGCGGAACGAACTCCACTTGCTTCACTTGGGTTGTTGTGGGGTCTATGGTGACTTTGAAGGGTTTGGCGACGCCTGATCTTTCGATTGTCAATGTGACGGGGGTTCCGTCCTTCATGGTGAGCGTGTCCAAAGCCTTTGGGAGACTCATGCCATCCGTAAGCCGCTTGGTGGCTTCATTCCATGCGTTGCGGTACGTTTTGCTTTCCAAACTCAAGTTGGACAGCTTCATTAAGTCCAGCCGCGGATCGTATGCGATGACCCAGCGGTTGTTGATGTAGGTAATGATATCCCCCGGTTGCAAACCCGCCTTTTCCGCCGGTCCACCTGGCATCGGAGCGACAATCGCCAGTCGGCGCTCGTCTATTCCTCCGGCTTTTCGTTTGACCACGGTAAGAACCGCGCCAATGCCGTTGTAGACTCCGTTCATCTGTTCCTGAAGGGATTTGTACTGATCCGGATCAAGAAATCTCGTTTTGGGATCGTCAAGTGAGAGGAGCATGTTCTTGACAGCGCCAAATCCTAGTTTGGTTTCATCCCTGATTGGGTCTACGTAATCGTCATTGACATACTGCAGCACCTCCTGAAATGTTTCGGAAGGGCTAGTCGCGTTGGCGTCCGGGGAATCCATCGCGAATAGGGAGGTTGAGTTAGGGAATGTGGATGGCAGCATATGCAGAGTACGCTGTACCACCATCTTGCGCATCTGTTGACCGCCTGCGAACGACGCCCATGCGAGTAAAATCGCAAATACGGTGAACAGTAAAATCTTAATGGGACGAATCAATTTACGCCTCCAATGGGTGTCGCACGGATCCCATATAGCTGAACTATAACGAAATTTAACCTTAATCGTGATTATACCACTGGTGACTCCGGAGTGTCAAATAGGCATTAGACGAGGAGTGGGTTGAATCCCACGAATCGAATCCCTTTATTTCACACCCCGGCAAAGCCTCTTCTCCATATGACCCCAGTGATGTCATGATGATCTTTATCCGGAAGCCATATCATCCATATTCCATACGTACCATATCAACATGATAGTTGTATGAAAATACAGGTATTTGCTAAAACCTTTGTCGGCGAATTGATTTTCAGAAGCTTTCGTAATCCTTTGGATGAATGCCCTGAATACGGAGGCGATCGCAATCCCGGAACGCTTTGCTTCACGTGTTACGCAACCATCTCCTTCATGAAGCCGCAACGATAGAGACGAGTGGCGTTATCGATCTCCTCTCGGGTCAACGGCGGAACGTCGCATGCTCCGGCAAATTCAATCAATTGTCTTTCATCATAGATGTTTGGAAGCGTTGCAGCGACGCATGGTTCCGCCAAAATGTATTGAATAGCCGCCTGAGCAAGCGTTCGCATCCCGTCCGCGTGTAGAAACGATAGCTTTTCCACCTTCTTCAAGCCCTCCACCAGCCACTCCTGGCGTCCCTCGGAGGTGGAGATGCGATGGTATCGATGATCACTGGGCGAGAATGTGGTCGCCTCCGTGTAAGTTCCCTCCAACAGACCGGATGCATGAGGAACGCGAGTTATTACGGGGATGCCGGCTTCTCGCGCCACGGGGAAGATCGTGTCTCCAAGTGGTTGCTCCAGTAAATTGAAGATGATTTGCGGGATGGCTCGCCTCTCTTGAATCGTTGCGACACCCTCCTCGCATTGCCTTTCAGGCTTCAGCGCGGGTCCCAGCGCCGCTCCGATAAGACGCACCTTGCCTTGGGATTTCAAATTTTCCAATTCCGCCCATAGGTCATCCTTGCGGATTGCGTCCAGACGAGGATTGTGCAATTGGTAGAGATCAATCCGATCGGTCCGAAGCCTTTTTAGGCTCTCCTCGCATGCTTTGCGGACATACTCGGCAGTCCAGTCCTGCGGACGCTCCCTTTGTCCCGGCTGCACGCCTGGATGGTTGTAAAAATCATAACCGAATTTCGTGGCTATGAAGAGTTCATCACGATGATTTCCCAGGGATTCCGCCAGAAGCGTCTCTCCAAGACCGTCTCCATAAACATCAGCGGTGTCGAAGAATGTAATCCCCAGTTCGTATGCTCTATTCAGCAGATTTACCCCTACGCTTTTGTCATGAATACCCCACATGGTCGTGGCGACGGTCCATAATCCAAATCCGACCTTGGATACAAGCGGTCCCCCTTCGATTAGCGTGCTGTATTTCAAGTTGAGTTTCTCCTTTTCGCATGAAGACGATTATACGGAACTCTATACGAAAGTCTCGCGCGTTGGATTCCAGTGGAATGCGATGAAACGTTGTGATGGGATTGGTCCATGTCGAGAGGATAGTTCGGGAATAATGGATCACCCGCGCATTTTGAGAGCATAATAATACGTCGAACGGCTTTTTTATAATGAAAAGGAGAGCGCCATGCCTTCGAATGAAATCTTATTAGGCGTCAATAAAACCGCTTTGGTTTTGATTGACTTGCAAAAAGGAATCACTTCCTCGCAGACATCCCCTTATGCAAGTGATGTAATCGTTGAAAACGCCGCCAGGATCGCCGCTCGATTTCGAGAACTAAAAGCCCTTGTTGTTTTGGTTCGCGTCGCTTTTTCAAAAGACGGAGGAGACAGACTATCCCCCAAAGTGGATTCGCCGATGACTTCCCCCGGTGCACGTCCCGAAGGATGGGACGAGATAGACCCAAGAATTGGCGTCTGCGAAAGCGATCTTGTGATCATTAAAAAGCAATGGGGAGCGTTTTACGGGACGGAACTGGATTTGCAATTGCGCCGCAGAGGAATTACAACGATCGTCATCGGCGGGATCGCCACGAATTACGGGGTGGAATCCACCGCTAGGGATGCTTACGAGAGAGGATATCAATTAATATTTGTCGAGGACGCAATGGGAAGCATGAAAATTGATTTGCATCAATTCGCGATAACGCACATATTCCCTCGCATTGGTTTGATTCGTCGCACGGAGGATATCCTGAAGGCGATGTCATGAGAGAGCCGTGAGATAACTGACGAATCTGAGAGCCAAGACTCATTCATCCATTGCAATGCTTGGCGAAAAGGTGGCAATCTCCACGTTGAACCTCACCGAGGATGTCAATTCAGTGGAAACGGAGGCGTTCGATGCAGGAAAACAACCATCTTACACGTCGCGAATTCCTAGTGGAATCCGCTTTGACGGCGGCGATAACGTTAACGGAGAGGAAGGCTTCAAAAGCGGACACGGTTCCCAAGGTGTTGGGGAGGGAGCGGGTGTCATTGAACGGCGTTTGGAACTTCGCGCCTGCGGTTCCCGGTGAAAACTCCCCGCCAAGGCACGGATTTGGCCGTATAAAGGTTCCTGGGAGTTGGGCGAATCTAGGGGAAACCCGGGATTCCCCGGATTTGGTGGTACGCGGAACGGGAGCCGAATGGAATGGTTTCAATGGCGAAAGCGTGTCTCGCGCCTGGTATGTGCGTCAAACAACCATTCCGACTGAATGGAGCGGACGCTCGATTAGTCTTTGCTTCGACCGAATCTGCACCGACGCAGTGGTCTTCGCAAATGGCGTGGAGTGCGGACGAGCGCCTTGGCCCTGGGGTTCCGTAGATATCACGAAAGCGGTTACGCCCGGGCGCATGGCGGATATCCAAGTCCTGGTGGCGGCAATCCCAAACTGGGAACTGGCGGGGAGTTTTTGGCAAAACGCTTTTATGGCTGTGACCTATTCCAAATCCCAATTGGCGACACGCGGGCTAACCGGGAATGTGTATTTGGAAAGCCGTGCCTCCGAGGCCTATATCACCGATGTTTTCATTCGCACCTCCACACGAAAGAAAGAGATAAGGATAGACATTGAACTCGCCAATATCAAGCAACCGGGCGATATACGAATTGAAGCGGAGATGCTGAACGAAAAAGGTGCGATTGAGAAAAGATTTTCCTCTGTCGCCTCCGTTATAAGCAAACCCTCGCAAACCGTTACGGTTTTCCGGAATTGGAATAACCCTCGCATTTGGGATGTGGGACGTCCCAACCTTTACACGTTGCAATTAACCGTTACCGGAGCTGGTGTGTATGATCGCGTCCAGGAACGGTTCGGTTTTAGGGAGTTCTGGACTGAGGGGCGCAATTTCTATCTAAACGGATCCATCATTCGATTAAGACAGCCATGTTTTCTCAACGGACCGGTGGGCTCGATTGGGGATATCTTCTCGGAGTTCGGTACATGGACTCCTGACACCCGTGGCGATACCTCCGACGCTAGCCACGATCTGGATTATTGCGATCAGATTGGATATCTTGCTGCGGTGTATGCGCTTGACGCGAATCGATACATGAGGGATTCTAATGGCAATCTCATTTGGGATCAATCCCGCACCAGAGCCTTGGAACGAGCGGACGTCTGGATGAGGCATTATCGCAATCATCCCTCCGTGGTGATGTGGGTGGCTGGGGCGAATTTCTTCAATAACGCCGTGGACCAGGATCCGCGTCATATCGGTCGCCATGGTTGGGTTGGCAAGGATTCCGATTGGCGGCCGCTTATGGATGACGCGGCGGATATGTTTCGGAGATTGAAGCAACTTGACCCCACCCGCGTGTATTATAGTCATGAAGGAGCGGATACCGGCGATGTCCATTCGATGAACTGTTATTTGGACCTTACACCTCTTCAAGAGCGCGAGGACTGGTTGAGCGTTTGGGCTGAAAGCGGTGAGATGCCGATTTCCATGACCGAGTTTGGCACGCCCACGGAGTGTTCTTTTCGACGCGGACATGACGGTTTCGGGAGCAATGTGCTGAGCGAACCATTACTGACGGAATACGCCGCAATTTACCTTGGTTCGGACGCTTATGAATTTGAGGGGTTGGAGTATCGCAAGTGGCTTCACGACCAGTTTGTCGGAGGAATGGAATACAAATCCAGTCAGGACAGATTGGAGCAATTCCCCGTGATGCATCCGATACAGGCTCTCTTCAGGAAAAGAACCTGGAGAAGTTGGCGTACCGCCGGGCTTTCCGGCGGACTTAAAAGCTGGTCATGGTTGCAGGATGAACTCAAGGAGGTGAACTATCCCACGTTGGCATGGATCGCCGGCCCTCCCGAGGCCTATACCGCCAAGGACCATCACTTTATCGCCGACGGGAAGTTTCGGAAGCAGATTATCCTTATCAATGATACGCGTCGCAGACAGAATTTCAAGGCGCAATGGATCGCCACCATCGGCGATCGGACCGTGGGGCGAGGTGATCTGCGCGGCTCGTTGGCGGTTTCGGAGATTCGAAAGCTGCCGATTGAGCTTGCAACGCCTCATGTCCGATCCGAAAGGAGCATCGAAGGGCAAATCAAGCTTAACGCAACCATAGGGGATGAGACGCATCAAGACACCTTCACGTTTCGAGTCTTCGGCAAGCGGCGCTCTGTCAGCGGAGCCGTCGCCACCGTTGATTCATTGGGACCGACCGGAAAAATGATGGAGAGCCTGGGGTTGAAATGCCGTGTCTGGAACGGTGAGGGAGCGAAGTTGGTGGTTGCGGGAAGGAACGCTTTGAGAGATAATCCAGCGGTTCTTTCAAGGCTGGAGCATTATGTAAAAGACGGCGGACGGGTACTGATTCTCGGGCACGACCCAAAATGGATAACGGAGGCTCTCGGATGGCGGGTGTGTCCCAAAGTGAGCCGATATGTCTTCCCGATTCCCAATACCACGTTCGCTTCCGGAGTTGACTCGGACGATTTGCGCGATTGGACAGGCGAGAGCGCACTGATTCAGGCATATCCGACATATGTCGGTGATTACCTGCGGGGGAATGAAGGAGCCCAACCCTACGCAGGTTGGCATTGGGGCAATCGGGGGGGAGTCTGCAGCGCGGCGATAGAGAAGCCGCATAGAAGCGGCTGGACGCCTCTTTTGGAATGCGAGTTTGACTTGGCGTATACGCCACTTATGGAACTCAATTACGGAAAAGGACGACTGATCGTTTGTACGTTGGACTTGGAGGATCATATGGAGTTGGATCCTGCGGCGAGATGGTTGGCGGCAAAGGTGATGGATTACTCCCTCCAACATCCGCTGGAACCTCGACTCAGCAATGTGGTTTATTTAGGAGGCTCTGCGGGAGCGGATTGGTTGAATAGTATCGGTGTGAGTTATGAGCGGTCGGAAATCATTGATCCGAAAGCGGGTCTGATGCTTGTCGGTGCGGATGCACGTCCGGGCTTGACTGAACTGAACGCTTATCTGGAAAACGGGGGGAAGGCGTTCTTTCTGCCGCAAGCTCAATCCAATGGGCTGTTCGGGGTTGAATTGAAGCAGGCTGTGAATGATTTTGCGGGATCGTTGAAGGCGCCGGGATGGCGCGAAGCGAGAGGGTTAAGTGCATCGGATCTTCGTTGGCGTACCCACATGGACGTTCCAGCTTGGCTCGTAAGCGGAGGAGCGGAGATTGGAGCGGACGGACTTCTTGGTCGTAAAACGGTGGGCAAAGGTGTGGCGATCTACTGTCAGGTGGATCCGAACCGCTTCAATGCGGATCGGTACACTTATTTCAGATATACACGATGGCGATCGACACGCGCAGTCGCTCAGGTGATAGCAAACTTGGGTGCGAGTTTCTCAATGGACTCTCAGATATTTCATCCACGCGAACCTGTCACCAACCCGGATGCCAAATGGTTAGGACCGAATGGGGATCGAGCGGGACATGATTGCCACCCGCCGATCCCGAGTCGCCTGTTGGATATGCCTCCGAATTGGATTCCGAATTGGATGCGGAGCGGTTATTATCATCCCGATTATCTCACTGATTTCCCGATGGGAGACAATCCTTATCGGTATTATCGATGGTAGGGGGGGCTTTGGATGTGCGAGGAATGAAAACAACACTCCTAGGCGGTGGCTGCGATTATTTCGATTCGATGGTGTACACTGTTTTCAATATAACGCTATGGAATTAAATATATGCCCTGATGTCGCTTGTTCCCGGGGTGTGAGGAGGACAGAGTGAAATCGTTTTTTTTCGCCTTATGTTTGTCTCTATTGGGCGGTAACGCCTTCGCTTTGTATCCGGTCATGGTGAAGGGGTTTGATAATCCGAAGGATATCCCTACGGTCTGGGTGGTGAACATCCCTAGCCAAAACGCCTCCGTGTCCTTTTCAAAGGATCATCCGCAATCAGGGGACTATTGTTTGAAACTGCACTATCAATTTGTATCCGCGGGGAGTTTCCAGTATCTTGGGATTCCAATAAAAGTGGACATAAAAGCTCCGGTTCACATCCTTCAGTTTTACCTTTACGGTGACGATTCAAAATGCGCCTACGGGGTGCAGGTGACGGATGCGGACGGGGAGACTCATCAATACAGCCCGAACACCGATCAGGGCGGATATATTGATTTTAGAGGATGGAGGAAGGTGGATATCGATTTGGATAGCCACCACGAAACATGGGGAGGAGACAATAACGGAAAAATCGACTATCCCATCACAGGCGTGACTTTCATTATACGGCAGCCGAGAGAGGGTGACAAGCTCGAAGCGGCGGAGGGGGATATCTACTTTGACAGTCTTAGCGTTGAATCCGAACAGCCTGCTGATGTGACCCTGGGAAGTTGCATTTCCGTTCTGTCCCCCGAGTATTGCTCCGATATTCGAGGGAACACGCGTATTCAAATATCCGCTCCAGGGTTTAAGACCGTTACGGCGAAGTGCTGGAAGCAAGGCAAAGGGTTTGGGGAGGATTCCATCGTTGCGACGGTTGCCTTGGATGAGAAAGGGCGGGGATCCTTTGTGTTCTCAGCGAATAGTTATCCGCACGGACCGATAACCGTGAGGATCTCCGGCAAGAATCAAGTGACGAGCGACAATTGCTACCTGCAACTCTTCAACGAGGGCGGGGTGCGTTGGGACGAAGGGATTCCGAAGGATCCGCCACCTGCGGCGAAGGGGATGAAATTGATCTTCGAGGACGATTTCAACGGACCGCTGTCCATCGGGGATAGCTCCAAGAAGACCTATTACGATCACAAACCACCGAATGGTTCCCAGGACTTCAGTTCCATACCGTTCACCAGTTTTGACAAGCCAAACAACCCCTTCAAGCAAGTGGATAGTTATTTGCGAATACGCGCGGACGCCAACAAGAATAGCACGGGATTGATCAGTTCCCTTCACAACGATGGCTCAGGCATCATCGCGCGAGCCCCATGTTACTTCGAATGTCGCTTCATCGCCCCCAACGCCATCGGTACATGGCCCGCGTTCTGGTTATTAACGGCCGACAAGACAACGCCGGGTGGGGATGAGTTGGACATAATTGAAGCGTATGGAGGCGAAGGTCCGCATGAACCTAATTCTCACGACGCTTACATGATCACCCCGCATTGCTGGAACCAGGGGAAGGAAGGCAATGCCATTGCGGATCAAGCCTTCAAGGATTTGCATAATCCCTGCCATATGAGAAAATTCGGCATCCCCTCCACGTGGTATGAAGCGTTCCACACATACGGCTGCAAGATTACTCCTACTGAGACGATATATTACTGCGACAATATCGAAGTGGGGCGTCACCCCACGTTGCCAATTTCCAAGACGTATCCTTTGTATTTTCTGGTCGATCTCGCCACTGGTGGCGGGTGGCCGGTGGATTTGTCTCGTTATAATGGTCGGGCGGATATGTACGTGGATTATATTCGAGTATACAGCGGTTACGCCGCGAAATAAGGAGATCCCATGACAAGCAGAGAACGCGTGGTGAAAGCGATGCGACGTGAAAAACCTGATCGCGTCCCATTTGATTTTCCGAACGGATTCGCTCCCGCCGTGATGGAGGTGTTTCGTAAACATACGGGGCTTGACGATCCCTACGACTATTTCGGAGCGGACGTGCGATACGTCGGAGAGGGTGGAACGAAGTATCCCAATGATTACTCCGAGTATCATCCAAACCTTCCCCCCACCGCCTGGGTGGATGAGTGGGGGATCGGGCATCTGCCGACGAAAAGTACGGAGAAGGGGCATTCACACCTGGAAGGCTTCCTGTATCCCATGCTCAATCTTCGCACCAAGGAGGATATCCTGAACTACCCATTGCCGGATGTGGAAGCGGAATATCGTTACGAGCATCTTCCCGCGCAGGTGCGGGCTCTTCATGACAAGGGCGTATGCGTAACGGGATGCTTGGCGTGCACGTTTTATGAAATCGCATGGTACATGAGAAGCATGGAACTTCTTCTCATGGATTTCGTGGATAATCAGGAGTTCGCGGAGATCCTGCTTGACAGAATACTTGAGAAGCGCATTGTCCAAGCGAAATTTCTTGTGGAATCGGGGATAGACATCCTTCAGTTGGGCGACGACATAGCCTCTCAGCGAGGGATGATGATGAGGATGAGCATGTGGCGGAAATGGTTTAAATCCAGAATGGAAACCGTCATTCAAACGGCGCGGAAGGTTAACCCTGACATCCTTATTTTCTATCATTCCGATGGAGATTGCACCGAAGCGATACCCGATTTGATCGAAATCGGCGTGGATATCCTCAATCCAGTGCAAGCGGAGTGCATGGATGGACCGAAGCTTAAAAAGCTTTACGGGGAGAGACTCTCTTTCTGGGGGACCATCGGCACCCAGACCACACTTCCCTTCGGAACGCCGGAGGACGTGCGACGGGAGGTGAAGGTGCGAATGGAGACAATGGGGCGGGGCGGCGGGCTGTGTCTGGGACCGACCCACATGGTCGAGCCGGATGTGACATGGGAGAACCTTACGGCGTTTGTGGATGCGGTGAAGGAGTACGGGAGATATTCGTGATGGCTCGCGCATGCGAGCATTGAGGAGAGTTTCGGATGACGGTGCAAGTGGAGAATTTAAAACCGGAATGGAAAACCATAGACACTGTTTCCTATGACGTCAGGCCCGGACTTGACTTAGTCTTCTCCATTGTCATTTTCATGGTGGCGATACTGCTTGCGGTGTTGATAATATCCGGAGTTTGGCACACAATATGGGTTATTCTCACCACGATCGTCATCGCAGGGATTGCCATTTACAGATTCGCCTGGGCTGTTAGGCATATGGGTAAAACCTTGGGAATAACGATGCTATATGACGGTATCGTCAAGGAGCCTCCACTTCATAACTACAAGCTGGAATCTGGAAAATACCGCAAACTGAACCTGAACTATCCCGTAAAGTACGACTATGTGCTGTTTTATGTGTTATACAATGTTGCATATACGATTATAACGTATGAAATCTGTCGGGATTTTATTGCACGTATGAGCTCTTTTTTAATACTCATATCGCTTGCATGCTGCGCCGTATTGGTGTACTTGTATTATAAAAATCAAAAGATATTTCAATATCTCTTCGATCTTCCATTCTTGCGAGAACTGTTCATATTTGTCTACACTCCGTATGGGATAATTGAAAATCTATTTATCGAATGGTATCGTAGATTCATAAGGTTGGAAATAGATCACGCCTATCTTCATCCTAATGACACGGTGAACGTCTTTTTTAACATCCCGAGAAAATTTAATCCGACAAAGTTCTCCTTGCAGCTGGAATGCGATGAGATTTCCGGTGATAGAGCATATAACATTTATAGCGAACGTTTATTCGAAATGGATAATCAGGATGATATGTTCGGATATTTGAACGAAAAGGAAATGAGTTTTATCATTCCAAGCGACGCGAAGGTATCGTTCGAATCAAATCATAACTCTATCATTTGGTATTTTAGTTTCAAGCTCTGTTTCAAATATTTTAAGTGGGTGGAATGGGGGTTTCCGGTAAACGTTCTGCCGCGAGGAGTGACAACGGAGACATTACAAGCGCATTTGAACTGATTTCACTCGCGGGCGCCATGAGATTCGAATACAAGGATTATTATTTTGAGTATCCTGTCAAAGACAAGCGAAATATTAAAGAAGAGGATGAGAGATATCGAACCAACGGTGGAATGGAGGATTCCTTTGATTGCGGCGACTTCCAATACTTGGGAGGATGTGCTTTGAACAGAATCGCTGAAATAGTATTCGCTCCGGATAAAAACACGTGGCATTCCACTGAAACGCTCTCGGGTTACGTCACATTCTCCGAGGAAGCGATGAAATCTGGAAGATCCTGTGATATGTTTGTGTTCTGGACGGTGGATAGCATAGGAACTCCGGATGTTGGCGTGGTTTACCGTGGCGGATTGAATATCAAAACCATCAACACGCATCATTTTTCCGTAAGGTTGCCGGCTTTGCCGTTGAGTTATTCCGGCGAACTTTTTAGAATTCGGTGGATGGTGCGTCTCCGACTATTTAAGCGCGGAGCCGAGGATGTCATCGTTGACCGAGAGTTCGTTGTGGAGGAGCCGCAAAGCAAGGAAACGCTAGTTTTTTCATGATATTGTTTTGTATTCGTTCTTTCCAAGCCTCTTTCAGTTGTTTTTCCCGTTGACTAACGGGTACGATTTGTAAAATCTGAAAGGTAAGCCATATGAAATCTTCCTTGCGCACCATCAACATCCCTATCACTCTTCTTTTCCTGATCATCTTCAGTTCCGGTTCCGCATTGGCAACCCCGTTTGACCGTGATGCCTCCAATTTTCTCTCCAATATCGGCATCTACGTATTTCTTGCCGCCGGCCCGGTTAGGGAATGGACAGGAGGAGGACCTGGAGCCCACACAAAAGCCTTTCGAGACTTGGACGCGGAGTTGGCGAGTGGACTAGTGGCGGAGGGATTAAAGCAGTTTGTGAGGGAGGAGCGTCCCGATGGTTCCGGCAATGACAGTTTCCCCTCCGGTCACGCCACCGTCTCCTTCGCGTTGGCGGCAACGGAGAGCGCCTTTCATCCTAGCGAGGCGCCGTATTGGTATGGCGGCGCGGGGTTGATCTCAGCCTCTCGCGTACGGCTTGGGAAGCACTATTGGAAGGATGTTCTCGCCGGCACGGTGATTGGCTTGGGGATGGCGCAGCTATCGATCTCTCAGCCGCACGGATTGATTCTCACCCCGTTCATCCGCTCAGGCGGTGGCGGAGTGGAGGTTCATTCGATTTTTTAAATATATTCAGTCAAGGAGCGGCGAATGGATCGAAGAGATTTCATCAAATACGGCGTGACCGCACTTGCGGCAGGGGCGATAATCCCGGAAACGAGGAAGGCGCACGGGAGAGTGCAGGAGAAAACGTTGAATCCACCCGGGGAGATAGACCGGATCGCGCTAGTCCGTCGCCACAATTTATCCTTCACCAAAGCGGATGTAATGAATGTGCTAACCGTCGGTAACGGGAACTTCGCCTTTGGCATGGATATCACCGGGCTGCAAACTTTCGAGGCGGAGTATAATTCCGGAATCCCCCTATCAACAATGTCGCATTGGGGGTGGCACGATCAACTCAACCCAAAAGGTTACGTCCCTGCGGATTATCCTTATACAAGGATCAAAGACTGCCAAGGCAGGGAAGTTCCCTATCTGATGGTCAAACACACACCCGAACTCGAAGCGGAGGCTAATTTCCTCTACGCACTCACCACGCGCATCAATCTCGGGAAGGTGGCTCTTCTTCTAACACATCCTGATGGCAAACCCGTATCGTTGGGGGAGATTGAAAATCCTCGCCAATCGCTGGATTTGTGGACAGGCGTTGCGGAGAGTCGTTTTACCCTGGATGATAAACCCGTTCGGGTTGTCACCTGCTGCCATGGAGAGCGGGATCAGATCGGAGTGCGCATCGAATCGCCGCTCATTTCATCGGGCAATTTAAAAGCGTTGATCGGTTATCCCTACGCCTCCAGGGCATGGAACGGCAATGGCGCGGATTGGAGCCAGCCGAACGCTTATGAAACCCGAATGAGCCGCAACGGCAAAAATCGGGTGGATTTCCATTGCATTCTGGACGCCACCCAATACGATAGCGCCGTGGTTTGGAAAGGCGAAGCGGAACTTACTCCCTCGCAACCCCACCAATACACGCTCGCGTCCGCCTCCCCAGTCCTGGAGTTCATCGTGGCTTTCTCGCCTGTGAGCCTGGGGAGGGAACTCCCCGATTATTCCAAGACAATTGCTTCTTCGGAGAACCACTGGAGTCATTACTGGACCAAGGGCGGAGTGGTGGACCTCTCCGAAAGCCGTGACGAGAGATGGAATGAGTTGGAGAGGCGGATTGTCCTGTCGCAATATCTTATCCACATCAACTCATCCGGCGAATTGCCCCCGCAGGAGACAGGGCTGACCTGCAATTCGTGGTACGGCAAGTTTCACTTGGAGATGCATTGGTGGCACGCGGCGCATTTCGCCTTATGGGGCAGACCGGAATTGTTGGAGCGATCGCTGCCGTTTTACGAGCGCATTTTACCAGCAGCCAAGGCAAGGGCCGCATTCCAGGGGTTCAAGGGGGCGCGGTGGCCGAAAAGCTGCGGACCTTCGGGGTATCAAGCCCCGCAGGATATCGAAGCGTGCCTGGTGTGGCAACAGCCTCATCAGATCATGTATGCGGAACTCGCTTATCAGGCGCACCCATATCGATACACATTGGAGTTGTACAAGGATCGTGTATTCCAGACTGCGGAATTCCTATCCTCCTTCGCGGAGAGAGCGCCGAACTCCAAGTATTATCAACTAGGACCGCCCATCATGGGGGCGGGCGAGGTGTATTCAGATTATCCGCATCAGTGGAACCCCACATTTGAACTCGCCTATTTTCACTGGGCGTTGAATATCGCTCAGTTATGGCGCGAAAGACTCGGGCTTCCTGCGGAGCCTCATTGGGAGGAGGTGAAGAACCATCTCTCTCCGCTCACGGTGAGAGACGGGCTTTACGTCGAATCCGAAACCGATCCCCACACCTTCGACACACCCGGTCAAGCGGTTTCTCACCCCTGTCTCGTGGCGCCGCTGGGAATTTTGGATGGCGCGATGACGAACCGAGAGACCATGCGCCGCACGATCGACCAGATAAAGACCAAATGGAACTGGGACACCACGTGGGGATGGGACTATCCCATGCTCGCCATGACCGCCGCACGGCTGGGCGATCCGAAACTCGCCCTGGAATTTCTTCTTTTGAAAGTGACCAAGAACACCTACCTGCCCAACGGGCACAATTTCCAAGGAGGCCCGCTTCCTCTGTATCTTCCAGGTAACGGGGGATTGCTCTACGCCATCGCGCTGATGGCTGCGGGCTGGCGGGGAGGTCCGAAAAAACACGCTCCTGGTTTTCCCGACGATGGAAGCTGGGGGGTGAAGCACGAGGGGTTATCGCCGGCGCTCTGAGAGCGAAAGCTTTACGATTGTAGGAAATCCCACAGATCCTCGCCGGATTCCCTGCGAATCGCCCTGGCGCATGCGGAGTGAAAAATCCCTTTTGATGCGTATATGACGGCGCGATCCTTGGCGCGTGTAAGCCCGGTGTAGATGATTTCGCGGGTGAGAAGGCGCTCGGTTCTTTGAGTTAATTCCGACGGAATCGTCAACAGGATATTATTGTATTCCGATCCCTGGCTTTTGTGGATCGTGATGGCGAAAGCAAGTTCAAATGGCGGAAGGAACGACAAGGGGAACCCTTCCACCCCATTCTCTCGGGGGAAATAAGCTCGAAGACCGTTTGCTCCGTTCAAAATCACACCCGTGTCACCGTTGAAGAGTTGCATGCCATAATCATTTCGTGTGATGAGAATGGGCAATCCGGAGAAAAGCTCCGCTTTGGATCGCGTGACGAATGGGCGAAACCTCTCCTTGAAAGTGCGATTTATTTGCGCGCATCCCTGCCCCCCCTCTCTTACGACCGTGAGTATTTGGGCGTTTGAAAGCAACTCAATGACCTCCCGCGCCAACGCCTCATCCCAATTTCTCTCCAAAAGTCGCACCTTTTCAATCCATCCGCTCATCCTGTAGTGGATGGCGAACCATTCCGCCAGCACCCTTTCAAACCTCTCTTCGCCCCCTTCCTCCGCATCCACCCACTCGCATTTGGATTGGGATGCGAGGATGCGATCCTTACCTGAAATTCGAAATCTTTCCAGAAGATCGTCTTGGCTATCGGGATCGTAATGGTTCACGTTTCTGGAGAGATCCATCAACTCCTGGTTTGCCCGATGGCAGGTCGTAAGCCTCGCCACATGCTTCCCCAGCGCTCCTTCCATTCGGGATGAGGGCAACAAATCCGTCAATACCGCCCCCGCCCCCACGGAAGGGAGTTGGTCCGGATCGCCAAGGAAAATCACCCGGCAGTCGCGGGGGATCGCCTCCAAAAAATCCGCCATCAGCGCCACGTCAATCATTGAAACTTCGTCAAGGATAACCAGTTTGCACTTCAAGGGAGATGAGGCGTTGCGACGGTAGATACCCAAACTTGGAATATATTCCAGCAGGCGATGTATGGTCTTGCCCTCCAACTTCGACAGCGTATCGCTTTTTTCGGGGAATGCATTGTTCATTGCTCGTATGATATCCGTCATTCTCTGAGCGGCTTTGCCTGTGGGCGCGGCGAGGGCGATATCCTTCCAGGAAAGCGTTTGAGATTCCAGATGCTTGAGCAGCGCGAAGAGAATGCTGGTTTTGCCGGTCCCCGGTCCGCCTGTGATGATTAGAAAACGGTTGCGCAACCCCTTCTCCAACACCTCCATTTGCCCTGAGTCTAATTGGAAGGGGAGGGAGCCGAGGATGTTCGAATCGATGGGGTTCGCCTCTATCGGTGGCGTTTCGGGGGAGGCGAGAGTTTCAAGCGCCCGCTTGATTTTTGTAATGGCAACGCGGTACTTGTGAAAGTAGAGGAAATCCCCTTTTCGTATCAAGGGGAGGTAGGGAATTTCTCCTTCACGCTCCTCTCCGGCAAGAGCGGAATATCTCCCAGTCAAAAGATTGGAGTGAAACTCCCTGAAATGGCGCGAAATGAAATCCTCATTCCCGGGAAACAGCCGAACGACGCTGTTTTCATCAAGCTTCAAACACAAGCTTCCCTCTCGAAGGGCGGCGAACAGCGCAAGCAGAGCAATCTCTAACGATACATCCTCTCTTATTCCGCTTAGCAAGGTGAGATCGCGCACGGTGAGATAGTCGCTTTCCGTGAGGTCAAACAATTCCGCGCAGATCTCGTATGCCAGTCGTCGCTCCTCGCGTTCGCTTGATCGCAGCACGCCTATTTGGTATAACTCTTCCGTTTCCATCACCGGCGCTTCCATTATCCTTTCATGGAGGTATCACGATCTTGTTCGAGATCCTGTCAGTCCATCATCCACGCCTTCAAAGCATCCTTGAACGTCTTAACGGTCCGATGCAGAGACATTTCTCATGATTTAGGCTCACAGACACGAATCGCGCGGTTCAATCTATTTCAAACTCCGCCCGGTTTTCCATTCCTTTATCAGTCGCTCGGTCTCCTTCCCGGCGGGGGTGAGCCTCCCATCCTCGGAGATGAGGTTTTCCAAGGTCCCTACGAAAAACCCATTGCATCCCAACCCCTTCGCCGTCAAAGCGTCCTGCAGTTGCTCGTCGGGGGTTGGTGTGATGGATATCTCCCCGACCACCCTCACGCCGACTTTTTGTAAACGATCTATTTGCCCTCTGGTCTCCCATCCCGGCACGGAGGATGTCTCCACGATATCCGCCATCTTCAAATCTTTCAAATGACGCATATATAATCTCGGGTATCTCGCGGCATAGTGACGTTCGGGGTATTTGATAAAGTGCGACACCCAAAACCAGATGCGAGGGTGGAAATACCGTCGCACTACCTTCGCGTAGTCGAGTGCGGCGTTTAGAATGCCGAATTCGTAAAACCTTTCGAAGGAGTGGCACTCCATCGTATCCTCCCATTGAGGAGGGGGGAGGATGGCGTCGAAGGTGGCGTAATTGGTTCCCCAATCCCGATTCAGCTGGGTAAGATCCCCGTCATAGTTTGTTTCCAGATACCGACGCCACGCTTTTAGAGCGTAGGGATCGGATGCGCGGTATTTGTCCCATAGATAGGAGAGTTGCCCCTCCATTCCAACGCCGATATCCACGCCATCGACCCACTTCAGAAGGTGCGTTTCCCTCAGATGCTCCAGGATGGCGGACATGTTGTGTTCGATGGCTGCGCGGACGTAAGGGTTCCACGGAGATGGGTATGCTTGCGTCGTCTCGCCCGAAGAGTCGCGAGGTTCGGCGTCAGGATGTTTTTTCCAGAACCACTGTGGCGTCCCGTGATTGAAGAAGTGGACGATCACCTTGATGTGCGCTTCGTGCAGAGCCCGGATCATGGCGTCGAAACCGCGAAAGTCGTAATGCCCGTTCTCTTCCGGCCAGCCGATGGGAAGGCGATGGAGGTTCACGCCTATTTTCGCCGCCTCCTTCACTCGAGCCACCGAGCCAATCCCGCCCCAGGAGACAAAGAGGGGAGTCTGCGATTCGTTTTTGGCGTTCGCCGTTCCTCGCATGAGGAGTGCGAAGAGGATGACAAGGGGTGGTAACCATCGAATTTTGAGGCGACCGATTTCGCCATATGCTGGGATACGCATTGGAGCCTCCTACTTTCCGTCTTCCGTGACATTTTGCGCGATGACTTTTTTGGACATCGGAGTGGTGTTGTCCGACAAATGAGGGAAGGTGGCTTCGAAAATGTTGTTGGTGATGACCGCTCTTTGCACACCGGCGTCCAACTGAATTCCGGGACTGTCGGAGGGAAACTGGCATCCGTTAACCGTAAGGCTGCCGCATTTTTCCGCGTGGATGAAGTGGTGCGCAGGCGCTTGAAAGGCGCGGAGAAAGCGACAATTGGAGACGGAGAAGTTCGCGCAATTGACGAGATGCACTGTTGCGGCGCCGTTCGTTTGCAATACCGAATCCCCGATTCGCACGCTCGCGTTCTCTCCATCGATCTCCATGGAGGTGAAATGGTCCACAAGGTCGCTTGCGGCGATATTCAATTGATGATCGCCATGAATCACATACCCTTGGGAGCATGCGTCCGAGGAGCAGTTGGAGAGGGAGCCGTAGAACCTGCCTCCGCCCTTGTCGGTGTCGGTTTCAAAGAGGTAGGCTATTTGGCATTGGAACGCGAAGAGGTCCGTGAGGGCGCAATCGTCGTTTCTCCCGAATTGGAATCCCGGACCTGTTGAAAATCCGATGTTGCACCAGACTTCGATGTTGCGCAATTGGCTGACGTCGTAGCATTTTGTCAAATAGAGCCCCGAATGCTTCGGGGAAACGATGAAGATGTCGCTAAAGCGCGATCTTCCCGGCGTTCCCCCAGGCGAGGTCATGATGCCATCGTACGGGTATTGGATTCGCACGCTGGAGATGGAGGGACCGTTGCCACTGAGGGAGATTGCAGGCGGCGCGTTCTCGGATGGGAACTTGGCGTTGATATCATATTCGATGGCGATACCGTGAATCGACGCTCCGGGTCCCATCTCAATGCCGGGGTCTGTGAGATGATCGATCTTCAGGGTTGGCATTGGCATGGTGTCGGCGGGCCAGCCACCGGCGAACTGCCCCATTAGTAGTTGATTTGCAATGCTCAGGGGGCGAGTAATTCGGTATGTGGCGCGAGGAACATAGACAGGCTGATTAGTCCTGGCGCTCTCCCTTATGGCTTTTTCAAAGGCGTCGGTATCGTCGTGCACGCCATTTCCGATCGCCCCCAGCTTGGATACATCCACGTATCCGCTTGCGATTGCAGCGGGATTCTCCCCCTGTCCGTCGGGTGCGGCGAGAGCGTCTGGAACCTCCATGGCCGCAAGGGAGCCCGCTATCAGGGCGGCGTTTTGAATCAAATTTCGTCGTGATAACATCATGTCCTCTCCGTTCCAAAAGGGAAATCCGCCACAAATGCGGAATGACTCTATTCTACCCAACCGTTTCCCCAAACCCCAATTCATCTTGTTTGCCCTCATCGCAAGAGGGGATTGAAGGGAGGGAGGGTGATGGGATGAACTTGGCGAGCGTGATTGATGATGGTGGGGATTCAGCTGTGGATGGTGGTATTATTTCATAAGAATGCAATATACGTTTTCCGGAGGGTGAGTATATGCACGATAGATTCTCAAAGATTTGGGTGATTTCGCTTCTCATTCCATGCCTTATGATTGGCGTCGCCTCTTTTGCCGACACTTCCGTCAACTATTTCGGCTTTCCGGATACATGGAGTCGCATCGCCATTTTCGCCGATTCCCTGCCCAGTGATATGACGGACGCGCAAATTCGATTCGCCGCCACCCATTATGTTGGCACTCAAAAGCTTCCTCTCAGCCTGACTCGGAAGCTGAGGGCGGTGAATCCGAAGTTTATCGTGATCCACTATCATCTGGCGATATGGCAATCCAACCCGAAGGTCTCCTTCATTATCGACGGGGAGCATTGGGGAAACGATTATCCCTTTGTCAGCAAGCATCGGGATTGGTTTTGGCTCAACGCCGAAGGGCGTCGGGTGCAATCCTCCGACGATGGAAAGTACCTCATGAACATCTCAAACCCCGATTTCCAGGCGTATTGGATCCGCTCTCTTATTCAACAGATGAAAGAGGGGCATTATCAAGGGGTCTTTCTCGATTCAGCGTCGGTGGATCTCCTTCAAGGTTGGTGCGGCAAGGCGGACCCGCGTCTTGCGGGCGTCGCCGCCTACAACCGCCCGTTCAAGGAGCTTGGCGGGAAGACATGGAGTCAAGCGTATGAAGCGTTCATGAGCCATGTATCGGAGAGTTTGGAGAAAGCGGGTTACGTGGCGATCCCAAATATCGGCAATCTTTACACCGGCTGGGACAAGACGAATTACTATGACACCTCCTCGGGCGCGTTTCTTGAATCAGCATTCATGACGCACAGCCCGTCGGATTGGAGAATGGGAGCGGAAAGGTTGCTTCGTATCACCTCTCAAAATAAAATCACGCTTCTCCAACCCTATCTGGATCGAGAGGATGACACAAATCAACGGATGTACTATATCGCCTGTTACCTCCTTTTCAAAGGAAAACACACTTACATCGACTATTTCGGAGGAGGTCATCGTCACGAGATTTTAAGCTGGTATCCCGAATACGATCTGGATTTGGGGGCGCCGATGGGGACGATCAGCAATCTGTCTCAACTTTCAACCCCTGAGGGCGTATACATAAGGCGATATGAAAGAGGCCTGGCGATAGTCAATCCAACGGACGAACCGGTGAATGTGTCGTTTCCGGCAACTTACTGGAACGCCACGCCCAATGGCGGAGGTCCGGTTCCAGCCAGTGGGGAGACATCGGGAAACATGCTGTATCAGCCCGTGTCTCACCTATCGCTTCCGCCATGGAGCGGTGCGGTATTGATGTTTAAACACTAAGCCGACAGGGGGGAGAGGGAAACTTTGTGATCCGGTTGACCTAAATTTGTGAACAACAACGCTTGAATATAGTCAAAAAAGAGAGTATGTTTGATCGCGCTTTTCATTTCATCCCGAGAAACCATGTCGTTGGGTCTCTTTTATTGAATACAAATCGGGCGCTCACCCCAATTTAATGTAGCGATGGATCAGAGAAAATAGTAACATGCCAATTAAACGCACTTTTTTAGTAGGATGTCCGCGTTCCGGAACCACATTGCTCCAATGCTTGCTTGGGGCTCATTCCCATATCCATACGTTTCCCGAAACGGCGCTCTTTTATAAAACCGTGCCCTCCCAAAGCAAAACGATGAAAAGCCTTGGCATTGCGTCTCGCGCCGCAAAAAGCAGATTTCGCGAGTTTCTTGATGAGATCGAACGGCCCGAGCTTTTCGAGCACTACTTCCATACGCCCGTAACGGTTAGGCGATATGTGACCATGTGGGTGCAACTGCTGGATGACCTAACCATGGAGGAGGGAAAGAGGGTCTGGTTGGAAAAAACGCCTCATCATGTGGATTATCTGTCCTATATCCATCGCTATATTCCCGACGCCAAAGTTGTGCACATCATCCGCAATGGCCCAGACAACATCGCCTCCATGTGGGAGCAGGTTCAAAAAGCGCGCAATCGAAGCGGGGAGGGATGGAGTCTCGACGAGACCATCGACCGATGGATCTCCGCAGTGAGAGCCAGCGCTTCCCGCATAGGGCGGGAGGGGCACTATTTTGTTTCGTACGAGGATCTGGCCGAGAACCCGGAAGGCGCATTGAAAGAGATACTTTCTTTCCTGGATCTGCCCTATGAACGCGCCATCCTGGAACGCTATCCTGAAGTCGCCAAAAGTATAGTGCTCCCGCAGGAGGAATGGAAAGCGGGGGTCTCCGGGCCGGTGAAAAATGCAAACGGAACGAAATTCACCATACTTTTCACGGAGAAGGAGCGGAATTACATTCTAGAAAGGATAAAACAGGTTCAGATGGAGGATGTCCCGAGGTTTGCGAAGAAATAAGGGACTGTGCGCATGGATTATCGCTTGGCATGGCTTTTCCTTAACTTTTCCCTGAAAAAAGTTTTTCGTTTCGGAGAGCTTGCGAAATCTCCGCAGGGCTCATTCGAGATCGGAGAAGATGGAGTAGGGATTTGATTTTTTGCGGATTGACGGGGGGATGGGCGCCGATCTCTTTTGTTGCAGCCAATTGGAGCCAAGCGTAAGCCAGAATATCGTTCCGCGAGACAAGGGAGCCTTCGGAATAGATTCGCGCCAGACGATACTGCGCGGGAGCGTATCCACCGCGTGCCGACTTTTGATAAAGGCTCATTGCTTCCGAATCGTTTTGCGGAACCCCTTTCCCTTTTTCGAAGGCAAGCCCCAACTCGTATTGCGCCGCAAGGGTTGGCTCTTGATCGCCTTTTCCGAGGGATTCCACCACTAATCTTTCAATCCTCTCGCTTGGCTCGCCTTTTTCCGCGGTTTGCATGTTCATAGTGGTTGAAAGGCGCCGGTGATTCTCTTGCTGGAAAATGCGATTCCATAATAAGAGTCCCGCCATGAGGAGAAGGATTACGAGAACGACCGTTAAAATCCTCTTGAGCATAAGAAACGCCTTTCATTTATCGAGATAAAAGATATCACACCCGTTCTTATCCTACCTATGGCATGGCGAAACCCGACTGCGGGTGTGCGCCATGCCGAATCCCCATTTACATTCGTTGACGGAAATTCATTCCGCCCCACGCTTTTCTTAAAAAAGAAGATTAGAACATCACCCTCTCCTGGAAGGAGGGGGCGATGCCCCCTTACTATTCGGAGCACGCCCCCTAAACCATAAAGGGATTGTGTTTATGGATGCGCGCCTTGGGATGCTCCTCCCGTCGGAATGGACGGCGCGCTCCCAGGCTTAGCCACCCCCGCTTGTATCGTTTGGTTGATGCTGGAACTGCTTGCACTTCCCAAGGGGTGGCTGGTGAAATGCCAGATCAGCAGACCAACCACAATCACAACCACGACAATAATAATCCATCCAACCATTGGAGAAATAGATTGTTTCATGCGCCTTGACTCCCTTTCGTGTGTTAAATATGAAAAATGAAACTCGAATTCGCTGTCCTCGCCGACTCTTGGATGAGCGCGGCGAAGACAAGAGGAATGCATGATTGGCAGGGCTCCCGTTTCCTTCCAAACAGGGAGCCCTGAATACTATCACAGATCTCTGTTTCCGAGACGAGCCCAATGATAATCATATCCCTGTCCTGGCCACCAAGGCGCCTGAAGCAGGATTTGGCCGACCGGATAGGATTTGGCATGACCATCCGCGAAATCGAAGTTCATTCGTGCGGAAGGAGCCCAGCCTGTGCCCTTAATCCATGGCAAATATGCTGTCTCGTTATCATGCCATGGCCATAATTCGTGGTAAACGAATGTTTGCGCAGGATAAGTGAGCGCCGACTCTTTGATGACGGCATACTGTCCGGAAAAGTCGGTATCCCATCCGCATGCATTTGGGTCCATTGGAGAATAAAGGAAAAATCGATAATGATAGGAACTAAAACGATTTCCTATGGGAAACGAGGGATCCGGCGTGGAGGAGCCGAAGTTCGCAAGAGGCTCGGCGCCGCTATCGTCCGGACAGATGAAAACCTGACTGCTTTTGGTGTACGGGTAGAGCTGCGCTTCGTAACTGTAGAGTTGGGAGAACACCAACTGATTGGTGTTGCCTATCCCCGCATGACCGCCATACAACTCTCCGCATCCATCCCCCGCCGCTGCGGCGGCTTGGGTCGCCACTGTGGGGAAGGTCTCATCGAAATCCTGCAGATACATTTGTAAGGATAGGCCGATTTGGTTCAGATTGGAAATGCAGGTGATGGATCGCGCCGATTCACGCGCTTTTGCAAAAACTGGAAATAGAATTGCAGCGAGAATCGCGATAATAGCTATGACCACTAGCAATTCTATTAAGGTGAAAGCATAAGATTGTTTTCTCATCACAAACCTCTTTCTAAAATTTGGTGACGAACCAACCCGCTCAATAAAGCGAAAAACCTTTTAGCCCTCAAATTAAGAGCGCACCATTGTCATTTGTAACGGTCTCAACCCCCTCCTTTCCCCTCGCCCCATAATTTCCCGCGAGGTCTCTGAATAACGAAAAATGTCATATTGAAAAAAACGGCTCTATGGGGAAGTTTGTGGAAAATCCCCGGAATCATCCATAATTCGAGCTTGTCCCAGCGATGGTTGGAAGCGGCTGGTGACCTTTTTTATTTTAAGCCATTTTCTTCTTAATGTCAATATTTCCTTTTAATGCCGCTTCAAGCATCCATACCATATATCCTTGCATCCCGAGGTTC
>Ga0078972_1000986_pt1 | contig 114349 bp, 73 predicted proteins | sample YelNatPaOPGAMG01_FD_67568 | JGI IMG/M metagenome (GOLD analysis project Ga0078972, IMG submission 67568) | Hot spring thermophilic microbial communities from Obsidian Pool, Yellowstone National Park, USA - OP-RAMG-01 (SPADES assembly) (version 2) | ecosystem: Environmental > Aquatic > Thermal... | reverse complement strand
ATCCCCCCCCCGGCGAATAAATTCGCGGCTACCAAAAACACAAAATCCACCTCCGTGGATTTGACGATCCCGGTTTTTCCGCCATACCCGATATACCCGACATACCCGACATTCCCGATACACCCGATCCCCGATCCCCGAACCCCGATCCCCGAACCCCGATCCCCGACACCCCCGATAATCCCTGTTTCATGGAAAAATCCAAGGCGGTCACGGAAACTGAAAGTTTTATATTGACATCCAGTGTGAGTTCAGTTATACTGTAATTCGTGTATTGTGCGTTTTAACCGATAATTACGCATAGGTTTTGTTCAGGCATGCCTTTGGAGGAAAAATCCATGCAGAAGCCAATTTTTGCCGCGATTAGTATTCTGGCGTTAGGAACCTACCTTATCGCCAGTCCGCCCGCTCGCGCTGACCTTCCGCCCGAAAGAGAGTTGCTGGGGGTCCGCATGTGGAGACCGGCAAGCTCCGTTTTCGCCAAGTTCGGCGCACCATCCCGACAGATCAGCTCTTCCAGCTCCCCATCCGCAACGACCATGGGCGGAATGCCTGGCATGATGGGTTCCTCAGCGGGATCCAATCCATATTCCATGATGGGTTCCGGCGGATATCCCGGAGGTACTGGCGGCGCCAAGGGCGCCGGTGGAATCGCAAGCGCTTTGAACGGCACGGGCTCAATTTTGGACACCCCGGAAGAGGTGTTGCACGCCTTGGTTCTTCTTAGTCAAAACAAGAACGTTTCCCCTATTCAGACCATAGGCGGTGGCGGAATGCCTGGCTTCATGCCCGGATCGCCGATGACGTCCATGGGCATGACGGGCGCGTCGCCCTACGGCGGTTCCGGTCCCTCCTCACCCTACAGCGGCATGGGCGCGTCACCCTACAGCGGCATGGGGGCGTCGCCCTACGGCGGTTCCGGTCCCTCCTCACCCTACAGCGGCATGGGCGCGTCACCCTACAGCGGCATGGGCGCGTCGCCCTACGGCGGTTCCGGTCCCTCCACCCCCTACAGTGGCATGGGGGCGTCGCCCTATAGCGGGATGGGCGGTCCCGGCGGAATGCCCGGTATGATGGGGGGAATGGGCGGACAACAGGTTTCCGATCTTACACCGGGGCAAACTCGCTGGTTCTACGACGGTTCTCCGGAGAAGGTCTTCACATTCAACAAGGACGGCAGGGTGATTGAGATCGGCGTATTCGCAAAGACCGGCATAGTTGCGGGCGTGGATGTGAAGAAGGACGAGCTTTTATTGATGAAGATCGCCTTGACGGGGAAAATGTCGGATACGATGACCTCCCGCCATATCTCGCTTGGTTCCACCATGGCGGCGGTCTATAAGTCGTATGGATGGCCTGCGCACGTCCTCACGTCCGGCGATGTTGTGCTGTTGGATTATCGCGACACCGCTCACGTGGCGTTCAAATGCGATTATTTCGGCAAAAAGGTTGGATATCGAGTGACTGGAATCGTTGTATCCCTGTCCGAATAGGGCGTGATGCGCCGATCCATTTTTGGAGACAAGCATGAAATCATCTATCCGAATCGCTACGATCCTATCCGCCGCCGCTTTTTTGACGTGCGGATTTTCGGCATACGCCCAAAACCCTCCGCGGGAGCGTTCGTTGCTGGGCATACCGATGGGCGCAACCTCGTTGGAGGTGCTCGCCAAATTCGGGCAGCCTAATCGTGTGGAAAGCGCGGACACACAGGAGTATTTGGGCGGTGGAACCACCATGGGCTCACCCAGCATGGGATCCATGATGGGCGGACCATATGGAATGAGCGGCGCATCCTCGCCTTACGGAATGACAGGCACGGGTGGCTCCCCTTACAGCGGCATGCCCGGAATGCCTGGCATGCCAGGAGCGCCCGGAATGACCGGTATGCCCGGCATGATGGGTGGACCTGGCGGTCCGATGGGCGCTCAGGGACCGCAAGCTCCGGAATCGATTATCCTTCGTCCCCCATACTCCACTGGCGGCGGCGGTATGGGGCGCATGGGCGGCATGCCCGGAATGCCTGGAATGCCTGGAATGATGGGCGGTCCAGGAGGCTACCCGGAAGGTGGTCCATCGGCGGGCGGTCCTCCATCCTATATGAAGGCCGGCGGCGGTGGCTCTCCCTACAGCGGGATGGGCGCGTCGCCCTATAGCGGGATGGGCGCGTCGCCATACGGCGGTTCCGGTCCCTCCTCCCCCTACGGCGGCATGGGGTCCTCGCCCTATAGCGGGATGGGCGGTCCCGGAGGCATGCCCGGAATGCCCGGGATGCCAGGTGGAATGCCCTCCTATGGCCGACCGCAGATGGGAGGCGGAGGCGCCGGGGGCACGAACTCTCAAAATTTGAAGCAACAATATCAACTCGATATCCTCCAGGCGAAGGAACTCGTGCTGAACTCACCTCCGGTTGATTTGGATCAGGGCGAGGTTAAATGGATATACACGAGGGGCGCCAACGAGATAGAGTTTCTATTCGATCACGCCGGTGAGGTGATTCAAATCCAGAGCCTTGGATATTCGAACGGTGGAGTTACATCCGCAGGCGTGCATCTGGGTTCCACTCAGAAACAGATCATGGACGCTTACGGATTCACCGACAAGATATACAACACCACTGCGACCGACGCCTACGGCAAGACCGTGAACGTGATGACATTGGACTACAGTAAAACCTCCAACTGCGCTTTCGATCTCATCGATTTTCACAATGGCAAAGGTTACCGTGTCGTTCGCATCACCGTGGCGTTGATGAATCAGGAAGATCTGTAAACACTATCGTTCAATTTCAAGGCAAAGGATTTCGGTAGCCATTCCGTATCCTTTGCCTTTTTTAATGAGGCGCAAATTGGCTAGCAAGGAAGAGATAAAGGACAGAAGCGATATCGTGGAGGTGATTGGATCGTTCATCCAATTGCGCAAACGCGGCAGAAACTGGATTGGCCTTTGTCCATTTCATCAGGAAAAAACCCCCTCCTTCAACGTGGACCCGGTCACTCGGAGCTTCAAATGCTTCGGATGCGGGGCTTCCGGCGACGTCTTCACCTTTGTCGAGAAGTTCGAGAATATGAGTTTCATCGAGGCTGCGGATTTTCTGGCGAAACGATACGGGATGGAGTTGGATCGGATCAACGATGCGCAAAAAACCGAGGTGAAAAGCGAGCGGGAGTTATTACTGGGGATGAACGCCGTTGCATCGGAATGGTTCGCTGCGGCGTTGCGGAAATCACAGTTCGCTCAAGAGTATCTGAAAAACAGGGGGGTTGCACCGGAAACGATCGCAAGCTTTCAGTTAGGATACGCTCCGGATTCCTGGGATTCTCTTTCGTCCTATCTATCGAGCAAGCGCATGGATAGAAGGATCGCCATGATGGCGGGCTTAATAAAAGCCCGTGATTCCGAGGAGTATTATGATGTATTTCGTCACCGGATCATCTTCCCAATCCATGACGAACAGAAACGGATCGTGGGTTTTGGAGGCCGGGCGTTTGGAGAGGAACAACCCAAATACCTGAACACTGGCGAGACTCCCGTCTTCGTCAAGAGCCGGCTTCTGTACGGATTGCCGTTCGCCCGCAGAAAAATCTCCACTGCGGGATACGCTCTCCTAATGGAGGGTTACATGGATGTCATTACGGCGCATCAGTCCGGTTTCACCCACGCGTTGGCAACACTCGGCACCTCCCTTACCGAGGAGCACGCGAAGAAACTCGCACGACTAACCGGTACGATCGTGCTCGTGTACGATGCGGACAACGCCGGAATCAAAGCCACTCTCCGCTCATCGGAGATTTTGGAGAAGGAGGGGTTAACGGTGAAGGTGGTGCGGTTGCCCGCCGGGGATGATCCGGATTCCCTTCTCAAACGAGGGGAGATTGCATCCTTCCAACGCGCAATCGATCAGGCGATCGGCAGGGTGGAGTTCCAACTGGATCGAATCATCGAACTGGCGGATCAGAGCACCGAATCCGGCCGCGCCAGGATGCTGCGGCAGATCATCGCCATTCTCGCTTCCGTGCCGACCCGTGCGGAGAGGGATGTGTATATCGAAAGGGTGTGGAGGTATCATCCCCTTAGCTCCAGCGGTCCGAGTGTCGCCAAAGAGCATCTGCATCGCGATGCGGAGGCTTTCAATGGGCGTAAAGCGGCGGAAAAGCGACAACCCACCGTATCACCGCCATCGACCGGCGCCGGGTACGGTAGTCATGCATCCGTTTCCAATCGATACAACGATAGATTCCGCCGCGACAACGTATCCCCGCCGCAATCTTACGAGATTCCAAACGTTAACGCCGGCTTTGGCGGTTTGACCGCAGAACAAAAAGCCGAGCGAGGCGTACTAGGGGGTATGATAAACATTGAGACGCGCCAATCCGTCCTTGCTATGATTTCCAAGGATATTTTCATCAGCGAACCGATTCGCAATCTCTATACGCTAATCACCGAGGATGAGAGATACGCCAAATCGGAGGAGGCGGATTGGATCATCATGATGGAGCGCGAAGAAAATTTCGAAAAATTTGATTCCATCCGTAATATCTTGCAGGAATTTCATGTTTCGATGTCTAATGAACCAATAACAATGGAGTATGTAGCCGATTGCATACAGACATTGCGAAAATACCGGGTTTTGCAGCTTAAGGCTGAACTGGCTCGTTTTCTGCAACAAAAAGAGATGTGGACCGAAGAGGATAACGAGAAGGCGATGCATTTTCAACGCCTGATCAGGGAGTTGAAAGGTTCCGGCGAATCCCCAACGCAATAACGTTTTCTCGTGGTGATCAATCGGGAGATGAAAGGGTGACGCGAATACGCACGGCTAAAAAATAAATGATCGCCGTCGGACGTATTGCACAAACCCGATCATAATGTTATGTCATTATAAAGAGGTGTTTGCAAAATTCATTTTGCGAGACGGTATCGAATACCACCCTCTCGATGAAACGTCAAAATGCGAATGATGCATATGGTTCGAATGATGTAGTGCGATAAGCATCCGGCTGGAGGAAATGCAATGAACGGAGCTGCTGTCAATCAACCCCATGAGAATGGAAATCTGAATCGATTACTGGCGCACGGAAAGGCGCAGGGATATCTCACGTTCGATGAGATCAACGATACCTTTGGTGATGAATATTGTGATTCGGACAGAATAGACGATCTTCTCATCACGTTGGATGAACAAGGCGTGGAGGTCTTGGGAAGCGCAAGGGATGTATGCCCCACGGACAATGGGGCGTTTCGTCAAGGAGAGGTTTCCGCGCTTGACAACTCCATTATCTCCGACGAGGATCTCTTATCTCTTGAAGGGATACCCATTGAGGATTCCGTGCGGATGTGGTTGAATGAGGTTGGAAAGACACCTTTGCTCACACTTGAGCAGGAGATAGCTCTGGCGCGGATTATCGAGAATGAGAAGGAGGATCCTGTCGCGGCTCGCCAAGCTCGTGAGACACTGACGCGATCCAACCTTCGCCTCGTGGTTTCGATTGCGAAACGATATAGCGGACGAGGGATGGCGTTTTCCGACCTCATTCAGGAGGGGAATATCGGCTTGCTCCGCGCCGTGGAGAAATTCAATCATCACAAGGGGTATCGCTTTAGCACCTACGCCACTTGGTGGATACGCCAATCGATCACACGCGCCATCGCCGATCAGGGTCGCACCATTCGAATTCCCGTGCATATGGTGGAGACCATCACACGCTTTATCAGGGCGAAAGGAATGCTGATACAGAAATTGGGTCGAGATCCTTCAATGGAAGAGATCGCCGCGGAGCTTGGGGTGTCGGTGGAGCGCGTCTCAGAGATCATAGGGATCGTGCCCGAACCGCTTTCCTTGGAAACGCCTATCGGCGAGGAGGAGGATAGCCATCTTTCTGATTTCCTTGAGGATCATGAAGCCGTTTCTCCCACGGATGCGACATCGCATCTCATTCTAAAGGAAAAAATCGAGGAGGCTCTCAGCCTGTTAACTTCCAGAGAGCGCGAGGTTCTTATCCTTCGCTTCGGATTGGAAGATGGTTGCTCGCGCACTCTGGAGGAAGTGGGACGCTACTTTCGCGTCTCCAGGGAAAGGATACGCCAGATTGAATCGAAGGCCTTGAAGAAACTTCGGAGCCCTAATCGTAGCCGCAAGCTGATGGACTATTTGGATTAATAAAAAAGAGGAACCGCGAAACTCTCGCGATTGGCGATCTTGGAGCGCACTATTCGCCAATTTCCTGAATTTCGTAATTACCGTAAGGCACTCAGTCCGCTTGGGAGTGCGGTTTGAACGTTCAACCGTCAACCGCGCTCTTTTTTATTGCATGTTCAGCGCTTGAAGAACGGACTCCATATTGGCTGAGACAACCTTCGGTTGCGCGCTCGATTGATTGACTGCGGTTTGCGGATCCTTTAACCCATGACCTGTCAGTGTGACGGTGACTACGGACGGTTTGGTGAAATATCCGTTTTCGCCTAACAGCTTCAGCCCGGCGATTGGCGCCACGGAAGCTGGTTCCGCGAACACGCCCTCCAAACGGGTGATCATACGGTACGCCTCCAAAATCTGCTCATCCGTCACTTTGTCGATGATGCCGCCCGATTCGTCTCTTGCAGCCAACGCGGATTGCCAACTGGCGGGGTTGCCGATGCGGATGGCGGTCGCGATGGTTTCCGGATGTTTTATCGGATGTCCCTCAACGATCGGCGCCGCTCCGGCGGCTTGAAAACCCAGCATTTTCGGTGTGGCGGAGCATTTTCCCTTCTTGTGATACTCCTTAAATCCCATCCAGTATGCGGTGATGTTCCCTGCATTGCCAACGGGCAAAGCGTGGAAATCCGGCGCGCCGCCCAAATCATCAACGATCTCAAAGGATGCGGTTTTTTGCCCTTGGATACGGTAGGGGTTCAGAGAATTGACCAATGCGATGGGATATTTGGATGTGATGTCGCGGACAAGTTTCAGGGCTTCATCGAAATTCCCCTCAACTGCGAGAACCTTCGCTCCGTGAACCAAAGCCTGCGCGAGTTTTCCGAGAGCGATTTTGCCTCCGGGGATAAGCACATGGCACTCAAGCCCGGCGCGGGCGGAATACGCTGCGGCTGAAGCGGAGGTGTTGCCGGTTGAGGCGCACATCACGGTTTTCACCCCATCCTCCATCGCCTTGCTGATCGCCATGCACATGCCCCGATCCTTGAAAGAGCCGGTGGGATTCAAGCCTTCGTATTTTAAATATAGATCGATTTTGGGCGATATCCATGCCGCCAGCCTTGGCGCCCGAATAAGAGGGGTGTTCCCTTCAAGGATGGAGACAACGGGAGTTTTATCGGTGACGGGAAGATATTCGCGATAACGATCTATTAAACCTTTGTACAATCATAACCTCCTGAAAACACGCCCCCTCCATCGAGGGGGCGAAATGAGCATGTATTCAGTTTACCCGTTTTCCGATTTGACTGCGTTGGCTAATTGGGATTCTCCTGATAAGTCAGCGCCTCCAAAACATTCCCGACGATAGCCAGGGATTGAGGACTGCACTTGTCCGGAGTGTCCGCCAAGGTATGCCATGGAGCATAGTCAAAATCGATCAAATCAATAGTGGGAATGCCGGCTTGGATGAGCGGAAGATGGTCGTCCCCTATATTGTATTTTACGGAGTCGATGAAATACTTGGAATATCCCATCTCCTTGGCGAGGTTGAATACCTTGTCATCCACCTGAGGCGCGTATTTTTGGGAGTTGTACTCCTTGTGGATCTTCAGGTTCTTGGCGCCAATCATATCTATCAGAACCCCGTACTCGGGATCGTATCCTTTATGGTGCGCGGCGAAATAGCGGGAGCCAAGGAAGACGCCTTGGTTCATCTCGAAGTCGCCGTAATCCTCGCCATCGATAAGGAGGAGAATCACCCCCACCTTCGGTCGGTTGTAATGGAAATCTCTCGCCATCTCCAGAAGCACCGCTGTTCCGGACGCGCCGTCATCGGCTCCGGGGATCGGCATCTTCCGTTTTGCGGGGTCGATCTCCTCGTCGGCGGTGGGGCGGGTGTCCCAGTGAGTGCAGAAAAGGATGCTCTTCTTCGCCTTGGGATTGAAAACGCCGATGATGTTGGTTAGCGGCATGCCGCGATAGGTGAAATCCTGAGTTTGGACAACATCCGCGTATTTTTTCATCTCGGTCAGGAGGAAGTCCCTAGTTTTGATATGAGCGGGAGAACCCACCGGACGAGGGCCGAAGTCGCATTGTTGCACCAAGAGTTTCATTGCGCGATCCCCGTCAAAATGAGGATTGGGGATTGTCATTTCGGAGGAGTTCGCTTGGTTAAGCGAATCGCTTTTTGAAGGTTGCGCCTGACATCCCGCAAGCGTAAGGAGACCAATAAACGTCAAAAGCGCATAATAAAGGCTCTTGCACCCCTTTTGAGGCATGCAAAGAGATCGGCCATCAGCCCTATTTTTGGAATACAATTCGGTTATCGCCTTTTCCGGATATTGTGGGATGCGAGGCGAGATAATCCGCAATCGCACCCGACACCGCTATGTTGGTGTCATGATCTATGTTGGATTTGCTCCAGACCTTGAAGTAAGCGAGAGCCCCGTTCGCCAAAGGGGAGGGCATCGCCACCATATAGGTTTTGGAGTTATCCATCGGCAAACCAGCGATTTTAACGGATGTGACGCGATTATCCGCGCCTCCGTTGGGATTGACTGTCATTGTCAATCCGGAAACTTGAAGGAACGCGCTGTTTTTTTGCGGAGTTAGCGACAGGCTTCGTTCTAAAGCCTGCTTGATTTGCGTCCCCGTCAATTTCACAATCACCACTGTGTCGTCGGGGTACATCAGGCAGTTGGAGAAATCGGATACGTTGGCTGAACCCTTCGGTATCGTCGTCTCTTTGAAAGCGGAAGCGGGCATGAAGGCGATATCGGATTTCCCCGCCGCTCGAATGGCGTCCGCGATCACGTCCGCAAGATTGCTCTCCTCCGTTCGGACATTCAGTGTGGACAAATCGTTTTCAATTGTAATTCCCGTTGGCTTGGGAGGAGGAGCGCCGGCCGAAACCCGGCACAGTAACAACAGGGCCATTGTCAGAAGCAATGCCAAAAGCAATCGCGACACCAACATCGCATGCTCATGATGATAAGTTTCCGTTTTCTGAATGGACTGACTGCGATGCATTTTTTGCACCTCAATTCTTTCTCCCCTCCCATTTCAGATAGGCTGCAAGGAAGGGATCTATGGCACCATCCATGACTCGTATGACATCCCCGGTTTCGTAACCGGTGCGATGATCCTTTATCATCGTATAAGGTTGAAATACGTAGGATCGAATCTGGTTGCCCCATTCGATCGATTGCTGTTCCCCTCGCAACTCCGCCATTTTCGCTTCATTCTCTCGCCTTTCACGTTCCATTAGTCTGGCTTGAAGCACCTTCAGCGCCATGGCGCGATTCTTATGTTGCGATCTCTCATTCTGGCATGAGACCACGATGCCCGTAGGAATGTGTGTAATTCGAACAGCGGAATCGGTTTTGTTCACATGTTGCCCGCCCGCGCCGCTTGATCGATACGTGTCTATCCTTAAATCATCGGGATTTATCTCGATCTCTCCCTCATCCTTCACGTCTGGAATGACATCCACCGATGCGAAGGAGGTGTGCCGTCGTTTGTTGGCGTCGAACGGCGAGATTCTTACAAGGCGATGGACTCCGCTTTCGCCTTTGAGATACCCATAGGCGTTTGGACCGTTCACAACGAAAGTGACGCTCTTGAGTCCCGCCACATCGCCCTGCAGTTCATCCGCGATCTCCACCTGGTAATTTCGCTCCTGCGCCCATCGCAGATACATTCTCAGCAGCATCTGCGCCCAGTCGCACGACTCCGTGCCACCCGCTCCGGAGTTTATCTCCACTATGGCGTTCGCGTTATCGTTCGGTCCCGAGAGCAGGGTGTCCAACTCGAATTTTTCCACATCCTTGATCAGTCTTTCCGTGTCGCCGGATAACTCTGCGATCAATTCAGGGTCTTGCTCCTCGGAGAGCAATTCCGCCATCTCCAGAAGATCCTTGGATCGTTTCTCCAAGGCGAGGATCGGTTCCAACTGATCCTTCATTTGAGAAAGGGACTGCAGAACCTTCTGCGCTTTTTCAGGATCATCCCAAAGATTCGGAGCTGAAGCCACATCCTCCAATTCCGCTATGCGCCGCAGCCTACCAGCCTTGTCAAAGATGGTCTCCCAGCGCAATTACGCGTTCTCGCATCTCCTGTCCGGCGCGTCGTATCTCCTCAATCGTCAATATCACTAATCAAACTCCTTCAAATATCCAAAGCGTCTTTTGCTTATTATAATCGATTCATATAAGTATACATTGACCGCCGCTTATCGTCAAGAGCGCATCCGAAGGTTCCTCGGCGAACGATAAATTCAGGTGATGTTCGGCGATTTCGACTCTCAATGCAACATCCGAAAATGGATCGCTCATTCATTCATATCATCATGGTATTTCCGCCATGCGAACCGAACCCCCATCATGCCGGAAAACATGATCCATGGAAGGGACATTTTTTTAGACGCATGGTCATGGCGAAATGTTACGGGAATTTAAGGTGCAAAAATCGCGTTTCGCATTTAGTCGAGGATAGGCCTCGAAATGAAGATCGCATTGCCAAGTGAGGCAAAAAAACATCGCGGCGACTTCCGAAGGAAGGATATCCGGCATAAAAGCATGGGGCGGATCTTCGCAACTCTTTTCGTGTTGTAATGCATCGCGATATGTTCGTTTAATACGTTTGGCGCATTTCAAACGAGCGCGCAACCCTTGGAATCTCTTATCCCATGCATTGAGGGGGTTCCGGTGAAAAATTACGTCGTGAATGCGTATAATAACGCAACGAGACGGACAATGATTTGGGGGGCGTTATTCATGAAGGAAGGGAATTAGCGTGCGTGAATTTTGCTATTCGTTCCATATTTTGAATTACACAAATCATTTGATAAAACAAGCAAAATGTTGAAAGGAAAAATGAGTCCACATGCCACATGAAAGATTTGAAAAAGGCGCGCAGAACTGGGATGAAAAGCCGGGACAAATAATGATGGCGAAAAACATCGCATCCGCCATATGCAAGGTGGTTCCGATATCTCCGGAGTGGGAGGCGCTTGATTACGGATGCGGTACCGGTCTTGTGACGTTGTCGATTGAGCCCGGGGTGAGGAGAATCATCGGCATGGACAGTTCACCCGCCATGCTCGGTAAGCTCAAGGAGAAAATCAAGGAGCTGGGTTTGGATAATGTGGATACCGTTCTTGCCGACTTGGAGAAGGAGGAAGCGCCAAAAATACAGGTGGATCTCATTACGAGTTCCATGGCTTTGCATCATATAGCGGATATCCCTTCATTATTAACAAAGCTGCATTCGATGCTGAGACCGGGAGGATATCTAGCCCTTGCCGATCTGGACACCGAGGACGGAACATTTCATGCGGATAACAGCGGCGTGCAGCATTTCGGATTGGATAGGGAGTGGCTTAAAGCCGAGATGGCGAAGGTCGGCTTCAAGGATTGCGGGGACGCCACCGCTCATGTGGCTGAGCGGGACACCCCGAATGGCAGAAAGAGCTTCCCGGTCTTTGTGGTATGGGGAAGGAGGGAGTAGTGCGGTTTCTTGCGAGAGGCGCCATTCAGGGTGTCGCGATTGAGTCGGGAATGGGTGCAAATGGAACCGCTGCCGGTTATCGATATGGTTTCAGAGTCCATGCCTGCAGGCGGGCGAGTTCGATGATTCTCGGAGCGGTGAAATTTTCCGGGAAGATAACCCAATCCCACACCCCCGCATCGTTCACATTTTGTTCCAACGTCATTCTCGCCTTTTGAGAACGGATCGTGCCTGCGCTAAGTTCATTCGATGCCGGCGCGGTTGCGCTGGCTCCGGCATTCATATTTTTCAGCAACGAACACGCGGCTCTGAGAAACTCCGCAGGGGTCCAAACGACATCGCCTATGCGTATCGAATCAGGCATGCGCCACTTTGAATCCATGAAGTTAACGGCTTGCCCGCAAGCTGCGAGGAATTGCCGAACGGAGCATTCGCCTGGGTGCGATACGGAGCGGGAGATCGGGCCCCATATGGGGTGCGCAAGACGCATTTTAACATTCTTCATCGCTTCAAGCCGAGGACGATCTATTTTGGCTTCACCCGCATCCAATTGACCTAATAGTGAGACGACGAGATAAAAGATCTCCGCCGGACTGAGAAATCCGCGATCGAATCTAACATAGGCGATCTCCTCGTCGATCTCATTCGCAAGCTTCAGAATGTCCAGGAAGGAAAAGATTCCATCCCGCAGGGGATCCGCGTAAATATCGCGAGCGTCATTGGCGGTCACACATCGCACATTGGGTTGGGAGGAGACGTATCGGACATATTCCGAGAGAAGCGACAACTCCCTCTCCATCTTCTCGCGCGTTTTGACACGCGGTTGAACCCACGCGCTTCGATCGGGATTGGCTCCCTTGGCGAAATTCACGGCGTCCCAAAACTCATGGGTGGCAAATTCGCACGGATGATAATAGATGCTTACAGTCCCTCCACCCGCATCCATCAATCTATTGCGTATTTCGTTGAAACGATTCATCGCCTCGCTCAGTCCCGGTTCTCCTTTGCGATGCTCGAACCTAGTGGTGGAGCCTTGGAGGTTGATAATATTCATTACGCCGCAATACAAGAACGGTTCGTCATGAAGGCGAATATGACGGGCGTAATCGAGATAGACTGGAACGTTCCATTTTTGCAGAATGGGGTAGACGTGCGGCGCCCAGGAGGAACCCGGCTGACCGTAGCAGGAGGGTGTGGTTCCGAAAGTTTCGCATATCTCCTCGAATCCCGACCTCTCCCTGCGTTCGAACTCCGACGCCCCCTCCTCCCAATCGAGATCCTTGAGATACTCCGCAGGAGTGGGATGAACGCTATGATAATCGGTATGGTAGCCGATATCCTGACGCCGTAGCGCGTTGATGATGTCCCATCGTCCTCGCCGCTTCAACGCCCTCAGCTTCTCCCCCACGATTTTGAAGGTTCCACGCACCTTGTGGGTTTCAAAAATAGTCAGAATGCCCTGAAGAGCGTCGTCGCTTTCGGGAGTGATGTAATCCTCCACGTCGAACCAGAAGAAAACATGGATATCAGCCATTGCGGGTCTCCCTTCGCGATGGGATGAGTGATACGGATGCGAATTGGTTAAAATATTATATCCTCAAGCGAAACATGAAAGTCATTCAACATCCTTGCAATCCGTTTTTTCTTTTTTTCTCGTTATTGGGGGTATAATTTAGACGGAAATGCGTATGTATATGAAACGACGCCATTTTGACGGATTTTGACAATTGTTCGTACTTTCACGAGGAAAGATCAGAAAGGCCTTTGTCCCTGCGAAGCGTCCCTTGCAGGTGCAAGGGCTTTGTGATTCAACGCCAGCTTTCCACCGTTTCTCGGAGAGCCTTGTAGCCGAACAGCCCTCCCTTTGAGGAGAAAGGAGATCGCCATGAAAACAGGGATCGTTTGCAACGATGGGCTTTCACATATTCGCAAGTGGTTGGCACTTTCGGGAGAGATGACTCAACGCTAGGCGGAATTCGACAAGGGAAGCTCCTCGCCGACCACGACCTCTTCCCGACAGGTTCCGCCTGCATTCACGCGCAAAAGGGTTTTACCTCATGCGAAATTTCTTAAGACTTGTTCACGAATTAAAAGCATACTGGAAGATCATGGTCCTTATCGCCATCCTCACAGTCATTACGGCTGGTTTAGGATTGCCCGGACCGCTCATTGTCGCTCATCTAATCGACAGCCTCTATAAACACCACCCCATTAACCTCTTTCTGGTATTTCTCGCCTTGGTGGGCATCGCCGCCAGTACGGGACTCGTGGGTTACTGCCTGACCTTCGCCGTGACCTACCTTGGGCAGCAGTTCAAGATGGAGATGCGCCGGCGACTTTACAGCCATATGCAGACTCTCTCCCTGGGCTACTTCGAGAAGAACCAGATAGGCAAGATGATGTCCAATATCACCAACGACGTCGCCACCCTCGACCAGTTGATCAGCGGCAGCTTCGTTCGGCTGATGCAGGATTCCGCCACGCTTATCGGCGTCCTCGTCATTGTCTTTATCAAGGATTGGAAGCTGGCTCTCGTGGCTCTCTCCGTCTCTCCGTTTTATGTGGCGAACTATTTGCTGCACATAGGACATATCAAGAAAGCGGCGGACGACGTCCGAGAGGAACGGGACGTCATGCTCGGCGACCTTCAGGAGAAGCTGGCGGGTGCGATGGTTGTGAAATCCTACGCCAAGGAGCGCACGGAGGTCCGCCAGTTCGTCGGGCAGACTCGCAACCTGCTGGACTTGAACGTGGACCTCTCCATGCTGGGAACCCGATTATGGACCATTGCGGAGTTCATAGGAAGCGGTTGCGGCGTGGCGCTTATCATCTGGTACGGCGGTCGGGAGGTGATGATGAATCGTCTCTCTCCGGGTAACCTCGTGGCGTTCATCTCCTTTATCACGGGCTATCTGTACGGTCCGATTCTGCGCCTCATTCAGTTGAATGACCAGTTCGCCCGAACCAACGCGGCTTTGAACCGCATCTTTGGCACACTGGACACCGAGCCTAACATCCAAAACAAGCCCAATGCCAAGGTGATGCCGGATATCAAAGGGCATGTGGAATACAAGCACGTTTGGTTCGAATACGAACCAGGGCAGCCGGTGTTAAAGGATATCAATCTCGACATCAAACCCGGCATGATGGTCGCCTTCGTGGGGCAATCCGGATCCGGCAAGACAACCATGATCAATCTCCTCTCCCGGCACTACGATGTCACCAAGGGCGCCATACTCGTGGATGGATACGACCTGCGGGATGTGACTATCGAATCCCTAAGGAAGCAGGTCGGCGTGGTGATTCAGGAGACGATCCTCTTCAACACCTCGATACGGGAGAACATCCGTTACGGCAAGCTGGAAGCCACCGACGAGGAAGTGGAGGAGGCGGCGAGGGCGGCGAATATCGCTCATGTTATCGAGGCGCTCCCGAAGGGTTACGACACCCTCATCGGCGAGTCTGGCATAAAGCTGTCCGGGGGGGAGAAGCAGAGGATAGCCATCGCCCGCGCGATCCTCTCCGATCCGCGCATCCTCGTTTTGGACGAAGCGACATCCTCGCTCGATTCCGAAACGGAATCCCTTATCCAGGAGGCTTTGGACCATCTGATGAAAGGCCGCACCAGCTTCGTGGTGGCGCATAGATTGTCCACCATAGTGGCGTCGGACCTCATCGTCGTCATGGAGAAAGGGGTCATACGCGAAGCCGGCAGCCACCTGGAGCTACTTCAACAGGGAGGCATTTACGCAAGTCTTTACAATCAGCAGTTCAAGGTGGCGCTGGAATCCCGCGAGGCGGAGGGGGTGAGGCTATGAGCAACTTTCGTCGCTTGTTGGAATACCTGAAGCCCTATCGATACCGAGTCTTCCTTGCAGTGTTCCTGATGTTCATGGTCACCCTCACCGCCCTGCCGCTGCCTAGGATTATCCAGTTCGTTATCGACAGGGTGCTGCCGCACCATATGTGGCACACCCTCAACTGGATTTTTTGGATTATCATAGGAATTTACCTGTTCAGAGGGATCGTCTCCTTTTCACTCAACTACCTCATCGGATGGCTAGGTCAAAGAGTGGTCTTCGATTTGCGGTTTCACTCCTATCGTCATCTGAACCGGTTATCGTTAAGCTATTACGATCAGCGTCAGACGGGTAAGATCATGGCGCGCGCCGTGGACGATATCAACGTAATCCAATACATGATCACTGGCGGGTTCGTCACCCTCATCACGGATATGCTTACCCTTGTCCTTGTGATACCGGTTATTTTCCTTATGAACGTCAGGCTCGCCCTCATCGCCATGGCTGTGGTGCCGATCTATGTTTTCAACTACAAGCTGTTCCTGAAAAAAATCCGTCCTCTTTCCGTGGAGATTAGGAAAAGCTGGGACGCCTTGATCGGAACCCTTCAGGAGAAGATATCGGGTATCACGGTGGTGAAAGCCTTTGTGCGCGAGAATTACGAAACCGAGCAGTTCATCAAAACGATTCGGCTCAACTACGATTTGCAGATGAAACAGGCTACTCTCAACCGTATCCTCTCCGCCACCGCCACCATCATTCGCGCTGTGGGCACCGGATTGGTCTACTGGGCCGGCGCCAAACTGGTGGGGGTTCACGCCTTGAAGGTCGGCGAACTGGTCGCATTCACAGGATATATCGGTTACCTCTATGACCCGGCTTTGAGGCTTGTGGATTTCAACGTTCAGGCGCAGTGGGCCGGGGCCTCCATGGATCGGGTATTCGAAGTGCTTGACACACGCCCGGAAATCACCGACGCTCCCAACGCCAAGTCCATGCCGGATATAAAGGGAGCCGTCACTTTTCGCCACGTATCCTTTGGATATTCACGCGATAATCAAGCGCTTATCGATATTAACCTCGATGTTCGACCGGGCGAGGTGATCGCCATTGTTGGACCGAGCGGAGCGGGCAAGACAACTCTCGTGAACCTCATTGCCAGGTTCTACGACGTCACGGAGGGGGCGATCCTGATAGACGGAGTGGACATCCGTCAAATTCGGTTGGAATCGGTCAGGCGGCAGATTGGATATGTCAGCCAAGAATCGCTGCTCTTCTCAGTGTCGCTTGCCGAGAACATTCGTTATGGACGCAATGACGCCACACGGGAACAGATCATCCAAGCGGCGAAGAACGCCGATCTGCATGACTTCATCATGACTTTGCCGGATGGATACGACACGAAAATCGGCGAAGATGGCATAAAGCTTTCCGTGGGGCAAAAGCAGCGCATGGCGATCGCCCGCGCCACTTTGACCAATCCGCGAATCCTCATTTTGGATGACGCCACCTCCGCGCTTGACTCCAAGACGGAGGCGAATGTGCAGGCGGCGCTGGAAAAACTGATGAAGGGGCGTACAAACTTCGTTATCGCACACCGCCTCGCCACCATCATGAATGCGGATCGCATCGTGGTGATGGATAAAGGGAGGATCGTGGATATCGGCACGCATGCGGATCTTGTGGCGCGAGAGGGGGTTTACCAGAACCTGTATAACGAGCAATTTAAGAGCGCCCAGGACGAAGCGCTTGCGGAGCTATTAGGGTAGGTCACGGTATTTTTCGGGGAGCGGCACAGCCAAAGGGCAAGACACCGGTTAGGAGGGGCGAAATCCCACCCCCTCTAACCAGTAACTCCGAAAATATGCCACAAAGTCTTGTTTCCCCTCAATGGCATTGGAGCGATCGATGAAAAAGATAGTATGGCGTCCCTTCTCCGATTTCTTCCCGAAAACCATCATGGATCGCCGAACACTTCTTGGCCTTGCGTTTCGTGTAGGATTGCTTCTGGCATGGCCCCGGGATACTTTCGCCGAGGATCAAAAAGCCATCTCCGGCGAAACCGTCCGGTTGGCGGAGCATCCCGAGGATCACTACTGGTGGTGTCGGTTTCCAACCTTCACCCAAGGGGATTTCAAACTCCTTCGTGACGCCCGAGCGCGGATGGATATCTTTAGCATGGCGTCCGATCCCACTTGGGGTCCTCTCGGGCAGCGGCTCACGGAGATTGAGGATCGCTCCGGATTCGACAGTCTCCGGAAAGCCGGGGCGCGAGTGATCACCTACATTGAGGGGTTCGGAGATTGCATGATCTACGTTGCCGCCCTTAACCGATTGAAGAACGGCGGTTTTGAGAGAAACTCCGCAGATCCGCAACTTCCGCTCCTCCTTCGAACCGCTTGGAATTGGAACGCGCCCACGCTTCCCAAAGGGAATGAAATACGCTGGGTGGGAATCCATAATACCGTGAATGACGAGGATTTTATTCTCCCTTATCTCTCAGCGAAGCGGCTTGGCTTGCCCGCACCGCGATATCCGGATGGTCGCAGCGCCGCAGGATGGCTTTCCGGGAAGAGATACCCCCTGAATGCGATGATATACGATGCGTGCGGGTCAAAGGATGTGAACGGTGTGTTACGTCCTCAATTCTCTCCTTGCATTAACGCCGTATCAACCGACGGCTTATATCCCGCCGACCCAAAAACGGATGATGTGGACGGGTATTCCACAAACATAGGCGCCGGAACCGTTTATTGCGGGATTATCAGCGTGCACAAGGACCTCTCCGCTCCGTTCTGGCGGGAATACGCGAAGGAATCCTTGCGAGAGATCGTCAAAGCCCGGGTGGATGGCGTGTGGTGCGACAATTACTCCCCTTGGGATAATTTTGGGTATCCTCCAGTCGAGAAGGCTTTCGGGGAATGGTCGGTTCATCGCTTCCATCAGTCCTTTCACTCCCCTCAGTCGGATTTCGATGTCAGAAAAAGCCTTAAGCGAACCGCCGTTCGTTTCGGGGCGAGGAACGCTTCCAAATACGACGATCCCGCCTGGCGCGACAAGCGTTGGAGAGATGACATCGTCTGGAATGCGTTCAAGGCGTTTAGGCAAATGGCGGCGAGACAGGATTTGAAGGAGTTTTACGATAACATCCATGCTGTCGCCACGGAACAGGGGAGACCCGATTTCTGCATCCAGGGCAACGATATCCCGCTCTACGGCTTGGGATGGACACGGGACTCGTGGCTGGACATGGTGAACTGCGAGTTGACTCCAGGCTGGCACATGGGTACGGGGAGCAGAGGAATCACCCTTCCGCCTCACGGAAAGATGACGGTGGTGTATCGTGCGGCGTTGGAGCACCAAAAGGGGGTATTCTCCTCCGCCTGGTATTATCTCAATGGAGATGCGGCGAAGCACAGGAATAGCTCGCCGCTAGCGCGAACTCTCCTCTCGGAAGCGTTCGCCAACGGCGCCTTACTGCTATGCCAGCCCGACAATAGCAACAACGTGGCGGGTTCCGCAGAGGATCACGCATGGTGGAATGAGTTTCTCAGGATCAATGAGGAACAGTTCGGTATTCGCGTGCCCTGGGCGGATGCCGCCATTCTTTTCTCGCCGGACAATCAGCTTTTCGAGATGGCGCCCGGGGGATTCCCTGATTTGGACCGCCAGCCGCATATCTTCGGGCACTGGGGCTGGGGAACCATGATGACGGACGCACACCTGCCTTATCGGGTGTTGCCGGATTGGAAACTTGACGCCTCGCACCTTTCGGAATTTCAAACGCTCATCGTTCCGGACGCTGTTTGCCTGGAGGATGCCGCTTGCGAGGCGATTCTTCAGTGGATAAAAAGCGGGGGGAACCTTGTGGCGACCGGAATGGTCGGCTCAAGACATGGTCCGGAGCGGAATTTCGCCCAAAGGAGAATCTCTCCGCTGCAATCGATGTTCAAGGGAAACATGCGTTCCGGCTTCTCCAAACTGGGGAAGGGCTCGGTTTGTTGGAGTCCCGATCCTCTCGGGATGAATTACTATCTCGACATTCCAGGCAGGCCGGAAATGCTTGGGAAGATGCTTCAGATGCTGCCTGAGAAGCGAATCCTCGAGGCATCGTCGGCGCCGGTTGATGTTGGAATATTTTTATGGCGTTCGCGGGATGGCGGGAATTTGTTCATCGACATGGTGAATTTCAACGTGGATTTGGAGAGGGAAGTGATGATTCCCCTCACAAATATCGAGATATATCTTCCGAGCGTTCCGACCGAAGGTGCGAAAATTACCACCCTCTCTCCTGATGGAACGCCTCCCGTGGTTATGAGTTCGGTTAACGGCAGGATGAAGATATCGGCGCCCCAATTGCTCCACTACGCATGCGTGAAAATAGATCGAAAACATACCTGATCGCTACATTCCCTCGTTAAGAAGAGTTTACACTTAGAGGTCCGCATCTTTCATGGGGATCGTGAAGGGGTTGGGAACTGACGAAATCCATGGTGTGGTCGAAGGGAAAAAACGGTTAATCCTCCGCAGATTCGGGATGGAGGAATTTCATCACCGTCAGGGCGGCTTGGCGGGTCATTGCCGGAGCCTGCATCAGTTCCTCCAGATTCGCCTCCCGCACCTTGTCCAGCGATCCGAAATAGCGCAGAAGCGCTCTCTTTCGCACAGGACCGATTCCGGGTATCTCCTCAAGTGTGTTGTGGGTCTGTTTTTTGGCTTGAAGCTTCACGCGATAGGCGTTTGCAAATCGATGCGCCTCGTCGCGAATTCTTTGAACGAGAAATAGAGCCTGCGACGATCGCGGGAGAGCCACCGGTTCGGAGGTTTCCGGCACGTACAAAAGTTCAAATCGCTTTGCAAGTCCGCAGGCTTTCACGAACACCCCTGTCTCTTGCATCGCTTCGAGCGCTGAGTTGAGTTGCCCCTTGCCGCCGTCCACGATGATGAGATCCGGAAGCTGCGAGAATTTCTCGTTATTTCGCTTGCTTTCGTTCAACCTGCGTGCAATCGTTTCGCGGATCATGGCGAAATCATTGGGCACGCCCTCATGATTTTTGATCTTAAAACGACGATAATCGGTTTTGCTCTCCTCCCCGTTTACGAAGGTTACCATCGAGCCGACGAAATAATCCGCTTGGAAATTCGAGATATCATAACATTCTATTCTTGAGGGAGGTTTTTCCAAGCCTAATGCGTCCGCCAACTCCGTCAGCGCTCTCTCTTTGTTGCCAAGGCTGGCTCGTATCTCCGCCTTCATACGCTCCAAGGCGTGAGAGGCGTTCTCCGTCGCCATGTCCAGCAACCGCTTCTTGTCGCCCCTGTGAGGCACGGTAATCTCCACCTTTTTCCCTCGCTTTTGACGCAGCCATTGCTGCACGATTGTCACTTCATCGATATCGCAGGGTAGGATGATCTCCTGCGGGATGTAGGGGGCGTTCTGGTAGTATTGCTTGACAAACTGCTGAACGGAGACATCCATGTCCTCCTCCTCCTCCGTCCCCTCTAAAAGAAAGTTGTTCTGTCCCACCAGTTTTCCGCCGCGTATATAGAACATCTGCACGCAGGCTCCGCCGTCCTCGCGAATGAGTGCGATCACATCCTGATCGAGCAATTGTGAACTGATGACCTTTTGACGCGCCATGACCTCCTCCACCGCGAGAATCTGATCCCGAAGGCGGGAGGCGAGTTCGAAATGAAGGCTCTCCGCAGCCTCCTCCATGCGTTTCCGAAGCTCCCTCACGACCTGCTCCTGCCTACCCTCAAGGAAAGCGATCACCTCCTTGACCGATTCGGAGTATAATCCTGGATCCGCCAATCCGGCGCATGGCGCGAGGCAGCGGTTCATGTGGTAATAGAGGCAGGGTTTTTGCACCGGTTCGCCATCAAAACGTTTGCCGCAGGAGACAAGCGGAAACACTCTTTTGATGATATCCATGGCGGCGTAGACCGCGCGGTTGGAGGAGTAGGGCCCGAAGTAGCGATTGCCATCCTGGCGAATCCTGCGAGTCATGAGAAGCCTTGGAAAGGGCTCGGAGACGGTGAGGCAAAGGTAGGGATAGTGCTTGTCATCCCTAAGACGGACGTTATAGTAGGGCTGATGCTTCTTGATGAGATTGCACTCGAGCACCAGCGCCTCCAACTCACTTTCGGTGACGATATATTCCAAGTCGCATACGGCTTCCACCAAACGCTTCGTCTTTAAGGAGTGGTTGGCGGAGGGTTGGAAATAGGATCGCACTCGGTTACGAAGATTGATCGCCTTTCCCACGTAAATGATCTTTCCGGCGGCGTCGTGGAAGAGATAGCACCCGGAGTTGACTGGAAGGGAGTTTAATTTTTCCTGTACGGTAATCGGAAGTTCGTTAGTCATACTTGTCGCAATGCTGAAATACGGAGCCTCATCCTTTTCACCATCGTTTACGGTTGGTTCAGGCGCTTGCAAAATTCGAACGGATATGTTTCAAAGTGCGTGAAATAGGCGCCGTACGCCCGATTTCATGAATATGGCAAACCTCTCGACGACTGTTCAAGGTGATAAAACAGGACGGATTCACCGCCATCCTTTAGGCTATTTTACCATAACGGCTCGTTTGGAGGAAGAAAAAAGGGAGGCATGGGATGGAGACTATCCTCAGGGGTAATCCTATTGAAATGCCTTGTGAGACGCAGCCTCATCCAGAACCTCTCTCACTTTTTGTAGCAGCATGTGAGAGGAGAACGGCATATCCAATAGATACAAAGCTTTTCGCGAAGAGATATCCCCCAATTCGGACATGTTTGATTCGGATGATAGGAACAAAATTCGAATGTCAGGCATTTTGCTGAGAATATAGTCTCTAAGGCCTGTCGCACGCTCGGTTGCGTAGAGTGTGTCCGAGATCATCAATTTAATCGGCGCTTGGAACTTTTGGATCGTATTCAACGCGGTTTGGCAAGTTTCAGCCTCAAGGACGGTGTATCCCTTGTTTCTTAGGGTGGCGACGGTGATATCTCGAAGCATATCCTGCTCGAGAAGGACGAGGATCGTTGCCATGCCCGTGTCCGAAGATTTAATATCAGCCGTCTCCTGAGCCACCAAAGGTTCTTGGCAACGCGGAAACAGGATTTTGAAGGTCGTTCCATGCCCCGGTTCGCTGTAGAGCCAGATATACCCTTCGTGTTGCTTGATGATTCCGTAAGACGCCGCAAGTCCAAATCCGTGTCCGATTCCAAATTCGCCGGTGGAGAAGTAGGGATCGAAGACATTCGCCTGGGTTTCCAGCGACATCCCTTCACCGTTATCGCTGATGATTAATGAGACGTAGTTTCCCTGATGCAAATCGGGATGGAGCCTTTCATACTCCAAATCGACGAAGATGTTCGAGGTTTCAATAATGAGCGTGCCTCCATTGGGCATGAAGTCCTTGGAGTTACTTGCTATCTCTCTGATCACCTCCTGTATTTGGCACGGGTCCGCTTTAATGCGCCAAGGGGTTTTTTCCAATTTCAAATCCAACGAAATGCGAGGACCCATCATTTGCGTTAGCTCGGGTTGCATTTGCAGGATCAGATCATTCAAATCCAACGCCCGACAGGTCATTATCTGCTTGCGGGCGAAGGAGAGCAGTTGACTTGTTAAATGAGCGGCGCGCGTGGCGGCGCGGTTTATCTGCTGCAGATGGTTTCGAACGGAACTGAATGGGGATAACTCGGAAAGCGCAATCTCCGTGTATCCCTCTATCGCCGTAAGAATGTTGTTGAACTCATGCGCTATGCCGCCGGCTAATCGCCCGACTTTTTCAAGCGAACGAGCGTATAATAATTTTTCCTCCAGCGATTTCCGCTTCGAGATATCCATGACGAGCGTGAAGATATGATCCACCTTATTGTTTTCATTCATTTTAGGAATCACGACGAGGCGGATCCATTTCTTTGGCGTGGCTGAGGAGGCGAAGCGCAAATCCATCTCGAAACTCTCCCCGGTTGCCATCGCGTGCTGATACCTAGGTTGATAGATTGCATTGTCATCCGGATGGATTCTTTTGAAAACCTCCTCCCTAGTTGGAGCGGGTTTGGCGGGATCGAAACCCATGATGCGGAAGGTTTCGTCCGACCATTCCAAAACCCCCGTTTCGGGAAAGTAGGTTGAGGTTCCCATCCTCGTGATACGAAGCGTATCACTTAAGCGGGATTCGATCTCTTCCAACCTTTTCTCATATTCCATTCGCTCCGTGATATCCGAGTGCGCTAGCAAGACGTATTTTTGACCTTGCAACGACATGGGAATCGGTTTCATCTCAAACCAACGCACACCTTCCTTGGAATGGAAAGGATACTCAATGGGGGGGACGGTCGACTCGCCTTTGAGGGCATTTTGTATGGCTGCGTCGATCATTTGGATGTCGGCGTGTTTTTCGATCGAGGATTGAAAAATGCTCAAATAATGTTGGCCGACCCACGTATCAGGCGTTTCCGTTTGCAGTAACCCGGACTTTTCCCGCCAGCGGGAGTTGACAAATACGATTTTTCCATTCTGGTCTAACAAAACTAATGGAAACGGCAAGGCATCCAGTACGGCAGTGAACATGGCGCTTTTCCCTTGATGGTGCACACCGTTAATCGAGCGAATCCGTGCGTGCAATGGATACGATAATCTTTGAACTTCATAGGAAATATCAGTCTTTCGCCAGCAACTTGACGGACACATGGGGGGGATGGTTCAAATCGTTCCAGACCCGTTGAACCATTCCCTCCCGTGGCGCCCCGGGATGAATGAGAATGCGATAGTGAAGATGCAGCACGCCACCCGCCGGCACGGTGTGATTCCCGGCTCCCTTCGGCGCCCCTTTCACGAAGAAATGCTTTCCAAAGGGATTTGCGGCGAACAGACCGTAATCTCTGGCGTGCCAATAGGTGGGGTGACCGTAACTGTCCGGCGCGTCCATGAACAGGAAACCCAGCGTTTTACCGTCCACCGTGCCGGAGTAGTCCACCCAGTCGGCTCGAGCGCCCCAGACCTGGTGGTCCCGCAACCCTGTCGCACTGAGAATGTGTCCGTCCCCTCCCGCAAGGCGCATGGAATCCGGGATGCGCAGTCCGAATGTTCCCTCCTTGGAATCTTCAAAGATCAAGTCACCATGGGTTATGTTTTTAAGGTAAATTTCGAAGTCCATCAAGTATTCATGATCCGCAGGATAGAAGGTGATCACGCGGGTATCCTGAATAAGTGGCTCTCCCTTTCTAGTGATCCATTTCGCAACCGCCTCGAACTTCCCTATGGCATTGGATTCGTGAGGCGTCAGGACTTTCAGCGATTGATTTACAATCCTTCCCCCGGAATCCAGCCAGAAATCATGACCGCTCACCGAACCGTGCCCGAGCCATATCCCGCAGTGATGAGGATGGTCGGTGGATTCCCCCGCAACGTGAATCATCGGGTAGCCTCTTACGATAAGATCGCCCTCCAGATCGCGCAGGGGCCAGATTACCGGTTTGGGGCGTGAGACGACGTCATAGGTGGCGATGAGGCGCCCGTCAAGCGAAATATCCAAACCCTTCGAAGACCTGCGGAGATCAAAAACCGGCTTCGGTTTGGGGAGCTCTCCCCGAGGCGCAAGACGATAAAGCGTATCCTGGTCTTTGGGAAGCGTCTTCGCCACCCAGAATACCTCCACCGTTCCTGCGTATTTTCCGGATGGATTCATCACCGGAACGATATCCGTCGGGATGATCTCTCCTTGGGGGTCTGTGAGAACATCATTGCACACCGACTGCAGATCGGCGGGTGGAACTTTGATGACGACTTGAAGAGGCGCCCAATCATAACTCACATCGGACTTGCCCACGGTGATTTGGTAGGTATTCGCAAATGCGAGATCGCAAAAAAGCATGGCGGAACACAAAAGCAAAGAGATGATTTTCATGGAACCACACCTTGAAATATGCTTCGAAGATAGAAGTGTGTCAAGATATTGATCGGGTATGTTGGGTGTTGAGATACTCCTGACGGATAACGAATGACTGGATGCCACGCCACGTTGATTTGCAGGTTCATCCCTGTAATCCATGCGTAGCCTCGCTTGAATTTCACAAAACATTATTCTATACCCTATTGCGAAAATAATCAAATATAAAGTGAAAATCATGCAGGGGCATGGCGAAATTCATAATATCTAACAATCTTACCTACTTCGCGATCAAAATATCACTCAATGCGAATTGATCCATGCCCGCAGGCATAGGACGAGAAATCCACAACTGTTATTGCAATCGCCTCATTTTGAAAGGGGATGGGAGGAATTGAAAGCCATTTACACGTGTTTTCCAAACGGAAAATTCAAAGCATTGGCGATGAGCTACGATGACGGCAATCAAACCGACAGGCGCCTGGTGGGGATATTCAATCGCCACGGAATTAAGGGCTCGTTTCACCTGAACGGCGGACTTTTGGATAAGCCGGGACGCATCCCGAGAGAGGAGATCGCGTCCCTGTACGTCGGGCATGAGGTCGCCGCCCACACATTCACTCATCCTACGATCGCCAGATGCCCCCTGCCGATGGTTGCTCAGGAGATTCTCGAAGACCGAAAGACGTTGGAAGCCGTGACGGGGCGACCCGTTCGAGGTCTATCCTACCCGAACGGCTCTCATTCTCCGGAAATCCGCGCCATGCTGCCGGCGATGGGAATCGCCTATGCGCGAGTGACGGGCTCTTCGGGGACTTTTCAAACACCCGTGGATTGGTATCAATGGATGGCGACCTGCCATCATAATGACCGTCTCATGGAATACGCCAAAAGTTTTGCGGACCTATCCAAATGGCAATATCTCTCCTTGATGTTGGTGTGGGGCCATGGCTTCGAGTTTGACAGGGATGACAATTGGGATTTAATCGAAGAGTTTTGCGAGTTTATCGGTCACAGGGATGATGTCTGGTACGCCACGATGATTGAAATAACGGATTACATGGAGGCGGCGAAGCGACTGCAATATGGGGCGAGCGGGAATTTCGTGTTCAATCCATCCGCATTGGAGGTGTGGATTCGCATCGGAGAGGATATCGTCGCCCTTCCGCCGGGGGCGCTGGTTATGTTACAATAGACGTATCGGGTTGGTGCAAAATTCGCATTTCAATGATGTCATGACAATGAAACGTGCGGCGCTCGCATTCTCTTCCTACTTTTTCAAGTACCTGACTTTATCAGGAAATCGGGATGCGGCGAATGAGATGGAGTGTATCTTTCGCACGACCCTCAACATAAAACGCAAGGAGATACGAAATGGTCAACAATGATAACGAGCAAAACTCCCGACTGGAGCGTCGTCCATTGGGAAAAACAGGTGAAAACCTCTCCCTGATCGGGATGGGCGGCATTGTGGTGATGGGGATGGAGCAGCCCAAGGCGAATGCCATTATAGCGGAGGCGATCGATCGCGGGGTGAACTACTTCGACGTCGCCCCGAGTTACGGCGACGGCGAGGCTGAGGAAAAGTTGGGGCTGGGATTGGTTGGAAAGCGCGACGGGGTGTTTCTCGCGTGCAAGACCGGCAGACGGGACAAGCAAGGAGCTGCGGAGGAGTTGGAGCGTTCCCTCAGGCGTTTGCGTACGGATCATTTTGACCTCTATCAAATGCATGGATTGACCAGCATGGAAGAGGTGCGGCAGGCGTTAGGTGCGGGCGGCGCCATCGAGACGTTCCTTGCAGCGCGAGAGAATGGACAGGTGCGCTTTCTCGGGTTCTCCGCGCATTCCGCCGAATCCGCCATTTTGGCGATGAACAGTTTTCCGTTCGATACGATTCTGTTTCCGTTCAACTGGGTCTGTTGGTCGCAGGGGAACTTTGGGCCTCAAGTGATGGATGTGGCGCGTGAAAAGGGCGTGGGACTGCTTGCGTTGAAGGCGATGGCGCACACCACTTGGAAAGAGGGGGCGGAGCGGAATTACTCGAAATGCTGGTATCGGCCGGTTTCCGATCCGGTTTTGGGCGCGCGTGCATTGCGCTTCACCCTGTCCCTGCCGATAACCGCCGCAATTCCGCCAGGGGAGGAGAGCCTGTTCCGTTTGGCGTTGGATACCGCGGAAAGCTTCAAGCCTATGTCCACAGAGGAAATGGAGGGATTGCTGGCGGAGGCGAGAGGGGTGGAACCCATATTTCGAAGCGCGGCGTAAATATCCTTGGGATTTTCACTGTGCGGCGTTATTTGAGAAACCCTCCCATTTGGAGTTTCTTAACAATTGCATCCCTTGAGTGTGGTTCGCGCCTCGTTTCAGGATAATAATTTCCTTCGCCCAGATAACTCCGTAATCCGGATCGGTCAAGAGGATGCGAACAAAGAGATGATAATCCGCCCACGAAAGCGGAAAAAAGGAGCTGTCTTGCGGGCCAAGGATGATAAAATCCACATGGGAATTCCGGATCCTTGAGATCAGCGTCTTGGTCGGCTTAGGGGTGAAATCCTCCCCGAGTTGATTCAGCAACGCCTTTCGGCTATTGCCCCAAGCCGATTCCTGGAATGGATTCGGCAGCATGTACATATATTGACGGTCGGTGAGATGGGCTCCAATGGCGGTTTGCGCGCACACCGAGGCGTTCGGAGGAATCAGCGCCAACCCTTCTCGTATCGCCTCAAGGCGATCGTCGCTTACGCCGCTATTCCAATCCACGCCTGCGGTGAACGCGCCTGTCGTCCAACTGAATAAAAACACCGCTAGCAAAGAGATCAGTGTGAATGATCTCATGGCGACGCGATGGATCGGATTACCGATTTTACGGTAGGAATCCAGTACGACCTGTCCGCCCGCAATCGCAGCGTAAAACAGAGGCGGGATCACCAGCGCGTTATACTGGTAATGGATGCCGTGCATCGCCTCCCTGTTGGAGAGCATATTCGCCAGAAGCGCGGGGAGGGCGATGGCGAAACATCTTGGGGCGAGCAACGGCAAAAAGAGGAGGGGGAACAACAGATCCACCCAGTATTGCATGTTATCCGGCGTGCTGACATGCGCAAGGACCTCCAAAGGGTGAGTGAGGAGATAGACAAGAATGGAAACGGGGGAGTTTCCGAAGTCGGCGTAGAGGCTAATGTATGCGGAGGGGCGTCCTTGGTTTTCCATACGCAGAAAGCCCAGGGCTATAATCATACCGATAACTCCTGCGGCAATCGTGATGCCACCCGCATAGCGCTCCTTCGTGAAAAACAGGTAGGCGCCTATCATCGCAATTGTCAATCCCGCAGTCTCCTTGCAGAGGAGCGTAAGGATCACCATAATGCTAAAAGCGCCCCATCGTTTGGATTCCATATACCAGAAGGAATAAAGCAGAAATGGGATGGCGAGAGTTTCGGGATGAAAATCGAAGTTGTTCATCCATTGCAACGAGGGATAGCAGAGATACAGCCCGGCAAAGAGCAATCCGAAAGTGGAGCGCCCAAGTCGCCTTTCGGCGAGGCGATAAATTGGATACGCCCCCATGGCGCATGCAAGGCATTGCGCAAACAGGAGCGCTTTCGGGTTCGCCCACACCCAGTAGACAGGGGCGAAAAAAAACAGAATGGGATCGAAATGATCCGCGAAAACATTCAAACCGCGAGTGTTGAGGAAAAGCGAGTGTCCACGACTGATGAGCCACACCGCCTGATCAAAGATTCCCAAGTCGAATACGCTCGTGACGAGATGATCCTGGCGATGAAAAGTGATGTGCAGGGAAAGCCATAGATATCCCGCCATGGCGACGATGAGAAGAAGAGGGGCGATCCCACGCCTGTACGCCCGTATCGAAGAACGAAGCGGATGCGGGATCGGGGGGAGAGATGGAAATGAGTTCATATCTTTTTCATTCATGTTTTTAATTTGGAACAGATGCATGATATGATATCAATGGGTATTTTCAAGTATACTTGGTAAGGGAACATTTTTACTTTGGGGGAGTGTCTAACGTTTAAGGAAGGCGGAGACACGGTTGTGGTTTTCCCGTGAATCTCGAAACCTTTTTATACGTTCCTTCAACGAGTATCCAAGCCATGGCGATAGGATGGATTTTTTCATTGAATTATCCGGCGAATGTATTGCAAAAAAACCACGGTTTGAGTATTATTGCCCTTGTAAAACGATGTTCCCGTTCCCTGTATAGCCATCGAAGCTTTTTTTGCTTAGGAAGCGAGTGGTGAAAGTCCAGGAACAGGCGAAATATTCCCGTCAACGATCAACGGAGAAAAAAACACGGGAAAAATGTTCGTAAAACCGTTCCAGATCAAAAAATACACTTGCACAAAAAACAGGCTTATGCTATAATTCGCGTCGGTAGGGCTTCTCCAAGGTGAAGTCTGTTCCAGCCCTCCCTGAAAAAAAGCCCATCCCCACCTGTAGCGCGCTCTTAGGAGGTATGACTCATCTTGAAAAACGTGAGATTGACACTCGTCTTCCTTATCATGTTGCTTGCCACGCTTCTCATTGGTGCAGGGTATGCAAACGCCCTTCCAAAGGGTGTTTTCACACCGCCGAGCAATCCGATGTTCAAGCATACGCAGCCAACGGTGGATTACCATCAGGAGTTGCCGAAATCCATCAGCAAAGTTTGGTATAAAAATAGTTCCGGCAGAGCGGTGGATGTGATTCCCCCTCAGACCATCGATATTACTCCAAACACCGCAGCGATAGATGATTCGCACCCCTTCTGGTCATTCGATGAACAGTCGGTCGTGTTTCAGTCCAATAGAGTGGTCAACAGTGACGGCTCCGTCTCCCCCGCGCCGGGAACGCTGTACCACATATACGTAACGGACAAGACCGGTTCCGCAGTGACGGCTCTCACCGGTCCCGCCGCAGCGAACGCCACCGTGCAAGCCGCGACATCCACGACATCCCAAACGGAGCCCGCTTACTCTAACGGAGACAACACAATCGTTTATGTGGATCGTGGAACGACCGTTGACCTGAAAATCCTTAACATCGTCAATAACTCCATCACTTCGGTGTTGGCGAGCAATGTTTTGGTGAATACAGGGCAACCGATCACATTCACCGATTTGAACCACCCCACTTTCGGATCGAACGCGAGCACGATCCTCTTCGCGGGAAAGCCTGCGGGAGACTCTCATTTTCACATTTACGAGGCGGTGCTGCCGGGTGACGGCTCCGCGACGCAGATCACCCAGTTCACCTCGGGTATCGCGGATGACATGAACCCATCGCTTAACCAACAAACCAACACCCCATTGATCGCGTTTGATTCCAATCGAGTTGACGCCCAGGATTCCGGCGTAACCACGACGAGAAATGTGTGGGTGATGAGCACCTTGCCTCAGGGCGGGGCAACTCCCAATCCGGATCAGAATCACGCGATACAGGTGACGAACTATCCGGGTTCGAATAATATCGAACCTGTCTGGAGCACTGCTAGTCCCGACCAAGTGAATGCGGGGCATCCATATATTAACGGTCAGCCTTTGCTGGCTTTCGCCTCCACGCGCATAGACGCCAACAACGATGGTTTGGCGACAGGTGTGAGTCCCAGCGGAAAGCACTCCATTTGGTTTCTGCCTTTGAAGATCGCCCAAAACTCGGCGGGCGTCTATATGGTCTCCAATCCGGAGAGCGCCAATAACCCTGCGTTCAAAATCAACACCAACAACGATGTGGTGAACGGGGATCGTTTGTATGACGATGAATATCCGCAATGGCCTCAATTCATCACCACCTATCGTGTTGCGTATCAGACTAATCGTTCCGGGTTCGATCAGGGCAGTGGAATCTCCACGCCGTCCAACCCTCCCACCGCGAACGATGTCTTCCTATCCACGGCCGTGGATACGGACGCTCCTTCGCTTATGCGCTGGGATGATTCCACCGGTACGGTGGTGGACGTGGAGCCGTCGAGAACGGTGGCGCCAGGGCAGGTGGTCACCTTCAACGTGAAGGTTGCGGATTTCGAATCCAGTATCACCGGTGTCTATCTCGAGATCAAGAACCCGAACAGCATCTACCAGTCTTCCGACGGCATGGAGCACAAGGTCTTTACGTTCTTATCAACCGAGACGGATGGCAATTATCAGCACGTCGTAAACAATGTTCCGGCAGAATATGATTCCGAGCCTATTTTTATCGGGCCGACAAACTCAGGCGGAACGAGCGCCACGGGCGATTCACGCTTTAACACCTATCCTAGGTCCAATCCAAATCAGGCGACCCCACCGCCTTACACTCCCGGACAGGATGATGAGTACGCTTTCACCGGTTACTCCCACCCTGCCGCGCCAGGCTGGCTGCCGATGACTTTTGTCAGCAGAGACCCAACCACCGGCATAAGCACTTATACGGCGAAATGGCAGACTCCGACGAACCCTAGCGATTACTACATTGATGTCATCGCTTACAATAACGCGGTTGATCCTGTGAATACGGGGCGCACCTCCAACTGGAAGATATATGATAACATATGGGGTTTCACCACGCAGCCCTTCATCGCGAATCACAATATTTTATTCGTGAACGATTACGCGGCTGGGCAAAAGTTCTATCAGGGACGATTCAGCGGGCAATTCCTTGGGAGCACCTATTTCACCTATTGGGGAATGGAAAGCTGGATGACCGATTTCAACACTTCGTATGAGCCTACCACTTGGACGGATTACACCCAAAATCCCCCCGTAACCTACCCGGTGGGTGGCTTCGCAGCGGGGAACATCTATTGGAATACGCTGGGACAGCACTCCTACTTTGACGGGGAGACGAGCAACGGCTCGGATCTTTATTCCACGCAGGAGTATGATCAGTGGCGCATTCTTTCCAGAGGACCGGTGCCTAACTCCGTGTTGCAGCAGTATCTTCCCAACGTGGAACAACAACCGCCGGATTCGATCGCAGGCGAGACCACTCCCCGAACCGTCGAGAACGCCATAAAATGCGTTATTTGGGAGTCGCCATACTCCGGCGATGTCTTTACGGGACCTGGAACCATAACCGACCCGCAAGTGCAGCAGCAGTTGCATAACTTTCTTATGGCTGGCGGACGCCTGTTCGTGAATGGACAGGACGTAGCGTGGGCTCTTAGCTTGAACGGCGCCGCGCAAAACAGTTTTCTCGCCACGGATCTGCGAGCTCAGTTCCTGCGCGATGACGGAGGAGAGATACTGAACGGAGCCGTGAGTCCCTCGGATACAACCATCTCCTTCATGCCCTGGCAACTGGGCAATATGCATTTCTTCCCGGGGCAATATTGGCCCACCATTTACGCCACAAGTCCGCCGAATGACAGCCCGATTCACATGGTGGATGATTCCGGCAGAAATGGGACCTATTATTACTGGGGGGCTCCGGGTGACGCCTATCCGGATGCGGTGCAGCCGCTTCAAAACGCCGTGGCGGATTTCACCTACGCAGGCGGCGGTGCGGGAATCATGCACTATCGGGACACCACCACGGGCCAACGCGTCGTCTACGCGCCGTGCGGGATTGAGGGGATCAACGAGGAGGTTTATCGCGGAGTAACAAATCTCTCCACTGACACCGCCAACTATAACGCCTTTTATCCCAAAAATCGCAGAGCGGAGATAATGCACAATATCGTCTGCTGGCTGAGATCTGGCACGGTGGTTGGTATCGTCACCGATACGAGCAATACTCAGCCTTTGCCTGGCGTGCTTGTCCGCCTGTTTAACGTGAACGATCCCTCCACTCAGACCGCAGCGGATTACACGGGTATTACGGATGCCACCGGAAAGTTTGTGATTGACGGAGTTAGCGCGGGTGTCTATTATGCCACCGCAACCAAAGCGGGATACGCAGTGCAAAAAATCAATTCATCCGGAATTCACGGTGGGAAAGTGACATCAATTCCAGGTGTGTTGATGACGAAAGCCGCGCCTGCGACAATAACCGGAACCGTCACCCAAACAGATGGCTTAACTCCGATTCAAGGCGCCACGGTCACCGCGACCCAGAACGCCGCTGGTTTGACAACCACGCCGCCGACCTTTACGGCGACGACGGATGGGTCGGGCAACTACAGCATTCAAAACGTGCCAGCCGGCGTGACCTATGTCGTCACCTGTTCCGCTCCGGGGTACGGAGTCTCGATTCCGCCCAGCCTTCCATGTCCGAACCCGAACGACCCCATCAGCTCTCAACGCGATACGGTCGTGGCTCCTCAAAAGACCTATGCGGGCTTCAACTTTGAGTTAAAAGCCGCGCCGGGTATCGTCACAGGCAAGGTTCTGAACGGCTCCGTAACGCCAAACACCCCCATTCAAGGAGCCACCGTAACCGCCACCCGGGGTACCGAAACGGTCACTGCGACGACGGGATCGGATGGAACCTACAGCTTCAATAACGCGAACACCACTCCGAATGGTCTGGACCCGGGCACGTGGGGATTGGTCGCCACTGCTGCCGGCTTCAACGCAAGCACATCCATCAATGTGACCGTCATAACCAACCAGACAACAACGGCGCCCAATATCCTGCTCACACCGGTCCCGCCAGGATCCATTTCGGGGCTTATTACTCGATCCGTCGACGGGGCGGTACTTGCGGGTGTGACGGTCACCGTGACCGACTCAAACGGAAATGTGATCGCTACGACGACCACATCCTCCACCTCACAGACGGCGTCGGATGGAACAAGCTATAACTATATGATTAGCAACGTTCCCGCAGGAGCGACCTATACGCTCACCGCGAGCGCCACCGGCTACACGCCGAATCCCTCCTCGCAGAGTGTAACGGTGAATTCCGGAAAGCTCTCCAGCGGAGTGAACTTCTCTATGCAACCGCTTTATACGTTCCTGTCCGGAACATCGTTGGTGTCCGCTCCGTACGATTACCCGAACCAGACGATATTCAATCTGCTTTCGGTGCCGGCGTCAGACCAGGTGAGCGGTAGGTTCATGTTCGCAACATGGAACCAGGACCAATATCTCTTCGCTCCGAATGCCTCTTCCAACACGTTCCGACTGGGCAAGGGATATTTCATCGTATACACTCGCGCCTTGCCTTTGAGCATACAGGGAACCGCCGCCCCGGCCAATCAGCCGTTCAGTATTTCGCTGACTCCAGGTTGGAACCTTATCGGGGATCCGTTCCTGTTAAACATAGACATCACAAAGACTGCGTTCAAAACCGCATCCGGAGCCATAGAAACATACGCCCAAGCCATAGCCAACGGCGATATTGGATCCGCTCTCTACTCCTTCAACGGAAGCACGGTGGACCCGGCGTACAGTCTGCAGCCGTGGCAGGGGTATTGGATGCTGGCTTACAATAACATCACGATGATCATAGACCCGACGATTGATGTGATCTCTTCAAAATCGGTCGCCAAATCCCTTCCGGTGCGCGCCTTGCAAGGAACCAGCGGATGGGCGTCAGCCTTGCAAGTCAAAGTGGGCGGCATGACGGACGCCGGCAATATTTTAGGCGTCAGTTCCGAGGCGACGGATGGCTTCGACCGGTTCAAGATGCTTAAACCGCCGGTGTTCGGAAGCCGTTATGTAAACGTCAACATCAACCACAGCGATTGGGGAGCCAAATCCGGCGGATATGGGATCGACATACGATCCAGCGCCGATCAAACTCAGACATGGAATTTCACGGTGTCTACGAACATCGCCAATTCCACGGCTACTTTAACGCTGCCTCAGATCGCCACATTGCCCAGAAAAGTGTCGTTGAAACTCTATGACCTCTCAAATGGCAGAGTGGTTGATCTTAGATCCAATGCGGGTTACCAATGGGAAACCGGTCAGAATCCAACGCCGCGTAACTTCAAATTGGTGTACACACCCGCAACGGCAACGTTCCTTGTGATAAGCAATGTTACGGCTCGTTCCGCCGGATCGAGAGGCGCAGGGATCGATCTGAACTTCAATCTGAGTGATTCCGCCAACGTACAGGTGAAGATACTGGATGCGACAGGAAACGATGTCCGCGATCTCAGTGTCGGAGCGTCCCGTTCAGCCGGAACGAACCAGATTGTATGGGATGAAAAGAATAATGACGGGGTCAATCTCCCGATGGGTGTTTACATGGTTCAAATCCAAGCGACATCCTTGGATGGTTCACAGACGAGTCGTGTTACGGCTCCTGTGATTATCAATCGATAACTGATATTCAGGGAAAATCTGCTATAACTTAGATAGGACAAATGCAAAAGTCGGATACGCATCTGAATGAAGTTTACAGCCTGATTTAGGCGCTGATGACCTAACTGACTTTTGCATCACCTACGATAAGTTATTCATCCCGAATGCCGTTTTTTTAAAATCGCCTAACTTGGAGGACACCTCAGAGTGAAAAGGATCAGAAAAAGCAAGGCAGCACGGTTTTTATGTTGGTTGCTGACCGTGACAATGATCACGTCGATATCTGGCGCAATCTTTCAACCTCGCGCCGCATGGGCTCAACAGCCATTGGAAACACTCAACGCCATACCGACTGTGATCGTGAATGATTTTGTAAACAAAACCAACATTGGCGGGGACACACTAGCCCATTACGCGTCCGATGCGGTGGCACAGGAACTTGCCTCATCCGGCAAGTTTGAAGTGATCGATCGCAAGGAGGTGTACAATCGCGGTACGAAGGATTTGGGTTTTGTACCTCCCTTTGGCGAGACTGAGTTAAGCAAGATCGCCCAACAGGTTCAGGCGAATTCCTATATCACCGGCGAAATCGACTTTATCCACGTCGATTCAAAGCACTCTCCCAAAACCGTTGAAGTTGGTATGAAAGTGTTGATGCATCAAACTTCATCCGGAGACCTGATAAACGGCTCCGCACAAGTGGGCATCGCCACTGCGAAGCCGGGTTTAACAGATACCCTCGCCATGGCGAACGAGGCCGTGACCAACGCAGCAGTGCATTGCGTAAATCAGATGCTCGCTTATAATATCCCCACGGGGATCGTGTTAAGCTCCGTCGGCAGCGGCAACAATCTGCAGGTCATCATCAATCGCGGTTCGCGCGATGGTATTTCCGAAGGAATGCAGATGCTTGTGACCCGCAATGGCGTGAAGGTGGGCAAACTCGGCATCACATTGGTGAACCCGACGGATTCCGAAGCCAAAGTACTGGAGAATATGTCGGGGATCGCGCCTGAGGATCATGTCCAAGCGATATTCCCGATGCCGGCATATAATGTAACCCCCGGGCAGGTCGCGAATGTTGGGAGAAGAAGTTCTAGCACCGTTCTCAAATCATTGGGAACATTGGCGCTTGCCGCTTTGCTAGGCGTGTTAATCGTTGCTGCGGTTCAAGGAGGACGGAATACCACCATCACCGGGGTCGTGGCGCAGCCTACCTTGTATAACAACAATCCGAGCGTTCTTGTCATATGGAGAGATAACCTATTCGGCGGGAACACGCTGGAGTATCACATATGGCGTTCGCCTGGAGACCCCTATTACTATGCAGGAATACCAATAGCTGCCGTTGGGGTTGGTGTCACCCAATACAACGATCAGCCCGCGCCCTACACCTACTGGGACGGGAACCATAGCTACCTGAAGGTTCCCTATCCTCCGAGTGGCGGAGGAACGAATAACAACGGTGGAGGAACCGCGACGCAGACAGTTCCCACTGCTTCAGCAGCCACGGCTGGGTTTACAACCGGTCAATCGTATATCTACTCCGTGAGTTCCGTGGTCGAAACCACATCCATATCCAACAGCAGCACGAATACCGGCACGAATAACGGTACCGGAATCGGAACAGGGACCGGTACCACAACAGGTACGACAACCACAACGACGGTGAACGACATCGAAACCACCCCGGTCAATTCGGGACAGGCTACTCCGATCAATCAGACCGTACTCTCAACGCCCGCCGATCAAGCGACTAACGTTGACCTTACGAACTTCAACCCGACTTGGTTCAGCGTCACGGGAGCCGATCAATTTGTTGTGGAAGTGTCCATGGACCGTTCCTTCAAGAACAAGTCCACCATCGCGCAAATGCCCATTATATGGTCGACCAGTACCGGAGCGCCTGGTGTTCTGCAGGAATACACCGCACCGATCAACCTTACGACCAACCCGATATTGCTGTCCAACCCTAGTTTCGCCAATTTCGTCAAACCCGTTCCGGGTGCGGCTCAACCCGTTCTGTATTGGAGAGTTGGAGCGAGAAACAGCCAGGACGTTCCTGGTCCTGTCGATTGGATTAGCGGCGATCCCCATGATCCCGACAGAGCGTTCCGATGGATATACTCGCCTGTAAGAATGTTCACACCGGCTCCAATTCCGCCGGCGCATCCCTAAAACCTGAAGTTCGTAGCTACGCATCAAAGAAACTCGAGTCCGTCTTCGGACGGACCGAGTTACTCTGACAGGAGTTTGAATAATGAGGTCAGGTATCCGAGAATTTCTACTCATATGTATGGCGATCCTGCTATGCGTGATCGTCGATGTCAATTCCGCCATGGCTGTTAATAACGGCGGCAATCGTAAGACGTTTGTCACGGGACAAATTATGATTACAGTCCCAAAGTCCATGTCTCCCAATGACGTGGCGACTCTTGCGTCCACCGTTAACGCTACAGTGGTACAGTCATTCGGGGCGGTCGATACGGCGGGTAATCAAATCGCATATCGTTTGCAACTGGGAAGCTCCGCCACGGATACCGACACTCTTAATGCTGTCGCCGCTTTGAAGGCATCCGGCAAAGTCATATACGCTGGGCCGAACAATATAATGTATCCCTATCAGACTGGTACGACAACCACAACCACACCTTCCGTGACTCCAAACGATCCAGGGTTCACCAATCAGTGGGACAAGCAACTGATGAATTGTCCTGAGGCTTGGGTTCTGGAGAAGGGGGAATCGAACGTTGTGGTATGCGTTGTGGATACCGGCGTGGATATCGCCAACCACTCGGATGAGTTTCCCCCAAGCAGATTATTGCCCGGAATTAATACCATCAACACTCCGACCATCACCAATAACCCCAATCCTGTCACGCCTTCAGCGGATATACATGGAACTCACGTGGCAGGAATAGCACTTGCGCAAGGAAATAACGGGATAGGGATATGCGGTGTGGATTGGAATAATGTGAAACTCTTGCCTATCTGTGCAGGCACTGAAAGCGGGGGATTTACGGACGCAGCTTTGCTAAGTGCGTTGCAGTATATCCTCCAACAGAAACAGGCCAATCCCACCATGCAGTTTGTGGTGAATTTGAGCCTTGGCGGGTACGTGCAGAACGATACGCCCGACTTGACAAATCTGTCGCCGCATGATCAAGAGATATTGACTCTCGCAAAACAGGGAATCATTTTTTGCATTGCCGCTGGAAACAATTATGACGGAACGGAGAATGCCGCCGAGCAGAATTGGGCTTCCGATCCGGCATATCTCTGCCAAGTGGACCCGGTTCATATCATGAGCGTCGCTGCGTGTGGAAAAGGAAAGGAGCATTCATCTTACTCCGAGGCGAGACCTTACACCACCATCGCCGCACCGGGTGGCGATGAACCCCTGGACAACGGGATTTACAGCACGATTCCCATGGCCGCAACATCGAGCGTGAATACTCCAGGATACGATTATCTTGAAGGCACCTCCATGGCGACCCCGCAGGTTTCGGGCGCGGCGGCGTTGTTGCTATCCGTTCCGGGAGTGACACCGGATCAAGTGGTTAGCGATCTCACATCCACCGCTCAATCGGGTACAACGCCCGATCCCACGCATGCTTTTTATGGTGCGGGAATTGTGGATTTGTATGCGGCGCTTCAAAAAGTGGTTTCCAATGTCATCATACTTTCGCCACAAGGTGCGGGAGGGAAAGCCTCTCAGCAAGCTGGTGCGGTCACACCGCAGCCCGTGGAGACGCTTAACCCCTATGTGGATATACGAGTTTACCAGGTTCCGCTTGCGGACCTCACCATAACCTTTGACGGCGTCAATTACACACCAACACAATCAGAAGTTCAAAACGCGGTCACATCGTCATCAAGCTCGAGCCCCGTACAATACGATGTCATCATTACGGATAAAACGTTGTCGCCCGGAAAGCATGTCATAGCTGTTTCAGGAGTCAATCCGGCGATATCCTCAACTCCTGTGACCGATTCGGTGACGTTTGTCATCGTACCGCATCAATTGGCTTCGGGATTGCAGTTTTTCTCCATTCCCTATTACGCCGCCAACACGACTCCGTCGACTTATTTCGGCGCATCGTTCTCTCTATCTCGTTGGAACAATACGGCGCAATCCTATGAGTTTTACAATGCCTCAGGGACGCAAAACTCGTTCGCATCCTTCAATCCGCCCGGGCCACAACCGCATCCCGATGGATCAACCACCTCCGTGGCCCCTATCGGGCTTGGATATTTTGGGGTTTTTCCGACGTCCATATCGGTTCTTACAACGGGACAGCCGTTGACCAATACGCCTGTCGTCATTCCCTTGCAACCAAGTGGCACACCCGGTACTGGCAACGGCGTTGCGATATCCTGGAATATGATTGGCGATCCATTCCCATATTCGGTTCCCTTCAACTCCCTATTGGTGGATACTCCCGCTGGGCGTATGACCATTGGACAGGCCGCGGATGACGGTTATCTGCTTCCGGATATTTACAACTACACATCCTCCGGCTACCAAGTGGAGACATTGCCAAATGGATCTCTTCAGCCATGGCAGGGATATTGGGTTGCGGTCACGACATCCAGTAATATCTCGCTCGTGGTTCCGCCTTTAACGCTTACGCGATCCGTAACCGTTCCTGCGGTCAATACAAATACCGGCAAGGGATGGTCCGTTCAGCTAATCGCCACATGCGGAAGCCTGAGGGATTCTCAAAACTACATAGGTCAGAATGCTCAAGCGACAGATAGTCTCACTCGAATGGATATACCCAAACCTCCGGTCGTATCGCCTTACGTATCCATCGGGACGGTGCATTCGGATTGGGGGAACCGTTCCGGCGTGTATTCTCAGGATATACAGTCCATAAGCGGTTCAAAGAGTTGGAATATCGAGGTAAGTACGGATCAAGTGAATAAGAGCGTGATTGTAAGCTGGGATACCAGCAGGCTGCCTCGAGGCGTCACCCTGCTAATCAAGGATGACGTCACGGGGCAAGTGACAAACATGCGATCGACGTCATCCGTGTCATTCCAGTCCGTACCGGGTTCGCAATCGCGTAAATACACAATCACATCCGATACAAGCCTCAATAACGAGATACGGATTATGAATCTCGTTGCGAATTCCGTTGGAGGCAGAGGAGTTGGAACGATCAATATCGGGTTCACCATCTCCGGTAATGCGACCTGCAAAGTGCAGATTATGGATGCAACCGGTCAGACTATATCACAGTTAGGGAGCCGTGCCGTTAGTACCGGACCCGTAAACTTGGTATGGAATGGAAAAGATATGAACGGTAGGTCGGTGCCGATGGGCACATACCTCGTCGAAGTTACCGCAGTTAATTCAAACGGTGAGGTGGTAAGAGCGATTCAGCCCTTCACTGTGTTGAGATAGTTGTCAAGGGGGGAGATTGAGTAAAGCATTCTCCCGCACCGACTTGGCTTCATTCCGAAAACGAGTGTAAGGAATGAGTTATAGAGTTATGTTTGCTGTTAGAGGGAAGACTCCGGGCATATACGGAGACATCAGGGAGGACCATATTCATGGCGTGCAATTGCGCTGGCGATATTGCCCGTAAAATTGGTTTATTCACTACGGCATTTGTCGTGATGCTTGTCTGCGCGACCGTTTCCTTCGCGCAAGTTTTCGTTACCATACAAAACAGCTATATTTCCGCCTCAGTTGGGGTGAGCGGTCAGTTAAACTCCACAAATGTTGCGGGGCGTTTTGCCGTGTCTGAAGTTGGTTCCTCGACCAATATACTGATGAATTCGGTTGTAAGCGCGACGGAACAGAGCTATGTGACTATTCGTATCGATGGCGGAACCCAGGCAGTGACCACCACCGGAACTGGAACTGGTACAGGGACCGGAACTGGGACTGGAACTGGTACAGGGACTGGAACGGGAACGGGAACAACCACCACTGTTCAGGCTCCGGGCTGGGATTTGATATTCGGCGACACTGGAACTTCCACTTTCGCGGGCACTGGTGAATGGATTGAACAACCCACAGTGATTCCGGGAGAAAATCACATCGTGGCAAAATGGAGAACGTTGCCGGTTGTTGTGAACAATCTTACCACACCCATAATCGAAGTGGATTTGGATATGTATCTTGTTCATGACATGGTGGTGTACAAGTTCACGATTATCAACGAAGATACGATGGTGCATACCATCGGTTTACGATTTTGCCAGGATTATCAGGGTCCAAACGGTGTGCCGGATGGACCGGTGTTGACGAATAATCAGGCTCCGATCAATGTAGAGACGGACCTGAATACCCCTCCGATGCCATCCTATTATCGAGTGGTGGATCCAAACACGAACGATAGCGTCGGAGCCACGTTAGCTCCTCCTTCGTCCGGAAGCCTCATTCCCACCGTCCCGAACGAAGTTGGCTTCGCCGCGCCTGCGCAATTTGCGAATGGCGAAGGAACGCCTCCCTCCGTGTTATGGTCATTCACACCGAATCCGACCAACAACTTTTCGTCGGCCGGAGGAAACGCCGAGGCGGCTCTGTATTATTATCCAACACTGTATCTGCCCACGCAGAGCAATACGATAACGGTGACGTTCGGTAGACAGCACGGGGTGTATAATTTTGACGACCCATACGCGGTATGTTTGGATGCGCCGGATGCGATCAAATACACTCCGGATCCGACTCAATCAACATTGGCTGCGCAACTATCGCCAAATCCTTTCACAATCTACACATACGTGCAGAATACCACTTCAACGGCACTCAATAATGTCACCGCGTCGTTGAACCTGCCTTCAGGATTGACTCTGCTTTCAGGGCAGAATGCAACGCAGTCCATTACGACCATCGCTCCCTATAGCGAGGGTGTTTTTTCATGGCAGGCGCAGGCGGACGGGTCATCTTCCGGCACGAAAACTATTTTGGTAAGTATCGCGGATTCCACTTTCGGAGTGGGGAAATCCCTATCCAAATCCATTGACATACCCGCCTTGCCGGTTCAAACCTTCCAAGGAGCGTTGCAAATGGTGTCGTTCCCGTATAACTTTACGGATCCGACACCCACCACTGCAACCGGTCTGCCTCCCATCACACGTTTCCTGCAATGGAACGAAAATATCGGAGCATATCAATCCGCGCAAATGCTTCAGCCAGGACAAGGGTATTTCCTGAACCTGCCGAGTCAGACGACCGTTAATCTACAGGGAGCCACCCCTCTTCCGCCCACCACCACCTCCTATTCGTTGAAACTCAATCAAGGGTGGAACATCATCGGTAACCCATTCCTATATCCGATAAGATGGGCGGAAGTTCAAGTTCAATATTACAATCCAAACGCTCCCGGCGCGACCTTCACTCCGCTTCCCGTACAGACCGCTTCAGACCTGCAGCATAATTGGATTGATTCCACTCTCTATTGGTTTGATACGACCGCACAGGATTATCGCTTTGATCAGGACTTCAACACTCCAATGGAGCCGTTTGTGGGCTATTGGGTAAAGGCCAATCAGCCCAATGTCACCCTCATTTTCAACAAGCCGACGGACAATCTGCTAATCCCGCCGACAAACACAACCACAACGACTACAACCAGCAAGATGGTCTCGACCAACTGGAAACTGCAATTGGTGGCAAAGGCGGAGAACAGCACGGATGCATGGAATTTCATCGGCGTATCCTCAAATGGCTCTGATGGCTATAACACTTCCGATATCGCAAAGCCACCGTCCATTGGCAATGTATCGCTGGCGATCGTGCATAAGGACTGGGGATCCAGAAGCGGGCTGTACGCTCAGGACATTCGATCCGCCTCCGTAACACAGAAGCAGTGGAACATTCAAATCACAACAAAAACGCCGAATACTCAGGTGATATTGACTTGGCCGAATATTCAAGATCTGCCACGATCCAACGAACTTGTGCTTGAGGACCCGTCTTCAAATCAAAGGTGGGTGATGAATCAAACCTCATCCGTCACCATATCGAGTGGATCCACCGGCACGAAAGACCTTACCGTAATATCCGAGCCGAGGATGGCAGCCGGGGCATTCCGTTTCACAAGCTGGAACATCGTTCCCACCCGAGGAAATACAGCAGCCACAATCTCCTTGTCGGCTACTCAGAACGCTCAAATCACCATCAAGGTGTTGAATGCTAGCGGTCAAACCATTCGCGATCTTGGATCGGAACCGATGACATCGAGATCGGTTCAAATAGGCTGGGATTACAAGGATTCATCCGGCAAATCGGTTCCAAGCGGCGCGTATTTGGTGCAGATCACCGGAGTTACTCCCGACGGGCAATCGGCTCGCATCGTAATTCCGCATCTAATCATTCGTTAATTCCGATCCGTCGAGCGCCGCTCGACGGATCCATTCCTTATAAATACTTTAGTCTTGTGGATCAACGGAATTCTTTGGTTCAAGCATTCGGCATGATTGAAATGCCGAATGGAACCTAAAGGTGAAATTCGCGTCATCTAAATCGATTGAGGAAGGGATTAAAGATGAAAAAAGCGTCATCGCTCCGATCACGTTATTTGCCGTTCATAGCCCTTGGAATGGCGATGGCATTAGTTGCAATATGCATTAATCCCGCCAACGCCAAAGAATCATCCAAAAAGAAGGTGGAGATACAAAGGACGAGGCTACTGTTCTTTCCTTTTGACGTGGATCCTTCCATTACGAACGATATAACAAGCGTCACCAATATGTTAAACGATGTCGCGATATCCCGCCTGGAAGTGACGAATGAATATTCCGTGATGCGGTACAGTTGGTCATTCCCAACCATAAAAAGGATGGTCGCGGATAACCTGATCACTGCGGACGATGCCAAACCCCCATTCTCCGACGATAACATCAAGTTAGTGAAGCTAACAAAGGGCTTGGATTTCACCATCGCCATGGTAGGATCCGTGGATGAATATAACTATGACCCGGACAAACATACGCTGGAGATAACCGTCAGCGCTCGATTGGTGAACGTAACTAAGAACGTGGTGATTAAGTTAGCTGCGAGGACTATCAGTTCCCCTTCCGAAATGAATATGACTGAGAAGCAAATCGCGGAGCAAACAGCCAGAAAAGCGGGTGATCTATTAATGGATGATCTGCTTTCGGTTCCTAAAACGGAGAAATCCAACTCCTCCGCTCCGAAGAAATAAGCATGGCATGGCTCTGTGGTTGTAAATTTGATTCATGAAACAGGTAGTTGCCAAATTAGATTTCCATAGTTGGATCATGCATTCAGAAACCGAAGCGTATGCCATCTCCGATTTCGCAGCTACCTTAAGAGATATCGAAATCAAATAGTTGCGCGGGTCGAGAGAGTGAGTTTACAACCGTTCTTCCAATGAAAAGACAAATCCGTGTTAAATATAAAAAACGTCGGAAATCTTTAAATTCTACGCTCATATAAAAAGTAATTTTCAAGGATATGAATATCCGCCTCATATCAGTAACCCTCTTTGCACTGCTGTTGCTATTTGCATCATTCACTGCGTATGGTTTCGGAATTCCCACGATTCACTTAACCTGCACTCGTTCCGCAGTCTTGGATGATGGAAAGGATTACGCAGAAATCATCGCAGAACCAATTGACAGCACTGGTTCTCCAATGCCCGATGGCACGGATGTCACCTTCACGACCAATATAGGCACCTTCAGCCCCTCCGCCGTAGTACGCGTTCAAGGAGGCGCTGCGAGAGTTAGAATTTCCTCCACCCAAGTGGGGGATGCCACGGTGCAAGCGATCATCCCAGGCGGTGGATTGGCGAAAACGGATATTCTGTTTACGAATAATCCTGCGGATACCGTGCAGGGGAATATGTACGTCACGATAGAATCAAAAGGGGCGTTGATCTATAGCGCCAGCGACCGCGTCGTACAAGCCATAGGAAAACTAGAGCATCATTACGATACGACACTTCCCAACGCCGTGCTATCCTATCGAAATATTGAGATTTTCGCGGACACACTTCAGTTGGATTGCAATACAAACACCGTCAAGACGCAAGGTCGAACCATCATCCGCAAGGGCAAGAACAGGTTGGAGTGCGATAAGTTGATATTCCCCTTGATGTCCGGAGACGGGTACGCCATAACGGAGGTGGATGGTCATCTGAAACCGGTGGAAATCAGTGGTTTGGATTTGAAGATACTCAAAAAACCTGTCACATACTCTCAGGCGTTTTACCAATTGATGGATATATCCAATGCGAAGCTCATCGTGACCTGTAGTCAGATTGTCTATTTTCCGGGGCAAAAGCTCCAATTCAAACATCCAAAGTTTTATCAGGATGGTCAACCTCTTTTGTCCATGTCCTATTACTCCTTGCCATTGTACTCCAACCAACTTTTTACCGATCAGTTTGTCAGCGTGGGAAGTCAAGGGGTGAGCATGAATATCCCCGTGTATTACGACCTCACGCCGGATACCATGGGGGTGTTTCGAATCACCCATGCGGAAGCCTCCGGGGGTAGCTTTTACGCGACGGAACCTGGATGGTCCATGGATGTCACTCAATCGTACAATTCACCTGGAGTCGATCAAAGATATTCCGGTCAATTTGGATTGACCGGAATCACGCGAACGGATTGGGGCGCGGATTGGTCTCACAGTCAAGAGTTCGATTCGAACACTCGAGGCTCATTTTTTCTCAGTCTGCCGCAACACCGGTCCATTCTCGGATCGATGAACCTTAGCCATCAACTTGGGGCGTTGTACTCCGGATTGAGCATTTCGGAGAACCAAAGCATCTCTGGAGTCCCCACCAATTCCTTTGACGGGCAAGTGTATCTGCAAACGAACCCCATTAAGGTGGGTCACACGGGATATTCCATGGCTCTGGGCACCACCACCACGAACACGCATTCCAATTCTTTCGGATTCGTCAGCAACGGCACTTCCGAGGACTTTCATCTCCAATTTAACAGTTCTCAGTTTCGCCTGGGTAAATCCACAAGCTTGAATAACTCCGTATCAGTCGGGAACTCGTGGGTGCAGGGGAATTATGGAACAGGCGGGCTTTCCATATTGGGCACAGTGGGCATCAACCAACAGTTAACTCAGTTTGCGAATATGCAGTTGACTTACGATTACTCTCGGCAATCTTATCAACTGGGAGGAGGAAGCCATCGTTTAAGCTTGAACCTTATGGCTTCCATGGGGAGTAAATGGAACTTCTATCTGTATAACACCCTCTTACTGGATGCGACGAGTTCAAGTACGACAGCTGATTTTAATTATGTGATGGCTCCGCGATGGACTCTTATGCTCACCTCCACGCTTGAAACGTTCTCAGGATCCCAATATCGCGACTATGACATCGGACTAGCGAGGACGATTCTAGGAAGAGACCTACTGGTGACCTATTCCACTTTCAATCATAGAATGTTCTTTAGCCTTCAGGCGGCGCGGTTCTAATCCATGTCGAGCAGATGAAACAAAGGAAGGGTTTTCGCGAGGTTTTTCGTCGAGACCTCAAGGAAACGTTCCGTTTGAGTCACCTCCTCGGAGTTCCTTGGCAGCAATAGTCCAAATACCGCATGCTGATTTTTCACTACGCTTAATCTCTCCGCAAAAGCCAGGAGCTGTTCCAAGTTCAAATCCTTTCCATGAATCGGTGTCCCATCCGCCGACGGAATGTTGAAACAGATGATTGCCGGGTTCGATTTGAAGTAATCCAGCAAAAAGCTTGCATGGGAGCGAATAGCGTGCGCAAAAGCTATTTTATCCTTCGATTCGGCTTCAAGAAAACAGAGATATCGTATTCCATGGACTTCGATGGCGAGGCGCAAGTGAACGAATGGTTTGTACGACTTAGGATCGGGCGAGAATGCCACCCATGTCTCTTCCGGGGGATTAACTCGCCGGCGCATGTGAAGGGCGATACGTGGATAGAGAGGTTGATTCGCCAATGCGCTTAGTTCCGGCGCAAAGAACTCTCCCAAAACCTTAAGTTTCGGGCTGATGCATTTGCGAATTCGGTCCATTCGCGCTTCAAAATCCTCAATTTCAAATATGTCGAAGTCGCTGTTTGTGAAGTGTTCCCAATGGATCATTTGATTTTTGATTTTGACGGATTAAAAAGAACCTTTCAATTAATGGGAATTGAAAAACGCCATCAATATTACGACGCCCGCTGTCAACATTGAGAGGAGAACCCCCGTGGCGCAACCTCCGGCTTTGTTGGCGCCTGTAACAGGTTTTTGCCCGATAGACCGTGAGGCGCTTGGAATTGGGTGAAGAAGAACCTGACAATTCCAGCATCGCTCCGCATTGATTGTGTTCACCTTTCCGCAGGTAGCGCATTTAATACGCGCATTTGGACCCACAAGAGCCACACCGCATCGGGTGCAGAACTGGACTGTGTCAGGATAACCTGTAAGGCATCTGGGGCACCAGAGTGAAATCTTAGGCGAAGAAAAGGCGCTGGATGTTTGTTGAGGAGGCGACTGACTCTGCGTTTTCGTTTGAGCCGACGTTGGCTGGACGGGAGGAGGTTCGGCGAACGATGGCTTGTCCAGTACACGCACCTGAGGAGTCTCATGCGCTCCTGTGTTTTCGGGTTCTTCAGTCGTGGATGGTTGCGGTGGCGGAGCGTATTCAAGCCACTCAACCAAACCTGTGTTGATGTCGTAAATGCCTCCGGCGATTAATGTCGGTGTGACCGCTGGATTTTGCCTCCAATCCTTGGAAATCGCATGCATTTGGTTCATAACGTATAGCGTATTCACCCTTACGGCAGCGTCCACCTTGTCCGGATTGTCGCTCGGCAAGGAGGTAAATCGAGGTTGCATCACCTTCAACAACGGTTGCAGCGAAGAATTGAACCAATTGCTATCAAGGGCTTCAGTTACGGCAGCGCATTGGCTATGACCTAACGCAAGCACCAATGGGGGACGCCATTTGGTGACAGCGTAAGTGATGGTGGCGAGTTCGGTTTGGTCCAGCACCAGTCCCGCAGTTCGTATGACGAACAACGATCCCAACCCTTGATCAAGCACGATTTCCGGAGGCACTCTCGCATCAGAGCAACAGATTACAATCGCAATGGGGGATGGCTTCAATGCGATTGCGTTTCGGCGTTGTTCGTCCTGATCGGGATGAATGGGTTGACCGGCTGCGAAGCGAATGTTTCCCTGCTTTAAAAGAGAGAGAACCGAATCCATGGGAGCGGTTTGAGAATCGCCTACGGCTTCCGATGGCGGAGTTACGACGCCCTCGGAAAATTCAGGCGTCGTTTCCGTTCCCGCTGTTTCGATCGCCGTTACGGTGGCGTTCGCGGGCGTTGCCGGAGAGGCGATATCGGATTGGGGGATGGGGTCGAACCACATCCCCCCGCATTTTGAACAGATGAATGATTTGTATTTCTGATGCGTGTCGTCCGGTTGTGGTTGGAGTGGCTCCATTCGACAATCCGGACAATTCGCCGTTAACCCCTCATATACGGATAAGGAAGGTGATGTCATGTTTCGGACATTCAAGGCGTTCAACTCGTCATCCGATATCCCTGTTGGAGAGGTTTCCCCAAGAGATGGAGCCCATATGCCGCCGCAGCTATGACATATCCATACGGGCTTCCCTTTGAGTTCAGACTGCTCCAAAATAAGGCTGCAATGAGGGCAGAATTTCATCTTTCATCACCTCTTGGTTAGAATCTCACTTTCATAACGCTTGACTTCGTCTAGCCATTTCATGCCGACGGGCGTGTTATGGCGCTCGCAATAGGCATCCCAGATGACGCCGTAAGGCATGGTTTTAAGTTCCTCCATGAGTGCGAGACGAGTGGTGTAATCCCCTTCGAGTTCCGCTTGTCTTAGACGGTCTGTCGGTTCCAGCAGCGCGATCAGCAGGGCTTTAAGCATGCAACGGGTTCCGATGACCCAGGCTGCGATGCGGTTGATGCTCGCGTCGAAAAAATCAAGCCCGATATGAACTCGATTGAGATAGTCTCCCCTCACAAGTTCCTCCGCGATCGCTCTGAGTTCGTCGGTTAGGATCACCACATGGTCGCTGTCCCATCTCACCCCTCTGCTAACATGCAGCAGAACCTCCGGTACGTAGAACAGGATGGAGGATAGCTTGTCCGAGATAACCTCTGTGGGATGGAAATGGCCCGCGTCCAGTGTTAGAAGGATGTTATTCCGCACTGCGTATCCCATGTAGAATTCGTGCGAGCCCGCAACATAGCTTTCCGACCCGATTCCGAAAAGTTTGCACTCCACGGCATCGAGATTGTAATGGGTGTCCAGCTTTTCAGCGAAGATCGAGTTCAGGGATTGAAGCAGAAGTTCTCTCGGACGCTTTCGATCCGCCGGGATATCCTTGTATCCGTCCGGAATCCACACATTGTTGACGCAGGGAGAGCCCAGCTCCTTGCCAAAAAACGCACTGATTTTTCGCGTGGCGATGCCATGCTCCACCCAGAATTGACGGATTTGAGGGTCTGGGTTGGTCAATGTCATGCCGCTCTCCGCCAAGGGATGGGAGAAATACGTGGGATTGAAATCCAGGCCGTGCCGATTCGCCTTCGCCCAATCCACCCATGCCGTGAAATGAGAAGGATCGATTTCGTTTCTATCCACTTTTTTCCCGCCTGTTTCCGCGTAAATTGCATGAAGGTTCAATCTGTGAGAGCCAGGAATGAGGCTGTATGTTTTATTAAGGTCTTGTCTGAGTTCCTCCGCAGTTCTCGCCCTGCCGGGGTAGTTACCCGTCGCTTGGATACCGCCACCGGTGAGCCCCTCTGGGCTTTCAAATCCGGATACGTCATCCCCTTGCCAGCAATGAAGGGAGATGGAGATATTCGCCAATCTCTTCATTGCAAGCTCCACATCCACTCCAAGCTCCGAATAACGCTCCTTGGCCAAATCAAAAGCTTTATCCATCCTCAAAGTCTCCTTTCAGGGAAATATAAGGTGCATTCGATCAAATTCCCGATACAGGCAAGTAAATCGCTCATGCATCGTACGTCTGAATGATGAAGTGCAATCCTATCGCGTATTTGTCGAACATTTGTTAACTCAATGAAGTTTTGCATATTCCCTTGAAATTTACAATACCACGATGGCAAAACCTTTCAAAAATGTACGGTTGCATCGATTGACGATCCCATGAGTCATATCCCTTATCCTCACATTACGTAACTCGCTCGGTTTTCGCATCATTTTCCTCGTTTACTTTAACCGTCAACCGGAAGAGGAAGTGCTAAAATAATACGAGAGGATCTTTTGCAGCCAACACTGCGAACGAGGGAGCTGAGATGAATTCTAGAGAGTTGGTATATCAAGCCTTGGAGTTCGAGGGGCCGAAAAGGGCCCCGCGCCAGCAATGGACTTTGCCTTGGGCTGAAAACCATTATCCCGAAGAGTTAAAGAGCATACGCTCCGATTTCCCCGATGATATCATTGGTGCGCCGGGTTTCAACAAGGAGTATCCCAAGACGGTTGGAGAGCCTCATGAGATCGGAGTGTTCGTGGATCATTGGGGGTGTAAATTCACCAATGTCCAGCGCGGGGTGATCGGAGAGATCAAGGAGGCGCTCATCCAAGGGGAAAACTTCGAGGATATCGATAAGCTTAGGATCCCCGTTGAGAACCTGACTATTGATATCGGGAAGGTGAACGAATTCTGCGCAAACACGGATAAATTCGTGCTGGCGGGGGCGTGCCCTCGTCCCTTTGAAAGGCTCCAGTTCCTGCGGAAAACCGATCAACTATACGTGGACCTAATCGTTCAGTCCGATGGGCTGAAAGAGTTAATCCGAAGGATGCACAATTACTACTGCAGTCTCTTGGAAGTGTGGGCGAAAACGGATGTGGATGCGTTGATGTTTATGGATGATTGGGGATCGCAAAGGGGGCTTCTGATCAATCCCAAACTCTGGGTCAGCATTTTCAAGCCGATCTACAAGGATTTTATCGATATCGCCCATACTCATGACAAAAAGATCTTCATGCATTCCGACGGGCATATTTTGGCGATCTATCCGCATCTGATCGAACTGGGCCTGGATGCGGTGAACTCCCAGTTATTTTGCATGGGACTGGAAAACCTGAAGCCATTCCGGGGGAAGATCACTTTTTGGGGTGAGATTGACCGACAGCACCTTCTTCCCGAAGGCACGCTGGAGGATATCGAGAACGCGGTGAAAAGCGTGAAGGAGGCTTTGTGGTCGAACGGAGGGTGCATCGCGCAATGTGAATTCGGCGCGGGCGCCAAGCCGGAGAATGTTCGCAAGGTGTATGAGACGTGGAACGCCATCATCTGATGTTTGATTAAATATCTCAGGGAGAGTAGCGGATGAGCCGAGAAGAAGAAGCTTTGCCGATCAATTTACGATGCGAATATGAGGTAAATCCGATAGGATTGGATGAGCCAGCGCCACGATTGAGTTGGAATACGCGTTGCAAGCGCAGGGGATGGAGGCAAACGGCGTATCAGACGCTTGTCGCGTCGAGTCCGAGCGCACTCGCGTCGGATCATGGGGATGTTTGGGACAGCGGCAAAGTGACTTCCTCCGAATCAATCCATATCGTGTATGGCGGCGACCCGCTGCTCTCTCGCCAGCGGAGATGGTGGAAGGTTCGTGTTTGGGATGAGAAGGATACTCCCTCCGCATGGAGCGACGCGGCGTTTTGGGAGATGGGACTAATGCAAGAGGAGGATTGGGACGGAAGCGAGTGGATAGGCAGGGAGGCGCCAACCACTCCCGACGGAGAGCCGGCTCCATTCCTGAGAAAGGAGTTCCATCTCGATCCTAACATTCGTCTCGCAAGGATTTACGTGTGCGGATTGGCGTACGCCGAGGTGCATTTGAATGGAAAAAAGGTGGGAGGGAATATCGAGAGAGACCCGGGGTACACGGATTTCAGCAAGCGCACTCTCTATGTGACCTACGATGTAACCTCTATGCTAAGGGCTGGTGACAACGCCATAGGGGCGATACTCGGCACGGGTTGGTATGACGTACACGACGAAGCCGTATGGGATTTTCACAAAGCCCCTTGGAGGGGACGCCCTCGTATGAGGCTCATGCTCGCAGTGGATTACGAGGATGATCGTACGGAATACATCATAAGTGATTCCTCTTGGAAGGTGTCGACCGGTCCCATTCGCAGGGATGGTATCTATTCCGGTGAGATATACGACGCTCGCATGGAAATGCCGGGATGGGACGAGCCTGGTTACGATGATTCGCATTGGTCTCCTGTCTCGCTCCTGTCAGCGCCGACCGGGCGAATGACGGCGCGCGTATGTCCACCCGTCGCTATTACGCACACCATCACACCGATAGCCATCTCGGAGCCCAAGCCAGGAATCTATGTGGTGAATTTGGGAAGGAATATATCGGGGCATTTGAAAATTCGAGTGAACGCTCCCGCAGGCACGGTTGTGACGATACGTTATGGTGAAAAAACGAGTCCGGATGGTTCTTTGGACAGATCGAACATAGACACACTCATGCTCAAAACCGATCCCCCACAGCTTTTTCAGCAGGATACTTATATCTGCAAAGGGGGAGGCGAGGAGGTGTGGGAGCAACGGTTTTCATATAGCGGGTTTCAATACGCGGAGGTGACCGGCTTGCCCTATAAGCCGGAGGCAAGCCAATTGGAGGGACGGTTCGCCCACACCTATTTCGAAAGCGCGGGTGAGTTCGAGTGCTCCAACCCCCTGATCAACAAGATACAGGAAGCCACCCGAAACGCGTATTTGAGCAACGCACAAAGCATACCCACGGATTGTCCTCAACGGGAGAAGAACGGATGGACGGGTGACGCCCATCTGGCTTGCGAGATGGGATTGATGAATTACCATTCCGCATCCTTCTATACGAAATGGCTTGATGATTTCGCGGACAACATGTTGGAGAACGGCCAGGTGGGTATCATCGTGCCAACGGGAGGTTGGGGACGCGGGGATTGTCATCCTGCGTGGGATAGCGCCTATCCGATTGTGACATGGTTCATGTATTTATATTGCGGCGACACCCGTCTTATTGAAAGGCATTATGGAAACATTCGCAGATATGTAGATTACCTGTCAGGGAGAACGGAGGACTTCGTGACGCCTTTTGAAAGCCTCGGCGATTGGTTGCCTTGGTCCACCGTTACGCCGAGCCAACTCACCTCCACTGTTTTTCTTTATGTGGACGCCCGGATTGTGGAACGCATGGCGAAGCTTCTAAACAAAACCGATGAAGCCGCAAAATACGCCGTTCTCGCGGAAAACACGCGCATGGCTTTCAACGCAAAGTTTTTCGATTCGGAACGGAACATCTACGCCAATGGGAGTCAAACGGCGCAATCGCTTGCGGTGGAATGCAACATGCCCCCGGAAAGTCACCGCGATGCGGTGTTTGCTCGCCTGACTGAGAATTTGGAGAGTCTGGGTCATATTGACACGGGGATTTTAGGGGCGAAGTCCGTTCCATGGGCTCTATCCGAAAACGGACGCACGGATTTGGCGTATCGTATTATCTCTCGCACCGAGCAACCCGGATGGGGATGGTGGATTCAACAGGGAGCCACCACACTTTGGGAGGATTGGAAGGGGGAGAACTCCTTGAACCATATCATGTTTGGAGATGTCAGCAACTGGTTCTTCCAGTGGCTGGCGGGCATAGGCTTGGATCCGGAAGTCCCCGCGTTCGCTCATATTCGCATTCGTCCTAACCCCGTGGGAGATCTCACCTGGGCGAAGGCGGTTTACGACTCCATGCATGGTCGTATCGTCTCGGATTGGCGAAAAGAGGGGGGCTTTTTTCACTTGAACATATCCATCCCCGCGAATTGCTCCGCCACCGTGAAAATACCCGCATCTTGCTCATCCCTTGTGACCGAGAATGGCAATCCCTTGGATCGGGCGGAGTGCGTATCCCTGCGGAGGAGGGAGGAGAAGTGGGCTATCGTTGAGATACAATCGGGCGATTACAGTTTCGAGGTGCGAGACTGAACATTATGCCTGAATGGAAGGAGTCCATGGACAAAGGGCGGCTTCAAGAGCGTCTGAAAGCTTTTCTGGACGCCCTGCCCGAATCCTTGAAGAATGATATCGCCTTTGGAGTTCCGTTATCCCCTTTTACGACGTTAAGAGTGGGAGGAAAGGCGGATATGTATTACCTCGCCAGGGAAAGAGGGACGTTGGCGCGGATCGTTGAGATCGCACAAGCCCTGGATATTCCCTATTTCCTGCTTGGAGGGGGAAGCAACATCTGCATCAGCGATTCCGGGGTGCGCGGATTAACGATCCACAACGGTTGCAGATCCATGGATTTGGGCGAGATCACTCGCTGTGACACAGGGTATTCATTGATGCAACTCTTCCTGAATACCGCCAAGAATAACCTCTCCGGATTGGAATTCGCAGTTGGCATTCCTGGCACTTTGGGCGGGGCTTTGGTATCGAATGCCGGTGCGTACAGGGATAATATCGGACATTTGATAACCGATCTTGAAGTTGTGGAAGGAGGGGTGTGCAAAACCGTCCCGGTGGAATGGATGGAGTTTTCCTATCGCGACAGCAAACTCCGACGGGGACTATCGCCGCAACCCGTAGTGGTGTCGGCTCGCCTTCAATTAACACCGGGCAATCATTCCGCAATTTTCGAGCGGGCGAGAGAGAACCAACGGCAACGCATATTCAAACAGCCCTGGTATCCCTCCGCCGGGAGCTTTTTCAAGAACGTGAACGACCCCGAGTTGGCTCAATCGCTGCCTAATCTTCCCGTCCCATTGAAAATGGCGGGTGTGGTTCCCGCAGGATATCTGAATGCCGCATGCGGTTGCAAAGGGTTACGAGTGGGGGATGCTCAAGTCAGTCAAAGACACGCCAATTTCATCGTGAACAGAGGACGCGCCACAGCGAGAGACATCCGCCTCTTGGCGGATATCGTCAAGAGAAGGGTGCGAGAGCAATTCGGCGTGGAGTTGCAGGAAGAGGTCCTTTACGTCGGGGATCCGCCTGATCCGCAAAATGAGGCGGATCAGACGGGATAGCGGGATATCTCAACGGGTATGCAATCCGCATTCGGTGCGATCAAACCCCGACCATCTTCCAGCCCGCTCGCTCTCGCCGGCGCAAACCGCACGGGTGCACGGCGCACAGCCTATGCTTGGATATCCTTTGTCATGGAGGGGGTTGTAGGGCACATCGTTGGCGAGAATATAATCCCATAGCTCTTGTCTTGACCAATTCGCCAAGGGGTTGATCTTCACCAGGTTGAACTTGGCATCCCACTCCACAATGTCGGATTGGGCTCTGTGCGGAGACTGCTGACGACGAATGGAGGATATCCACGCGGACCATCCCTGCACCTCCTTTTTCAGAGGCTCCACCTTTCTGAGGCGGCAGCACTCATCCGGTCTAATGTGATGAATCGGACCCCCGAAGCGATTTTCCATCTCTTCGACGCTCTCCTCAGGCTCCACCAATTTAACAAGAATGCCATATTTTTCAAAGATACGTTCGCGCAACTCCAGAGTTTCGGTGAATTGATATCCGGTGTTGAGATTGAAGACGTGCACATCCGGTTCAATCTCCGCCAGCATGGAGATAATGGCGCATCCTTCCGCTCCGAAGGCGGTAGCCATGCACAGTTTCGGATGATAGGTGCGCACCGCCCAACGGAGAATCTGTTGCGGCGTTTTGCTCTCCAGTTGAGCGCTCATATAGCGTAGTTCCAGATCCAACAGTTGGTTCATTTTTTTCTCCATAATGTTGACTTAAAAGATTGATTAGATTATAATATATAAACTCGATAAAGTCAATCGATTAAATAAACTTTAAACGATCAAATAAAGATCAAGGAGTTGAAAATGAGGGACGGGATGATATTGTGGTTCACAGGGCTGTCGGGAGCGGGGAAATCCACCCTCTCTCAGGAGTTGGTCAGGTACTTTAAGGACAAGGATCTTCGTGTTGAGTTGCTGGACGGGGATGAGGTTCGCACCCATCTATCCAAAGGGCTGGGGTTTTCAAAGGAGGATCGAGACACCAATATTCGCCGAATTGGGTACGTGGCTCGTCTATTGGCTCGAAATGGGGTTGTCACCATCACCGCAGCGATTTCGCCTTACCGAGAGATACGTGAGGAGATCAAGTCGCAGGCGCAGAGAGAGGGCAGCCATTTCGTGGAGATATATGCAAACGCCAGTTTGAACGCGTTGATCGAAAGGGATGTAAAGGGATTGTATCGTAAGGCGCTAGCCGGGGAGATCGCGCATTTCACCGGAGTGTCGGATCCCTACGAACATCCTCTCAATCCTGACGTGGAGGTGAAAACAGATTCCGAATCCGTGCAGGAATCCGTCCATAGAATATTGAATTACTTACGTAGTAGAGGATATCTTGAATCAACGCTTTAATCCCGCAAAGGGGATGGATACAATGTTCACAGTGGATTTGCATACGCACACCACCGCTTCTGATGGCTCTTTCACGCCAACGGAGTTGGTTGTGGCGGCGGCGGAGGCTGGTATAACCGGATTGGGAATCACCGACCATGACACATTGGACGGTTTGGAGGAGGCTGCGGAAGCCGCAAGGCAGATGAATATCGAGATGATTCCCGGCATAGAACTCTCCATCGATTATCCTCATGGACGGTTACACCTGCTAGGTTATTATATCAATTGGAAAATTCCGGGGTTGGAACGTCGCCTCACGCGTCTGAAAGAGAACAGAGCCATGCGCAACGCTCGAATGCTGGAGAAGTTGCAGGCGTGTGGCGTGGATTTATCGATGGAGGATGTTTTAGCGGAATCCGGCGGCGGTCAGTTGGGACGCCCCCACATGGCGAAGGCGCTGCAACGAAAAGGTGTGGTGGAATCCGTTCAGCAAGCGTTTGACCTCTATATAGGAGAGAAAGGCAAGGCCTACGTGCCGAAGGATAAAATCACCTTGGAGGAGGGGATACGGCTGATCCATGAATCCAAGGGGGTGGCTGTTTTGGCGCATCCCTCCACTCTGGCGTTAAACGATGAGGAGCTTGAAGCTGCGTTGATTCGGTTTAAAAGCATCGGATTGGATGGGATGGAGTGTTATTATAGTCAGTTTTCCCTGCAACAGATTGATGGATATCTCGCCATGGCGTTTCGAGTCGGCTTATTGGTGACTGGCGGTTCGGATTTCCATGGATCCACAAAGCCGAATGTGTCATTAGGGCATGTGATTGAGAATAACCCCGCTCCCGACGCCATTTTGCATGCGCTCAAACAGCATCGTTCGCAAATGTACGCCCACACTCAACATCTCACTTTGCATACCATGTGACGACGACCCATTTCGCATCGATATGCTTGGATGTTCTTTTATGGCATTACCGTCAAAACACGCCGTCGAGCGAGGAATACTCGACGGCGTGTCGTCATGTTGTGGGAGCGGATCACTTTTTGGGGTGAGCCTGTTTCAAAGGTTGGGAGATTTCATGTGAGCCTCCTCCCGGGGAGCCGACCAACCCGGCGGTTTGACCGGTCATAACATGCGTATAGACGAACCAGATAGCCACCAACAAGATGACAACGATGACTCCCACCACTGCGGGATGTATGCTTTTATTCGTCATGTCGTTTTTATTTCCCCACCGTCGTGGCTCCCCCGTAACCGCCGGGCGCCAGATTTTTCATTGCGTTCAGCCCCGGGGAGGTTGCAGGGGAGGTCGATCCTGCGCCTTGGGGGTTAAGTTTTTGCAATGCCTGCATTCCTTCGGTTCGGCTACCATTCCCTGCATTCGCCCCGCCACTATTCTGCTTTCCAACTAAGAAATAGATGCCAACGATCAAGATCACCACTATCAACACACTTATTACCATCGTAAGCGGCGATATCTCCTTTTTCATAATCCTTTATCTCCTATTTTGTTCGTGTAGGGAGCGGAGAGATCTTGCGTTACAAGAACACTCCGCCCTCGACATCCCATCTTAGCCGACTTTGATTCTATCATGTCGCTGTTGTTTACTCGCCCCATTTTTGCCCCGGTGACATCGAAACATCCGGAGCCTTGAGATCAAAATCGATCTCGGGTATGGCGTTCATGTGGAAAGCGTGTGAGTGACCATCGTAGAAACTCACGTTCATCGTGCCATTATGACGAGCGTATCCGAAATAGGAGCCGCAGTTGCCATTAACCCAGCCCTGCATCGTCAAACCGCAAACTCCCACTGTCGCCAATTCGGGCGATGGACCTCCAACAACCGCATTGTTTGTTTCCACAAGGACGATGCGTGACGATGGGGCTTGCACGTCCGCATCCGACAAGCCTTCGTTGGAGCCTGGTTGACCTCTTCCCCACCATCCGGCGTCCGATGGGTAGGTTCCCTCGGCATTTCCTGCGGGAGTCCCCCCAGCCGGCATGAACCAGTTCAATGCGATGCCGCTTTCGAACCTGTAGGAACTATCGGTTGGCGGGAATGGGTTGCCAGCCTGTGCATCCGATTCGGTTTGACCTACGAATACGGGGTTGGACACGTCCGGGCATGCGAAAATGCCGGTGGATTTCACATAGGGGTAGACTTCAAACTGCCACCATGCACGCCCTGGCCCCTCGCCGTACTTGTTCACGTAGCAACAGTTCCAGCCGAGAATATTTCTCTCGTCGTAATCCTGACTGTACATTCGAATGCCAAGACTCAGCTGATTTTCATTAGAAAGACAGCTGATTGCACGAGCCTTCTCCCGGGCCTGTGCGAAAACCGGGAACAATATCGCCGCCAGTATTACGTATTCCTCGTAGGTTTGTACTCCTAACTGAGTGGTCGATGCATATGTTGGAAAGAGATTGATGAATCCAAGCTTTCCCGGTCTTTTGGAGCGCAGATGGTCCACCATGAATCGCAAGGTTGGAAAGAGGGGGGCGTCGGGTTCATCATGAAGCATGTATCCCCAGCATGCGGGATGGTCGGGAAATTGATCCGCTTGCGTGATTTCCGCCATTTGCGAGGCTCCCTGTACCGCCCCGTCTTCGTATCCTTTGAGGAAAACCAGAGCTTTCATCCCGTACTTTTGGCAAAGGTCAAGCTGTCGTTTATCGGTTTCAGGGGTATTCGCGCCGAATCCTCCCATCACCACCGTGAAATTAGCGTTTGCGATCTGAGCGTAATGGGCATCCATCTCCGCATCCGCTGGAGGATCAACCCAGAAACTGATGCAAAAACGATCCTGCTTGAAGCGCAAAGGTTTTCTCGGCGAGGATGCGTTCATTAATTCATGAGAACCTCTTTCCGTCATTGCCGATATGACCCCCATCAATGCTGAGATGATAAATGTACGACGGCAAATCGATGTGTGTTGTTCCATTCCTCTGTTCCTTTAGTGTGGTTTGGGTTCATCGCTGAAAGCATATCGTTTTCGCTGCGTTTCAACGTGATTCGTCGGATGCGATTTGGGTCGGCGATAGGCATATGGAATAGATTCTCACATCGGATAATAGACCGATGAAATGCGCGGGATGACCTACGGCGTAGTCGCCCAGGCAAAGCGATTGATTGGTGAGCCCAATCCTCCCCCCACGATAGAGTTTCGCACACTCCCGTCCGTTCTCGTATAACCGTATTGTTGTTCCGTCATAACTCCCCGCGACGAATATCCATTTGTCGAGAGGCAGTGGCGTTGGCGAGGAGAGACTATGGCTCCACGCCGTTTTGGGGATTTCGAAGCAAAGTCCGCCACCGGAAATGCCCATCCGATATCCGTTTTCACCGTTTCCGCCCACGCAATTGACAAACCATCGGTCTTGCTGATTGGGCGCCTCCACCTTTATCCACGCCTCCACGGTGAGGAGCTTGGAAGGACAAAGGTTGGGACTGGGGGGAACGGATACGCATCCCCCATGGCATACGAGGGCGTTTCCATGTTCGCCTTTCACGATGTCCGCATCGATGATTTGCCCTCCATGACCGTGCCCGCTATAATCGTAAGAGACGGGAAGGTTTCTCGCCTTTTCAAAAGTCCACCAGCCTATCAGTCCGGGCGCGTTTCCTCCCGGCGCAGTTACGCGTGTGGCGCACATGGCTTGCAAGCGCAGGTATTTTTTGAAGAGATGATCATAGGGTCCAAGGCCCACATCCTGTGGAATAATATCGTCCGGTGCGGTTTTGGCGTGTGTGAAGACGCTTCGAATGGCGTCCAAATAACCGAAGCCATATTGGCGTGTCGGCTCGATGTAGTGACCTTCGCCGAACTCATTCCAATTGTCAATGAGAACCATGCGATTTTGCAATCCGGGTGATTTGGAGTTACCAATGAATTGCTTGGCGTCTTCGCAGAGGGTTTTGAAGTAAGAGGGGGGAAGTCGCCAACGGTTTCGGGTGGGATACCATGGGCTTGGGTTCCACCCCATCGAAACGGTGACGAGCGAGGGAAGGATATTCATGTCACGCCGTTCCTTCCAAAACCGAACCTGCTCCGCCACCGCTTTTGCGGGTGCGGGCTCCCCGGGTATGGGCCAGCAGTAAGCGAAGGAGTAGTCCATGCCCATATCCTTCATTTGCCGAACGGCGGTCTTGTCCGTGCCACGATACTCCCCGAGGACGGTTAAACCGGCGAATCCGGCTTTACGGCAAGCCCTCCGCATATCCTCAATCGCCTGACGAGCCTGTAGCGTGCCACCCAAATCTTGCGCCAGCCTCGGCGGATCGTAAATGAACAACAGGGGTTTGCCGTCCACCTTGAGATAGTTCGACCGGCTGAAATAGTTCTTAATCCAAAATGGCAGGAGGTTATCCATTAGATCTTGCCGCGATGAGACATCCGCGCCATTGGCGTTTTCCCACATGATGGCGAACTTGAACATGGAGCCATAACGGCTTTTAAAGAGGCCCTGATGAAGCGCCTCCCCGAGCGTTTGCCTTACCGGACCGTTCACACCAACCCGGTACCAGCAATAGACAAAATAGGAGATGGCATGCTCCAAGCACCATTTGATCTGCCAATCCGTAGCCTCCGGGCTGTTTTCGTCGTACCATCCCAGAAGCGGTTCGCGATTGGGGTATGGCTGAATCTCCTGCCAACCCCCTTGTCGAGTTCCCTGGGTCCAAAGCGGACACATCATGGCTCCTACCATCAAATCACTTTTTACCACTTTCGGGGGCGGCACATACTTTGCTTTGTATTGGTGAAACGGCGGTGCGAAGGAGACGGGAATGAGTGTGTTCAGAAGAGTGCGCGATCGATCCGAGACAATTAACCGCAAATGAGCGCGCATCGCCTTGGCGGCTTTCAAATTCCAAATGAGTGTGACGCTCTTGTGATACGGCAGTGAAGGGATCGATATCCCGTGAGGCGGGGCGGATAAGAATATCCCGACCGGAAGCTTCAGCGTGGCTGTGGCATCTTCGCAGATTTTTCCTCGGTTCCCAAGTTTGATCAGCACGGGACAATTGCGTCCCGCCCGCGACAAAGGGGGTTGCAAAAATGCCTCCTTTACGAAAAGATCCGCAGGCGCGTTCGGATAAGGAGAGAAAAGAATAAACGCCAAGCGAACTTTCGTAAACGCATCGCTCGGCTGGAGCGCCGCCGCAAGCAAATTGCCGCTCCAGCGAATATGATCCGCAAGGTCAAGAATATAGGAGTGCATCAATCCGTCCGGTTGAACGTCGAACGGAACGAGAAAAGCCCCCTTGGTGGTGACGCAAAGGAGCCGAGCCGTTTCTCCTTTGTTCAACGCCATTCGAATGGAGACGTAACGGTTTGGTTTTGCGGGGATATTCATGAGGGGGCTGATGATCGCCGATCTTTCGCCCCGACAATGCAATTCCAATCCTTGAGGAAGGGTCTTGCACGAACCGATGTCATGCCCTCTCCACCCATTCAATCCGGAGGCGAATTGAAAACTCCTTTGCGAGGTGACATGGCGCCCGAAGGAGGTGTCGATGTCGTAAATATGCGCCATCACCTCCCCTCGCCCGAATGCCGCATTATATATTCGAACCTCTTTCATGACTCCTTTTAAGTCGCCTGGCGCCCATTTGTAGGAAGAGCCGATGAGGATGGGACTGTTTTCAGAGGAGAGAGGACCGAAGCGATCCTTGCTGTAGAGATGATCATCCACCCAAAGATCGGCGCGAGTTTGATTCCATACGGCAATGATGTGATAGAGATGACCCGTTTTCGGAACCGGACCGGATATCCTTGGCTCCAGCGTGTTCCCTGCGTTCACAAAAAAAGAGATTTTGCCGCCCTCGCCGGGCGGATCGATACGAATGAAATAGGCTCCGTCCTTGGAGACAATGTCGCAAACGTTGCCGACATCGCTGAACTCCACCCACATCTCCACTGTGAAACCGTTTCGAGCGTCAATATCGGTAGACGAAGGGATTTCAAGTCCGCCGTTTCCGGCGAAAACCAGACCGTTACGGTTCAACTGCGGCGGATTTTCGCCAATTATGTGAGCGTCATTTCCGTTGCCGCTGAGGTCTTTTCCTATGGAACGTCCTTGGAAGAATTGATACCAGGCGATAAGATTGCTTGGCGTTGCGGAAGAGAAATGCGGCAACAAAAGAGTTGCGGCGATAAGCCCGTAAAAAACAATGCGACGTGACATACACCGTTCCCTTTCCACTCTGTGTGTGAGCGTGCGAAACATGAAATATCGGTTAGGGTCAAATGGTTGCATTCTTTCACGGTGGGACTTTCAAATTCGGATAACCTATTTGCAAATTCCATAAGTTATGAGTTTGCTAGATTCCATTGCGAGATCGCATGCCTCTCAATGCCGGAGATGAAAATCATTTTACCATGAGGTCATTCTAAAACTCGTAGGAGGGCTTGTCTCCTTCCACCTGTTTATGCAGCTCTTGAATTGCAAGAAATACGGAGAATGCAAGAACCGAAAGAGGCTAACCCTTATTCCCCCTTATGGCATTATCATGGAAGAGGCGTCAGCGAAAACCGTACTATTGTTTTTTTAGGATTTTTGTCTCCCCTTGCGTCATCGGGATTCTCAATATCGGACCTTTGCCGAGTTTCAATCCGAAGACTGCATCCCGGATTTCCGCTTCGTTTCCTGTATTCACATTCACCTCCCCTGATTTCGTGGCGTGAAGAGCGATGAAAGGGCCATTGGCGTACACGACGCATTCGTTATCGGCGTACAAATGCACGCGCGCCTTAGCAGCGATCATACGAAGCAGGTCAACCGTTAACCCGGGCGGGCTTAGGAAGAGCGATAATCCACGGGAGGTCCGACGCATCGCCGCCGCAGCGGATCCATCGGGATAGGTGGCGAGAATCTCCTCCGGTTTGGCGTCGGTTGCGGCGAAGAGAGGTTCTATCGGATAGTTCACCCCGAACGAGGTTTTTATGCCAAGGCGTTTGCCAACCGCAGTGGGGGTTGCGTAGGCGTTTCCGGGTTTGACAGGCTGCAAGGAGAATCCGGTTAGCCGCTTCATCGCTTCCGGATTGGCGCCATGTTCATCATAGCATCCCGGTGCGTAACACCACACGCACGCCGCCCCTTGCGTATGCTTCAGAATATCATTGTGTTGAGAAGTGGATACAAGCCAGGCGTTGAGGATAATCAATAGTTTCGCATTAATTCGTCCTCTGAGCAGATCCTCCATCAGGTATTGACCATAGGGGGCGCCAATGCGCGCCAACGGATCGCGTACCTGATATATTCCTGGCAGGGTGACCAGATGTGCATTTGAGGAGGTGGCGAGGATGGATTTCTCATCCAATATCGCCGCCACTTCAGGGTGAAAGGGGGAGGGATGACTGAGGAAGTACTGATCCATCTTCGCTGTCTGTTTCATAACATCCCAGATGCGAGGATCGTCAAACCATCCCGTCATTCCTAGATCCATCCACCAGGTGGCGAAATTTCTCGTGGATTCCTGAGCGACGTTGCGTGATAGGATTTCGCGGGTTTCCAAAAGGTTGTTTGCACCGGATTCTCGCAGGGGCTCCGCCGAGGGGCCGGTGGCGATGTAAGTACGTGTGTCGTCCTCCATAAGATACATCTTTCCCGCGAGACCAATGCTCTCCGCTGCGGTCATCGCGGGAGCGCTCCCGGTAACGCCTCGATCGAAGTAGGAGATTGGGGAGCATAGGATATCCACATCCTCGCAATCAAGCACGCGTCCGAGCGCATAATGCCCGCTGGTGGCGGGACCGAGATTGACAGCCCCGAATTCGAAGACATAACCGTAAAAGAACAGTGCGAGTTTCCGCCCATGCGTGGCTGTTTGAACCGCATGCGCGAGATCGCAGACCAAGTCCGCCATCGCTTCCTGCTGAAACTCAGCGAAGTCAATCAAAGGACGTTGGGTTGCCGGGTCGAGAAGTACGCCGTTAGGGGTTGCCCGCCTCTCCGACGGCGAAGGGACGGTTACGGAACTTAGGGTGACGTTTGGGGATCGCCATGCTGTTTGAAACGTTTTATCGTCATGGTATTTCTCCTTTAACCAAAGCCTCCAAGCTTTGGCTTCTCCCTCTGAATAGCCGTTTAACAGAGACCCCCAGGTGTTCTCGTAAAACCATTCGCCTGTATTTTGCCCGGCGGGATGATACCCTGCCATATGTTCTCCGAAGGTGTCTTCAAGGTGCCTGATGAGTTTGCTTAGCTGTTCCGAAGCATCTTTTCGGTACGTGGGAGACGCCACCACGGCGAAATTTCCTTTGGAACCGTCCTCCCATGTCATGACATCTTCGGGATGAGCCTCTATCCACCACCGGGGAGGATCACAGCCTATTCGAGGGATCAGCAGAGCGTTTGGATTGGTGCGTAATATCATTTGGCAGATGGAATCAACCGCGCTCCAATCCTGCTTTTCCGACTCCGGAAACCACGGGTTCGGAATCGGGAAACTGATGAAATTCACATTCGCCGCCGCCGCCAGCCGGATTTCTCTTTCGAAGGGTCCAGGAGGTCCGCCAAGGTAGGTGAATTGCGTTCCCGGTAGATAGAAGGCGACGGTCACATCACGCGGCGGCAGCGCTCTGATCCAGAAACTCACCCTGTATGTACGCCCCTTTATGATGGTGAGATTTGGGATATGGTAGATATGCCAATCGGGCCAATCGCCGTTGGGAGGGGATTTCAAGGTGACATGCAGCCCCGCCGATCCGTTAACTCCGACGCCCGGCTCCACATCCACAGTTCCAACAGTGTTTAACTTGCCGGGGGGCCATGTTATCCAATCATTTGTGAACGACAGCGCGCCATTTTCGAAATTCGAATACAGAATCACTGCGCCCGTCGTCGCGTCCACCACTCGAATATTGTCAATATAGATATCACCCGGAATGTGTCCGAATCGGAAATGCATTGTGCCATCCCCGATTGCGCCGCTCTGAGCAACGAACTCGAAGTGCACCATTTTCCCTTCGGTCGAGGCATGGATAGGCGAGGAAGCGGGCCCTCCGAAAAACATCCTCGCTCTCACAGGTGTTTTGTTCACTAACAACCGAGGGGTGTCGTTCAGGGCGGATACGCGAACCTTGAGCGTGTTTGGGTTGCCGTCCGACTCCCCGTTTGATTGGAGCGCCAGCGAAGATAATCGACAAAAAGGGGGATAGCCGACAAGACCGAGTTGAACCGCTCCCAAGCCTCCGTATCGTAGGAAGTCTCTTCGATTCATGTTCTTTTCGCGCATGGATGACACCTTTCAGGTTTTTCCCTCATGGACTTGGAATACCGTCAATTCTATCACCTTACGCTCAAATCGTCAATTCCATATTTTGCATTCGAAGATCATCCTCGTAGGGAGATGTCATAATAGAACGGAGGGAATGAACATATTCGTCTCCATGGAAAGTAACTGGCACAGATGGCTCTGTCATTGATTATCAACGCCGACGATTTCGGAGCGCGTCCCGAAACGAATCAGGCGATCATACGCTGCCTGCAGGAGGGGGTGTTAACCAGCGCAAGCCTTATGGTCAACGAGCCTGCCGCGCAAGCGGCGGCGGACTTGCAAAAGGAGCATCCGAATTTAGCTGTTGGCTTGCACCTTACCCTTAGCGACGGATGCGCCGCCTTGCCGCATTCGGATATCCCGTTGTTAACGGATGATTCCAACAGGTTTCCTTCAGACCCGGTGCGCGCAGGAATGAGGTACTTTCTGAATCGGGGGCTTCGCAAACAGTTGAAAGCGGAGATGAGAGCGCAGTTCGAGCGTTACCTATCGTTTGGATTGCCTTTTGATCATGTTAACGGGCACCAACATATGCATATGACGCCTATCGTTTGGGATAACCTCATTCCACTCTGCGAGGAGTTCGACGTTCGCGCCGTTCGAATCCCATACGAGGAGTTCCGTCCGGCAAATAGGGAAAGACCTATTATGCGAAGGATTGAGATGACCTTTTTCAATGCGATGCGCAAACGCAATCTCAGATCGATTTCCGGGAAATTGATCTACGTTGCGGATCGCGTATACGGCCAGCAGGAGACCGGGAATATGAATGAGTCTTACGTGATAGATTTGCTGACAAGGTTGAAAGGGGAGGTGAACGAAGTGTATTTTCACCCCGGAACGTTGCATGCGCGACCTTTGAATGGCGGTGAGAGGGGAATGGACGTGGATCAACACGCCCTCCTCAGCGTCAAAGTGCGACGTAAAATTGAGGAGCTCGGAATCCGCCGCACGACCTATACGGAGATCGGGGGATAAGGTTCGATCCTTACCCCCCAGGTGGTTTACAGAGTTACGTGAATGTTGATCTTTTCATATGCGGGCGGTTTGATCCCGTACACGTCGCTGACTTTCAGGGTTACAACATAGTCGCCGCTCTTGGTGAACTGTTTCTGGACTTTTTTGCCTTCGGCATCCACCATGAACTTCCCATTCATTTCGACCGGTCCGGGGTTGGTACCGAAATTCCATTCGTATCTCAGCAGAGTTGGTCCCGCTTCCGCAGAACCTGTGAAGGTGACGATGTCGTTTACCGCAATGGTTTGATCCGATTGTAAATCAATTGTGATTGGAGTGTCATCATGGATGATGCGTATCTCTCCGATATAAAACGTTGCGGAAGTGTCGCCGAAAATCTGGATCTGTTTGATGTGGTCCGACATGGTCGCTAATCCGGGGATGGCTTTTAGAGGAATGGCAAGCTCCTCCCAGTTATCATGCGAACTCCCAGCGTTTTCAAGCGACATGGTGCATTCCGTCATCTTCCCGTCATCCATCACCAACACCATTCGAATGCTCGTCAGATTTGGCGCTGGTTTCAAAGTCTGCTGATTATTATTATTTCCGTAAGGGCCTCCTCCGTAGGGACCCCCACCGTATGGTCCACCGCCGCCGTACGGACCGCCACCTCCGTATTCTCCTCCGCCCGCGCGCCCGCCGCCGGAGTTCGGCATGCCGGACATCGGTCCTGAACCGCCGAAAGGCGGGTAGAATCGATTCACGCGTGATTTGGATGTGACAGGAGGAAGCACATACATCTGAAAATAGGCGTCGGCGTCATTCACCACCGATGAAATATCCACCGGATTGGCGAAGGTAAGACACGCTCCTTGATACAGACCTTGAGATATAACCTTGATGGAATTGGATCCTGTGAAGACATTATTCGAAACGGAGCCTGCTTGACCGCTTCCCCAGGAGCTTAGGGTGATTCCGGATTGTGACAGGCTGTTCCCCATGTATAAGTCGATCTCGCTTGGGGATTTTGGCTGTGCAAGAACGATAGAAGAGATCGCAAGTGCAAAACAACCTGCAATCCATCCAATTAAAATGAAACGTGCTCGATGGTTCATATAACCAATCCTCCCGCTTCCCGTCGGCTGCAGTTGATTGCAAGCGGACATGTTAGCATTCCATTTTGATTCTTTCAATTTGAAGCGCTTTTCCCGTAATGGGGTTGAGTTCAACCACCACCGCGCAAAGGTGCGCCTGACCTTCCGCGACTTCGAATTTAGTAGGGAGCAACTTCGTGAATCTCGGTATGATCACATCGCATTTCATCCCGATGACCGAATTTATGGGTCCCGTCATTCCGACGTCCGTTATATACGCAGTTCCTCCAGGCAGTATTCTCTCGTCGGATGTTTGAACGTGCGTATGCGTTCCAATCACCGCGCTCACCCTTCCGTTCACGTACCAACCGAAAGCCATTTTTTCCGACGTCGCCTCTCCATGGAAATCGATGAAGATGCATGTGGTCTTGTCGACCAGCTTTTTAATAATGGCGTCCACCATGCGGAAGGGGTCATCGGTCGGCTCCATGAAGGTTCTGCCCTGCAGAACCACCACCGCCAAGTTGCCCTTGGGCGTTTCGTAGATATCCATTCCTCTTCCCGGAACATCCGGCGGGAAGTTTGCGGGACGGAGGATCCTTTCGTTGGAATCCAGAAATGGGTAGATCTCTTTCTTAGCCCAGGCATGGTTTCCAAGAGTAATCACATCGACCCGCATCTCATCCTGAAAGTTAAGAGCGATCTCCCGGGTTATTCCCATTCCCCCTGCTGCGTTTTCACCGTTGACTATCACGAAATCTATGTCGCGCGATTTACGTAGATCGGGTAGGAGTTGTATTAGTGCGTTTCTTCCCGGCTTTCCGACCACATCCCCAATCATCAGAATTCTCATTAATTCCGCATCCGCTTTCGTTTTTCTCCGTGTTGCCGCCCGGCATGAACGCATATTATGTGAACGCGAGGGTGATCCGCATTATGTTATTTGGCAAAGTCTATGGCTCTCGTCTCTCTAATGACGGTGACTTTGATCTGCCCCGGGTACTCCATCTCCTCCTCGATTCGGCGAGCGGTATCCCTAGCGAGCTGAATCGCGGCAAGGTCGTCTATTTGCTCCGGTTTCACAATAAGCCGGATCTCCCTTCCCGCTTGCACCGCGAATGTTTTCTCCACTCCTTGGAAGCTGTCCGCAATCTCCTCCAGCTTCTTTAGACGTTTCACGTAGGTTTCCAGCGATTCCCTTCTAGCTCCGGGCCTGCTTGCGGAGATACTATCCGCGCAGATCACTAGAATAGCCTCCAGCGAATTTGGGTCTACATCGTAATGATGCCCCTCCACCGCAAGGATGACTTCCCGCGATTCCTTGTAACGTCGAAGGATATCCGCTCCGATCACTGCGTGCGGTCCCTCCACTTCGAAATCCACGGCTTTGCCCAAATCATGCAGCAGTCCGGCGCGTTTCGCCACTTGGACGTTGGCGCCTACCTCCGCAGCCAGCATGCCGGCAAGAAGACTCACCTCCACGGAATGGTCGAGGACGTTTTGACCGTAGCTGGTTCTATAGTGCATTTTACCGAGTAATTTGATGATATCGATAGGTATGCCGGTGACGCCGGACTTGATCACCGCCTCCTCGCCCGCTTCAAGAATGCGTTGATCCACCTCCTGGCGGGCTTTTGCGATCATCTCCTCAATGCGTCCCGGGTGGATTCGACCATCTATGATGAGATTGGTGAGTGCGATACGCGCCACCTCTCTTCGAGTGGGATCGAAAGCGGAAAGAACCACCGCCTCCGGCGTATCGTCTATAATCAAATCCACTCCCGTCATCGTCTCAAACGCACGTATGTTTCGCCCCTCCCGTCCAATGATCCTTCCCTTCATTTCATCGTTCGGAAGAGGCACGACGGAGACGGTGGTCTCGGAAGTCTGGTCCACCGCACATCGTTGTATGGCTAAGGTGATGATGCTTCTCGCCTTGCGTTCCGCATCCTTTTTCGCGTCCTCCTCAATCTCCCGCATCAACTTCGCCGCTTCCTTGCGGGATTCATCCTCCACTGTTTTAAGAAAGATGGAACGAGCTTCGTCAACCGTCAATCCGGATATCCGTTGCAGTTCCGCCTTTTGCGTATCAATGATCTGTGTGATTTCGTTCTCTTTTTTAAGAAGGGACGCCTCCAAATTATGGAGGTTTCTTTCCTTCCTCTCAACGGTTTCAAGCCGTCGATCGAGTGTCTCCTCTTTCTGCGCCAGTCGCCGCTCTAACCTCTGAACTTCCGCTTTCTTTTCACGATTCTCGCGTTCCATCTCCGCACGCAAACGGTAGGCTTCGTCCTTTGCTTCGATCAATGCTTCTCGTTTGCATGCTTCGCTCTCCTTGAGAGCCTCCTCTTTGATCCTTTCCGCTTCCGCGAGAGCTTTTTTGGATTCCAGTTTTAAGAGATTTGCATTTTTCTTATAGATATGGATGTTGTACGCCACCGCCGCAATGCCAAGCAGCAGTGTCGCTATGAACGGTATATATTCCACTTATAAAACACCTCCAGACATTATATGTCTGAGGTAAAGCGTCGATCGACGGTCAGATAACCGTCGATGGTTGGCAGATTCCATTCACCTAATCATTGTCCACCCCTAAGAGGGTGAATACCTTTTCAATTATTCCCGTATTATATCCGCGTCTTAATAAAAAAGCGAATAACCTTCTTTTTTCCTTCAAATTCATCGGCGCTTCCGATGAAAGATGTTTGCGTGCTATCGCAAACGCTTTCGTGATCTCTTCCTCCTCCGTTAATTGTCGCAGGGCTTCCCGTATGACATCCTTGTCAACCCCCCTTTGTATCAATTCGGCTTCCAAACGGATTTTTCCGTATCCTTTTGAGGAGCTTCGGCTTTCAATCCATCGATGACAAAATTCATCATCATTGACCAAATCGATGCCTTCCAAAGCGTTTAAGGTCTCCTCGACCACATCCTCCTCAAAACCCGACTGCATCAGTTTTTTACGAACCTCCCAGCGCGTGCGCGGGGAGGTGTCCAAATATCGATACGCGATTTGTAACGCCCTTTCGCGTTCCTCCATCTCATCTATCCGTAAAAAAAGAGAGAATCGATTCCGGAATCTCCGTGTTTGGCGGGGCATGCAACTTCCCCCATGAAGGGGGGATCGAACCGAGTTGTAAAAGTACGAAAGCCTCGTCTGCATCCGCCGCAGGGCGTTTCCTGACGGACAGCTTGGAATCGGCAAAGAGAACATCCCCCTTGGATAAGGATAACGCTGTCCATACGGGTTCCATTAAAATACGATTTCCTTTTGCGACGATCTCCGAGGATTTATCCGTATGCGATCCGGATATTGCTTCCAATTTCAGGTTGTCCGTTAGAACAACGATTATGTCCACCGCCTCGTAATATGCATCGTTTGGCGGGTGAACCCTATAAAGCGTTTTCGTTATTTCCCCCGAGAGAGCGTTTGAAAAGCGATACAAAACTTGCAATGCCCGTGCATTCCGAAAAAGCTCTCTTTCCGCAAACGATATTTCCGGACGAGCGAATAATTCCAGTGCAAACTCCAACGAGATTGAATCCGGAGAGAAGCGTGCTTCAATCGGGATATTCAGACACGCACGGCGAACAAAATATCCAGCCCGTTCCAGAAAATACATCTCCTGTCCCGTAAGTTCGCACTTGGATTTAATCTCGTCCGCCATCCACCTCATCCTCTTTGGTGGTTCACAACTATTTACACTACTACCTAAAGGTAGTTTACCGGAATCCCGATGAAAATGTCCACACATTTTACAAATGTGAAATTCTTCGAGCATATGCGAACGTGAACCGATCATCCTTTTGCGTTCAGAAACAAAATGCGAGACGGGATGGAAGGAATCCCGCCTCGCCTGCGACTAAAGGGGCATGAAGCCGTTTCATGCCCCGTTCCTTATCCTTACGATCCCTCTACCTCACAGTGATTTGCTGCGGCGAGGAGATGGCCACCTCCTCGGGATTGTAATATGGATAGGCTTTGCTTAACGGCGTGAGGGCTTTAATCGGGTAATTCGCCTGCACGTCATAGGATATGGCGACCTGTTGCCCCGGATCAAGCTTCTGCATGTATATGATCACCTGCCGCGCCGCTATCGTATATTTGCTGATGGTCCCCTGCTTTACAAGAGCGTCCAACTTGTCCGGAAGAACGGTGAACCCAGGAGGAACCCCTAAATCGATCAGTGGCATCTCCGCCACCTCGCCGGTCATGTTTTTCACAGTGGCGGTTACGGTGGCAATATCGTTTTGAGCCAGCAGATGCTTATCGTAATTCACGTCGATGGAAAGAATCGGGCGCGCCGGCATCGGCATTTGGTTCCAAGGCTCGTAGTATCTATCCACAATTTGATAGGATAGGTTTCCCTTGCCCTGGAATCGGAGGCTGATTTGATTATCGCCGGGTTTGAGGTATTGGGTTAAATCCACTTGATGCATCACATCGCTGTTTTCCGGGGTGATGTCGATGGATGTCGCTTGAGTACCGTTCGCCGCGATGGTCACCTTGCCGTCGGCGGTTCCCGTTCCATTCGTGCTTGCGTAGAGGAGCGCTTTCAACGACCAAACCGTCCCCTGAGTTGTGCTCCAAGAGCCATAGCTATCCTTGCTTTGCACTAGCTTGGCAAGCGCTTTGTTCGTAAACTCCGGATTGCCTCCCCATCTCACCAACCCGTAAGCCGCCAGTCCGGTTGTCTCCAAATCGGCGGAGGCTTTCACTGCGCCGGTGAAGGTTTGGGTGTCGCTTTCCCACCATGCCGTCTTATCGTCCGTTTTCGCAAGGGAGATGAGATCGTTTGCCACCTTGTCCGTGATGGCGTCCCCTTTTGCGGCTCCATCCAGGAAGTTGAGGATAACCGCCAAAGTGTAAGGATCCTTCGCCTCCGCTAGGTGCGTTTTCACGTACTCGAGCCCCTTTTGAAGCGCGGGGCCTTGGTAGCCGGATTCATTCAAAGCCCACCCGACGTATGCGGTGGTCCTCAGGGCTCCGGTTTGACGGTTAATAATCCCCTCCGCGATGCCCTGATGAGTCTCCAGCCAGGAGCCGTCCGCGTTTTGCTGGTTCGCAAGCCATTGCGCTGTGCGCGTGATGAGGGCGGGATCCACATTGTAGACATGGGACATGTCGGTGAACTCCAGCAACCCGTACGCCGTGAGGATCTGGTTGGCGGGCTCGTTTCCAAACCATGAAAATCCACCCGACTTGCATTCAAATGTGACGAGTCTTTGGTAGCCTATGTTGATATATCCCTCCGCCTTCATCTGAATTTCAGGGTTTAACTTCTTAATGCTCTTCAGGTAGTTCAGAATCAGCACGTTCGGGTAGGTGGTCGAACTGGTTTGCTCGAAGCAACCATTGGGCATGCGCAGCAGTGAATCCAAGCCGTCAACCACTTGACTGAAGACGCCCGGATAGAGCTTAACCCAGAGATTCGAGGCGTCCGGTATTGCGTCGGCGGGGATCGTCACGGTCTTTTGAACCGAATCCGACAGAGAGTCGTTAATGACGGATCTCTTCTCCTTGCCGTCCGGGAGCACCTGAATATTGCGTTGGATCGCGTCGGAGAATTTCGGTCCGATGGCGGTGACCTTCAGCACATGGTTTCCAATACCCTGCACTGTGATCGGGAAGTAGTGCACCTTCACTTCCCCCGGCTTCATGAGGATTTTCACCGTGAGGGAGCCCGAAACGGTGAACCAGTCCCCCTTGGATAGAATTAAAGTGACCGTCTGCGATTCCTTAAGGTAGTTGTAGAGCGCCACGGGTATGCTCACTTGATCATTCGCGGTGAGGGAGATCGGCAGGTCGATATCCACGAAGAAAGGTTGGAAGCACTTGATTGAGACGTCGCCGCTGCCAAGCAGTCCCGTTGCCGAATCCGCCATCATGCTCATGCGCCATGTGGTGATGGAATCCGCCATTGGAATTTTAATTTCCGCTCGTCCGGCATTGTCGGTGATGAGGGTTGGGTTCCAATACATGGTTTCAGGGAAATACTCCCTGGTTCGCGGAGCCGTGTTTTCCTGCGCGACATTTGACGCTTCTTGATTCGTCCTAGCGATCGCCGCGTTTGACACTTGCAGTCGCATCATTGGCGCAGCCGCTTTCTCCTCCAGCATCATTGGGCGGCCAAATCCTCCGATTCCGCCCGCCATCGCGCCACCCCGCGGCATCATGACGGGGCCGATTCCATCCTCCATTGCCAATCCCCTGATTGGACCTCCCCATGGAGTGATATCGGTGATGTCATCCTCCGTGTTCCATTTGCCGTCAGGTCCAGCGGATGAGAGGGTGAAGTATCCCAGGCGCGGGAAGACACCGCCTGAATTTATTCTGTAAGGATGCCCCCACGGGTCCAGAGTCTGCTGCGTAGTGAGAAAACCCGCTTGATGCAATACCGATAATGCGTTCTTATCCGTAAGGGGAGTCTGATTGTTTTTATTGTATTGTGCGATGGCGTCCCTTATTTGTTGCCAACTGCGTTGCATGATGGTGACAGCTTTGGTGCGGATTGCCTCCCAATGTTGCATCCATGTGTTCATGTTCAGGGTGTCTTCTGGTCGTTCCGGGACCGCAGCGAAGAGCATCGCGGCGGCGCGTTGCTTTTCAGGATCGGTAAAGACGATATCCCTGCGCAATGGCGGGTGAATCAGAAAGCTTGGTTTCAAACCGTGGATCTCATACTTGGGCTCCATCAGATCCCTTTCCAATGTGAAATATATCTTTTCCAAACCGGGTTTTAGCTCAGCGAGCGCGTAAACGCTTTCATCCACCACGGAGAGCCCCAGAGCGGCGGCGATCGGCCTGTTTTGAGAATCCCTGACTAGGAATTGAATGGTTGCGTCGGATCCGGGCCTATACACCGCTTGATCCGCGATCGCGGTTATCTTGAGATCATCCGCAGGCGAGATGACAAGCGTACGCATGTCGCGAATGATATCCTCGTTAGGCAATATTTGGTAGGCATCCACTCGAATGGTGCCCGTCATATCCGGGGTTGCGGTTAGAGAGAAGCTACCTTCGCCATGCTTGATATCCATCGCCTTGGTGAGTATGGTTTGGTTGTCTCTAAGCACGTCCAGATACACGGAACCGGATTCCACTGACGAAAGGATGGTGAACCGTAACTTTTGTCCAACTTTCGCGATCGTTTGGTTCGCCCGAAGGATAATGCCTTCGGGAATGGAGGATTGCCTCAACGTGGTTTCATATTGCGTTTTACGCCCCGAATGGTCCTGTGCGTTGATCACCACCTTGTAATCATGCTTTGGCGCAGGGGTGAACTCGTAGACGGCTATGCCCAAATCATCCGTTTCGAGCTTTTGGCTTCGCGCGCCGTTATCGAGCGAGACGTTTAACGTGATATGCTTGAGAGGTTCCCCGTTCGGTGAAGCCGCGCTGATGTAGAGGCGGTTTTTCACGTTCGGCACGATGGACTGAGTTTCGGGGACGGTTACAATCGAGATGGGGTTTTTCACCACGGGAAGGATTCTATCCATCTCCTGGGAATGCTCAGCCGTATCCTTCACGTTTATATTGACGTCGAGAGAGGCCTGCCCTTGTGTGAGAGGCTGACCTATGAAGTTGAGCGGAAGTTCATAATCGAATTGCCAGTTGCCGTTCTCATCCGTCTTGCCCGTGATATCTTTCAACTCCGAGACGGTTACATCCATTGTGGAGAGCTTCGCCGTGACCGTTCCCCCCGCCACGGGTTTGCCGAAGAAGTATTCAGCGTGCACCGTTCCATGCAGTATCTCGCCGGGGAGATACCATTCCTTGTCCGGAGTGAAGGAGATTTTGAATTTTGGCAGAACGTAACGTTTGACATCCACCTTTTTTTCAGCGCTGGCGTCCGGCAGGATGGCGCGCAGAGTGAACACCCCCATGTTGACTTCATCCGCAAGGACGAAATCCGCCGACGCCACGCCATAGCTGGATAGAGTTTGCGTATTCTTGAAGACCTTGTTCCCTCTAGCGTCCTCCACTTCGAACGTCACCGGTTCCTCCGATATGGGTCGATTTGTCCCCTCATCCATCGCCAGCACACGCATGTGGATGGTTTGGGAGGGCTGGTAGATAGGTTTATCGCATGTGAGGAGAATCCGCGCCCCTTTGGATAGCGTGATAGGCAGGCTCAGCTTATCCGCTCCAATCGCCGATGCGATCTCTATGTCGAGTATGTAGGAGCCTGGAGATGCGGACGGAACTTTGAGCTTCGCGTCCAATGTGCCAAGGGAATCCGTCTTGGATGTCATGAGTTGCCACGTCGTGTGTTCCTGATCGGTTGAGGTGAGGGTAAGCTTCACCGTGGAGGCGATCGGCTTGCCCGTTTGATGGTTGGTGACGATGATCCTCAATGCCACCGGACTTCCGATAAGCCATCGATTTTGACCGATAATGCGCGCCTCCAAGGGAGAGGGAATCAATGAGTTGTTTCCCTGTGCGAGGGAGATCGCGAGCGGAAGACATAGCAGCATCGGAATAATCGATAATATTCCAAACATGCTCTTTTTCATGGCGGTTGTCCTTCCTTAGTGTGAGTGATGAACGCGAATAAGACGTTGCCTTATCTTGGAAGGTTACAAACTATTTTATTTTCGCCTTGGGTCGAAACTTTCCAGAATCCGCGCGCGGTTTCTCCGTCCCGTCAGGTGTCCTTCTTCGCCCTAGGATGCGCCTGGTCATATTCTTCGCGCATACGCGTTTGCGTGACATGCGTGTAGATTTCGGTGGTGGAAAGGTCGGCGTGTCCCAGTAACTCCTGAACCGCTCTTAAATCGGCGCCGTTTTCAAGCAGATGCGTGGCGAAGGTGTGACGTAGAACGTGGGGCGTGATCTTAAGTCTCTCTCCCGTAACGTTGGCGTACCTGTCAAAAATTCGTCTTATTCCCCGATCCGAGATTCTCTCGCCGAACTTGTTTAGCAAGAGCGCCTCGCTTTCCCCCTTGCGGCAACGCGAGGCAAGGCGTATTCTCCCGTCCTTTAAGTATCGTTCCAAAGCCTCCTTCGCCTTCGATCCGATCAGAACCATGCGGTCCTTCCCGCCCTTGCCGTGTCGGATTCTTATTTCCCCTTCCTCCAAGTCGATATCCTTAAGATCGATGCGCACCAACTCGCCCGCCCTTATGCCGCTAGCGTAAAGAACCTCCAGTACCACTCTATCCCGCTGACCGGCGGGGGATGCGTCGGGGCTGTTCAGCAGTGATTCCATTTCGTCCTGGTGAAGAAACTTGGGGAGGGGGCGTTGTTTGCGCGGAGCCATAAGTCCCTTCGAGGGATCCTGGGAGATATGACCTTTTTGACGCGCCCAGCGGAAGAATGCGCTTAGAGAGGCTTTTTTGCGTGCGAGTGTGGATCGCGCGGCGTTGCGATGGTAGAGGTATGAGAAAAAATCGCGAAGGATTGCGAGGCGGACATCCTCGATATTGTCGATCCTCTTGAGGGCGAGAAACTGAGCGAACTGGTTTAAGTCGCTGGAATAGGCGTGAATCGTGTGAGGGGAGTAGTTGCGGCTCTCCTTGAGGTTCATCAGATATTGGAACACTCTTTTCTCCAAGTTGTTCATGCATGTCGTCCTGTGAATCGGCTTGGCTCTCCGTCTAAATTGTATCATGGAAGAAAAGACGGGGGGAGAGGTATTTGGAAAACGGTCGAATGATTGAAATCATTCAAGCCCTTTTAAGAACGCCCTTTCCACATGCTGCGATGGTTATAACCCCCGTGGCGAGCAACGATAGCGCAAGGATGAACTGTCCCGTCCAGTTATTATGGGTTATTTGGTGAACATAACCGATCATGTAAGGGCCAGCGAATCCGCCTAGGTTGCCTATGGCGTTGATGATACCAATGCCCGCTCCCGCAACATCAGCGGAAAGCATGGCGCTGGGGATCGCCCAGAACGGACCGAACGGTGCGTATACTCCTATGGCGGTGAGAATTAGAAATACCAGTTCCAGTATCGGGGAGCGCCCCACGCATTGTCCACCGATTAGGCCCGCCACGCCCACGACCAAAGGGGCATATACGTGGGTTGGACGGTCCATTCTCCGATCCGACCAAACGGAATTGACGATCATCGCAATCAAAGCAAACGCGAACGGGATGGCGCTGATCCATCCTACGAAAGAGGAGCCTTTGGAGATGCTGAACCCTTTCACGACACTCGGCGCCCACATGGTGAATCCGTACATCCCCGCCATCCAAAAGAAATACGCCAAGGACAATCCCAGCACTCTGCGATCGGACAGCGCGGACGCATAGCCTCCGGATGGGGGTTTGACGGCGTTTTCCGCTTTTAGACGCTCCTCGATATATACGCGCTCCTCATTGGAGATCCAGCGAGCCATGCTAGGGCGATCCGCGATAAGCAACCACCAAACCGCAACCCAGATCAACGGAGGCAACCCTTCCAATATGAACACCCATCTCCATGAGACAAGCGTTAGCAGCCAACCCGTGATCGGCGCCATGATGACCGCTGAAGCAGGCATGCAAATCATCCAAAAAGCGTTCGCTCGCGCCCTTTCCTTTTGGGGAAACCATACCGACAAGAGCACCAATACGGAGGGCCACACGCCGCCCTCGAAAACACCGACTACAAACCTGACGAGATAGAGCTCATTTCTCGTTTGAACCATGCCTGTCGCCATGGCTGAAAGACCCCATAAAACCATCAAGACGGCGACAACTCTCCGCGCCCCCCAGCGGCTTGCAAGAATTCCTCCGGGGATTTGCAACACCATGTATCCCACGAAGAAAATACCCGCAGCGAAACCTGCGTCCGCACTTGTGATCCCGAAACTCTTGTCGATATAGGGCAACACCATCGCAACGTTGATGCGATCCATGTACGCCAGGATGTACATCACCATCGCCACGGGAATGATATGCATCCATCTTTTGGCTGGGACATCGGTGTTCATGAGGGCTCATCCTTCCGGGTGTCGATTTTGTCACGTTAAGGTATGAAACGGGTGAATGTAAAAAAACCGAACACGTTATTTGATCTTTTATTTACCCTCTAAAACACTACTTTTTGCAATTGACTTTTACGATAGGGGAGGAGGCTGGATGAACACTAATGCATCATCACGCCACCTCCACCTTTGGTGTTCCTTAGGAATAGAAGCAAGGGGAGGATCAGGATGAACGCCACACCAATGGCGAGAAAGGAGTCCTCGAAGGCGAGAATGTTGGACTGTAACTGAATCACCCCATCCAATATGCCGAACGCCTGATGATAGGCTACGATGAAGGGCGATCCGGAGTGCATGAGGTACTGCGTGTACGCCTGTATCCGCTCGCGGAGAAGGGGGTTGTAGATATTCGCATGGTTCACAAGAATCGCGCGGTGATACGACACGCGGTGATCCAGGTATGTGGAGAGCAGGGCGATGCCGAGGCTGCCCCCCCATTGCCTGGTGAGGTTGAATATTCCAGAACCGTCCGCCATCTCCTGACCCTCCAGACCGCCCAGTGTCGCGAGGGAGAGCGGGATGAATAACAATCCAAGAGCGAATCCCTCCAGAAGAAAAACATTGAAGATCTGCTCCGGCCCGGTATCCATCGTAACCGACTTCAGAAGATACATCGCCGCTAAAAAGCTCAGGCATCCCACCGCCACCAGACCTTTAGCGGAAAAGCGATTGGTGAGCTTTCCAACCACACCCATGGAAATCGCCGACGCAACCCCCATGGTGATAAGCATTTTCCCCGTGTCGAAGGCGGTGTAGCCGCGAATATTCTGCAGGAAGAGGGGCAATAAGAAGATGCTTCCATACAATCCGGCACCAAGGACGATGGAGATAACGGATCCGGCTGAGAGGGAGCGATTCCGCAATGCGCGAAGATTGACCACAGGGTAATCGATGCTAAGCTCCCGCCACACAAAAAGGATCAAATTAATTACAGCGATGGTGAAGAGCCAACAAATGAGATTCGACTGGAACCAATCCTCTCGTGTCCCCTTTTCAAGGAAGGTTTGCAGACATCCTAGCCCTACGGTTAAAAAAAGCATCCCCCACCAGTCCACCTTGGATGCGCCTCTCTCCGCATGGATCGAATCGCGCATGAAGAGGAGCGTGAGTGTCGCCGAGAGGACGCCTATGGGGATATTGATGAAGAATATCCAGTTCCAGGAATAGTTGTCGGTTATCCACCCCCCAATTGCGGGTCCGATGGTGGGAATCGTCATGACCCCGATGCCGAAGACTCCCAGAACCATGCCTTGTTGCTCAGGCGGGAATATCTCCAGAAGAGTCGCCATCGCTGTGGATAGGAGAGCCGCGCCGCCAACCCCCTGCAGCACTCGGAAAAGGATCAGCATGTTTAGGCTAGTGGAAATTCCACAGAAAAAAGACGAGGCGGTGAAGAGTATAATGGACCCGGCGAGGTAGTTCCTCCTGCCGAAGTATGCGGACAACCAGCCGGTGAGAGGGAGGATTACCACATTGGAAATCATATAGGCCGTGGAGACCCAGTTGATTTCATCCACGGTGGCTCCGAAGTTCCCCATCATTGTGGGAATCGCCACATTCACGATGCTGGTGTCCAAGGCTTCGAGGATGGAGCCCAGCATGAGCGCGAAGAGCACCATCCAACGCGCGGCTTCCGTGTAACCGGCGTATTTTACATCCGATTGTTTTATGGAATAGATGGACATGATGATGGTTTGGGGGAGTTTGCGGGCGGAAACTCCCCCTATTTCTTTTATTTTGTGGCGACCGATGTCTCCACCGACATCCCCGCCCGGAGTTGATCCATATCCGGTTGTCCGGGATCAAACACGATTTTGACGGGGATACGTTGCACCACCTTGGTGAAATTACCGGTGGCGTTATCCGGAGGTAACAGAGCGAAGGTCGCTCCGGTAGCCGCCGCGATACTGTTCACCTTGCCGGTAAAAGTGCGCCCAGGTACGGCGTCCACATGAATCGTTGCTGTGTCGCCCGGAAGAATTCCCGGCATCTGCGTCTCCTTGTAGTTGGCGACGACCCAAATATCATTACGAGGCACCAGCGCCATCAAAGGAGTGCCGATGGACACCAACTCCCCTTGTTCCACGGTCTTTTTATTGACTCTTCCATCGCATGGTGCGTAGATACGAGTGTATGCGAGTTCGATTGCCGCCTCATGGAGCGCCGCTCTCATCTGCTCGATTTTCGCCAACGCTTGCGACTGAGCGGTTTTGCTTAAACGAACCTGAGTGTGCGCCGTTTTCGCTTGAAAGAGCGAGCCAACGGCTTGTTTGCGCCGTGATACGGAGATCATCACGTTTCTTTTCGTAGCAATATAAGCCGCGTAGCTTTGTCCGATCTGGGCTTGGGCTGCGAAAGCCTCTTGCTTGCGCATATTGATGGTTCCCTGCGCCTCCTTGACGGCGGCTTCCGCCGCTGCCACCGCTTGTTTTGCGGCGCTTAACTCGGCTTGACGCGTGCCGACATTGGAGCGAGCCTGAGAGATCTGCTCTTTGGCAGCCTGAACCTGGGCGTCAAGAGATTTATAGGTCGCCACGGCTTGATCCAGCGTTTGTTCACTCACGGCTCCCTGTGCCCTTAATCCGGTGTAACGTTGCACGTCTCTTTTCGCCTTGATTTCCTGAGCCTCGATGGATGCCATGTTCGCCTCCGCCGTCTTCACAGCCGCCTCCGCCGTTTGCAACTGAGCCTCGGCTCCCTTCACGGCGTCCTTGGATTGCGCGAGGTTCGCCTCAGTCGCGTTCAACGTGGCTTGAGCCGTCTGAACCGCCGCCTGGGCGCTAGCGGCATTCGCCTGGGCGGATTTCACCGCTGCTTCAGCGGCACGTGTGTTGGCGTGCGCGGCAAGGATACCGCTTTTCGCCTGTCCCAAACCGCCTTCAGCCTGCATGATCTGGGCGTTGCCCGTTTCGGATATGAGAGCCACGTTGACTCCGGCTCCTTTGGCGGCGGCGATGGCTGCGTCAAGATTTGCCTTGGCTTGCTCGTACGCCGCACGAAAAGTGGAATCGTCCAGCAATACCAGCAAATCCCCCTTTTTCACATACTGGTTATCCTCCACGTAAACCTTTTTAACGGTTCCGGAGACCTGAGGGGAAATCTGGATTACATCGGTGGTGAGATAGGCGTCATCCGTGTCGGCGTGTGTGGTTATGTAGCGCCAGAAGTGATATCCGTAAATCGCCCCGAATATAACCAATATCGTCACAATGGGGATCGCGACCATTCTTTTTTTGAATCCGCCGTTTCCATTGCCTGGAGACGCAGGTGCGCTTGCGGGTTCGGTATTCGGTTGGTTGGCGTCAGGATTAGATTCGGAAGCCATATTTATTCTCCAATTCAGATTGTTACGAGATACGCCATATTCTTATCCATGCTCGCAGGTAAAAGTGGCGAGCCACGTTATATTAGAATTTAGCATTCAACTTTTCGTGTCATTTTGCATCGGATTGTACGACAGCATCATTTCTGGCGAAGAGTTGGACTGATAGTTTTTCCTTTGACACTCCGATAGCAGTCCAAGGAACATTAGGTCCACTATTTGTATCGTCTTGGAAAGAATATCCTCTCTTCCCCCTAATTCCTTCGGACTCAGATTGTGTGGAAGGAGAGAGCTCGTCGCCATTAAAAGGAGTTGGGCGGTGCGATACGAATCTTGGCACTCAATTGAACCGTCCTTGATGCCATCCTCTATCGCGATGGCGATAATACGAGCCTCCTTCTCAATATATTGGGCTCTACGTTGCAAAAGTTCGACTCGCAGGGTGCTTAAAAGATCATCCAAACTCTGCGCGTATTTTTGAGCGCTATCAAACCGCTCCATCACACGCACGAACAGCATGGCTTTCACGCGATTCACCGGACAGTCCGAGGATCGGGCGATAGACTCCAGTTTGGCGTGCACTTTCGCCGTTTCCCTGTCCAAGATGGAAAAAGCCAGTTCCTCCTTGTTTTTAAAGTGAAGATACAGGGTGCCTTTTCCAGTGCCGGCCTCTCTTGCGATATCCTCCATCGTCGTTTTTTTATAGCCATATCGCTCGACTAGCTTTTCCGCTGCGTCAAGGATAATGGAACGGATATCGGTTTCAAAACGATGGGTGCGCATTGATTACCCTTCTGACTAATGACCGAAAACGTCTATTAGTCATATTATACCGCTAGCAAAAGGAAATAATTACACATCATGAGTGTAAAATCAAAAAAAGGTTGGGCATTACCTCCATCGCCTTATTGACAAGCGAGGGTTGTATGGATATACTCAAGTCAGAAAACTGGAATCGTCCTAATATCGACCACTGAATTTGCTTCCAAGGATTGGCGGTTTGCTTGTGTTGCGTAAGGAACCGTCGTGGGTTGAGACAAGGGAGGCGTTTGAAATGCTTCAGCAAGCGATGATGATTTCTCAAGTTCGTGAGAGCTATTATGAAAAAGCGATTTTTCACGCTATAAGAGGAGTGATCATCCTAGTTGTAGGTTTGATACTCCTCTGGGTGGAGCATTCCGTCGTCGCCATGATTAAGTCCTTAATGTGGATAAGCATTGCGGTGGCGGTTCCGATGATTATCATTACTGTTGGGATATGCTTCCTACTCTGGGCGGTATGGGTTATAATACAATCACATCGAATTCCGTTTGTTAGCGTGGGATGTCCCTACTGCGACGAGCCGGTGCATTTCACCGCTCAGCCAACCACGGATTTCGATTGTCCCTATTGTCATCGTCACGTTCAATTCGAAGATGGCTTCATGTTGCCTGTGCAGGTAGTGGAGTGCACTTTCTGTTCCGCGAAACACAGGGTATCCATCAAGGCGCAGTCCTACACTTGCGACAGATGCAACCAAGTGATCAAGTTAACCACGACCGCCGAGCAGGAAGCCGCCGCGCCGCGTGCGGGTACTTATTACGATGTGATCTTGACTCAAGCGGGAAGAAACGCCGATGAGGTTGCATTGGCGTTGCAATCGATCATGATCTGCTCTTTGAAAGAGGCGAAGATGGTCATGGAGCGTTTGCCCGCCCCTGTTGCTCAAGATATACCTTACATCAAAGCGGAGAGCATCCGGGATCAATTGCGCGGGCTTGGAGCCATGGCGATTATGATCCCCGGCAATCGAATGACAACGTGACAAACTTGTTACGCGGGGGAGATGATGATGAGTATTGAAAGTTATGATATCCCCTCCCTGGCTGTACGGTCCTTCGTCAAACAATGGATGCCATTTTTTTGATGAATATCGCAGTTACCAAGTTTACGTTCAAGGAAAAGGAAAGAGTCAATATGCCGGATTACATAGTCATGTATGGTGTTCAATGGTGCCCGGATTGCTCCCGAGCTAGAAGGGTGTTGAAGCGTTACGGTATCGAGTACAAAGAGATAGACATAGACAGAGAGAGCGGCGCGGAGGCGAAGATGCGATCCCTAAACGGAGGCTCCGGTAAGGTGCCCACCCTGATTATAGGGGAGGAGACTCTCATCGAGCCTTCCGATCATGATTTAACGAGCGCCCTGAGGCGGCAAGGGTTAATTGTCGAGCCAGAGGAGCAGTCGAATCCCACCATGCTGGATAGAATTATCTCCGTGATTCGCAATTAGTGTCTTTGTCGCTCTGAACATCGGTGTGGGTTATGCCAAGAATCTAATCATGGTTTTCGGAACTGCAGAAGTAAAAAAGACGTTTAATAATTTAAAGGACGAATGCAACGACCAAATAAAAGGGATTAAGTCTTGACTTCGTCGGAGGTCGAGAGATGTCATGGCGACAGATTGGCCATCAGGAAGCTGGCCCCTTCCAAGCGAACAATTTAAAGATATGCGAGCTATGCGGCGCCCTTAACCTTGCGAAGAACAAGGAGTGTTTCGTCTGTGGATGGAGAGGCAAGTTCGACAGACGGGTTGAGGTGGTGCAACTTGCAATGGAGGTGATGATACGGCGTCACGGGCGGTTGGAACTGCAGATGATATCAAGTCCGTCCGCTTTGCACGCCTCCGTCGGCTCTTCCCGATTTGCACGATTCCGAAGCTTATGCGCTAGGATTATGGACTGGTTCTTTGGCAAGAATGAATGAAAGCGTTTCGTCGATTGGTACATCGTTATCCGCTATTTGGTTACCAAAAACGGAGAATGCAGGATGTGCGATCCGGAGGGTGAAGGTTTAAGACGTCAATATTCCACCCGTGTTCCATCGGGCGAGCGCCTCGGATTGGATTCCCGTTCGATAGATCCATTGCAATCCTGTTCCATGTTCGTCAAACCTTTTCCCCCCGTAGGTTCCTTCTTATAGTGGTATAATATTAATGCATTCGATTCAAAAGTGTCAGAGTGGGCGATGTCCCACTCTTTTTAATGGAACTTAAACGGTTGCCCGTATGGATGCTCGCTGTGTGAAAAAGGTGGCTTCTCGGGGGTGACCTTTAAATCAATTAATAGGATATCGCACGGATTAAAGGGAATGCCTATACGCGTGAAATGGCGAACAATGGCTTGGGAAATCGCATCGATCGTCCTTAACGCAGGGAGAATACGGAAATGAGGTAAATCGCAACTATGATGGGAATTCGTGTCAGCGAATTGGCGAAAGAGATTGAAATGTCCAACGCGGAGTTGCTGAGCGCTCTTGAGGATTTGGGAGTGCCCGCCACGGGGGTTGCATCCATTATTGATATGGACACCGCCCAGGTGATTCGAGAGATGTTCGGTAAAGGCGTGGAGGGACGAAAGACTGTGGAGATAGCCGCAGGAGCCACTGTGAAGGATTTGGCCACAGCAATGGGGGTGCCCCCGTCCGATGTTCAGAAACGTTTGATGAAAATGGGGGTTTTGGCGGCGATCAACCAGCGTTTAAGCGCCAGCGCGGCACAGAAACTGGCGGGCGTCTACGGTTTTAACGTCAAGGTGAAGTTGGAGCAGAAGCCCGTAGCGCCGGTAAATGCGCCAAAGCATAAAAGTCCGGGGGGAGGCATGCAGCCCCGCCCGCCGGTTGTCACCATCATGGGGCATGTGGATCATGGCAAGACCACTCTGCTTGACGCCATACGTCATACGAACGTGGTTGAGGGGGAGTTCGGAGGAATCACGCAACATATCGGCGCTTATCAAGTGGAGGTGGACCACGACGGCGAGAAGCGTAAAATCACCTTCCTCGATACTCCCGGGCACGCGGCGTTCACCGCGATGCGTGCGAGAGGCGCCAGTGTCACCGATATCGCAGTTCTCGTGGTAGCGGCGGACGACGGAATCATGCCGCAAACGGTCGAGGCTATCGATCATGCTCGAGCTGCGGAAGTCCCCATCATTGTTGCGATAAACAAAATCGACAAACCCGACGCCAATCCGGACCGCATCAAAACCCAATTGACGGAATATAACATCGTACCGCGTGATTACGGCGGGGATACGGAATGCGTTTTAATTTCCGCCAAGAAGAAGCAGGGCATTGAGGATTTACTCGATCATATTCTGTTTCAGGCGGATTTGATGGAGCTCAAAGCCGATCCGCATGCGAAGCCCGCAGGAGTGATTGTGGAGGCGAAGCAGGAGGTTGGCAGAGGACCAGTCGCTACGGTGTTGATGAATCAAGGAACGCTTCGAGTGGGCGATAACGTGGTGTGCGGCTTGGCTTACGGCAAAGTCCGTGCGATGATGAACGATCGCGGGGAAAGGTTGAATAAAGCCACTCCCGCGATGCCCGTCGAGATTATCGGGCTGTCGCTGGTGCCCAAAGCGGGGGATAAGTTGGAAGAGGTGAAGGACGAGCGAACCGCTCGCCAGATCGCGGAACAACGCCAACAGAAACAACGCTTGAACCGTTTGGCGGCAAGCCATCGAGTGACCTTGGAGGATATTTATCGGAGAATTCACGAGGGCGAAGCGAAGGATCTGAACCTCATAGTGAAAGCGGACGTGCAGGGCTCCGTCGAAGCGGTTGTCGGTCAGTTGCAGCAGTTACCGCAAAACGAAGTGAAGCTGAATGTGATTCACAGCGGAGTTGGGACGATATCCGAGAATGATATCACGCTCGCATCCGCATCGGATGCAATTGTGATTGGCTTCAATGTCCGCGCCGATCAGCCCGCACAGATCGCTGCGGAGAGGGAGAAGATCGATGTTCGCACCTATCAGGTCATCTATGAACTGACGGAATCCGTCGAGCGTGCGATGAAGGGGATGCTGGAGCCTGTTTACGAAGAGATTCAGATGGGCAAGGCTGAAGTGCGGCAAACCTTCCGCACTCCGAAGGGCGTTGTCATCGCTGGATGCCTTGTGACCGAAGGTAAAGTGATGCGGAACGCCGATGTGAGAGTGATTCGCGGCAAGGAGACGGTGTTTACAGGTAAAATCGAATCCCTGAAGCATCTCAAGGATGATGTAAGGGAGATGGCACAGGGCTTCGAATGCGGCATTGTTGTGTCCGATTTCACGGATGTTCAGGTTGGAGATATCTTGGAAACCTTCGAGATGAAGCAGTTGGAGCGAAAGCTGGAGTGAATGAGGGCGAGTTTTCGCCGTAATGGAAAGCGATGCGAGGGCGATGTCCACAATACGTCAGGAACAGATTCAAAACAGACTGATCGAAGAGATCAGCGGAATGCTAAGGCGCGACTTGAAAGACCCTCGCCTAGGCTTCATCACCGTTACGAGCGCGGAGATAAGCCGTGACTTGCGCAATGCTCGGGTCTATGTTAGCGTATTTGGTGATGAGGATCAGCGAAAGAACAGTATGATCGCGTTGCAGAGAGCGACGGGGAAAATACGCGGTGAGTTTGCGCGCCGCGCTCACCTGCGTGTCGCACCCGAAATCATCTTTCGTTTCGATGAGGGCATCGCCAAAGGCGCCAGAATTTTTGAACTGCTCAATGAAATCAAAACGGAATTAACGAGTAATGAAATCAACCCTGAAGCAGGCGGCGGCGGCGATCTTCAGAGCGAATAGAATCGCTCTCGCCTCGCATATCAACCCGGATGGGGATACGCTTGGCAGCATGCTGGCTCTAACTCATGCCTTGCGCTCCATGAATAAAATCGCCATACCCTTATCCCAGCATGGGGTGCCGGAAATATACCGATGGCTTTCCGGGGCGGAGTGGATAAGGACGAATACGGAAGAGCGGGATTTTGATCTGGGCATCATATGCGATACAGGTTGCACAAAGCGCGTTGGAAAAGATGTCGCTCCCGTTATTGATTCAGCTCGCACCACCATGAAGATCGACCATCACCTTGCGGAAGGGGATTTCGGAGAGATACGCGTGGTGAATCCCCACGTCGCAGCCACGGGGGAGTTGGTTTACTCTCTGTTAAAAGAGATGCGCTCGCCTTTTAACAAAGCCATCGCGGAGAATCTGTTATGCGCGTTGATTACCGACACAGGTTCGTTTCGTTTTATGAATGTCACCTCCAACACCTTCCGCATATCCGCCTCTTTGATGCAATATGGCGCGTGCCCGGCCGCAATCAGCGAACTCGTTTTTGAAAGCCGCTCATTTGCGAGCATCAAATTGCTCGGGAGAGCCCTTGACGCATTAAGCGTAAGTGATGACGGATTAATCGCTTGGTCGTTTCTAAGAGCCAGCGATTTTCTCGAGTTGGAGGCAAGCGACGAGGAGACCGAGGGAATCGTCAACCATATCCGCGCCGTGAGAGGGGCTCAAGTGGGGGTCCTGTTCCGGGAGGTGCCCGGCATGAAAATAAGAGTGAGCATCCGTTCGCGCGAGGGGTACGATGTTAACCTCGTGGCGCAGGATTTTGATGGAGGAGGTCACCGTCAGGCTGCAGGATGCTCGATGGATCCTCCGCTGGAGGAAGCCATCAATCGAATGCTGAAACGAATCCGAGAAGGTTTTTCCAACCCAACGAACGCTACGAAACTCCGGCCCGTCTCATTTTCTTCCGATACCTCGCGCAGCGAATGATGGATATCAATGGAATCCTTGTCATCGACAAACCCCAAGGCGTAACCTCACATGATATAGTGGCGAAAATAAAAAAGCTTATTGGCGTAAAGCGTGTGGGGCATACCGGCACGCTGGATCCCATGGCGACGGGGGTTCTTGGGATATGCATTGGCAAAGCCACTCGTATAGCTGAATATCTATCCTCGAAGGACAAGGAATACCTTGCCGAAGCCGTGTTCGGCATCGTGACGGATAGTTTGGACACCACGGGGCGGGTGTTGCAGAGGGTGGATGCTTCCGCAATTGGCGAGGAGGATATTCTTGCCGCAACTCGTTGTTTCGTCGGGGAGATAATGCAGATTCCGCCCATGGTGTCGGCGGTGCATCACGAGGGGAAACGTCTGTATGAACTTGCTAGGGAGGGCAAGCGGATTGAACGACAACCACGCAGGGTCCTTGTAAGCAAAATGGAGTTACTGGAGTTCCATCCGGGAGATCATCCTGTGGCTAAATGGCGTGTGGAGTGTTCAAGCGGAGTCTACGTTCGAGCCCTGTGCGCGGACATTGGTGAAAAACTTGGCTTCGGCGCCGCCATGTCCTCCCTGCGGCGAATACGAGCGGGTGCGTTCGATATCGCTAACGCGCTCACTTTGGATCATATCAAGAATTTGTGGGAATCCGGAAGTTTGACCGAGGCGCTTACTCCCATCCCGGTCGCTTTGAAGGAATGGGGAAGCTTGGTATTGGATCATGCCATGCGAGAACGTATATTGCATGGGCAGGCTATTGAATATCCCGCCTCCTTTGATGCCGGGGAAAAGGTGCTTTTACTCGATGACGCGGGGGAGGCGGTGAGCCTGGCGCATTATCGGGAAGGCGTTCTTTCGCCTTTCAAAGTGCTGGTATGAGGATGAAGGTGCGCAGGCAATACCAAAACGCAAATTTGGATGCAAGGGATAGATCAGGGAATGCGAATTTGGCGTGGTTTGGAGCAGATTGATACGACGTTTCTTCGTCCATGCGTGGCGGTGGGAACATTTGACGGAGTGCATCTGGGACATCGCCTTCTCATTCGCTCCACCGTTGATGCGGCGAAGCGCCGCAGCGTGGAATCGATAGTCTTCACTTTCGACCATCACCCTTTGGAGATCATCGCCCCGGAACGTTTTCAGGGGTATCTCGCCACCCTCGATCAGAAGATAAGAGAGATCAACAAATTAGGATGCGATCATCTTGTCATAGCGCATTTCAACCAGGCGCTTCGGGAAACCTCGGCGGAGCAATTCGTAACGGATATACTACTTCAAAAACTTGGAGCCTCCGCCATTTTTGTGGGGGAGGATTTTCGATTCGGCAAAAACCACCACGGGGATGTGAAGTGCCTCGCCCGTCTCCAAAACCGATACGGCTTTGAAACCCACGCTCTTCCCCTTAAATTGGTTGATGGGAAAAAAGTGGGAAGCAGCGAGATTCGCGATTTGCTGAGAAGAGGCGAGGTGGGCAAGGCGAGTGAGATGCTTGGAAGAGCCTATTCCTTGGAGGGAAGCGTGGTGGAGGGCAAGCGTCTTGGAAGAACCATGGGGTTCCCGACCGCTAATATCTCCCTTACCACAAGACAGATACTTCCTGCGGATGGAATCTACGCCGGTAGAGTGCGGTGGGGGGATGGGGTTTGGAAAGCCGCCGTGAGCATTGGGTTCCGTCCCACTGTCAATGGGGCTGAGCGAACCATTGAGGCGTTCCTCTTGGATTTCAACGGGAATTTGTATGGCGAGTTCATCGAAGTGGAGTTTGTGGAGCGTCTGCGCGAAGAGCGCCGCTATGACAATTTGGACGCGCTGAAAGATCAAATCTCCCGGGACGTGCTGGACACCGACCGAATTGTAACCCTCCTCTGATTTATAGACCGCCGTTATTTTTCACGCCTTTTGAGCCGTTCCCATCCTCAGTCACTTGCATCGCGTATCTCCATTTTCCTTTTCCCTTGCCGCAATTGCAAAGCCTGGCTATGGTACAATACGGGGTAGAGCGACGTTGGAAGACGCTTTTCCTTGTATATTTGACTCCCGGGACGGGTGGTGTTGTGGAAGAGGATTATTCTGAGTCTCTGTTTGGCGAGGGAATTTTGACATTCAAATATACAGCGATCGGTCTGCCTGACCTGTCGGCGGAGGAGTATTTGGATCGAGACAACGTTCTGGCTCCCGCTTTGAGCGCTTTGATGCGAAGCTCGGAGGCGGATCGTGTCACACGTAAACTGAATGCTTACGCGCGATTGGCGCTCTTGAGAATGGATGAAGCGAAACGCTCTTTGTTGTTTCATGTGGTAAACCAATTTATACCACTTGCCCCAAGGGAGAAATCGGAGTTGGTACGACGGATGAAACGAACGAAATCAAAGGAGGTGATTGAGATGCTTACGGAATGGGAGGAAGAGGCGATGAAAAAAGGCTTGTCCAAAGGGATCAGGCAGGGAATCGAGCAGGGGCTGACCTGCGGTAAGAGAGATACCCTGCTTCGCGTGATGCGGCGCTAATTCGGGGATTTGCCGGAAAATGTTGTCATAAGGCTCCAAAATGTGGATAAGTCGGAGGTCTTGGATGAACTGGCGGACCGCGTTATTGACGCGGACACATTGGAGGATTTGCGAATAGGCGAGATATGAACCGAATCCCGCCGCGTATGGAACGGCGGAATGTCTAAAAATGAAAACGGGGAGGTAAATTCATATTGGATGAGAAGAAAAGTCGGCGCCAATTCTTATTCACAGTGACCTCGGTGTTGCTCGGGTTTAAGAGCGCTCTTTCCGAAACGAAGGGCGATGCGCTTGCCCACTCCCATCATGACGCGGATCCCTACGCCCATTACATCCGAACCTCTCGCGATTTCCAATCCGTGAATCAATCGAAAGCGCTTTGTCAAACGCACTTCCCCGGGTGGCTCTTCATGCCGTGGACTTATCAGTGGACTATCGGCTATAACGCAGCCTCAGGGAAGTGGAGCAAAGCCCATGGCTATAACGGCGCCTTCCTGGACGGCAATGGCGGATCGCCGGACAATCCCCCCGGCAAGCTGGCGTGGATCAACGCCTTCGCGCTGCGATTCTATATGGATCATACCGCTTTCAAAGGGTATCTGCATCTATGGGATGGTGGCAAGCAGAGGCCGTATCTCGCGGATTTATCCGGTAACGGAGTGCGAATCAAACCGGTGAACGCCGCATTAGGGGAAAAGCTGCGGGGATTTATAAAACAAAATGTTGAGCAGGTGATCTCTTCGCCGTATCGCGCCGCCTACGCCTTGGATGATGAGATATCCTGGGGAACTTTCGTGCATCCCACGATGTGGCGCGTTACGGATGATCCCGCAGCCTATCCTGCATGGCTCAAGGAGATTTACGGGGATGCTAACGCGCCGCGTAGAGATAATTGGATCACCTACGAGGATATCCGACCGCATCTTGCGGAGTGGAGCGTGAAAGAGTTCGACGCCAGTCCCCTGATGGACCAGTGGAGCTTCAACGATTCCTATTGGTGTAATTTCATCGGCGATCTGGTGGAGTACGCCAACTCCCTGGATTCGCGCACGCCGTGCGGCTTTGTGGGCGGGCAGGCTCCGGACGCCTTCGGAGGCTATGATTACGCCAAGGTGATGCGTAAAGTGCAATACATCGAGGCGTACAACATCGGCTCCTCTCAGGCGATTATCCGCTCTTTCAATCCTGACAACTCGATTCCCTCGGTTACTACCCTGTTCCACCAGTCCGTGGAGGATGATATCTGGCAGGTGTGGTACTATCTGGCGCATGGAAATCGCGGACACATCGGATGGGTGGAGGGGTGGTTCGATGGAGACAAACCCGCCCCCTGGCAGGATATATTGGCTCCGCATCTCTTGGAGGCCGGCAATAAAATCGGCCCATTGATGCTCGGATCCAAGTGGATGCACGATGGCGTGGCCATATACTACAGCCATCCCTCCATTCAACTCGGATGGATACTGGACGCCGAGGCGCATGGCAAGACCTGGGTGAATCGTGAGACGGATTCCCGTTTGGGGGCGTCCTTTCTTGTGCGGCAAGCGTGGGAGAACATGCTGCGCGATTCGGGAGTGCAGTACAGTTTTCTCAGCTACGCGGATTTGATCCGCAACGGGATTTCCGAGGAGTATCACACGCTGATTCTTCCCGCATGCTTATGTCTTTCCGATGCGGAGGCGCGCGTCATCGAAGCCTTCTGCAGGCGCGGCGGCACGGTGATCGCGGATTATCTGCCCGGGGTGTGGGATCAGCATGGTCGCGGAAGGCGGAACGGAGGCGCATTGGACTCGCTTTTCGGCGTGAAGCACGATCCGAACATGCGCGAGGGGGATGTGTTTGGAACAAGGCTCTGGTGCGAGGTGGATCAGGACGCCAACTACGACTGGAAGACCTACCGCGGCATGCTCACCAACGCCAACACCTGCATCATGGACTCCAGCGGCTTTTACAAGGCGGTGCGTAACATGCCTGTGGATAATGTGAACAAGGTCGGCAGAGGCGTGGCGGTCCTCATGAACCTCTCCCCCCAATGGTACAACGCCTATCGCACGGAGGGGATGGCGGCGGCGAGGAAACGATCCGTGTTCATGCGCCACCTGAATCCGCTATGCAAGCCGAAGGCGTGGATTGAGAACGCCGGCGAGGATGTCTTCGGATATGAGATCACTCGGTTTCGCATGCCAAACGGTAGGACTTTGCTTTATGTGTGTTTGAACCCGGACACCACCGGCGGGGAACTGGGCGGGGGAAATTCGGTCGGATTGAAAACGGGCGAAGTGAACATCACCTTGCGTTTCTCCTCTCCGATAAGGGATGTTCGGGATGAGAGGCGCGGCGTGGCTTTGAAATCCGGCGAGCGCGTCTCGCTGACCTGGGCGCGCAACGAAGCGGTGGTGTTAAGTTTTGAGTGAATCGCGTCCCTTCGGATCAACCCTTCCGCAGTTCAATTCGCCAAAGTAGGGTTGACGGAAGGGATGATCCGTTATATTGGGAGGATTCCTCATATCACCGCGCGGGTGCGATCTTCCAGATATAAAAGCCGCCAGAGGGGATGTTGAGCGTAGTTTTCAGATTGCCGTCACCTTCCCTGCTGGGAACGGGCTTGCCTGTCATTACATCCATGATACCGTACCGACCCTTCGGCAATCCCAGTGCGGCGAGATGAATGGTGATATCCCCGTCATACGATCCCTCCGGGCTCCATCCGCTCAGGGTGAGCCAGGCGGTTCGCGCGGCGCGATCCACGGTGGGGTTCGCCTCCACCGTATCGCCGTTCCCCGAATAGGTGAGATAGGGCGCGGCGTATCGCTCAAGCTGCTCCGGGCTATCCACCACATTCCCCCCATGAGCGCGATAGGCGATGATGTTCGGGTCATGATCCCCATCGAGTGAGTAAATCGCTCGATAATGGTTCAAATGGACAAGTCCGGCATCCACTTCCTGATTGGTAACCACGGCGAAACCCAGCGGTGATTTGCGCCATATTTCGGCAAGTCGTCCCGAGGTTCCCGCCAAAGCGGTGGGATTGGAGAGAACCGGCTTATAGGAAAGATAGATCGCCACCGGTTGGATCGGATATTCTCCCTTGATACGGCTGAGATATGGCAGCCACTTGACATATTTGGGATAACCGACTTCGAACTCTCTTCCTCCCTTGTAGAGGAAAAAGTCCATGCCCACCATGTTCGGCATTCCAAAGCCATAATGCCCCATATACTCGGCGATTTCCGCATTCAGTCCTGTGTTTCGAGGAGTCCATTCCAACAACATCGGCACATCGTAAACCCGAGCCAGAGAGTTGAAGAGCAGTCCCAAACCCGTGTGATCGGCGCAGTCGAACACCACCCGTGTGTGATACTTTTTCGCCAAACGGAAGAAGATATCCGGAAGGTTGAACGCCACCCCGATACCGTTGTACCCTCCTCCCCAATAGTAGTAGAGGGGTGCGGAGGTCTCCTTTCGCACCAACTCCGTTAGTCGGCCGTATGTCTCCTCCACGCTCCAACTGCGGAACTCCTGGTAAACGGGGAAGAGCGGCTGCCCTTCGGTTGCGGCGGGCACGGAGCTCCAGGAGGAGTAGTTCACGCCGTAAAGGCGATCGAAAGCGCTGAGGGAATGGAAGCGCATCGGCAGCCAGGAATGGAATTTGGCGATATCCTCCGGAGCGTATCCGTTCACGCCCCGTCCTGCGGGTTTGGGTCCCCACATGTAATCCAGCCATCCGTAGTCCAGGAAAGCCCCGCCGAATCCCGGACTGTTTTTGATGTGCGCCATGGTTTTTGTGACATATTGGAAATAGGATTGACGGTTGAAACGGTTCCACCAGACGGGTACCGCCGATGGGTTTCCCTCCGAATCCGTGTCGAATCGCTTGATCCACGGCGCGGGATTGCCGCTCCAGACCGCCTCCCAGAAAATCGGGATGAGACGAACATGCGCTCTGGCGGCGTTTCGGAGCATCTGATCGAGAACCTCGAAGTTGAAAACGTTCGGTTTTGGCTCGATCGCCCCCCACTCCAGATTGACTTCGGCGTAATGGATTCCATCCCTAGCGATACTCGCGAAAACGCTTTCCGACCATGCGGATGCGGGAATGGTTTCGGCGTAGGAGACGGTGACGTAAACTGAGGAGGGGTGCGCCTGGAACAGGGCGCTTTGACGATCAAGGCGAAGGTAGATATAGCTGACGGTCGCGTTTTTGGCGCATATCTCGGCGGTGCGATTGGCGACAACCCCGTTGGAGTAGAGGCTATCCCCCTGATTTCCACCGGCTCCGACTTGTTGCAACCCCCTCTCCGTGTTTGCGCCCTCGTGATTGGAGTTGAAAATGATTTCCGCAACGTCTCCCTTGGAGGATTGAGAGGGGGAAGCGGATCTTATGATGACCTGATGGATCGCGATGCCCGGGGCTCCGGCGATACGCAGGTCGGCTCCGAAGTTCTCCTGTCCTCTGAAATCCGTGTTGAGCAACTTCCACGTATTGGTTTCCCAGGTTCCCTTGCCGGCGGGGAAGATGGTCGGAGTGGATTGATACGCCCCGCTGGTCGAGGAATCGTAATCCAAGTGCAGGGAGGCGCTGGACGGCGCCCAGTTCAGTTGCACCGCCCAGATGGGATGACGCGATGCAAGCCCCTTGGATTTCGCATGCAGTGGCATCGCCGAACAGGGAGGGGATAAGAGGGTCGGTAAAATGAAACATAGAAGAAAACTGCCGAAAAGTGCAATGAGCATGTGTATGGTACGTACCCGCATGACGAAAAGCCCTCTTTTCATTTACTGTGTAGATTGTGTCCCATTAATAAAATGCGTGTGTCAAGCGAATCGAATCAAAATGGTCTTTAGGATGGCTTAATTCGATGTGGCTATGGGGCACCGCATGTTTCAGGATGCATTAAACGATTACTCGGCGCCGTGAATACCATAAGGACGCTATTTTCAATACGGCAAAATCGGTGATTGAGGTTACACAAAGATATGTTGGGATTCGATATTTGGAGCTTTTCCAGGCGCCCGCCCAATTCGTTCCTTCCAAACCGCAATCATGCATGATAAGCGCGGAATATGATGCGTTCGCATCGAATTTAGAAACCACTTTAATCGGATTAAAATGGGAAAAAACAACCGATTACAGGATGTAACCGGTTGTTTGAGGAATAAGAGGATGAATTATCCCGCCGTCCAGAAGGAGGATCCGGAATCAAGGACGCCGGATCGATTAAGCAGAAGGCTCCCCGAAGGATTTCGCACGGTCAGCGAGACGCTCACCGCGCCTGCGGAGTTTTTCTGGAACTCGTAAGTGAAGGGACACCATTGGTTCTGGAAATAGGTTTCACCATAGAAGGTGACGCTGTCCGCAGTGGTGGCGTAAAGGCAACCGCCCACCAGCATGGTCACGCCGTTGGCTGTGTTTTGATAAGAGCACCGCGCATACACATAACCGTTGTAACTCACCACCCATCCGTTAAAATACTCCGTTCCATTTTGGGAGCTAATCACACCGGAAACGTCCGCGATCGGTTGAAGCGTTGCCGCCCTTGCGCCGCCAAGGAGACCAAGGAGCGAGAGCGCACCAATGCAAAAAGCGAAACGAACCCAATTGCGAATCATACTGCATACCGCCTTTCTTGAATATCCCCATTCGATTAATAACCGGATGGGGATGGGAATCCTATAAAGCTTGGATTCACCTAAAAGCACGAGCAAAAGAGGAAAGAGATTTGACCGCAATTTTGACGGTGTGAAACCGGGGAATGTATTCCGCATACCGCCTCACAGTACGCTGCCTGAGGATATTTTCATCGGACTCAGGGTGTCACATCATTCCCCCGAAAACAATCCATCGATGGTCTTTCTCAATCCTGTCGGTGTTATTTGATCGTTATATTTTTCTTCCAGGAAATAAAAATGAAAAAGACTGGATTTTTTCCCTGTTTTTATGACATAGTATTTGGCATATCCGCCTTATTGGAGCGAATCCCTCATGGGCTTTTAGGGAGAGGCTCCGTTTGGAGGGCGCATACTATTGTTGCTTTATTGAATCCATTATCATCTGTTGTATGAAGGTACGCGGTAAGTACACCAATACGGATTTTCAAACCGAAATATTGCAAGCATGCGTAATTCATTCTTATTTACCATTCCTGATATCATGTTATGCAACGATGTATTTTTTGCAGAGGTAAAATTGATCCATCAACGGATATTCCATCATTCGAGGGTGGGTTCGGAATAGGGCGGGAGATGGCGTATCCCGTCGCTATTTTAAAACGACGAAACGTGAAAGACCGGTAACCTTCATCAAGAGTGCAGAAAGAAGTAATATATGTACTCCCGTAAGATGAATTATAATATTCATTCGTCCAATCACGCCGCCAAGGCGAGATTGTTGCTTGTGCAGCATGCCCACGCCGCCTCGGATGACCTTCACGCTCTGTTGGAGCTTTACGGGTATCAGGTCTCTTGCGCTCGTGATCTGACCGAGGCGCGGAAGACATTGGGAAACACCCAAATCGATCTGATTATTACGGATTTCGACCAATCGGAATTGGAAGACAACTTAATCCTGAACGACCTTCGCTCCCTCGCCCCCTCTCTTCCGGTTATATTTCTCGCCTCACATCACAATAGCTTTATCATGAAAAGCGTGTTGGACGCCGGAATTGCGGATGTGGTTTTAAAACCATCCACATATACCGAGCTACCCGTGATGATCGAGCGAAACATCATTCGGCACCAGTTGGCGCATCACGCTCAAGTGCGGTACGAGCAGGAGATACGCACCTCCTGTGAATCGATCCTTAACGCTCTTCTATCCGCCTTGAACGTGAGAGACATGGAAACGGAAGGGCATTCCGAACGTGTGACCGCAATCGCCCTCATTCTGGCGGATCTCCTTGGGACTCCCAAGGAGCAGATGCATCATATCGAGAGGGGGGCGTTGTTGCATGATATTGGTAAAATTGGGGTGCCGGACCGCATTCTTTTAAAACCGGGGCCTCTTACGGAGGAGGAGTGGGTGGAGATGCGCAGGCATCCGGAGATCGGGTTCCGTCTGTGCAGCCGCATTGATTTTCTCAAAATTCCGGCGCAAATCGTGTTGCATCATCACGAAAGATGGGATGGGACGGGCTATCCGGACGGTCTGAGGGAATATGAGATCCCTTTGGGGGCGCGGATATTCTCCGTTGCCGACGCTCTGGACGCCATGATGACGGACCGCCCCTACGCTCCAGCGCAGTCCACGGAACAGGCTGTTCAGGAGATCCTAGCGTGCGCGGGTAAACAGTTCGATCCGCAAATCGTGGAGGCTTTCCTTTCCATACCGTTGGAGCGGTGGGAGCGGATACGGAGCCTCGGTGACGCCGATGAGGATGCGGAACCCAATGTCCAGGGTGTGGTGATTAAATTCGGCGAGACAGATTTCACCCGCTAATGGTCGGCTAAATCAGACCTCCCGTAAAGAGGATGCATTTTGAATAGGGTTTTGTGACTGTGGGCATCCGCTTTGTTATGCAGTGCGCCATCGGAATTTCCCTCGCAATGGAGAAAGACGCCTCTTTTTACGGTATAGTACTCCTATGGATGTAGGCGCTCGCATCGGCAAGGTTCGCTGTGGCCATTGCGGTTTTTAAAGGATCGTCTATGGGTTGCGAAATGCCTTCACCCTCGGAAAACTCTTCATATTTCGATAAATGCCGGCGCATATCGCCGTGGGACGGATGAAATGATGAATCCTCCTCGATTAGTTCAATCCCTTTCCCCTCGAAAAACCCTGCATCTCGCAGGGATTCTCGTTTTTTTCGCCTTGACTCTGCCCGTGGCGCGGTTGCATGCGGATACGGACACGCTTTTGAAGCGAGACACCTCCGTGGAACCGACGTCGAAAGGCTCTGTGTACGGACAGGTGTATGATGAAACCGACGGCTCTCCCATCAGGAACGCCATGGTGTCCGTACGCTATGACGACAATTTTATGGACAAAGGCGACACGGTCTCCAAAACGGATGACCTCGGCGTGTATCATTGCAACGCCCTGATCGGCAGAAAATCCGATAATCTGGATGTCGGCAGGTTGCTGACAGGCGGCTGGTTCGGTTTGCTCGTCGGAGCCGAGAGGAATGAGACGCGACGTGTGGATATCTCCTCGTTGCATATTCGAGTAACCTGCGAAGGATACAAACCGTTCGAGGGTACGGTGTTGTGCAGCCGTGTGGAAGCCACGAAATACCAAGTGTGGATGCAGCCGATCCTGCTTGCGCCGGAATCCGCCTCCACGGTCTCCTCGGCGACGGAGGGTTGGGGGATTGTTAGCGTGAAGCAGTGCTTTGCGCAGCCGGACATTGTGAACCCGGGGCAAAAGACGTTAGTGACGGCTTTGGTGCATTATCCCGCAAAAACGGGAGCCTCGAAAGTGCAAATTCAACTCTATTATAATTATCAGGGGAAAGTTCAAAAGAAAGCCATGCAACCGCTTTCGGACAAGGACGATGGGAATGGCAACGTGAAATACACCGTTGAATTTTCTCCGCCGGGTGCCAATAAGGGGTATGTGCTGCCCTTGACGGTGCATATCGACAAAAGCCCTTTGGATATCTTATCGGGGCATGACACCGCACGCTGCATTCTGCAGTACGTCACGACGGATTCCGAGCAAAAGCTTGCGGTGTTGCGCTCCGACGCCTTCAGGCATTTGCAACGGGATGAAACGACCGAGGCTCAGGCGGAGTTGAAGAGGCTGGCGTCCGACCCCCTTTCGGATATTTGGGATGACGCGGAGTTGGCGGTCACCAGTTCCATTATGCATGACACCGCCACGATGGCTTATGCCCTTGGCGAGGTGTACAAGAAGACTTCCGAGAACCAGGAGCCCGAGCATCAATTGGCGCTGGCGGATTACGGCATCGCCTTGACGAAAAATGGCGACTCCGCCAAGGCTCAGTCGGCGTTGGAGGCGGTCGTAAACTCCTTTCAACCTCGGGATCGGCCAAAGAAAGTGCAACTCGATCTGATGGTGGCGTTGGGCGAAGCCTATCTTCAGGAAGGAAAACTGGAAGATGCGGCGCGTGTCTCCAAAGAAATGATGCAATGGAAGGATTATCAATACGACCTTCGAGCGCTTCATTTCACGGACGAATTGAATTTTCAGCAATCCTTGAAGGATTTGCAAAGTAATCCCTCTCCTCGTAACCGCCAACTCTACGCCAGAATGCTACTGGACAGAGGCAGATGGGAGGAGGGGATAGATCAGTTGCTCATCGCCAAAAAGGAGGATCCATCGCTTCCGGGAATGCAGGCGGATTTGAGTTACGCCTTGCTTCACTTCAAAAAAGATGAAGCGAAGAAAACCTCCGTTCCCCTGGACGAAGCCTTGAAGGAGGCTGAGAGCGCGGTGATGATCCCTGGTGAAAAGGGGAAGATGATTCCAACCATGGATTTTCACGCATGGCATCGTTTGGCGATGCTCAGGTTGCGAAAATGGTTGCTGCAACTACAGGATAACATCCCTTCATCGCATAATGAGCTTGCGGATTGCGTGGACACTTTGTTGATGGCGTTAAGGACAGCGCGAAGCGGTTCCGATATAAACCCGGGAGGCGCCATGCCGTTCCTCGGTTATCTCGGAGCGCAAGTGACGTCCATTGCGGGTTTCGCCTATCCGGAGGCGACCGATGACTTTATCATCTTGCGTTGTATTCGCACCTTGATCTCGCATCCGAACGACCGCCTCTCTCTCTTGGATATGGGCGAGGCCCTGCTCCTTTTGGACGAACCCTCTTCCGCCGCTATTCCCATCAACAAGGCTCTTTCGTTATATCCAAACTCCATCGAGGCGAAATATGAAACGGGGCTTCTGGCTTTTGCCAAGGGCGATTTGGAGGATGCCCGCAAAATCCTAAGCGAGGTCACGAAAGTGAACCCTTATCAGCCACGCGCACTAGTCATATTAGGAAAGATATACGCGGAGGAGGGCGATCTGGACTCCGCCGCCGCTTCTATCGCGGAACATGAAAAAATATATGGTACAACCAATGCCACTTCAATAACGAATGCGATGTAGAAACAGGGTGGTGTTAAATGAACGCATATGGGATATTGACCGGATTTCAGATTCATCGATCCTCAAGGTGCAAGCGATCGCAGCTCGTTTTGAGCGCCTTTATGTGCGTCGTTCTTCTTTTCGTCGCGATCTCCGCCGAGGCTCAAGGGATTAACGAGGCGTTTGGCCCAACCAATCCCTCCGAAGAGGTGAAGCTGGGTCGGGAGGCGGCGTTGGAGGTCGAGAAAATGATTCCCCCATGCCGGGACAATGTGATGATTCGGAGGGTGGAGCGTTTGGGAGCCGCGCTTGTGGATAGCATGCCATATAAAGCCTATCCCTATCAGTTCAAGGTTCTCGCCAGCCCTGAGTTCAATGCATTCTGTCTTCCTGGCGGGTTTATGTACGTCTATCAAGGCTTGCTTACGCGATTGCCCAGCGACGATTCCGTGGCATGGGTGATGGGGCACGAGTTAACCCACGCAGCGGAAAGGCATTGGGCGAAAAAGGTGGAAAAGATGAAGGGAATCAACCTCGCCGCCATTTTACTCGGCACCGCCACCGGGCAAACGGATATTTTGAACCTCACGCAGGCGTTGATCTCCGCATCCTATTCCCGCCAGGAGGAAAACGAAGCGGATGCTGGAGGGTTGCAGCTGATTTGGCGCGCCGGATACGATCTGAATGGCGCCAAACAGGCGATCCAGGTGATGATGGACATGGAGAAAGGGCACGCACAGGACCCTTATCTCAGCGATCACCCCACATCGGAGGAGAGGATGCAACACGTTACGGAACTGATCAGCCAACTGGAGAAGCAGCCGCGACCAAAGATTGAATTCCCCGGGGAGAACTCGGAGAACCAAACCCTAGCGGTACTGACATCGCCAGTCCCAACATCGAACCCGTCTCCTAACCCCTACTTTCCGTTAAATCCCGGAAGACGGTGGGTGTATCATGTGAAGACCAAGGACGGATCGACTAATTACACCATGAATGTGAGAAGCGGAATACAAGTCGGGAAGGGATATCTTTACCGCGTAAGAGTGTTGTTCGATCAGATGACTCCCATGGAATATCAATATGTGTCGGATGGCTCCTCCGTCTGGACCCGCAGTTTCCCGATTGGTAACGGGGAAGGATGGAATCTGGCGTATGATATCCATGCCGCCGCAGGCTCCGTGGAGAATTCCGGAGGCGTTCAATACTCCACCGTCGGGGTGGAATCGGTTGCCACCCCCTGCGGCACCTTCTCGGAAGCCTTGCATGTTCGTGAACTTAATTCGCAAGGAACAACGGACCTTTGGTTTGTAAAGAACATTGGCTTGGTGAAAAAAGTGAATTCCTCAACAGGAGACGAGGAGACGCTGGTGCGATACAACCTCGGTGATACAAACTCCATGATCGCCGCAGCCCGCTGAAAAAAAGCAAGGGGCACCGTCATTGACTTTTGATTGCGACGTATTGATCATTGGCGCCAGTCTGGGCGGGGTGTCCGCTGCGTTAAGCGCGGCGGATTTGGGAGTCAGCGTTATCTTGGCGGATACTGGCGGATGGGTGGGCGGACAGCTAACTTCGCAAGGCGTGTGCACACCGGATGAGAACGAATGGATCGAGTTGGGTGGAGGAACCCGCTCCTATTTGCGACTTAGGACCAGGGTGCGTGAATACTACCGTTCCAACTACAGGCTTTCCCCGCAGGCGTTTCAAAACCCCCTTCTAAATCCCGGTAACTGCTGGGTGAGCAGGATCTCCGCGGAGCCCAAAGTGTTTCATGCACTTCTGTTGGCGGACATCGCCTCTTGCAACAACATTCGGTTGATCCGGTATGTGAAAACCCCGGACTTCTCAATGATCGGTTCGCGCATTGATTCGGTTCTCATTCGGATGGAAAATTACGAAACGGCGCTTCTCCGCCCGCAAATCGTTTTGGATGCAACGGAAACAGGCGAACTTCTTCCGTTGACCGATACGGAATACGTAATCGGAGCGGAAAGTCGACAGGAGACCGGGGAACCGGACGCTCCTGAACGGGCGCATCCTGAGTGGGTGCAGCCTTTCACCTTTCCGTTTGGACTGGAGTTGCGTCCCAAGGGTGAAAACCATGTGATCCCGAAACCACCCTATTACGAAAAACTGAAAGCTCTGCAAAAATATCATGTTTTGGATGGCGCGATGCGCGGGATGTTCGGGGAGCTAAGTTGGTGGAGTTACCGGAGGGTGCTTGCCGCGGAGAATTTCGTTGATCCCGCCATTCCCTACGATATCGCGATGATCAACACCGGTTCAAACGATTTCAAGGGCGGCGTTTTGCCGTCGGGGAATTCCAGGCGGGACAGGGATATCTTCATTCGAGGAAGATTGGCATCCCTAGGATACGTGTACTGGCTTCAAACCGAGTGTCCTCGAGAGGATGAGGGGTCCGCGTACGGCTATCCTGAATTACGGCTCGTAACGGAACTTTTCAACACCCCTGACGGGATCGCTCCGGCGCCTTACATACGCGAATCGCGCCGTATCAAGGCGATAAAAACGATTCGCGAGCAGGATATCGTGAGAACGGATGGTTCAGGCGTCACTTGGCAACGAGATGAGTTTGCGGAGCATCAACCGGATTCATGCGGAATCGGTCATTATTGGCTGGATATCCATTCCGGTGGGACTTCGGAGACGGGACGTTTTTTAAACACCGCGCCGTTTCAAATCCCAACCGGTGCGATCATTCCCGGAACCACCGAGAATCTGCTTGCGGCGTGCAAGAACATCGGGGTGACCCACTTAACCAACGGAGCGTATCGTCTGCACCCGATCGAATGGAACATCGGGGAGGCGGCGGGATTTCTGGCCGCATGGAGCGTTAAAAATCGAAAAACACCCGCTGAGCTATACTCCACTCCATCGGCCCTTCGGCAGTGGCAACGGGCGCTGATTCGGCGCGGGGTTCCTCTATCCTGGCCTTCGAAGATAGATCCGAACGACCCCGCTTTCGAGAGGACGCAATTCTCACATATGGGTTGGTGATTGCACGGGAGAACCGGGAAGGGGTCGCCCCAAGGCGTTCACGGTATAATAATTCCGTCGGTTTACGAAAGGAGCTCGCCATGTTACCGGATATGGAAACCATAAGAGTGCAATTGAATTACCCTATTGAGCAGGTGAAAGAACCCATACTTTATAGACTAGTGACCAAATTCAACTTGATACCTAGCATTCGTTCCGCGAATATAGATTTCAAGACGGGTGGTTTTATATACTTGGATCTTTCGGGCAAAAAGGAGGATGTCGAGAGCGGACTTCTGTGGCTGGAGGAGCAGGGAGTGTCGGTGAACGCAATTGGATTGGATGGCGCGCAGGAATGGGCGATATGAATCAAATGGAGGATATCAATACCGCTATGCCCGGATCCGTGGGTTTGGTGGAGCGCAAGTATATCACGTTTGGCACGGCGGACGACCCTTTCATTCTCGAAAATCGTCAAACCCTTCCGGAAGTCACAACCTGTTATGAGATGTACGGCGAAATGAACGCCAGTGCGGACAACGTGATCCTGGTGGCTCATGGCTTAACCGGCAGTTCTCACGCCGCAGGCAAGTTCAAACCCGATAGCAAGTATACGGGATATTGGGAATCGCTGATAGGTCCTGGAAAGGTTTTCGACACCAACCGATATTGCGTCATCGCGCCGAACGTTTTGGGGGGGTGCAGGGGCACCACCGGACCGTCCAGTATCAATCCTCTTACCGGCTCTCCTTACGGATTGAGCTTTCCCATTATCACCATTCGCGACATGGTGAGGGTTCAAAAGCGGGTTTTGGAGGAGCTTGGCGTTCACCACCTGAAGCTTGTTGTCGGCGGATCGATGGGCGGGATGCAGGCGTTGGAATGGGGCGTGATCTATCCGGATATGGTGGACGCCATATGTCCGATCGCGTCCGCCGCGCGCACCTCCGCGCAATGCATCGCTTTTGACGAGTGCATGAGAAGGGCAATCATGCTTGACCCGAAGTGGAACAAGGGGGAGTATCATAACGGGGAACCCCCGGCTGGAGGGTTGGCACTAGCACGGATGATAGGAACGATCACCTATCTCTCCGACCCAATCATGCAGAAGATGTTCGGAAGAAAGCCGGCGATGCAGGAAAGTCCCTACGAGCATGATCTGCATGCACGTTTCGACGTGGAGAGATATCTTCACGAAGAGGGGGAGTTGCTTGTCAAGCGTTTCGATGCGAATTCATACCTGTATATCACTCGCGCCATCGATCTTCATGATATCAGTCGAGGGTATGGATCAGTGGAGAAAGCGTTAATGCGGATAAAGGCCAAGACGCTACTCATCGGCATTCGTTCGGACATTCTGTTCTATCCTCACCACATTCAGGAGATGCACCGACAGATGCTTGAGTTGGGCATTGATGTGAGTTATTGGGAGATGGACTCGGATTACGGGCATGACGCCTTTCTTGTGGAGCAGGAAAAGATGATCCCCCCCTTGCAGGAGTTCATGAAAAAGATTGCGTGAAGGCGGGGCGTATCTTTTCTTCCACCCCTTTTGGGACACTTGAAAACGAGAGAAGGCAAGTGCGACGAAGGGATGGGAGCATTTCCTTTTGTGTTACTTGCCCCCTATGTTGTCTTTAGGGTCTTCAAGCGGGAGCCTTGCATGTCCCGGGTTGGGGCTCTATTTCCCATACCATTTGTTTGCATGAAACAGATCCAGCGCATACCGATAGGAATCATACGTGACGGTGGGCGGGATGGAGTGGTCGCTATGGAAAAAGTAGGGGATGCGCATCTCATTTAACGCCTTGACTTTGCCGACAACCTCCTCTTTTATGCGATTCTTATCTCCTGTTCCCAGCTCCACCACGTTGATATTGCCCATATACGCCAAGCGACTGCCGTAAGTCTTCGCAAACTCCACCACATCGCAACCGGCTTTCGCCTCCATGGGCTGCAGACAGTCGAAACCCGCTTCGATAATTAACGGAACCGCCTTGCGAATATCCCCGCAGGAGTGCAGAATCACGGGGAGATTGTAATCCTTGAAGAATGAGACCAGCGCCTTTTCATACGGCATGATCAGGTCCGCCAGGACCTTGGGCGAACAGAAGAGCCCGTTGGTGTATCCCCAGTCTTCATAAAGAAAGATGCCATCCGGCGTTCCCGCCTCGGAGAATAATAGCGCATAGTGATTGCGATAAAAGTCCAGATAGACTTGACAGAAATCTCGAATCCAATCCGGTTCCAAAAGCAGAGCGGGAAGAAAGTTCACGTCACCGATCGTGGCGCGCATCAGTTCGAAGACGAAAAGGTTGCCGAACATTGCAAATTTGCCGTTTTTTCGCACCTCCTCCACCTGTTTTTTCGCCTGCGCGGGATCCCCCATTCGCTCTCTATTCGTTTCAAGAAGAGGTTCGCGGAATTTTTTCGCCCATATCTCCGGCGTGACGCAGTCGAACCCGATATGCTCCGGGGTGCCGGATTTGTTCTTCCAGTATTTCAAAGAAGCTCCGCGACCGTCACGTGTGATCCGCCACTCCTCCGATTCCTCCAGAACCTCGTAGGAGTTCATGAAAGGCTCCGTATTCAGCCATCCGGCGCAGAAACGGATATCGTAATCAAAGAGATCCTCCGGGGCGGTATCCTTGGGGTATCCCTGGTGCATCCAATATTGCCCTAGGGTTTCCGGCCAGAAATGTTCGAACAATCCCATATGATCGGGGATTTCATGATTTAGCAGTGCGAACACTCTTTCACGCGAAGTCATAACGTTCTCCTTTTGAGCTTTCCGTTGTTAACTCTCTTGTACATTGCAGTTGTCACTGGTTATGAACACTTTGCCGCATTTCATTTTCAACATGTTAAGCGAGTAGAGTCGCACGGCCTCCACATAGGAGCTATGCTCCTTCTCCAGAACCCTGGCCGCCAACGTCTCGGGGGTATCTTCGGGATATACGGGAACTGTCGTTTGAAGAATAATGGGACCCGAGTCGTAATTCTCATCCACGAAATGCACGGTGCATCCGGAAACCCTCATGCCGCTCTCCAGCACCGCCTTGTGCACATGCTCTCCGTACATCCCCTTCCCGCCGAAAAACGGAAGCAGTGCGGGATGAATATTCATAATCTTTCCTGCGTATTTACGCACCACGCACGAGGGTAAATAACGCATGAAGCCTGCAAGGCACACCAGATCAATCTCCTTTGAATCGAGCGTTTCAATAATCGTCTGGCCGTAAGAGTTGTCATCGGGATGTTTTTTCGGCGAGATGACGTGGGTTTCAATGGAATTCTCCTTGGCGCGTTGGATGGCGGGAGCGTCGTTTCGCGTGCCGATGACCAAGACCACCTTGCCATTGATAACCCCTGATTGGCATCCGTTGATAAGCGCCTGCATGTTTGACCCTCTGCCGTGGCCGCTCACCATAATCGCGATGCGGATTTTACGCATGAGGTGAATTTCAGTATTCAATCTCTCTCCTTGAAGCAAATGCAAAGTCTGGAGGCGACGCATGATAGGGCGTTTCACGCGCCAAACGGCGTTGCAATGAACTATCCGTCCTATTTATATCCCGTTCAGAATACGCTATTTTTAGGATTGGATGCAAGAGAGCCAAGCACGCAATCGTATTCGAATCACGATCTCAGCCCGCTTTAAGTTGCGGATGCGGCATTCCGACTTTTCCATTTGACATTTGTCCCTCCTGTTGGTAAACTGATATGATAACTTTCCCACGCGGAGTTTTGGGATAGATAGAGGAAGGTGTGATTTGAATAGGAAGAGACCCGGCAAGAAGCGAAGGGGAATGAGCATCGTGAAGGGGTTGTTTTTATGGACGTTTCTTTTTGGTGCGTCCTTTGTGGTGGGGATGTTTGTCATATCCCCCATGTTCTACTCCTTCAGTAAAACGAAGAGCTCGAAAGCCGCTCCGGCTCCTGCGGTCACCGCTCCAGCCCCCGCCCAAAGTGCGCAGCAACCGGCTCCGCCGTCGCAAACGGCGCCGTCTCCTCGGCAAAATGCTAGCGCCCGGGGCGCCAATCAACCATTGGTTTTAAGCGTTTCCCCCGTGGGAGGAGAATCCACATCGACATCCTCATCTCCGTCTCCGCGCGAAGAGGTGCAGAGACCGTCCTCCTTGAATACACGCGCCTCCCGGCGTTGGCAGGAGAGGTCGCAACCGACGGTGCGTCATGTGAGAAGGCGGATCCATCGTGTGCGCAGGAGGCGTCCGCGTACATTGGAAACCGCCCCGCCCGCCAAGCAAACCAATTCGCAAGGAACCGGGATGGAGAATCCTCCCGTCCAACCCGGAACTGGCTTTTAAGACATTATGAATCGTCGGTTTTTGTGACGGACACCGAAAAACGCAGGTATATGATACTAAGCCTGTTGAGATTTCCGAAGTTCGCAATAAACACCGTTGCATGCGTGCATTCGAGAGTGGGATGTTTTTTTGAGTTTCTATATTGCCTGAATGGCGCATGTCAGTTCATGGGCATTTATTATAAGTAGGAGATTGTATTTCGTGAAAAAAACTCTGTATTTAAGCCCGCCTTCCTTTGAGGGTTTCGATGGAGGTGCGGGATCGAGATATCAGGCCAAGAGGGAAATCACATCTTATTGGTATCCGACTTGGCTCGCACAACCCGCCGCATTGACCCCAGGAAGCAGATTGATTGACGCCCCCCCGCATCATCAGTGCGTGGAGGATGTGCTTCGAATCGCTAAGGATTACGAGTTGGTGATTATGCACACCAGCACCCCGTCCTTGATGAATGATATCAAATGCGCCGAAGAGATCAAACAACGGAATCCCAATGCGGAGATCGGATTCATCGGAGCGCATGTGGCGGTGCTTCCCGAGGAGACGTTGAAACAATCCCCCGTACTCGATTTCGTGTGCCGAAACGAGTTCGACTACACCTGTTTGGAAGTGGCGGAGGGAAAGCCGTACGAACAGATCAAAGGGTTATCCTGGCGCGACAAGAACGGAGTCATTCATCATAACGAGGAACGCGAACTTATAATGGACTGGGACGCCATGCCCAGCGTGCTGCCGGTATACAAGCGCGATCTCACCATCGAGAACTACTTCGTTGGGTACCTTCTGCATCCCTATGTCTCCTTTTACACGGGACGCGGATGTCCTGCGAAATGCAGTTTTTGCCTATGGCCCCAGACGATCGGCGGACATAAGTATCGCAACAAATCCCCGGAAGCGGTGATTCGGGAGATGGAGGAGGGGAAAAACCTCTTTCCGAATGTGCGAGAGTGGATGTTCGATGACGACACCTTCACGATCGATAAGGCGAGAGCGGTGGAGATCAGCAAGGGATTGAAAAAGCTGAACCTCACATGGTCGTGCAATGCGCGAGCTCATGTGGATTACGACACACTCAAGCAACTCAAGGAGAATGGCCTGCGCCTTTTGCTGGTGGGGTTTGAATCCGGCAACCAAGCCATATTGAACCGCATCCACAAGGGCATTACCTTGGATATGGCTCGCGAGTTCATGCGTAACTGTAAAAAACTCGGGATTATGGTGCACGGGACTTTCATCATCGGTTTGCCGATTGAGACAAAGGAGACGATCGAAGAGACCATCCGTTTTGCGCAGGAGTTGGATCCTCACACCATCCAGGTTTCCATCGCGGCGCCCTATCCCGGCACGGAGTTATACGATCAGGCGAGGCAAAACGGCTGGCTGGACAATAGCGTGCTGGTGGCGGGTAGCGGTATCCAGACCTCCACGCTTCGTTATCCCAACCTTACCCCTGATGAGATCGAGGATGCGGTGGAGAGGATGTACCGTCGCTTTTACTTTCGATGGAAGCCCATCTTCCGAATCGTGCGGGAGATGCTGGGCGACCGTCAGATGATGGTGCGGCGCTTGCGCGAGGGAAGAGAGTTCTTCGATTACCTTCATGAGCGCAAGGAGACCGCCAATGAGCATAAGTCCGGCGCGACTCAGACGGTGTGACGAAACAAGGATATCCGAAAAGAGAGGCTCCCCATCGGGGGAGCCTATTTTTTGCCTTTGGTTTGTATTTTGGCGGAACCCATGTTCAGTGGCGGCTTCAAAATGCCTGACGGGGTGAACGGAGTGCGTGAGAGCAGAATCGAATCCAGAGTGAGAAAATAGCGTCCCGTTCCTGCGGCGGGCTCCGTGGCGCGTATTGTGAAGGTGTGGTCGCCGGCATTTAGCGCCACCGTTCCAAGTTTCATCCAGACGAGTTGATTCATGAACCAAGGCGCGCCCACAACCTTTGCATCGGAACTGTTATGCGGCTGGTCCGAATCAAAATTCCAAATGAATGGCGAGGCGTCATTGCCAGGAGGAGTGCAGGAGACCCAAACCGTGAATTGATCCGGTTTGGTGACGTGTATCTTGTACTGCGCCATGTACCCGTCGCTGCCAGGAGGGCTTGCGGTATCCAAGCTCAGGGCGTATCCTCCCGAAGCCCCCGCTAGTGGAACCTTATCGCTGAAAGTGTAGTAACTGGCGTCCTCCGCCTCCAGCCATATGAACGGCTCCACGATATTCACCAAATTGTTTATCGCCTCGGCGGACATGAGGAAGGATGTCTCCTGATTGTTCAAATGGTAATTGCTCTCCGCTCTTTCCAGGTAGTATCGGAACTGCTCCACCGGCATCCCTTCCGATACGCCCATTTCTATGAGGTATTGTAACTGTTTCAATGCGTCCTGCGCCGCATTCAGAGGAAACATATCCTGCCCCATCGTGCGGAATATCAGAGGATAGTTATCCATCATCACCGTCAAGGTTCTTTTCTTCATGTCGATCCTGCCCTTGACCGGCAATCCATCCGGAGTGGTGACCTCGACCGCTTTGGGATCATCCAAAAGGAAGTTGGTGACTCGCGGGCCGTTCAAGGACCAAAGGACGGTTATTTGTCCGTTGGGTTGCAACAGGTTGTACCCGGCGTAAGAGGAGCCGTACATCAAGGCCTTGCCCGGTGCGAGGGTGGGACACCACCACGCATCCGGGTATCCCGGAACTCTTCCCTCCTGCACCAAACCCGAGGCGCTGATGGGATAGAGCAAAATGTTCGGTTTCGACGAGGCGATGGTCAAGTCGGATTGGATACGCTGTTTGTAGGCTGCAAGCCAGTCCAATTGCGCGGGATTGGAGAGCATGTCGTAACCGTTACGGACGCCATCGTAAGCTTTGATGAAAAATCCCTTGCATCCGATACTCTCGAGGAGATTGAGATCCTGGAACAGGGAGTCGCGGGATGCGTAGCCTGCATTGGCATCCGAGGGAGCGGTTTCGGAGACGATGCACCACATGGGGCGCAGGGCTTCGTTGCACTGCACCACCGCTGAATCGGCGCCGTTTGAAATCAGGGCTTGACCCTTTCCGTATGCCGGAACGCCGTATCCATCCAGACCGCCAGTCTTATTGGCGTTGGCGAATATGGGGTTCAAGTCGGTTCGAGTGTATATCACCGGGACATCCGCCACTTGTTGCTTCAGGATATCCGCAGCGGCGTTCATATAGTAGACGATGGAGCTGTCTCGGCATTCGTGCAGGTTCTCCCAATATTTGGAGACGTTCCACTTGACCGTGTATTTGGTTCCGGTTTTGGGGTCGTTGAGCATGGGGATGCCTCTTCCGTTCGACCAAAGCGGGATCAGTCGCGCAGCGGTTTCGTAGCTGTTCAAGTCGTGATCCATGATCCCCCAAGCGTTGACCAAGGCTTCGACGGTGGAGTATCGACGTCGGAGCCAAGCCTCCCATTCGATTTTGAATTCCTGGGAATCGGGGATTAAATAATCGGCGTTCGGCGGGATACCAAGGCGATCCCCCAGCGGATCGATGAAAAACCTCAGCCCCGGACCGAACTTCACATTCGAAAAAACGGATAGTATGTGATCCCGGTAGGCGTCAAACCCGCCCCAGATATCCGGCAGGTTATAGTTCAAATAGGGGGTGATCACCACATGCGGATAGAGCAGCCCCACTGCGGAGCCGATGATTTTGTCGCCTGCGGGAGCTGTCGCCACGCCCCCGTTCACCGATATCTCCCCCTCGCGAAAGATTTGGGAGCCGTCCTGCGAATCCACGAGATAATAGTGCGCTTTGTCCGACGCCGCCACTCTCCAAGACGCCTCGCCGTAGGGGTTCACGTTGTCGGTTCGATAGACGGAGGGTTTGATCAGCGTGCCGGTGAGCGGTCTGTCTATCCCCATGCCGAATGCGATGCCGTAACGGAAGCCGTTGGAATCGAGATAGTCGATTAACTTTTGCCATGCGGCGGAGGTGACATCCGTTGCGGAGATGGAAGGGTCAATGATGATGTCGGTGAGGCCTTTTTGTTTCAAAAAGTCCAAGGCTTGGGTGTCGCTCTTCCAATTGGCGTCGGTCGGACCATTGGAAAGGTACTTGGGAACGAACACCCCCCCGACGGGGATGAATGGAGCGTTATCCCAAATGAGGGTGTGGGCGGAATTGATGCTCCATGGGTGGATGGCGCCCGTACGATCCGTGAACCGCCCTAGAACCTGTGCGCCGGATGCGGCGCAGAGGACGAGGGCGATAAGGACCAGCGACGTTTGGACTGAACGAACTTTTAATTTGAGCATGCGCACTAGTACTCGCTTACGGGAGAGAAATAGATAATTGTGACGGTATCGTCAAGCGATATCTCGGGGCCATACAAACGTTGCAGGAAATGGACCACTTCGTCAATGGTGCGAAACTCCGGGTTCTCCTTGCTTATGTCCCTGGGGGAGAGTTCGGAGAGGAGTTTGACATCGACGCTATCGATAATCGCGGTGAAAAGCTTCTGGCGGCGACCGTATTTTTGCCCGACGGTCACCCAGACCAGTTGTCCGGTTTGATACTTGTCGGATTTATCTCCAAGTCTAATGGTAGCGCTTTTTCTGCCGCTGCGCAAAATTTCCTCGTACAGATCGGTGTAAAAGTTGAGGGCGAACATCACGTTGGAATGATCACTTTCAGGGAATGAGATGTGCGGGATTTTCTCCGCTAATACGGAAAGTTTAACACAACGACGCGGTTTCGTCAACTACTGATTGACTTATCCTTTGAAATCGAGGGGGAACCCGTCCTGAAAGCTGATTTTTTGCGCGCCGGGGGTTGAAACCGCGCCTGCCAAACACGCAAAACCCGCCTTCGCGGGTTGTAGACGGGTGCGTTTCTGAAATCCGCGGAGGCGGATTTCGTGCGTTTGATAGCCGCGAATTGATTCGCAGGGGGATATGCCTGGCGGGGGGCGACAATCCCTATCCATCGCTGATTTTTTTCTCGCCGGCGGTTGAAACCGCGCCTGCCAAACACGCAAAACCCGCCTTCGCGGGTTGTAGACGGGTGCGTTTCTGAAATCCGCGGAGGCGGATTTCGCGCTTTTCATCGCCGCGAATTGATTCGCCGAAGGGGATATGCCTGTCGGGGGGCGACAATCCCTATCCCTCGCTGATTTTTTTCTCGCCGGCGGTTGAAACCGCGCCTGCCAAACACGCAAAACCCGCCTTCGCGGGTTGGGGATGTGTGGGTTTTTGATAGACGCGAATTGATTCGCCGGAGGGGATATGCCTGGCGGCGGGCAACAATCCCTATCCATCGCTGATTTTTTTCTCGCCGGCGGTTGAAACCGCGCCTGCCAAACACGCAAAACCCGCCTTCGCGGGTTGGGGGTGTGGGGGTTTTTGAAATCCGCGGAG